>JACXTT010013782.1_pt1 | contig 10631 bp, 8 predicted proteins | sample 9270951 | NCBI WGS metagenome assembly JACXTT01 (sample SAMN15532306, study PRJNA645909) | rock metagenome | isolation source: weathered quartz diorite | place: Puerto Rico | collected 2017-06-21
TTCGGGCTCACGCCCCTGGCATTTGCGACCGCGCCTTTGGCGACGCAAAGCAAGACGCCCATGGTCGTCATGCAGGCGGCCACGTCATCCATCACCGAAAAGTCTCCGTTCATCGTGCGTACCAGCATGACCCTGCCGCAGACGACCTTGGGCATTGCCGAGTGGGCGTCGAAGAACAAGATCTCCCGGGTGGTGACCCTGGTGTCGGACTACGCTCCTGGGTTGGATGCCGAGAACACCTTTCGGGACCGCTTCACCGCCAACGGCGGGCAGATCCTGGAGCAGATCCGCGTGCCGGTGGTCAATCCGGACTTCGCCCCGTTCCTGCAGCGCGTGCTTGACGCCAGGCCGCAGGCGATCTTTGTATTTTTGCCGGGAGGTGGTGCCGCGGCTGCATTCATGAAGCAGTTTGCCGAGCGTGGGCTGGACAAGGCGGGCATACAGCTGCTGGGAACAGGCGACGTCGTCGATGACGATGCGCTCAACGACATGGGCGATGTCGCACTCGGGGCGATTACGGCCCATCACTATTCAGCCGCACACCCGTCGGCGATGAACAAGAAGTTCGTCGCGGACTTCCGCAAGGCCAACAACGGCATGCGCCCCAGCTTCATGGCGGTAGGCGGCTATGACGGCATGCGCGTCATCCTGGAAGGCCTGAAGACCACCCGCGGAGCAGGGGGCGAGGCACTGGTCAATGCGATGAAGGGGCAGGTCTTTGAAAGCCCCCGTGGAGAGGTGCTCATCGACGCCCAGACCCGCGACATCGTGCAGAACGTCTACATCCGCAAGGTGCAGCGTGTGGACGGTCAGCTGTACAACGTGGAATTCGACGTATTGAAGGCGGTGAAGGACCCGGGCAAAAGCCGCTAAGGGCCTACATGTAGCTGGCCGTCGGTACTGGCAGGTCGTCGTCCAGGTACAGCTCGTATTCGTCCCACTCGGCCGGCCCGAAGTGTTCGTCGCACTGGGCCGCGATGTCGTCGAAGGACGTGAACTCCATGCAGAACATCATAGTGCTGAAGACCTGGCGGTAGCTGCGCCCCTGGGCGTCTTCCAGCTCCCCGGCCGGGTCATAGACGTGCTGGCAGCAATGCACCCACACATACCGGCCCTCCAGCTCGTCTTCTGTCTCCAGCAGAACCTGGCCGGAAAACTCCCGTGACGTGTTGTGCAGGCGGAAGGTCTTGCCGTGCTGCGGATGGGCCGGGTCCAGTTCCAGGTCAACCGTCTGCCAGAGGGGCGAGATCTGGTCGGCCACTTCCTGCAGTTCTTCCTGGGTGATATCCCCTTCCCAGTAGACGTCGGTGATATGGCGGGAATCGCCAAACGCGCCCTCCCACAGACTGGCCTTGTGTTTCATCGCGTCAGGGTGCATCGGGGTACTCCGTGGTTGTCCGCAAAATGTACATCACCGCAGCGACCATGGCGCGCCGTCAGGGCGCGTGCGGCTTGTCGGTCGGGCAGGTGGCTGTCACGAAAATGACTTTTCCGCTGTCTACAGTGGTTTCTCCATTTGCTGAAGCTTCGAGAGGCCCCTGTGAAGAACCTGGACGACGATTTGCTGGAACGCATACACCGTGATCTGCGCGACAGCTATGACGAAGAACTGGAGCTGGAACTCGAAGACCACGACCGCAACGTGCCTGGCACCCACCAAGCAGTTGCCACGGACGATGCGCACGATGCGCGCAAACGCTATTTCCGTGAGCTGTTTCGCCTGCAGGCGGAGCTGGTCAAGCTGCAGGACTGGGTGGTCGCCAACAAGCACAAGGTCGTGATCCTGTTTGAAGGTCGTGACGCCGCGGGCAAGGGCGGCGTCATCAAGCGCATCACCCAGCGACTCAACCCGCGCGTATGCCGTGTGGCGGCGCTGCCAGCGCCCAATGACCGCGAACGCACCCAGTGGTATTTCCAGCGCTATGTGGCGCACCTGCCGGCCGCCGGCGAGATCGTGCTGTTCGACCGCAGCTGGTACAACCGCGCCGGCGTGGAGCGCGTCATGGGTTTTTGCAGCGACGACCAGTACGAAGAGTTCTTCCGCTCTGTGCCGGAATTCGAGCGCATGCTGGCACGCTCCGGCATCCAGGTCATCAAGTACTGGTTCTCCATCTCGGACGAAGAGCAACAGATGCGCTTCCTCGGGCGCATCCATGACCCGCTGAAGCAGTGGAAGCTCAGCCCCATGGACCTGGAGTCGCGCCGCCGCTGGGAGGAGTACACCAAGGCCAAGGAAATCATGCTGGAGCGCACGCACATCCCGGAGGCACCTTGGTGGGTGGTCCACGCCGACGACAAGAAGCGTGCACGGCTGAACTGCATACACCACTTGCTGGGCCAGATGCCTTACGAAGAGGTGCCGCACCCCGCGATAGAACTGCCCGAACGTGAGCGTCATGACGACTACGCGCGCCAGGCTCTGCCGCAAGACATCTTCATCCCCGAAGTTTTCTGATCACCGCTAAAACACACCGGAGCCAACACCATGACCTCTGCGACTTCAGCGGCCACGCTGCCCAGCGTGACCGGCACATCCCGTCCGCACCTGGACAGCAAATCGGGGCCGGTCACGGCCATCGTTTTCGTTGTGCTGCTGGCCCTGGGGCTCGCGTTCTCGGCCTGGAGCCTGGTGGCGGACGTCAGTGACGCCGGGCCGGTGGCCACGACCTACCTGCCCTACATCCTGTTGGGGGTGGCGCTGCTGATCGCGCTGGGTTTCGAATTCGTCAACGGCTTCCATGACACCGCCAACGCAGTGGCCACTGTCATCTACACCCACTCCTTGCCGCCCAATTTCGCGGTGGTGTGGTCCGGTCTGTTCAACTTCCTGGGCGTGCTGACCTCCAGCGGCGCAGTGGCCTTCGGCATCATCTCGTTGCTGCCAGTGGAACTGATCCTGCAAGTGGGCTCCAGCGCAGGCTTTGCCATGGTGTTCGCGCTGCTGATCGCCGCCATCCTGTGGAACCTGGGCACCTGGTGGCTGGGGCTGCCGGCTTCTTCGTCGCACACGCTGATCGGTTCCATCATTGGCGTGGGCATTGCCAACGCGCTGATGCACGGGCGAGACGGCACCAGCGGTGTGGACTGGAGCCAGGTGACCAAGGTCGGTTACTCGCTGCTGCTGTCGCCGGTGATCGGCTTCTTCTGCGCCGCGCTGCTGCTGATGGCCCTGCGCGCATTGGTCAAGAACAAGGCGCTGTACGAAGAACCCAAAGGCAACCAGCCACCCCCGTGGTGGATCCGCGGCATGCTGGTGCTGACCTGCACCGGCGTGTCTTTCTTCCACGGTTCCAACGACGGCCAGAAGGGCATGGGCCTGATCATGCTGATCCTGGTGGGTACCGTGCCCATGGCCTATGCGCTGAACCGCGCCATGCCAGAGGACCAGATGACCCAATTCGTTGCCGTGACCCAGGTCACGCAACAGGTGCTGCTGCGTGACACGTCGGTGATCGCCCCGGCCGACCCGCGCGCGACGATCTCCGAATACGTTCGCACCAAGACGCTGACGCCTGAAGTGGTGCCGGCGCTGGCCGCACTGACCGGCAAGATCGGTGTCGCCGTGAAGGAACATGGCACGCTGGCCAAGGTGCCGGCGGCTGCCGTGTCCAATGTGCGCAACGACATGTACCTGGTGTCCGAAGCCATCCGCTTCCTGGACAAGGACAGCGGCGCCAACCTCAGCGCGGAGTCCAAGACCAACCTCAAGGCCTTCAAGAAGCTGATCGACGACGCCACCAAGTTCATTCCGTTGTGGGTCAAGGTGGCCGTGGCGATTGCGCTGGGCCTGGGCACCATGGTGGGCTGGAAGCGCATCGTCGTGACGGTCGGTGAAAAGATCGGCAAGACGCACCTGACCTATGCCCAGGGCGCGTCCGCCGAAGTCGTGGCCATGGCCATGATCGGTGCGGCCGACGGCTTCGGGTTGCCAGTCTCCACCACCCATGTGCTGTCGTCCGGCGTGGCTGGCACCATGATGGCCAACCGCTCTGGCCTGCAATGGGGAACCTTGCGCAATCTGCTGATGGCCTGGGTGCTGACCCTGCCGGTCGCTATTGCGCTGTCCGGCGGTCTGTACTGGCTTTTCTCGCAGCTGTTCTGAAGTGCAGCGCTCGGCCGCCTGGGCCCATCAGCCCAGACGGTCGCGTTGGGCCAAGGCCGGGAACAGGCGCAGCCACAGCCCCGCAACCAGCAGGGTGCCGATGCCGCCGGCAACCACCGAGCCCACCGGGCCGAACAGTGCCGCCGTCGCGCCGGATTCGAACTCCCCCAACTGGTTGGATGCGCCGATGAAGATGGAATTGACGGCCGACACGCGCCCGCGCATCGCGTCCGGCGTCTCCAGTTGCACCAGCGTCATGCGGGTGACCACGCTGATGCTGTCCGCCGCACCCGTGATGGTCAGCGCTAGCAGCGACAAGCCGAAGTGGCTCGACAGGCCAAAGACCACGGTCGCCAGGCCAAAAAGGGCAACCGCCCCCAGCAGCTTGTAGCCCACATGCCGGCGCAGCGGCCAGCGTATCAGCAGCAGTGACATGGTCAGGGCACCCGCGGCAGGCGCCGCACGCAGCAGGCCCAGCCCGACCGGTCCGGTGTGCAGGATGTCGCGCGCATACATGGGTAAGAGCGCGGTCGCTCCGCCCAGCAGCACGGCGAACAGGTCCAGCGAGGTTGCGCCCAGCAGGATCTTGCGCTGCCAGACAAAGGAAAAACCGGCCAGTACGGTCTGCCACGTGGCAGCCAGGTGCGAGGGCTGGTGGGCATAGCGCACGGCCAGCGTCAGCAGGCCGGAGGCCAGCAGCAGCGCAACGCAGCACAGGTACACCGTGGTGGCACCATAGACGTACAGCACGCCGCCCAGCGCCGGCCCACAGATGATGGCGGCCTGCATGCCGCTGGAACTCAGCGCGGCGGCGCGCTGCAGCAATGCTGGCGGCACCAGTTGCGGGATCAGGGCCTGCTGCGCCGGCATCTGGAATGCGCGGGCCACGCCCAGCACCACGGAGATGGCCAGGATCAGGCTGCGGCTGGCGAAGTTGCCTTGTGTCGCTGCGACCAGCAGCAGGGCCACCAGACCCTGGGCAAACATGCAGCCGGCAAAGATGCGGCCGCGGTGCCAGCGGTCGGCGGCGTGCCCCGCGGGCAGGGTCATGAGCAATGCCGGCACGAACTGAAACAGTCCGACCAGGCCCAGGTCCCAGGCGCTGGACGTCATGTCGTACATGTGCCAGGCCACGGCCACCATCAGCATCTGGTTGGCGGTCACCCCGGCCAGGCGGGCCGACCAGAACCGTATGAATGCGCGTTGGGAAAACAGATGGGAGAGGTTATTGCTTGGCATGTGCACCGATTATCGGTGTGCGCTGCGGTGCAGGCAGCGCGCAGGCTCAGGAGCGGTGGGCCGCTGCTGCAATGTCCAGTGATCGCAGCCGCAGCGCCGGGTCGAACACATCGCATACCAGCATCAGCTCATCCGCGCCGCTGGCCTGTGCCAGCTGTGTCAGCCCTGCGTGCACCGTCTCAGGTCCGCCAATCACGGCCACTGCCAGAAAGTCGGCAATGGCGGCGCGTTCCTGCGGCTCCAGCCGGTCCATCAGGTCCTGGACCGGTGGCTGCAGGCGTTTGCGGTCGCCGCGCAAGATGCCCAGCACCCGCTGGTAGATACTGCTGGCCAGAAACTCCGCTTCGTCGTCCGTGGTCGCGGCCACCAGCGGCACGCCGATGATGACGTAGGGCTGTGCCAGCGTTGCGGAAGGCTGGAACTGGCTGCGGTACAGGTTGATCGCTTGCAGCATCAGCCGCGGTGCAAAGTGGGACGCAAAGGCATAGGGCAGTCCGCGCTGTGCCGCCAACTGCGCGGAAAACAGGCTGGAGCCCAGCAGCCAGATCGGCACCTGCGTGCCCGCACCAGGGGTCGCCACTACCCGCTGACCGGGCTGCGCCGGCGCCAGCAGTTGCTGCAACTCTGCGACCTCCCGCGGAAAGTCCTCTTCGGTCTCGACGCGGTTGCGCCGCAGGGCCCGCATCGTCATCGGGTCGGTACCCGGCGCGCGGCCCAGGCCCAGGTCGATGCGGCCGGGGTACAGCTCCGCCAGCGTGCCGAAGGCCTCCGCCACCACCAATGGCGCATGGTTGGGTAGCATCACGCCGCCGGAGCCCACGCGGATGCGGCTTGTGCTCCCCGCAATGTGTCCCACCAGCACCGCAGTGGCCGAACTGGCAATGCTTTGCATGTTATGGTGCTCGGCCAGCCAGTAGCGCTGAAAGCCCAGTGACTCCGCATGCTGGGCGGTGCGCAGTGCCACGTCCAGCGCCTGTGCCACCGTGCCGCCTTCGCGTACCGCGACCAGGTCGAGCATGGACAGCGCGATATCCTTCAATGGTTTCATGGCCGGGATTGTCATCCCTTCGCCATTTCCTGTCGGCACACGGGTTTCTGATCTTGTGCTGCGTCTAATATTCAGCCATGAACTTACCCATCGATCCGAACACCGTGTCCCATGGCATCCAGCTGGCCGTGGCCCCTGTTTTCCTGCTGACCGCCGTGTCGGGAATGATTGGCGCCGTGGCCAACCGGCTGGCGCGCATCATCGACCGGGCCCGTCTGCTGGAAGACCGCATCAAACGGACCATAGACGCCGAAGAGCTGGAGGAAAGCTACCACGAGCTCGACGAACTGCGGACGCGCGGCCTGCTGGCCAACAGCAGCATCGGCCTCTTGACTCTGTGCGCGCTGATGATAGGCGTCACCATCGTCGTGCTGTTCCTGGGCGAAACCATCGACTTCCAGATGTTCCGAATCTCCATCGTCAGCTTCCTGTCCGGCGTGGTCTGCTTCCTGCTGGCGCTGGGCTGCTTTCTGGCCGAGACGCTGATCGCCACGCGCCTGCTGGACTTCCAGAAATTCCGGCGCCAGGGCTAGGCGCTTTTTTCGACCTGCACGGCGCAGTCATAGAACGTCGGGCCGCGCCCCAGGTCGGTCAGCTGCTGGTGCGTCAGCTCGTTGACATTGCTGCCGTCCAGGCCCAGCTTGCGCCACCAGATGCCCAGGCCGTGCACCACGCCTGCCCGCGCCCGTGGGCTCACCTCGGCCACGCAGCGGTACTCGCCGCGCCCGTTGAAGATACGCACCACGTCGCCGCTGGCAATGCCCCGCGGTGCCGCGTCCGCCGCGCTGATTTCCAGCAGCGGCTGCCCTTCGATATCGCGCAGGCTCTTGACGTTGACGAAGGTGGAATTCAGGAAGTTGCGCGCCGGCGGCGAGATCATGGCCAGCGGGTAGGCGTCACCCGCCTTCGGTGACTCGTAGTTGGGCACGTAGTCCGGCAGCCCATCCAGCCCTTGTGCGGCCAGGCGCTCGCTGTAGAACTCGCACTTGCCGGACGGTGTCGGGAATTTACCCTCCGCAAACGGCGCTTCGGGCAGGGGCAGCGGCGCAAAGCCTTGCGCCAGCAGTGTGTCGAAATCCACTGCACCGCGTGCCACGGTGTGGCACAGGCTGGCGTCGTCTTCGTGGAAGCAGTCGTCGTTCCAGCCCATGGCCTGTGCCAGGTTGCGGAAGATCTCGGCATTGGAGCGGGCCTCGCCCATGGGGGCGACGGCCGGGCGGTTCAGCAGCACATCGGTATGGCCGTAGCTGGTATGCACGTCCCAGTGCTCCAGCTGCGTCGTGGCCGGCAGGATGTAGTCGGCATAGTCTGCCGTGTCGGTGTGGAAATGCTCCAGCACCACGGTGAACAAGTCGGGCCGCGCGAAGCCTGCCACCACCTTGCCGGACTCGGGGGCGACGGCCACAGGGTTGCTGTTGTAGACAACCACGGCCTGCACCTGCGGGCCGAATTCCGAGGAGCCTGCGCGCAGCAGGTCGTCGCCCACCGTGCTCATGTTCAGCGTGCGCGGGGGGCGCTGTGCAAAGCGCGCTGGCAGCAGGTCCGGGCGCTCGATGGCGTTGCGGTCCAGTGCCACGCTGCCCGAGCTGCTGAGCAGCACGCCGCCTGCGCGGTGGCGCCAGGCCCCGGTCAGTGCCGGCAGGCAGGCGATGGCACGCACCGCATTGCCGCCGCCGCGCACGCGCTGCAGGCCGTAGTTCATGCGGATGGCGGCGGGCTCGCCGCGTTGCGCGCACTCGCCCCAGGCCCGGGCCAGCGTGCGCACTTCTTCGGCGCTGATGCCGCAGACCTCGGCCGCGCGCTCGGGCGGCCACTGCAGTGCGCGTGCACGCAGGGCGTCCCAGCCCAGGCAGTGGTCGCGCAGGTAGGCGTGGTCCAGCCAGTCGTGGGTCACCAGCTCATGCATCAGCCCCAGCGCCAGCGCGGCATCGGTGCCCGGGCGCAGGGCGATATGCTGGTGGCACTTGTCGGCGGTTTCCGAGCGGCGCGGGTCGATGCAGATCAGTGTGGCGCCGCGGCGCTTGGCTTCCTGCGCATAGCGCCAGAAATGCAGGTTGCTGCCGATGGAATTGCTGCCCCAGATCAGGATCAGGCGCGACTCGGCAAAGAACTCCACGCGCATGCCGACCTTGGCGCCCAGCGTGGTGCGCAGCCCCTCGCCGCCGGCGGCGGCGCAGATGGTGCGCTCCAGCCGCGAGGCGCCGAGCTTGTTGAAAAAGCGTGCTGCCATGCTCTCGCCCTGCACCTGGCCCATGGTGCCGGCATAGCTGTAGGGCAGGATGGCTTGCGGGTCGACGGCGGCGATGGTCTGCAGCCGTTGTGCGATGTCGGCCAGTGCAGCGTCCCAGCTGACCGGCGTGAACTGGCCGGAACCCTTGGGCCCGCTGCGTTTCATCGGCTGCAGGATGCGTTCCGGGTGGTAGGTGCGCTCTGTATAGCGCGAGACCTTGGCGCACAGCACGCCGTGGGTCTGCGGATGGTTGGCGTTGCCCTGCACCTTGATGGCCACGCCGTTGCGCACCGTCGTCTGCAGTGAGCAGGTGTCCGGGCAGTCGTGCGGACAAGCCCCCAGAACCTGGAATTCACCTTCGGCAGATGCGGGCGGAGAAGCGGTGGAATCGTGCATCCCCCCACTGTAACGCTTGGTAACCTTGCGGGTTTCATCGGGCTTTCATCGCCGGGAGGTATGGGGGACAATACGGGGATGATTACCCGCCGACATTTCTCCCTCGCCATGGGGGCTTCGGCCCTCGCTGGATTCCCGGCTGTCCACGCGCAGTCCGACAAGATTGTTCTGGGCCAGTCCGCCCCTTTCACCGGCCCCGCGGCGCAACTGGGCATCCAGTTCCATGCCGGCGCAAAAATGGTCTTCGACCAGCTCAACGCCGAAGGCGGCGTGGGGGGGCGCAATGTCGAGATCCGCAACCTGGACGACGGTTATGAACCGGAGCGTTGCGCGGAAAACACCCGCAAGTTCATCGACGACGACGTGTTCGCGCTGTTCGGCTACATCGGCACGCCGACCAGCCTGGCCGCCTTTCCGCTGGCCACCAAGGCCAAGGTGCCGTTCGTCGCGCCGTTCACCGGCGCCATGGCCCTGCGCACCCCGCTGAACCACTACGCCTTCCATGTGCGTGCCTCGTACAACGACGAGACGGCGCTGATCGTCAAGCAGCTGCACAACATCGGCCTGAAGAAGATCGCGGTGTTCTACCAGAACGATGCCTACGGCAAGGCCGGGCTGGACGGCGTCACGCTGGCGCTGGCGGAGCTGAACCTGGCGCCGGTGGCCACCGCCACCGTGGAGCGCAACTCGGTGGACGTGGCCAAGGCGGTCGCCACCATCAATGCCGCCATGCCGGAAGCCGTGGTGCAGATCAGCGCCTACAAGTCCTGCGCCGCCTATATCCGCGCTGCGCGCAAGGCCGGCTATGGCGGCACCTTCTACAACGTGTCCTTCGTCGGCACCCAGGCCCTGGCGGACGAACTGGGCAAGGAAGGTGCCGGCATCGTCGTGTCGCAGGTCATGCCCTCGCCGTACAACCCGGCGCGCGCCATTGCGCGCGAGTTTGCCGAGGCGGTGCGCAAGACCAATGGCGCGGTGCAGCCCAATTTCTCCAGCATGGAAGGCTATATGGCTGCGCGGGTGCTCAGCGAAGGCCTGCGCCGTGGCGGCGTGAAGAACGGGCGCGAAGGCCTGATCACCGGGCTGGAGTCCCTGACGGGCCAATCCTTCGGCGGCTTCAATGTCAATTTCTCGCGCACCAACCATGTGGCGTCCAGCTTCGTGGAACTGTCCATGCTGACCGGCGACGGCCGCGTGCGTACCTGATCCACTCTGCCATGAAACTCATAGACAGCATCGTCACCCAGGCCGCCGGCATGGCCGCCGTGCGGCGTGATCTGCATGCCCATCCCGAGCTGTGCTTCCAGGAAGTGCGCACCGCAGACGTGGTTGCCGCCAAGCTGACCGAGTGGGGCATCCCCATCCACCGCGGCATGGGCACCACCGGTGTCGTCGGCATCGTCAAGGCCGGCACGTCCGCGCGTGCGATTGCGCTGCGCGCTGATATGGACGCGCTGCCGATGCAGGAGTTCAACACCTTCGGCCACACCAGCCGGCACCCCGGCAAGATGCACGCCTGCGGCCACGACGGCCACACCGCGATGCTGCTGGCCGCGGCCCAGCACTTGGCCCACCAGCGCAACTTCGACGGCACGGTCTACTTGGTGTTCCAGCCG
>JACXTT010013783.1_pt1 | contig 10630 bp, 9 predicted proteins | sample 9270951 | NCBI WGS metagenome assembly JACXTT01 (sample SAMN15532306, study PRJNA645909) | rock metagenome | isolation source: weathered quartz diorite | place: Puerto Rico | collected 2017-06-21
CGCATCTCCGACATGAGGATCGAGAACGAGCCGCTGCAGCCCCACAAACGCTACAAGGTGACCGGATGGGCGCCGGTCGCCGAAGGCGCGGGCGGCGAAGCAGTGTGGGACGTGGCGGCACGCTACCTGCGAGCGAAGGGAACGATCGGGCCGCTCGACGCAAGCCGTCCCCGCCTCATAGGCATCGAACGCAACCCGGGTCTGGCGTGAGATCCCAATAGCGTGCGCAAGGTACTCGTCACTGGCGGCGCAGGCTATATCGGCTCGCACATGGTGAAGCTGCTGCTCGAGCGCGGCGCCGAGGTCACGGTGCTCGACGACCTCTCCACCGGCCATCGCGACGCCGTGGTCGGCGGGCATTTCGTCGAAGGCGGACTCGCCGAGCCGGGCCGCGTCGCGGCGCTGCTCGTAGACCGGAGCATCGAGGCGGTGGTCCATTTCGCGGCTTGCAGCCTGGTGGCTGAGTCGGTCGCCGACCCGCTCAAGTATTACTCGACAAACGTCGATGGGAGCATCGCGCTGCTGCGCGCAATGCGCGACGCCGGGGTGCGCGACATCGTGTTTTCATCGACGGCGGCGGTCTATGGAAACCCGCAGCGGCTGCCCATTGACGAGGCGCATCCGACGCAGCCGCTCAATCCCTACGGCAGCTCGAAGCTGGCCATCGAGCAGCTGCTCCAGGACTGCAGCGCCGCCTACGGCCTGCGGGCTGCAAGCCTGCGTTATTTCAATGCCGCCGGCGCCGACCCGCAGGGCGCACTCGGCGAGCGCCACGATCCCGAGACGCACCTCATACCGCTCGTGCTGCAGGCGGCCGGGGGTCGGCGGCGCGCGATCTCCGTCTACGGCAGGGACTATCCGACGCGAGACGGCACCTGCGTACGCGATTACATCCATGTCTCGGATCTCTGCATGGCGCATCTGCGGGCCCTCGAGCGGCTGGCGGACGGCGGCAGGTATGATTGCTTCAATCTGGGGAACGGGGAGGGAAAGACCGTGCTGGAGGTCATCGACGCGGTGCGCCGGGTGACGGGCCGGGACTTCGAGGTGGATTTCGCCGCCCGCCGGCCCGGCGACCCGGCAGCGCTGGTGGCCGACGCGACCCAGGCCCGGCGCGCGCTGGGCTGGGAACCGCGCTACAGCGACATCGAAACGATTATTCGCGACGCCTGGGGCTTCCAACAGCGCCGCGCCATGACCGGAGCCCAACCTTAGTTCATGTGGCGCGGCCCGCAGCGCGAGCTGTTTCTGATCAGCTTCCTGATCCTGTTCTTCGAGCTGGCCGCGATCCGCTGGTTCGCCAGCAGCGTCGTGTTCCTCACGTTTTTCACCAACATCGTGCTGCTTGCCTGCTTCCTCGGCGTGAGCGTCGGATTGCTGGCGGCCCAGAGGCCGCAGAACTTCGCGAGGACCGCGCTGCCGGCCGCGATGCTTGCGCTGGGAGCCGCGGTTGTTACCCACATGCTCTACTGGCAATGGGCCGACAGCATCACCATAGCTCTCGGCAATCAACAGGCATCGCCTCAACTGATCTACTTCGGGACGGAATATCGGCCGGCGGATCCCAGCCGCTGGGTGATACCGATGTGGGCCGTCGCGGGCGTTTTTTTTACGCTCATAGCGCTTGCCTTCGTCGGCCTGGGACAGGTGATGGGACGGGCGTTCGCGGCGATTCCGGACCGGGTCGTCGCCTACACCGTGGACGTGCTGGGCAGCCTGGCCGGTATCGCCGCCTTCGCGATGATGAGCTACTTCCAGTTGCCGCCAACGGTCTGGTTCGTCCCGATCGTATTGCTGATGCTGCACTTTGGAGGCTGGCGCAATCCGGTGCAGATAGCAGCGGCCGTCGCGACATTTGCATTCGCCACCATCGGCGCGCACGGCCTCCTCGTCCGTGGCCAAGTGTCTTGGTCGCCTTACTACAAGATCGGCTACGAGCCCGCGTTCCGGACGATCGCCACCAACGATATCGGGCACCAGCAACTGGTGCGGATCGAGCGGTACGGCTCGGGCTACATGCTGCCCCATCTGCTGAACCGCGATGCAGGGGGCGCGCCGTTCGAGGAGGTGATGATCATCGGCGCGGGCAGCGGCAACGATGTCGCGGCCGCGCTGCGCTCCGGGGCGAAGCACGTCGATGCGGTCGAGATCGATCCGCGCATCAACGAGATCGGCCGCCAGCTGCATCCCAGCAAGCCGTATGCCGATGCACGCGTTTCCGTCCGGCTCGACGACGGCCGCAGCTTCGCGCGTAATACTGGCAGCAAGTACGACCTCGCGGTTTACGCCCTCGTCGACTCGCTGGTGCTGCACTCGGGCTACTCCAGCCTGCGACTCGAGAACTTTCTTTTCACGCGCCATGCGTTCGAGGACGTGAAGGGAACGCTCAAGCCGGACGGCGTCTTTGCGATGTACAACTTCTATAGGCAGGGATGGGTCGTAGGCAGGCTCGCCAAAATGGCCGAGGAAGTCTTCGGTGAGAAGCCGCTCGTCATTTCGCTGCCGACCCGCGACATTATCCGGCCGGAAGACAGCGAGGGCGGCCACTTCACCTTCATTCTGGTCAGCTCGGATTCCTCCCGCCTGCGAGCCATAAAAGCGAGATTCGAGAAAGGCGACGGTTTCTGGCTCGCAGCCGAGGTGCCGGGCAATGAGGCGATCAATGCCTTGTGCAGCGCAGCGCCCGGGGAAGGCTGGTATAGAACCGCCCCCGCACGGGTGGACACAACCGGCATCGACCTATTGCCGAGCGACGATTGGCCACAGCTCTACCTGCGCAGCCGCGAAATCCCCTGGTCGCCCATCGGGCAAGGGATGGTGACCATGGCCATGCTTTCGCTTTTGATCCTGATCGCATTCGCGCCGGTGCGGCGCATTCGGCCCAATTGGCAGATGTTCTTCCTCGGCGCCGGTTTCATGCTGCTCGAAACCAAAGGCGTGGTGCACATGGCGCTGCTCTTCGGCGCGACATGGGTGGTCAATTCGGTCGTGTTTGCCGCCATCCTATTCATGATTCTTTGCGCCAACCTATACGTCCTGGCGGCGAAGCCACGCACGCTGCTGCCTTACTATGCGCTGCTTCTTGCGGCGCTGCTTGTGAACGCGCTGGTCCCGATGAGCGTGTTTCTATCTTTGTCGCCGGTAGCGCGAGTCGTGGCCTCGTGCTTGGTGGTCTTTGTTCCTGTCTTCTTCGCCGGAGTTGTTTTCACCAGCGCTTTTCGAGACAGCCGCCAGCCGGACGTGGATCTTGGATCGAACGTGGCCGGCATCATTCTCGGCGGACTGAGCGAGCAGCTGTCTCTCGTCGTGGGCTTCAACTACCTGCTGCTCGTCGCGGCCGGGTACTACCTGCTGTCACTTGTGCTGCGGCCTCGCGCTACCTAACGTGACGCTCGCGGAGTTCGTCTACACGATCCTGCTCCGGCCGCGCCCCCTGCGTCGCGCGGCGAACGCCGCGATCCGGGCGCTGCTTCCGGACCGCATCCGGGTCGGCGAGGCGATCGTATGGCTCAACCCGGACGACCCCGTGGTCTCCGGTGCGCTGACATTCCGCGTATACGAGCGCGGCGAGATCGCGTTCTTCCGCTCGCGGTTTGGCGCCGACATGACCTTCGTCGACGTCGGCGCGAACGTCGGCCTCTACAGCGCCATCGCACTCTCAACGCCGGGATTCCGCGGACGCGTGCTCGCGATCGAGCCGCACAGCGAGAGCCGTCTTTACCTGCAGAAAACGATGAACAGCAACGCCTCCGCGGCGCGGGGCGCAACGTTGATCTGCAGGCTAGCTGCTTCAGATCGTCCAGCAACGCTAACCCTTTACAAGAATCCCGAGAACAAGGGCGACAACCGCCTTTATCCTGATCCGCTGCTCGACGGCGAGGAGACGGTCAGCGCCGATACGCTGGACAACATCTGCCGCCGCTACGGAATCGCTTCGGCCCAGTTCATCAAAATCGACGTGCAGGGCGCCGAGGCCAAGGTAGTTCGCGGCGCGACTGGTCTGCTCGCCGGCAGCAGCGACTGCATATTGATGACCGAGTTCTGGCCATACGGGCTGTCGCGCTGCGGCGCCGATGGACTCGGGTATCTGGAGATGCTGCGGGATCTCGGGTTCCGGCTTTACGAGCTGTCCGGGAACCGCGGCGTCCTGGCCCCGGTAAGCAGCCCACGCGCGCTGGTCGAGCGCACGCATGGCCGCCGCTATGCCAACCTGGTCGGTCTGAAAGGGAATCTCGCCACTGGCTGACGATCGTACGGCATCCTGTTTGGTGCTCGGGGGCGCCGGATTTCTCGGCTCGCATCTCGCGGAGGCGCTATTGCAGGGCGGGCACCGGGTGAAGATATTCGACCGCCCGCATCTCGACCGGCTGCCGCTGCTCCCCGAGCAGCGCTTCGAGCTGTTTACCGGCGACTTTCTCAATCCCCAGGCCCTCAGTCCCGCGCTGCGCGGGACGCAGGTAGTGTTCCATCTGATCTCCACGACCCTGCCACAAAATTCCAACGACAATCCGACTTACGACGTGGAGTCCAACGTTCTCGGCACGCTGCGGCTCGTTGAGCTTTGCCGCCAGCACGGGGTGCGCAAGATCGTCTTCGTATCCTCCGGCGGCACCGTCTATGGCGTTCCCCGATCGCTCCCCCTCGACGAGAGCCATCCCACCGACCCCATTTGCTCCTATGGCATACATAAGCTGGCGATCGAGAAATACCTGTGCCTGAGTCATCGGCTGCACGGGCTCGACTACTGCATCGTGCGGCCGTCGAACCTGTACGGCCCGCGCCAAAGACTCGACGTCGCACAAGGCGCGGTCGCGGTATTTCTCGACCGCGCCTCGCACGGCAAGCCGATCCAGGTGTGGGGCGACGGTTCCGTGGTACGCGATTACGTCTACGTGGAGGACGCAGCCGAGGCTTTGCTCAAGGCAGCGGCGTTCGAGGGCGAGCAGAAAATCTTCAATATCGGCTCCGGGGTGGGCACCAGCCTGAACGCGCTGATCGAAGCGATCGAGGCGCTGCTCGGGCATCCGGTGCCGGTCGAATACGGCGCGCCGCGACCGCTCGATGTGCCTGCGAACGTGCTCGACGCCTCCCTCGCCCGGCGCCACCTCGGCTGGAGCGCGCGCACACCGCTTGCCGAAGGGCTGCGCCGGACGCATGCATCGATGCATCCGCCGCGCTAGGCGTCGATGCAGGTCACGCTCGTCACACATTATTTTCCGGCGCATCGTGGCGGCGTGGAGCGAATGGCCGGGCAGCTTGCCGAGCGGCTCGCCCGGCAGGGCGTCGGGCAGATCGACTGGCATGCGAGCGATTGCGACCCGCCGCCGCCACCGTCGCCGGGCCTGAGCCTCGTTCCTGCGCGTAGCTGCAACATCGTCGAGCGCCGCCTGGGCCTGCCCTACCCGATATGGACGCCGGCTGCCCTGCTGCGTCTCGCGCGGGCGGTTCGTTCCGCGAGCGTGGTGCACCTGCACGATTGCCTCTATCTCCCCACGCTGGCCGCCTTTGCGGCCGCGCGGCTTGGCCGCCGCCGCGCGGTCGTCGTCACGCAGCACATCGGCCATGTGCCCTATCGCAATCCGCTGCTTCGCGCCGCCCATGCCGCGGCCAACCGCGTGCTCGGCGCCTGGGTGTTAGGCGGCGCCGATCAGGTGGTTTTCGAAAGCCAGTCGGTGCGCGAGTATTTCCTGCGCAGGGTTCGGTTCCGCTCCCCGCCCCTGTTGATCCAGAACGGCGTCGACACACATATCTTCCAGCCCGCCTCCGCCGCCGAGCGGCTCGAGCGCCGCGCGAAGCTCGGCATCCCCTCCGGAAAAGCGGTGCTGCTGTTTATCGGCCGATTCGTCGAGAAGAAAGGCCTGGGGGTGCTGCGTGAGCTGACCGAGCGCATCAGCCACGCCCATTGGCTGTTCGCCGGCTGGGGTCCCATGGATCCTGCCGCCTGGGGAAGGCCGAATGTCAGTGTCATCGAGCGGCCCGGCCACGAGGATCTGGCGTCGCTCTATCAAGCGGCCGACCTCCTCGTCCTGCCGAGCGTGGGCGAGGGATTTCCGCTATCGGTGCAGGAAGCCATGGCCTGCGGCACGCCCGCCTGCGTCGGCGCGGAAACCGCCGCCGGCTGTCCCGAGGCGCGCGACGTGCTGCTTTGCGAGGTCACCGGCGTCGAAGGCAGCGCAGCGCGCTGGGGAGCGCACATCGAGGCGTTGATCGCCTCCTCCTCAGCCCTGGAAGCCATGAGACCCAAGGTAGCGGCCTTCGCGCGCGAGCATTGGTCGTGGGAGCGCTGCGCGGCCCGCTATGCCGAGGTGCTGCGCACTTGCGCCACGCCGTAAAGGCGTAAATCACCGCAGCGGTCCGGATTGGGCGCGGCCGACCCGCAATGCCCATCGGCTGCCGAGGAAATTGAATGCGGCAAGCAGAACGGTCACCACCGGAGAGGCGATCGCCACAGGCAGCCCGACCAGATCCACGAACAAGAACATGCCTGCGATTGAGAATGGCAGGTTCATGGCCATCGTCAAGGCATAGCGGGCGAACGGTGTGCGGCCCTGCTGCGCGCCCGGAAAGGTCCACGCACTATGCAACCAGTATCCGACCCCAACCACGATGCCGAACGACACGAACGACGACGCCACGTAGTGCAGGCCCAGCCAATCGCCGGCGATCATGATCGCGTTATGCAGCAGCGCACATCCGAGGCCCACAGTGAAGAAGCGACCGGCGGTCATTTCGCTCCCTAGCCCGAACGCGAGAACAGGCCTACATAAGTGCAGGCGTTGATCGCCGTGATGTCCTGCGGCGTGATGCGCTCCTCGAGCCACGCGCGTGCGTTGAATACGACAGCCGCCAAGCCCGACAACGGCGAACCGAGGCCAGGCAGCTTCTTCAGGAAATGCGCCGCCCCAAGGCTGCGAAACACGGTAGTCCACGCAAGCGGTCCGACGACCGGCTCCATACGTATGAGGCGAAATCCCTGCGCCTCCACCTCCCGCCGCAGTCCTTCGGCGGTCCAACGGCGAAAGTCGCCGGGATGCGGGTGATAAAGCCAGCTCCCGTGCGTCGACAAAAGAAGCCGCCCGTCAGGACGAAGCACGCGCCGGGCTTCATGAAGATAGCTGGCGACGTCCCAGACGTGCTCGAGCACCTGGAGAGAAGCGACGACGTCGAATTGCGCGTCGCCGCAGCCAAGCGTTCCGTCGGCGCGGATCGCCACCTCGTGGCTGCCGTCGATATCGGCGCCTCGATACCGGGCGCCCGCCGCGACGAACCAGCGCTCGTAGGGCCGGGCGCCGCAGCCGAAATCCAGCACCTCCGCCGCACGAAGGCGAAGTGCAGGGTCGGCAAGTAGCGCGTGTAGCACCCGCGCCATTTCGCGCAGCACCAGCCAGTCGGGCTGCCAGATGCGCGGCGAGGCACGCGGGTTTTCGTACATGGCTCAGCCCACCATCACTTGTAGGTTGAACGGGTAGAGTAAACGGCCACCGAGCCATCGACGAAGACTGCGTGCCGACGTTCCGGATCCCAGCGCGGACCCGAACGATCCGCTACGACATACCACTGGATTCCGAGCTCCCGCAGCCGTCCCAGAGCGTCATCGAGGCTTTCCGTCGCCTCGACCCGGTTAAGCGCCGCACGGCGCTCCAGCGCGACCTGCCGGCGTTGCCCTTCGCCGGTGATTTGCGCGATTGCGTAGCCGAGGTACGCAGGCATTCCCGTCAACGATGAGAGTTGTATGGCAAGGTCGGTGGCAACCCAGCGTAGCGGCAAGCCTTGCACGGCGAACAGGTCACCGGCGACGGAGTTGCCCCGAAGGAAGGCCGCCGCTGGTAGCACGCCTGGCTGGACTTTGTAGGGATAAAAACGCCATCCCCACTGGAACTTGGGTTGCAGCCCCAGCCTCCCCGTCTGAGGCCAAAGCAACAGCAGGGCAAGACCACTCGTCAGAATGAGAGCCCACCATGCGACGCGCGCCTTTTGCTCGCTGCCGGTGGTGAACCATTTTGCGAATGGCGCGAAAGTCCATACCGCAACGACTGCATAAAGCACAAGGAACGGTCGCACCGTCAGCTCGGTGGGGTCCCAGTAAACCGTAGGCGCGGTGAGCATAAGCAACAGGTAGCAACCGATGAAGGAGACCGGCACCAGGTCAACCGCTCGCAGGCCCCCGGAGCAGCGCGCGACGAGTACCGAGACGGGATAGAGAACCACAAGAATGCCCAGGCACGCCGCAAGCACGAGCAGCATTCCAATCGGCACGGCGATACCCCGCCCGTATGTTTCCAGCAGACCCGAATACCAGCCGGTGTACCGCGTCGGCTCCTGGTACTCGTGAATTGCATTGAGGAAAAGCTCCAGCGCGGGCGAGGAATCTGTAAGCGCGTAAAAGCCCCACACGAACAACGCGAAAACGGTGAGTGCACCGGCAAAGAATGCGACCTTTCGCCGCCGGGCAAAACCCGTGGCCATGGCCGCGCTTGCCAGCAAGGCCGGCAAACCGAGGGCGAAGATATGGACGCGAAACAGCAATGTGCCGGCGGCGAGGCAGGCACTTGCGAGGAGTGGACGCGGCCTGCCGGTTGCGAGCCAGCGCTGCAGCAGCGCGGCGGCGAGCAAGAAAAACCCGATCGCATACGACGCACCCGGAAGAGCGAGAAGGTGCCAGTGAAAGCTCAAGAAGCCGTTGCCCAGCGCGTAGTTGCTGGCATCGGGAAGCAATGTCAGAGCCGCCACCGCGGCGATGCCGCCTGCCGGCCCCGCCAACACCTTTCCCAGCGCGTACGCGCCTGCGCACATGGTGAAAAATCCGAGCGGCAGCCAGACCGACGTGGCAAGCGGGAGTCCCGGCAGATCGAGCGGGAAGGCGAACGCCGCAGGCAGCAGGTAGGAAGCGTAGTGATAGAGCGGCGCCGGGAAGTCGGCAAGCAAGATTGATTGACGACCGGCGCGGGGGTCGCCGAAATGGGAAATCACCCCGCCGTGGATGAAATAATCGATCCACGCCGTCAGCAGGCCGTCGCGCGCGAGAATCCGCGGAGTCTCGGCAACCTCCCAGCACCACATCAACGTCGCTGCGCCGCAAAACGCAAGACCCAGCAACTCTCTTGGGTCGAGCCGGTCCGGTCCGATCGCGGGCTTGCGCAGCGCGACTGCGCAAGCCACTACGATGACCGACCAAACGGCAAATGCCGTGGCGGCGAGCACGTGCAGCCACTGCACCAGCGCATAGACCGCAAGCGCGCTCGCGAAGACGCCGAGGACCCAGGCGGCTGCGAGCGGCAGGTCTTCCGCGTCGGCGAGCCGCATCAGCAAAGCGCCGGCCGTGAATATGACCGACGAGAACAGCAGCATGGTGCCAAGCGCTGCGTAGATCGTTACGCTGCCGCTCAGCCAGAGGAGGATCGCTAGCGGCGCTGCCGCCGCCAAAATCGCAGCGATCAACGACCGCGCCCGGACTCCGGCATCAATGCCCCTCCCCATTCGAGCCGCATTGTAGCGTCCGGATAACATGGAGATCACGACGGTATACTGCGGCACAAGGCTCGGCCTTGCACCGATCGATGACGCATACCGCAGCAGACATTACCGTGCTCGTCCCGGTTCGCAACGGGGCGCGTTTCGTTAAGGAAGCTGTCGGCTCCGTCCTAGAGCAAAGCGTCGCGCGGCTGCAGGTCTTGGTGAGCGATAACCAGTCGACCGACGGCACGGCAGTGATACTCGAGGGCTTGGCTGCCGGCGATCCAAGAGTGAGCATCGTCCGCCAGCCAGCGCCGCTTTCCATGGCTCGACATTTCAACAACTGCCTTGCGCGCGTGGCGACCGACTACTACATGCTGCTGTGCCATGACGACTATCTGGCTTCGCGCGACGCCCTGCTGACGGCACGGGAGGTGCTCGATTCTCAGCCAGACGTCAACGCGGTGTATTGCGATATCTTGTATGTCGATGCCGACCGGCGGCTGATCGCGACCCGCAGGTTCAACAGGAGTGGGCGGTTCGACGTGCTCATGACGGGGCGCTCCTGCGTTCTCGCGGGCCGCAACCTGTTCGGGATTCCGCTGCTGATCCGCACTCGGGCGGTTCGAGGACTGACTTATGATGAGGCCCTGCCGTATGCCGGCGACGTCGACATTGCGATCGCGGGCGCCGCCGGCGGCGCGGTTTTCCATGTGCCGCAGGCGCTGATCGCGAACCGCTATCATGCGCAAAACGCTACCTGGGGAGTCGTTACCGGTGTATCGAGCCAGATGCGAGTCATCGCAGCGAAACACGGCATACCCCTGTCAGCTTTCGACCGGCTTCGCGCCGCGCTCAACACATGGCTGACCGCGGTCACCAAGATCCTGTTCCAGGCCTATATTCAGATCCGCCGCTGAACGCGCCGTTGCCCGAATGGCTCCGCTTCATCCTGGTAGGAGGGCTTAACACGGCATTCAGCTACGGGTTCTATGCCGCCTGCATCTATGCCGGCGCCGGATATGCCGTCTCTTCCGCCGCATCGATGATCGCCTGGGTGCTGTTCGACTATTGGACGACGGTCGGCTTGGTGTTTCGCCGGGCCGCCGGCGGATCCCTGCCCCGTTTCTTGGCGTGCTACGCGGTGGTCTACGTTTTCAGCGTTACCCTGCTGGCG
>JACXTT010013784.1_pt1 | contig 10630 bp, 12 predicted proteins | sample 9270951 | NCBI WGS metagenome assembly JACXTT01 (sample SAMN15532306, study PRJNA645909) | rock metagenome | isolation source: weathered quartz diorite | place: Puerto Rico | collected 2017-06-21
AAAAATTTGCCGCCCGTGATCCGGGACGGTCTTTCTCGTAGCCCACGGCAAGGTGCGCGCCGGGACGGGGGCAAACTGGCGCAGCCGACTTCGAGGCCCGTTTCGGGATGACGGGTCGTACGGTTTAGGTGCCCACCGAATTTTGCGGAGTAGCCTGATTTCATCTATCCATAATTCCACTTGTGCATTTATGCTGATCAGTCGTTTGCCCTGAATCGAAATTCGAGACAAGGAAGTTCCGTTGTCCAACCTGCCGACTACCAGCGAACGCGTAAAGAAACCCCGCAGGCAGAAACTTGGCAACATTCTCAGGTTTCGCATGCTGGCATTTTTTGCCGTGTTCGGACCTGGATTCATCACCGCCAACGTGGACAACGACCCCGGTGGCATCCTGACGTATTCCCAGGCCGGCGCGAAATTCGGCTACATGCTGTTGTGGACGCTGATCCCAATCACGATTGCGCTGATTGTGGTTCAGGAGATGGCGGCGCGCATGGGAGCGGTAACCGGCAAGGGGTTGTCGGACTTGATCCGCGAGGAATTTGGATTCCGGGTTACGTTCTTCACCATGCTGGTGTTGGGACTAGCAGATCTGGGCAACATCGTGGCGGAGTTCGCGGGGTTGGCCTCGGGCATGGGTCTGTTTGGGGCAAGCAAGTACATTGTGGTTCCCATCGGGGCGTTTTTGGTCTGGTCGGTGGTGGTGGGCAATTCGTACAAACCGGTCGAGCGAATATTGGTCGTCTTGTCGATCCTCTACTTTACCTACCCCGTGTCGGCCATTCTCGCTCATCCGGACTGGCGACGGGCCATCCACGATACCGTGGTACCCAATATCAGCAGAAGTTCCGAATATCTGATCATGCTTGTCGGCTTGATCGGGACGACCATCACCCCGTGGATGCAGTTTTATCTGCAAGCTTCGGTGGTCGAGAAGGGAATCACCAAACGGCAGTATTCCCTGTGCCGATGGGATGTGATTATCGGCTGCATCATCACCGATGTAATTGCTTTTTTCATTGTCCTGGCATGCGCCGGAACCTTGCATGTGGCCGGATACCACAACATTTCCGACGCCGCCGATGCGGCAGCAGCCCTGCGCCCTCTGGCCGGTCAATTTGCGTATATCTTGTTTGCTGTGGGGCTGGTGAACGCCTCGCTGCTTTCCGCGGCGATTCTTCCTCTGGCAACAGCGTACAACATTTGCGAGGGTCTGGGATTTGAGTCAGGCGTCAACAAGCGATTTTCTGAGGCGCCGGCTTTCTACTGGCTCTATACGCTGCTCATCGCCATCGGAGCGGGTGTCGTGCTGGTTCCACGCCTACCCCTGCTGAAGGTGATTCTGTTCTCGCAGGTGGTCAACGGCATACTGCTTCCCTTTGTCCTTGTCTTCATGCTGATCCTGGTCAATCGTAAGGAGCTGATGGGGGAATATCGAAATTCCGCCCTGGCCAACGTAATCGCCTGGGGGACAAGTATGGCCGTCATCGTCATGACGGTGGCCATGATCTGGACCAGTTCCAGCGGACAGTAGCCCGCGGCCAAGCGCGGAGACGCAGATTCCCCCAAGTCACCAGCTTCTGGGGTCGCAGGCCAGACCGCCGCGCTGGAGCGCTAGGGGATGGTTCCCTCCACCAGGTTTCGCACCAATCCCAGATCAGCCTCGAGAAAATCGATGGAGAGAAGCTCCGAGCGATCGGCCCAGCGCATGTCCTTGAAAATTCTGTTCTCCAGCTGGCCCGTGTATTCGTGCACGGTGTAGAAACGCAATTCCACCGACGCGCCGTTCTTGTAATCGTGCCGTATGCGGGCCACTTCTTCGCCGATCGTGGCCTCGATGCCCAGTTCTTCGTTCAACTCGCGGCGCAGCGCATCACGAGGTTGTTCCCCCGCCTCAATCTTGCCTCCGGGAAATTCCCATTTCAGTGGCATGGTCTGGTGGCGGGTGCGCTGGCACACCAGAATCTTCTCCTCCCGGAAGATCAGAGCCGCGACGACGCGCTTCATGGACGGCGAGGACGCTCTTCGAACCCAGGGCTCGTGAGAGCGATGAGGTGGCGGGGAAGGCTGGATTGTATGTCTAGTTGCAAGGCGTGGTTTCCATGAAGTTTCGTACCCGTAGCATTTCCCGGACTAAGTCTGCGATTTTTCCAAGTGCTTGCCGACCCACGATGCGCAGTACTCGACCAGCCTGCGATCTTCATCGCTGAATGCGGCCGGAAAGTGGCTGTCGATATCCAGTTCCCCCACCACCTTGCCGCGAACAAATACCGGAACCACGATTTCGGACTTGGTTTCGGTGGAGCATGCCAGGTAACGGCTGTCTAAACTTACGTCATCCACCACCACTGTCTGGCCGGTGGAAGCGGCCGCCCCGCAAATACCCTGATTCAGGGGAATGCGCGTATGTGGCGTCATGGCACCCTGAAACGGACCTAACACCAGCATGCGGGGTTGCGCGTTGATAGGTTTCTGTTCCAACATGTAGAATCCGACCCAGTTGTACTTCAACATGCGATCGTGGAGAAGTTTTACGATCTCCCACATGAAGTCTTCAACCGAACCGGCTGCCAGGCTTAACCGGTCGACCTCTTGTTGGACTTCCGCGATGTTAGGAGCAGCAGGCATAGGAGGTACGGTGTCATGACGGCGGGGAAATAAGAGCTGAGCCATGCCCCGAGAGAATACATTTTAGCCCGTCCGGTTGTGGAAAAGACTTGGGGTGAATCGCGGCCGCCAATGCCTCTAGACCAAGAATTAAGGTAGGCGCGGGCGTGTTCAGCAGTTCATCTCGAATGCAATACACACGACCGTTCTTGACCGCTGGCATCCCTTCCCAGCCGCGCTCGCGGACAATTCTGGCAAGCGGAACGCGGTCGCCGGCACCACACCAGGCCGCCACAATGACGTCTGGATCATCCGCCAGCACCGCGTCCGGCGATCGTTGTGTCCCCGGGTCACCCAGAAATTCACCCCCAGCCGCCTCCACCAGCTCGGCCACCCACTTCTGCGACACGATCAAGGGCTTACCCCACTCTTCGCAGTACACCCGCGGAGCCTTGCCGTCGGCGGCCGGGGTGAGCCTCGCCCGGATCTGAGCGATCCCGGACTGCATCTTGGCGATCACCGACTGTCCGCGTTCGTTGGCTCCGACCATGCCAGCGATGGTCGCAATGTCGGTGTAGATATCCACCAGAGTTCGGGGAGCCAGGCCAAGAAATCGGATGCCGGCCTTGAGGATCTCCGCTACCGCCTTCTCCTGGTAGGGAACTGCGGCGATGACGAGATCGGGCCGGGCTGCCACGATCTGCTGGCTCTGGGCGGTCCATGAGTCGGCTAGGACCGCGCGAGCGCTGCCTTTGATCTCAGGGCAGACGTCAGCGCAGTATCGGGTGCAGGCAACGACGCGGTCGAGCCGGCCAAGCGCAGCCAGAATCACGGTGGCACTGGGCTGCAGGCAAACCACGCGTTGCGGAGTAGAGTCGCTTGGCATCAACGTAATGGTACAGGCAGCAACCGGACGGGAACACCCTGGTGTTTTGATTTGGAAGTACAATCGTTTAGCTGGCGCATACAGTTTTAAAAGAGGCAAGCACCGATCCATGTATATCCACATGTTTGCATTTCGCTGGAAGCCAGAAGTTAGTGAAGAGCAGAAACGGCACGTCGTCGCTGAAATCCGCAAATTACAGGGTCAGATCCCAGGCTTGTTGGAGACTTTCGTCGGAACCAACATTTCTCCGCGCGGGCAAGGTTATGCCTTGGGTGGCGCGATGAAATTCGTCGACAAGGCCTCACTCGATGCCTATGGGCCGCATCCGGTTCATCAACGGCTGGTAAGTTGGCTGATGCCGCTGATCGAGCCACTTGAAGTTGATTTTGAGGCCAGCGCCTAATACAAGGCCCGCGGGCGAGGGCACCTGCGCCACACCGGCATCGCGCGATACAATTTCTCTCGATGTATTCTTCTCAAGTACTCGATCACTTTCAACACCCGCGCAATGCGGGACAAGTGGTCAATCCCGCGTCATCGGTTCAGGTCGACAATCCAGCCTGTGGTGACGTTCTCAAGCTCACGTTGAAAGTTGTCGATCACCGCATTGCAGAGATTCGTTTCCTGGCTCAGGGTTGCGTCCCCACCATGGCTTGTGCGTCGCTGCTGACGGAGCTAGTGCAGGGAAGAACCATTTCCGAAGCGCGTCAATTCCGCCGCGAGGAGTTGGTGATAGCAATCGGGGGTTTACCGAAGGCTTCGCTACACGCCAGTCATCTGGCCATCGCTGCTTTGAATGCCGCCCTGCGGAATCTATGAGTCAAGCGCGGACTTGGGGAAAATAGATTGGCCATTTCCGCTGCGTCGCGATCGCTTCCAATTCCGCCGTGGGATTGATCGCAAAGGGATGGCGCGCGATTTCCAGCATCTCGGCATCCCAGACGGAGTTTCCAAAGACCGTATCGGGGACTCGCCCAATCACTTCGGCGATCGCTTTCGGTTTGCCGGGGCCACTGGGAATACGAATGACTCGTTCCGTAACCAGCCCTCCTTCGACTGCGACGGCAGCCGCCAGAACTTGCTGGGGTGGAATTCCGAACTGTTTCATGCCTGTCTTGATGACCCATTCAGTGGTGGAGGAGACGGCCCAGACTTCGCAGCCGAGGGTGTTTAGTTCGAGCACCAGTGCCTTCATGTCGGGGAAAATCCCTCCGGCAATCATCTCGTCGAAGAACGGAACCGTAGCGCGCTCTAACTCACTTTCGAGCAATCCCCGGTTCATGGTCACCATTTCGGCACACATATCGTCTTCGCTGACGTTGCCGGCAAGGTAGTCGGCGTACCGGGCGCGAGCCCAGCGGATCGTCTCAGCGGAAACCAGGCCGCGACTCAGCTCCCACTCAAAGAATGCCGCGCCGGCGTCACCCGACCAGAGTGTTCCGTCGCAGTCAAAGACGGCAAGCTTTGGCTTGAGCTGCAAAACCGCTTTCATGAAGGCAATCTGGTTCAGTGAGGAATTCGTTTTTTTAGGTTTCATGCTCGAAGGGAATCATTTCGCCTGCGGAATTAGGGCAGCGTAGTCTTCAGGCGTATTCACGTTCATAGTGACATGGGGATCGTCTACCGCGACATAAGATATGTGGTTCGCGTGTTGGTGCTCCACATCTCGGGCGGTGGCAGTCGCCGGTGCCTTCAGAAACGCTTCGATCATCTCCCGCCCCGCCAGAAAGGGATGACCATGGCGGTCGTTAAATTCTGGGACGACTGCCCAGACCTGTGACCTGGCCTCCTCGAATGCGGTTCGCAGGAGCCGAAGCGTGGAGGCAGCCGCAGGAGGGCGATCTACGAGGGTAATCATGGCGCCATCTCGCCCCAGATTCAGAACTTCTCGCAGACCGACACGCAGGGAACTGAACTGGCCCAGCTCAGGATTTGGGTTTCGCACCACGGATGCGCCGGCGGAGTACACGACGGGCGCGACAGCCGGTTCATTTCTTCCGACGACCACAATTACCTGATCGGTGAAGGAACCCAGGGCTCGGATGGCCGCGGAAACAAACGTCTCGCCCGTAAGCCCGACTCCCACCGCAGGCGGAGGCCAGGGGAGCAGGGCTTTGTCCGAACCCATGCGCGTGGACTCACCCGCGGCCAGGATCACTCCGCACCAACTGGGCGCGCGGCTCATGTCGCGTGACTCATCTGAGGAAGATAGCAGAGATAAACCCAGATTTCAGATGGCAAAAGGCAGATCTCCGACTTGAACTGCGGATGGGCTGGTGCGAAGAGCAATTGGAAGATCTGCAATCTGAAATCACAAATCTGCGATGGCTTTAGAAAAAAGGCCTTCAGATAATGCCGGTCATTCCTCCACGGCTTCGACATTCTCATCTGAGGAGTCTTTGGCAGCTTCACTGGCAGGCGCAAGATCCGCCTGGCGGTGGAACCAGCTCATATGCGGCAAGTCGCGTTCCACACGACGGCGCTCCGCGATCAGCTCTGCTGTGATAGCAACCGCGATTTCCTCCGGCGTAATGGCTCCGATATCCAGTCCGACAGGGGCATGCACGCGCTCAAAGAGTGCAGGGTCAAGGCCTTCCTTGGTCAGTTCGCGGAAGATGGTGATGGTCTTGCGCTTCGATCCGATCATCCCGATATAGCGCGCCCGGGTCTGTACCGCCCAACGCAGTAGGCGCATGTCGTCGCGATGGCCGCGGGTCACGATCACCAGATAGGAAGACTCGTTTGGAGCGAGACGGGCAATGATGCGTTCGAAGTCTTCGGCGATGACATCCCTGGCATCGGGAAACCGCTCGCGGTTGGCATATGCCTCGCGGTCGTCGACCACGGTTACATCAAAACCGGCCCCTCGAGCAATCTTGTAAAGGTTTAAGGCTACGTGACCTGCGCCGAAAATATAAAGTAATGCTGGAGGGAGAATGGGTTCGATGAAAATCTCGAGCGAGCCGCCGCAAACCAATCCCGTGTCGTACTTCGGGTCCTGATTGAGGTTGAAGCTTAAGGTGCGGGATTTTTCGCTCTCCATGGCCTCGCGCGCGGCCTGCCAAACCTCTCCTTCGACACAGCCACCGCCGATGGTGCCGACGATGGAACCGTCGTCGCGCACCAGCATCTTGGCGGTCTTGAAAGAGGGAACTGAACCGTTGACGTTGACGATGGTGGCGACCGCCCCTCGGCGTCCCTGCTGCCGCAGTTTGACGATCTCCTCGTAGATGTCCATTCCGATTGATTATCAGTCGGTTAACAGATGTAAGTCAATGTGAGGCGGTTGCGTGTCCCGTACGCCTTGGCAACGCCTCCAGACCCCGGTCTGCCGCACGAGACCTAGTGCCAGTCGTGGGCGTTGTCCGACATCTGTGAACACTCCCGACGTGCCGAAATGGAAATCCTTGCTTTCGTCTGTGGTAGCTTGTGTTCTTTCCCGGAGGACTCATGAAAGCTGTCCGTATTCACGAATTTGGTGGCCCGGAGGTTCTGCGTTATGAAGATGTCCCCGATCCCCGGCCACGCAAGGATCAGGTGCTGATCCAGGTCAAAGCCTGTGCTCTGAACCATCTCGATGTCTGGGTACGAAAAGGGCTGCCTGGCGTGAGCGTGCCGCATATTCCGGGCAGTGACGTGGCCGGACAGATTGTGGAGGTCGGGGAATACGTTACCGGTCTCAAGGCGGGGCAGAGGGTTTTGCTGGCACCTATGCATTTCTGCAACCACTGCGCGAAGTGCGTTGCCGGGCTGCAGAATCAGTGCCCGGAGTTTACTGTGCTTGGCAACCGGGTAGACGGTGGCGATTGCGATCTGATGGCGGTGCCGGCCGTCAATGTCATCCCGATTCCCGATACGCTGGATTTCAATCAGGCGGCCAGCGTACCGTTGGTATTCCTTACGGCCTGGCACATGCTGGTGGGCCGCGCCGGAATCCGTCCAGGACAAACCGTTCTGGTGCTGGGCGCCAGTTCGGGAGTTGGCACCGCCGCCATTCAGGTCGCTAAATTATTTAACACGCGCGTGATTACCACGGCGGGAGATGAAAACAAATTGGAGAAAGCTCGCGAGTTGGGCGCCGACCACGGCATCCATCACTACCAACAGAAGATTTCCGAAGAAGTCAGGAAGCTGACCGACAAAGCCGGCGTGGATATCGTGATTGAGCATGTTGGCGCGGCTACTTGGGAAGAGAGTATGAAATGCCTGAAGCCCGCCGGCACCCTGGTGACCTGTGGGGCCACGACCGGACCCAACGCCAGCTTCGATCTGCGTTTTTTGTATTCCCGCCAGCTCTCACTGCTGGGCTCTTACATGGGAACAATGGGAGAACTGTATGAGGTTCTCGGACACGTCTTCGCCCGACGTCTGAAGCCAGTGGTCGACCGTACCTTCGGCTTGCGGGAAATTCGGGTCGCTCATGAGTACCTGGAAAAGAGCCAAATGTTCGGCAAAGTCATCCTGAATCCCTAAACCGCTGGTGGGACCGCTAATTGTGTGGGGCGGACATTCCGGCCGGATCACCGATGCAGCAAGGGATCCATCGATCAGACCTATTGCGGGCTACACTACCGTAACTTTCCTGAATGAGAATATTGCAATAGCGTCTAACCTGCGGACTCGTGTGGCCACAATTTTTCAGAATGGCCGGGCGTCCGCCAGCTCAGGACATCCGGGACCCTGAAATCGAAGTTAGAAGCTATGGAGCAAGCGTCGAACCGCCGTCGCTGGAAGCGTCAGCCTTTTGACGTGCCTCTTCGGGTTGTGGTGGATCGACCGGCGGAGAAGACCGCGGTCGACGGTCGCGGTGTCAGGCTCAGTAAAGGTGGTATTTGTCTGTTTGCCGCAGCCAACCTTCCCGTGGGCAGCGATGTCGATGTGGAGTTCGACAATCCCCGTACTCATGAGCCGGTTCGGGTTCGAGGAAAAGTCCGTAACCGGTCAGTCTACCTATACGGCGTGGAATTTATTTCCGACAAGTTTGAAGATTAACCAGGCTTGCGCAATCGATTGCCGCGTTCCCGCGAATCCAATTCAACGGCCCGGGTTCGGCGGGTGCAAACCTCGGCCCTCCCTATTTCCCCCTGGATGAAAACTTGAGTTCGGAGAAAGCAGGCTAGGCTTCGGTGGTTTAGAATAAGAACATCATGTCCGGCGAACAAAGCTACGGCTCTTACGTCACTACGGAAAAAGGTAGGAAGGTAGTCAAAGAACTGACCTTTGGCAACCCCACGCCGGAGGGAGTGGTGCTCACCACGCTCGATTCCGCGGTGAACTGGATGCGCAAGAATTCGATCTGGCCGTTGACGTTTGGGCTTGCGTGTTGCGCCATCGAAATGATGTCCATGGGCGCGTCCCGTTTCGACATAGCCCGCTTTGGCGCGGAAGTGTTCCGGCCTTCACCCCGGCAGTCCGATCTGATCATCATCGCCGGCCGCGTCTCGAACAAGATGGCGCCCGTGATCCGTCAGCTTTGGGAACAGATGCCAGAACCTAAGTGGGTGATTTCGATGGGGGCCTGTGCGACATCGGGCGGCGTGTTCAATAATTACGCCCTGGTCCAGAGCGTGAACCAGGTGATTCCGGTGGACGTGTATGTTCCGGGGTGTCCTCCCCGGCCCGAGCAATTGATCTATGCTATTACGCTGCTGCAGGAAAAAATCCAGAAAGAGCGCGGCACCGTGCGCCGGGCGTTGAATCTCACCTAGAAGCTTCGCTTCCCAGAATTACTACGGGGCGATAAAGCTAATATTGATCCTGGTCTGTTTCTTGACCGGCTTGCCGTTCAGCAGATAGGGTGTGTAGCGCCATTTGCTCACCGCATCCACTGCGGCCGCAGCCAGGACTTGCGGGCCACTGATTACCTTCAACCCTTCTATCTCACCGCGCTCTGTGACCGTCGCTTCCAGAACGACCGTCCCTGCCACACGCGCTCTACGAGCGTCAGGAGGGTATGCCGGCTGAACTTTGTGCACCAGAACGCCGCCAGCGATGCCCTGCGAAATCGGCGCACTTAGTTTGGGCAGGGATGGGGTGGTCGCAAGCGCGCTCGAAAGTTCCACGGGGCTCTCTGCAGGCACGGTGATCGGAGGAGCGTCTCCAGCCTCGGGTGTCGAACCGGATGGTGAACCCACGAGCTCGTCGCTTAGGGTGATGGTCTGCGGAGATCCTCGCAGGCGGCGAAGCGCTGCATCCGATGTCGGATTCGCCTTGGTTCCCCTTCGCCCTTTCGCCGGCATTCGGTTGGGCAGGGCGTTGCGCTGGGCTCGGGGTGGCCAGGTCAATCCGGCTCCCGCGGCGACGTTTGCAGGCCCCGCTGGATTGGCCTCTTGGCTGACCGCGAGCCCGGCAGAGGGCGAGGGAAGACTGGCTTTGTACCATGCCTTCCAGATGACAACCGCCAGCAATACCAACAAGGCTGCGGACGAGGCCACAATCCAACCGGTCAAGCGCGACAGATAGAACCCACTTCGCTTGCCTCGGCTTTCCACGCCCATCGTGACGCCTAGGCCAGCGAGGAGAGCTTCTTGGGGGCGTGCCGAAGTAACCGATACAGTGGCCAGGCGAGGCATTTCAGGGAAGGGTTCGGATACGGACGGAGGCTCGTCTGCTAATTCCCCCTCCGCGTTACGCAAGACAACAGGATCAGGGGCTAAGAAATCCTGGTGCACGGGAACCTGCGCAGCAGGAGGCTGTGAAAAATGGTCCTGCGGGGGGATGTCCCGGGCAGAAGGGTCGTGAGCAATGAGGTCCTCGGCGACAAAATCGCGGGTCAGCGGACCGTCGGTTTCCGATCCCCGCGCCCAGGCCGCTTCGGCCAGGCCAGCCAAGCGACCCAACATGTCCATGTGTTCGTCGGTGAAGGCGTAGGAGCGAGTGGAAAACGCTTCTAGTACGCCCACCCGGCCGAGTCGTCCGCGTAACGGAATGACGGCAATCGATTGCAGCCCGAGTTGGCGGCATACTTCGGAATCGACCTGATAATCACGGGTCGCGTCGTCGCAACGGAGGCTCCTGCCGCTACGCAGGCATTCGCCCGAGATTCCGGAATCCAGGTTGAGTTGAACGCCCAACTCGGGCGCGGTTTCACCGCTTCTTCCCACACAGAGGACGACGCCATTGCGGGGCATGGCGATC
>JACXTT010013785.1_pt1 | contig 10629 bp, 10 predicted proteins | sample 9270951 | NCBI WGS metagenome assembly JACXTT01 (sample SAMN15532306, study PRJNA645909) | rock metagenome | isolation source: weathered quartz diorite | place: Puerto Rico | collected 2017-06-21
AACGGAGAGAGACGACATGCTGAAGCTCTGCGGTTTTGCCGCCAGCAACTACTACAACAAAGTGAAGCTGGCGCTGCTGGAAAAGAACGTGCCGTTCGAAGAGGTGCTGGCCTGGATCGGCCAGACCGATCCGGCGGCCACGCCCGCGGGCAAGGTGCCCTACATCATCACCGAATCCGGCCCGCTGTGCGAGTCCGAAGCCATCGTCGACTACGTGGAGGCGGCCTATCCGCAGACGCCGCTGCTGCCGGGCGACCCGTTCCAGGCCGCCAAGGTGCGCGAGATCGTCGTCTTCATGGAACTGTACCTGGAGCTGACCGCGCGCGAGCTGTACCCCGAGGCATTCTTCGGCGGCAAGTGCAGTGACGGCGTCAAGGACCGGCAGCACAAGCTGCTGACGCGCTATGTCCCCGCCTTCGCCAGGCTGGCGAAGTTCTCGCCGTATATCGCCGGCGACACCTTCACGCTGGCCGACTGCGCCGCCGCGGCGCACCTGCCGCTGGTGTCGTCGTGCACCAAGATCATCTACGGCACCGACCTGCTGGCCGACCTGCCGGTCAAGGACTACCTGAAGACGCTGTCGGCGCGTGAATCGGTGCAGAAGGTCAATGCCGACCGCAAGGCCAATCTTGAGCTGATGGCGAGCCGCAGCAACAAGTAACCGGCCACAAACCGGCGGCACAAGGTAAAACGCCCGCGATTGGTTTCGCGGGCGTTTTTCGTTGGCGCGGTGGCCAGGCCTGCGCCTACAGCTTGCCCAGCCGCTCCAGCGCCAGCGCCAGCGTCTCTTCCTTCTTGGCAAAGCAGAAGCGCACCACGCCCGATTCACGCGGCTGCGTGTAGAAGGCCGAGACCGGGATCGCGGCCACGCCGATCTCGCGCGTCAGCCACATGGCGAAGTCGGCCTCGCTCAGGTCGGAAATGGCCGAGTAGTCGACGCACTGGAAGTAGGTGCCGTCCGACGGCAGCAGCTTGAAGCGGCTGTTGGCCAGGCCGGCGCGGAAAAAGTCGCGCTTGGCCTGGTAGAACGCCGACAGCTGCAGGTAGGGCGCGGGATCGGCCATGTAGTCGGCCAGGCCGTGCTGCACCGGCGTGTTCACGGTGAACACGTTGAACTGGTGCACCTTGCGGAACTCGGCCATCAGCGCGGCCGGCGCGGCCACGTAGCCGACCTTCCAGCCGGTCACGTGATACGTCTTGCCGAAGCTCGAGATCACGAAGCTGCGGCGCGCAAGCTCAGGATGGCGCGAGACCGAGGCGTGCTGCTGGCCGTCGTAGACCATGTGCTCGTAGACCTCGTCCGAGAGCAGCAGGATGTCGGTGCCGGCCAGGATCTGCGCCAGCTGGCCCATGTCGGCCGTGCGCAAGATCGTGCCGGTGGGGTTGTGCGGCGTGTTGATCAGGATCATGCGCGTGCGCGGCGTGATCGCGGCGGCCAGCTTGTCGAAGGGCACGCGGAATTCCGGCGCTTCCAGCGTGACCGGCACGGCGGTGGCGCCGGCCAGCTCGATCGCGGGCAGGTAGCTGTCGTAGCACGGCTCCAGCACGATCACCTCGTCGCCCGGATGCACCGCGCACAGGATCGCGGTCAGGATGCCCTGGGTGGCGCCGGCGGTGATGGTGATCTCGGTGTCCCAGCTGTACTGGTGGCCATAGAGGCTGGCGATCTTGCCTGCGATGGCCTGGCGCAGGCGCGGCACGCCCGCCATCGGCGGGTACTGGTTATGGCCGGCGCGCATGGCGGCGGTCACGGCATCGACGATCCTGGGGTCGCAGTCGAAGTCCGGGAAGCCCTGGCCCAGGTTGACGGCGTTCTTCTCGGTGGCCAGCGCCGACATCACGGTGAAGATGGTGGTGCCGACGGCGGGCAGGCGCGAGGGCGGCGGGGTCAGCGGCGTCAACTGGGTGTGGGTGGTGTCTGCGGACATGATGCGAACGTGTCGGTGCGGTGGGGACGGGATGCGATCAGGCGTGCGGCGCCACCGGGGAGGCGGCGCCGGGAGCCGACATTCTAAAGCGGATCGGCGGCGCTGGCGGCGCCAAGCGCGGCCAGCCAGGCGCCGAAGGCCGGTGGCGTCATCACTTCCACGCCGCTGCTGCGGCGCAGGCGGGTGCGCAGCTTGAGCACGGCCTTGTCCTTCGATACCAGGCAGGCGGCGCCGGCAAAGTGGGCCAGCTCAACGAACTTCTGGTCGTCGGTGTCCTTGCAGCGCGGCAGGCTGATGGCGTCGCAGTCGGCCTGCGGCGGCGCGGCTTCCAGGCTGGCGAGGCGGTCGACGGTGGCCAGCGCGGCATCGATATCGACGTCAAAGCGGGCAAATTGCGGATAGGCCAGCACCCGGCGCAGTTCCTCGCGGCAGTCGGCGCGGATCACCGGGGCGATGGTGCCGGCCTCCAGCGCCGTGCGGATCGGCTCCACATGCGGGTCGCGGAAGACCAGCAGGTCCACCCAGATATTGGAGTCGAGCACCACGCGGGGCGCAGATGTGACGCCGGCGGGGCTGGCGAAGAGGGTGGTTCCGGTGGTGTCGAGGCGCATTCGCTACAATCTTGGCTTGTTTGTCCTTGGCTACTGCCGCGATTTTGCCATGCTCATCGTTTTGTCTCCCGCCAAGTCGCTGGACTACGAGACTCCCCCGCGCCTCAAGACCCATACGCTGCCGCGCTTTATCGACCGTTCCGCCACGCTGATCGAGCGCCTGCGCAAGCTGGCGCCGCAGGATGTGGGCGCGCTGATGGACATTTCCGACAAGCTCGCGTTGCTCAATGTGACGCGCTACGGCGACTGGTCGCCGGAGTTCACCGCGGCCAACAGCAAGCAGGCGGTGCTGGCCTTCAATGGCGACGTCTACGACGGCCTGGATGCGAAGACGCTGTCGGCCGACGAACTCGGCTTTGCGCAGAAGCACATCCGCATCCTGTCCGGCCTGTATGGTGTGCTGCGCCCGCTGGACTGGATGCAGCCCTACCGGCTGGAGATGGGGACGCGCCTCGACAACGTTGCCGGCAAGGACCTGTACGCGTTCTGGGGCGACGATGTCACGCAGATGATCAACGCTGACATGGCCGCGCTCAAGCAGGAAGGCGCGCCGGTGCTGGTCAACCTGGCCTCGGAAGAGTATTTCAAGGTGGTGCGGCCCAAGGTGCTGCAGGCGCGCATCGTCACGCCGGTGTTCGAGGACTGGAAGGGCGGCCGCTACAAGATCATTTCGTTCCACGCCAAGCGCGCGCGCGGCACCATGGCGCGCTACGCGGTGACGCAGCGCGTGACCGAGCCGGAAAAGCTCAAGCGCTTTGCCGAAGACGGCTACGCCTTCGACGCCGCGGCCTCGGATGCCACCCGCTGGGTCTTCCGCCGCCGCCTGGAAGACTGAAACCCTTCGCCACGAGACTGCCAGCCATGCCTGCCGCCATGCATATCTCTTCGCAATTCGACTCCGGCGCCATCGAGGTCGAGGCGCTCGACCGCGCCGACGATATCCGCCTGCGCATCCGCGCCGACTCGCACGCCGACTTCCGCCAGTGGTTCCATTTCCGCCTGCAGGGCGCGGCGGGGCAGCCGTGCCGGATGCACTTCCTGAACGCCGGCGACTGCACCTATCCGGACGGATGGCGCGACTACCGCGCGGTGGCCTCGTACGACCGCGCCAACTGGTTCCGCGTGCCGACGCGCTTCGACGGCCAGGTGATGACGGTGGAGTTCACGCCCGAGCACGACAGCATCTGGTTTGCGTATTTCGAGCCGTATCCGGATGAGCGCCACCTGTCGCTGCTGGCCAGCTGCCAACGCTCGCCGCTGGCGCGGCTGTCGCACCTGGGCAGCACCGTGGACGGGCGCGACATGACCCGCGTCACGCTGGGCCAGCCCGGCCCCGGCAAGAAGACCGTCTGGATGATCGCGCGCCAGCACCCGGGCGAGAGCATGGCCGAATGGTTTGTCGAAGGCGTGCTGCAGCGCCTGACCGGCACCGGCATGTGGGCGGGCGACCCGGTTGCGCGCAAGCTGCTGGAGCGCGCGGTCTTCCATATCGTGCCGAACATGAACCCGGACGGCTCGGCGCGCGGCAACCTGCGCACCAACGCCGCCGGCGCCAACCTGAACCGCGAGTGGATGGCGCCGAGCCCGGATACCAGCCCCGAGGTCTACCACGTGCGCCGCGCCATCGAGGCCACCGGCTGTGACATGTTCTTCGACATCCATGGCGACGAGGGACTGCCGTACAACTTCGTCGCCGGCAGCGAGATGCTGCCGGGCTTTACCGAGGCGCGCCGGCGCGAGCAGCAGCGCTTTATCGAGGCCTTCAAGCGGGTCTCGCCGGATTTCCAGGATGCGCACGGCTACGCGGCCAGCAAGTACAACGCGGATGCGCTCAAGCTGGCGTCCAAGTACATCGGGCATACCTTCGGTTGCCTGGCGCTGACGCTGGAGATGCCGTTCAAGGACAATGCCGATCTGCCGGATCCGGCGGTCGGCTGGAACGGCGCGCGCAGTGCGCTGCTGGGGACGGCGATGCTGCAGGCGATTCTGGACTACCTGGGCTGAGCCAGCGCAAACGGCCCAACCGGACGAAACCGGGTGGGCCGGAACGGCCTTGGCGCGGAGGCGGTGCGCCCGCTTTGCGCCTATTGCTTCTTCTTGGTCTTGCTGGTCGTCTTGGCCGGGCCGGAGGTGGACTTGGCGGTCGTTGACTTCGATGACTTGGACGCCGACGCCTTGCCCGACTTCGAAGCCGTGCTCTTGCCCTTGGCCCCCTTGCGGCTCTTGCTTGCCGAAGTTTGCGTAGCAGCCGGCACGGCCGGCTCGGCAGCCGGTTCGCTGATGGTGGCGCCGCCGCTGTCCAGCAGCTCATACGCCAGCATCATGCCGTCGTCATAACCGCAACGCACTTTCACCGGCTGCCAGTCGTCGCTGCCGCGGCGCTTGTGCGCGGTGGCGGCGAAGGTGACCACCGAGCTGACCGGCACGGCCTGCTTGCCGGGCGAGAAGCGTCCGCTCCATGGCTCGGTCGTGGCCTGTCCCGCGGCGAGCGCGCCGGTGGGGATCTTCAATGCATCGTAGCTGGCCGAGCGCGGCACCACCCAGCTGGCGTGGGCGGCGCAGTCCGCCGCGTCGCTGGTGGCGTTCTCGGTCTTTATCAGTTGTTCGCGCATGCGGGTCCGGTACTCGGACAGGCTGACGCGGCCACGGTCGGGCAGGGTGACGGTCTTGGTGGGCGGAGTGGAAGTGGCGGGTGCCGGGGCGGCGGCAGGTCGGGCGGGTGCCGGGGCAGGGCCGGCGCTGGCATCATCGGCCGGCATATTGGCGCAGCCTGCCAGCGCGATCGCACCGGCCACTGCGGCAGCCACCATGCGGAGCCGGCTGCCGAGCAGTTCGGAGATTCGTCGGATCACGGTGTGAGCGGTGTGTGCGTTCTTGGGTTTTGCCCGCGGGGCCGCAGGGGCCGGCAGGCAAGATGGGTTCGCAAAGGAATGCCATGATAGAGGAAACCTATCTGACAAAGTTCCTAAATCTTGTTACCCATTCTTCCAACGCTTGATGTCGCGCCGCAAGTGACTGGTGCGCTAGCAGGAATCCCCTATCTCGCACAACTGCGGTGAACCCGCAGCGTATGCGGGGCTGCGTGGCGCAGCCCCGGCCCGGCGTCAGGCCACGCGCGACGGCATCGAGCGCGTAAAGCGCAGCAACTCGTCGAGCAGCAGGTTCAGGTCATGGCGCAGCCTGGCAAAGCCCGCGGTATGCGTCAGGCCCACCTCGTCCATATAGAGCTTGCGGTTGACCTCCAGCTGCAGGCTGTGGCAGCCGGCCTGGGGCTGCCCAACCACGCGCACGATCTCCACGCCCTTGTACGGGTGGTTGCGCCAGACGTCGTAGCCCATTTCCTTGAGCACGCCCTCGACCCGGTCGGTGAAGCGCTTGTCGCAGGTGGTGCCGTCGCGGTCGCCCACCACGAAGTCCGGATGCTCCAGCCCCGGGAACTCGGTGGCGAATGGCGCGGCGTGGCTCGGCATCGAGTGGCAGTTGATATGCCAGGCGCTGCCGTGGCTGGCGACGGCGCGGTCGGCCAGCTTCTGCAACTGCGCGTAGTAGGGCAGGTAGCAGCGGTTGATGCGCGCCTGCACTTCTTCCACGCTCAGCTTGCGGTCGTAGATGGCCTCGCCGGTGTCCAGCACGCGCCAGACCAGGCCCTTGCCCAGCCGGGTCTTGGAGGTCTCCTGCCTGGCGCCGGGCCAGGGTGTTTCGAGCAGGGCTTCGTCGATTTCCTCCAGCGCGCGGTTGGCGTCCAGGTAGCTGCGCGGGAAGCCCGCGCACAGCAGCGGGATGCCGCGCGCCGGGGCGCCGGCGTAGAGCTCGTCGACAAAGGTGTCTTCGGCCTGGCGCAGCAGCGGCAGCGGCAGCGCGGGGTCGGGGCGGAAGTCCGTCGGGTAGATCGTCGCGCTGTGCGGCGAGTCCAGGAACAGCGCCGCGGGCTCGCCCTCGGGCTGGTACAGGTAGAACGGACTGTCCGCAGTGGTTCGGTCGGTGTCGGTCATGGTGTTGCTGTGGAATCAGTCGAGCGAGATCTTGGCGGCGGCGGCCACGCGCTTGTTCTTGGCCACTTCGCTCTTGATCTGGGCGGCAAAGTGCGCCGGCGTATCGCCCACCGGGGTCGCGCCCAGCTTCTCGAGCTTGGCCTTCACTTCCGGCAGTGCCAGCACCTTGACCGCGGCGGTGTGGAGCCTGGTCTGGATATCCGCCGGCAGGTTGGCCGGCGCGATCAGGCCGAACCAGGCGGCGTCGTTGACTTCGCCCAGGCCCAGCTCGGCAAAGGTCGGCACGTTGGGCAGCGCCGCCACGCGCTTGGGCGCTGCCACGGCGAGCGCACGCAGCTTACCGCCTTCGATGAACGGCAGCGACGACGGCAGGTTGTCGAACAGCACCTGCACCTGGCCGGCCAGCGCGTCGTTCAGCGCCGGGCCCACGCCCTTGTAGGGCACGTGCAGCAGTTCGGTCTTGCTGCTCATCTTGAACAGTTCCCCCATCATGTGCGAGACGCTGCCGTTGCCCGCCGAGCCATAGGCCAGCTTGTTGGGCTGCGACTGCGCCAGCGCGATGAAGGACTTCATGTCGGTGGCCTTGACCGCCGGGTTGATGCTCATCACGTTGGGCACCGAGGCCAGGTTGGTGATGGTGGTGAAGTCCTTGGTTGCATCGTAGGACAGGCGTGGGTAGACCGCCGGATTGATGCCATGGGTCGAGGCCGTGGCAATGCCCAGCGTGTACCCGTCCGGAGCCGCCTTGGACAGGAAAGCGGTGCCGATGCTGCCGCCGGCGCCGCCGCGGTTGTCCACTACCACGGCCTGGCCCAGTTGCTGCCCGAGCTTGTCGGCGACGATGCGCGCGACGATGTCGGTGGTGCCGCCGGCGGGAAAGGGCACCACCAGCGTGATCGGCTTGGTCGGGTAGCCGGCCTGGGCCAAGGCGCTGAAGGAGATGCCGGCAGCGGCTGCGGCCGAAGCGGCGGCCAGGAGTCGGAGAAGATGGCGACGTTGCATGACGGGGTCCAGGGGAAGGGGAGGAATAAAGTGGATTTCACGATTCTGCGCGCCCGGGCAAGCGTGCCGCAAACGAAATAAAATCCTTAGCTCATTCCATTTGGTCGTAAAGTAGAGGTGATTTATGCGGCGCCTATGTCCGTCGCTGACCGAGTTGCAGGCCTTCGAGGCTGCCGCGCGCCATAACAGTTTTACCGTAGCTGCGCGTGAACTGCATGTCACGCAAGGCGCGGTCAGCAAGCAGGTGCGCAGCCTGGAGGCTTACCTGGGCGTGGAGCTGTTCCAGCGCGTGCGCCAGCGCCTGATGCTGACCACGGCGGGCGAGCGCTACCTGGAACGCATCGGCCCCAGCCTGAACGAGCTGGAGGCCGCCACCGTCGAGCTGATGGCGCGGCAGGGGCGGGGCGGCGTGCTGCATATCGCCAGCATGCCGACGCTGGGCGCCAAGTGGCTGATCCCGCGCCTGCCGCAGTTTTTCGCGCGCCATCCGGAGGTGACGCTGGAATTCATGCCGCACGCGCAGGGCTACGATTTTTCCGAGCCGGACCTGGACGCCGCGATCCGCTTCGGCGATGGCGTCTGGCCCGGCAGCCTGGCCGACTACATGACCGGGCGCGAGGTGCTGCCGGTGTGCCGCCCGGGCCTGCTGGCGTCCGAGCCCGGCGGCGTGGCGCCCACGCCCGCTGCCTTGCTGCGCTATCCGCTGCTGCACCACACCACCGTGCCCGAAGCCTGGCCCGACTGGTTCGCCACGCTGGGCGTGCCGACCCGCGAGGCCTGGAGCGGCGCACGCTTTGACCAGTTTTCGCTGCTCACGCAGGCCGCGCTGTCGGGTCTGGGCATTGCGCTGATCCCGCGCTGCCTGATCGAGGAAGAACTGGCCACCGGGGCGCTGGTGGTGGCGCATCCGGCCCAGGTGCTGGCCAAGAAGGGCTATTACCTGTGCTATCCGGAGCAGAAGCAGCACCTGCCGGCGCTGCGCACGTTCCGCGCGTGGGTGATGGAAGGGGCCGACCTGGCGCGGCCCGCCTGACGTTCAGCCCACGTCCGATGTCAACTGGCGCAACTGCTCCAGCAGTTTCGCTGCCGGCGCCGGCAGGATGCCCTGGCGGCGCCGGTACACCGCCAGCCGGCGTGGCGCCTGGGCGCCTTCAATGGGCAGCGGCTGGATCATGCCGGCCTTTTGCTCGGCCTCGTACATCGGCGCAGCCATCCAGCCGAGGAAGCCCGCGCGTGCCACCAGCGCCTTGAGCGCAATGATCGAGCGGGTTTCGGCGACGATGTCCGGCGGCGGCAGCCCGGCCCGTGCAAACAGCCGCTGCAGTTCGTCGAATGGCGCGGTGCCGCGCGGCGGCATGACCCAGCGGCAGCCGACCGTATCCGCCAGCCGCAGTGCCGGCCGGCCCGTCAGCGGATGCCCGGCGGCGGCGACCACGAAGCTGCTGTCGCTCCAGCCCACATCCGCCACGGCGCAGATTTCCTCGTTCTCCGGCAGGGCGATGCCGATGGCCAGGTCGATCTCGCGGCGCAGCAGCGCATCGGCCAGGAAATCTCCCACCCCTTCGACGATGCGCACGCGCAGCCCGGGCCAGCGTGCCAGCACCGCCTCGATCGCCTCCGGCAGCACCACGCTGGCCACGCTGGCGACGGTGCCCACGCGGATGGTGCCGGCGGCCAGCCCGCGCAGCGCGCGCACCGCCTCGGTGGCGTGCTCGGCCTCGTGGCGCAAAAGGTTGGCGTGCGGCAGCAGGGCCTCGCCGCAGGCGGTCAGCACCATGCCGGTGGCATAGCGTTCGAACAGCGGCGCGTCCAGCTGGGCTTCCAGCCGCTGGATGGTGCGGCTCAGTGCCGGCTGGGTCACGTTCAGCTGTGCGGCCGCGCGGCCCAGGCTGCCGTGTTCGCACACCGCGAGGAAGGCAAGAAGCTGGCGCAGATCGAGGGTCATGCCGAATCGTAATGACTTTGCCCCGAAACGGCAATTTCCGGGCAAGGCCTGATTGCCCATACTGGCCGGCAAGCTTTGTCTCTGATTCCGCACTGGAGCTTCCTCGACCATGGCCAGTTCTGCCTCGCCTGCCGCCTCCGCCACTCCCACCACCGTGCGCACCGCGGTGCTGGACCTGCTGCGCGCGTTCGGCATGACCACCATCTTCGGCAATCCCGGCTCGACCGAGCTGCCGCTGTTCCTCGATTTCCCCGACGACTTCCGCTACATCCTCGGCCTGCAGGAATCCGTGGTGGTGGGCATGGCCGATGGCTATGCCCAGGCCACCCGCAATGCGGCCTTCGTCAACCTGCACTCGGCGGCCGGGGTCGGCCATGCCATGGGCAGCATCTTCACCGCCCACAAGAACCGCACCCCGATGGTGATCACGGCCGGACAGCAGGCGCGCTCGATCCTGCCGTTCGAGCCCTTCCTGTTCTCGGCCCAGGCCACCGAGCTGCCCAAGCCCTACGTGAAGTGGAGTTGCGAGCCGGCGCGGGCCGAAGACGTGCCGCTGGCGATTGCGCGCGGCTACTACATCGCCATGCAGCCGCCGCGCGGGCCGGTGCTGATCTCGATTCCCGCCGATGACTGGGCCCGGCCGTGCGAGCCGGTGCTGCCGCGCACGGTCAGCACTGAAAGCCGCGTGCAGCCGGCACTGCTGGCGCAGATCGGCGACGCTCTCGATGCCAGCCGCCGGCCGGCGTTCGTGGTGGGCGCGGCCGTGGACCGCGATGGCGCCTGGGACGATGTGGTGCGCCTGGCCGAACGGCACCAGGCGGCGGTGTGGGTGGCGCCGATGTCGGGGCGCTGCGGCTTTCCGGAAGACCATCCGCTGTTTGCCGGCTTTCTGCCGGCGATGCGCGAGAAGATCGTCGGGCTGCTCACGGGCCACGACCTTGTGTTCGCGCTGGGCGCCGCGGCCTTCACCTATCACGTCGAGGGGGTTGGCCCCCATGCGCCGCCCGGGGCGCAGGTGGCGCAGCTGATCGACGATCCGAATATCGCCGCATGGGCGCCGGTGGGCACTGCCGCAGTCGGCAGCATCCGCCAGGGCGTGGCCGACCTGCTGGCGCGCCCGGCGCCGCCGCGGCGCGAAGCCCCGCGCCCGC
>JACXTT010013786.1_pt1 | contig 10629 bp, 11 predicted proteins | sample 9270951 | NCBI WGS metagenome assembly JACXTT01 (sample SAMN15532306, study PRJNA645909) | rock metagenome | isolation source: weathered quartz diorite | place: Puerto Rico | collected 2017-06-21
TCTGGGAGCGTTTGCTCGACGAAGCGGTCCGGCGCAAGCCGCCGCTTGCTATCCTCACCGACTTTCCCGGCTTTCACTTGCGCCTGGCGCGCGAACTGAAAAACTTGGGGGTCCGAAACGTCTACTACGTGTGTCCCCAGTTCTGGGCGTGGAGGCCCTGGCGGGCGAACCTGGTGCGGCGAAGGTTTGCCCGGGGGCTCTGCATTTTCCCGTTTGAGCAGGCCTGGTACCGCGCGCGCGGTGTGAAGGCTGATTTCATCGGGCATCCACTGGTGGGAAATGTCGCAGCCAGCAGAACGCGCGCGGAATTTGCCGCCGCCTGCGGGCTCAACGCGAATGAGCCGATCGTGGCGCTTCTGCCTGGTAGCCGTTCCGGGGAAATTGCGCATCACATGCCACGGTTGATGCAAGCCTGCCGCCTGATTCATAAGGGGCGCAGCGTGCAATTCGTTCTGGCTCTGGCGCAAGGCGTGAACCGGTCTCAGATTTCGCCGCATCTATTGACTGACGTGCCTGTGCATGTTGTAGAAGACGCGAGCTACGACGCGCTGGCTGCGGCTGACCTCTCGATCGTTTCCAGCGGCACAGCGACCGTCGAAGCCGCACTCCTGGACGCGCCGATGATTGTCATTTATCGCCTCGCGCCGCTGACCGCCGGGATTGCCCGGCTGCTCGTCCGCACACCCATGTTCGCTATGGTCAATCTGATTGCAGGCAGGAGGGTTGTGCCTGAACTTGTGCAGAAGGACTTCACTCCTGAGCGGCTGGCAAGCGAAGCGATCCGCCTGCTCGATTCGCCAGAAGCGCGCGCGGAAATGCGCCAGGGGCTTGCAGAAGTTCGTGCAAAGCTCGGCCCGCCAGGAGCGGTCGAGCGCGCGGCGGACCTGATCGCCAGCATGTTGGTCGAACCGGGAACGTAGGCCGTCGATTTCGGGGGATGGGTTTGTTAGGAATAAGTATTGCGTGGCGACGACGGACTGGCAACTTAGCAGGCCGAGTTGGTATCCTATTCTGTTAGATGACCTCCGCCGAAGAGAAAGGCACTTCGAACTGATGTGGAATCTCCGACTTCTTGCGGTTTTGATGGGATTTGTGGGCCTTGCTGCCGCCGGCTGGGCCCAATCGCCGGGTGCGCCTCAAGGCCCCGGGCGGCCTGTCGCGCCGGTCCAGACGGCGCCGGCTGCCGCGTTCCGCGCGACGCACTACGAGGTTCGCGCGTCACTTGATGCGGTCGGCCAGGTCATGAACGCGCAGGCAAAGGTGGACTTTGCGGCAAGCGAGAGCGCTCGTGTCGTGGACGTGGAACTCAATCAGAACCTGCGGTTGAACTCCGTCCGCGATGCAGCCGGTAAGTCCGTCGGTTTCGAGCGGGACGACAATGCAGGGCTGAAAGTGCACCTCACGCTTGCGGACATCGTCCCAGCCGGCGGCAAGGTCACTCTGCTTTTCGACTACAACGGTCCGCTGTCGAGCCGCGTCGTTGATCCTTCTCAGGGCGTGCGGCTCGCCTACATGGGCAAGGACGGCGGCTATCTCTTGCTGCCAGCGCGGTGGTTCCCACTGACCGACTATCCCTCGAACCGGTACACAGGAATATTTCAGATCGAAGTGCCGGGAAACATGACGGTCGTTGGCACAGGAACATCGGCGGGCGCACCGGCGTCGGTCACTCCAAGGCCTGGTGCTGGCACGGCGCCGGCGCTGGGGAACGCGCGATCTGGCGCGCCAGTGTCGCCTTTGAACGCTCCTGCGCCTCCGCCGCTGGAAAATGAGCGCATGCTGTACACGTTTCGCGTGGACAAGCCCGAGGCCGCGGGAACATTCGTGGTGGCACCTCTGCAGCTTAGCCCGGTGCGAGCGCAGGGCTTGACGTTTTCGGTCTACACACCGCCCGCCTCCGCGCCTACCGCGCAAACTTATGCCGATACGGTCGCCCACATCCTCGACTTCTTTAATGGCGAATTTGGACCTTTGCCTCAACCAGAACTCAAGATTGCGCAACTGCCGGACGGGACCGTGGATGGCTTTGCGGGCCCGGGTCTGCTGCTGGTCAGCGCAAGGCAGTGGTCTGCCCAACCCAACGCGCGGCTCCTAGCGGACCTCACAGCCCAGCAGTGGTGGGGCACCCAGGTCATGGCAGCGACACCCTCCGATGTATGGATCACGGATGGACTAGCACGCTACTCTGAAGGCCTGTACGTCGAGGAATCATCAGGCAAGGAAGGCTTGAACAAAGCGCTCGAGGATTTCGCGGTAGGAGCGCTGATGTTCGACGACTCCGTGCCGATCGCCAGTGCCCAGAGGTTGGAGGCAGGTTCGGAGGAATATCGTTCCGTCATCGTCAACAAAGGCGCGATGGTGTTTCACATGCTTCGCGCGTTCATCGGCGACGACAATTTCAGGGCGCTGCTGAAGGATTTCTATTCACATTATGCAGGCAAGCCGACGCGGATTGAAGATTTCGAGAGGCTCGCGGAAAGCCACGTGTCCCAGCCTCCTCCAGAGGGATTCAAGCTCGGCAATACGCCCGCCATCCCCGCGGAGACTCCCAATTTGAAATCGTTCTTCGCGCAATGGCTGAATTCCACGGGCGTACCTGAATTCGGAGTCGAATATGTGGTCTACAGGACCAAGAAGGGCTTCCGGATTGTCGGCAAGGTGAAACAGAATCTTGACATCTTCAGTACAAACCTCGAAGTGGAAGTGAATACGGAGGGCAATCCCGAATTCAAGACGATCAAGATCGCGGGGAAGGAATCCCAGTTTACTGTAGAAACGTTCGGGCGGCCGAAACCGAACGGGATCGTTCTCGATCCGCATGACTACATCCTGAAATCGAGTCCGCAGCTTCGCGTGCGCGGGATGATCGCGCGCGGAGAGTGGCTGGCCGAACAGGGCCGCTACTATGACGCTGTGCAGCAATACCAGAAGGCGCTGGAACAGGACAAACTGAATGCGCTGGCCGACTTCCGCATGGGAGAAGCGTTCTTCTACCAGAGGAATTACGCGGCTGCAGCGCAATCCTTCCGCGACGCACTGGATGGGGCCACCGACTTGACCACAAAATGGACTGAGGTTTGGTCCCACATCTATATCGGCCGGATTTGGGACATCAAGGGCGACCGCGCGCGCGCCGTCAATGAATACAGCAAAGCGAAGCAGACTGGGGACGATACCGGCGGGGCGCAAGCCGAAGCGGAAAAATCCCTGAAGAAACCCTACAGCGAAACTGCATCCTGAGCGCCAATCAGTGGCCTGAAAGCCCGGTGAGACGTGGCGCTGCGATTCGCTTGTGTTGCACGAGCACCTGGAATTTTTCTCCCAAGCCCCCCGGATGAATCAAATTCTTCAGCAGAAGGCGACCTCGCAATTTGTCCACTTCAGATCGCCCGGGCTCGTATAAATCCGCGAATTCATTAGCTCGGCCAAGCGCGACCAGAAATTGTGACTGCGTGACGAGACCCGTGCGAACAAGGCCTGCCCTCTGGCCCCACAAATCGAGTGCGCTGAAGTTGACATGCGCAGTCAGGTCCTGCTCGCCCGGCCGATCGAGAAGGTTTTCCGAAACGGCGTGATCGCGGTAAGCCAGCATCGTGCCGCGGTTGTGATGTTCGCTGTATAGGACCTTGGCTTCATGGCCGTAATCGATGGTCATCACAAAGCCGCGCTCCAATGCTCGGCCAGCGTTCTCGATCCACTTGCACGCATCGAGACACACTTCTGCTTGCTGGCCTTCTTCGAGCACAATTCCCAACGCGCGAAAATAATCCTCGAGTGCTGGCGCCGAGGGTTCTTCCAACAGCTCTGTGAAGCCGCCGGCTTCGAGCCCCACATAAATTTCCCGCAATACGCCCCGTTGCACGACGACACGATGCGCTGGCAGAGCGTCCAGCAATTCGTTTGAGAAGATGCATCCTGCCGGAATGGCCGACGGCATTTCGCCGGAGCTCGACACTTTCCTTGCGGCGACGTGCCGAGCGAGATGTGCAGCGTGCTCATTTCTGCGCGAAGGCGAGCTCTCCACCGCGACATATTCGAGCGCTTCATAAAATGCGGGGAGCGCTATCACACTGAAATCGAGGATCTGGCCAGCAAGGCGTCCGATTCCCGCCCCCGCTTCCACAGCGACGAAGGGGCGCGGCGACCCGAGTGCTTCCCACATTTCAGCAAGTTGCCGGGCCAGCAGACGTCCGAAAATCGGATGAACGTCGACGCTCGTGTAGTAGTCGCCAAAGCGATGTGCATTTGCCCGCGAGTAATAGCCGTGATCCGGATGGTAGAGACATTCGCGCATGAACTCCGCAAACGGGATTGGACCCGTGTTGCGAATTCGTGCGGAAAGGATTTCGGAAAGCGCGCGCGCATGCTCTCCGGGCTTGGCGTGGTCAGATTGATTTTCAGACCCCAAGGGCGCCCGGGCCGTCATACGTCCTGTCGCTGCGGATTGCATGTAAACATCTCGATGATGAAATCGTGCAGGCAATCGTAGAGCTGCTTCTGAAAAATCCAGGGAAACTGGCTATTCTCGATTTCACGCGGACGGAGCAAGAAGGTGTACGTGTGCACCTGCGGCTCGGGCGGCGAGTATTGAATGAGCACTTCGACCCCTTCGGCGGCCGGGCGCGCGTCGAAAACGAACAGAGGATGCTCGTACCGAGTCAGTTCCGCGCGCACCTTTTCGGCCAGTGCGTCCACAGCTAGCCCGCCCCGGCCGCGCCGCCGGATTCGCCGCGGTCGGACATTCGCTCGAGGGCTTTTTCAAATTCCGCGAGAGCGGGTGCGTCAAACAGGACGAAATACACTTTTTCAAGCGACGTAGGCTTCTTCAAGTGTTCAACCGCTTCCCCGAGCATGATCCGCGCGCACTCAGGAATCGGAAAGCCGGCGATTCCGGTGCCGACCGCGGGAAGTGCAATGGTGCTCAATCCGCGCTCCGCGGCGATCTGCAACGCGTGCGCCGTCGAACTCCGCAGCGCGCGAGCCGTGGTCGCTCCACCGAGTTGCATGCTGGCGGCATGAATCACATGCCGCGCGCGCAGCTTGCCGCCACCTGTAATCGCCGCGCCGCCCACTGGAATGCTCCCGATAGCGTCACATTCCCGCTGTATTGAGTCGCCGCCCTTGCGGCGTATCGCCCCCGCCACGCCACCGCCCAGTTGCAAATCGTTGTTGGCGGCATTGACGATGGCGTCGACCTCCATTTCCGTCAGATCGCCTTGAAGAAGAACAATCCTTTCGCGCAGGTTCATAACATCGCCCGGTTCTGCTTCGCAGCCTATTTCGCGATTCGTTTCAGCGCTTCCTCATCGTATCCCAGCACGATTTCGGCACCGCGCTGCACAACCGGCCGGCGAATCAGGTTGGGCTCCGCGGCCATGAGTTGCAGGGCATCCTCTCGCGACGGCGGATTCTCACCCATTTTCCGTGTGCGGTAGAGCTCGTTGCGAGGGTTCAGAAACATGCGGTGATCGCGCCTGCCGATCAGGTGGTCGAGTTCTTCGACCGACATTCGGTCCTTCCCCAAGTCGCGCAGGTCAAGCTCCACTCTTTTCTTTTCGAGAAACGCCTTCGCTTTCCGGCAAGTGGTGCAAGTTGGTTTTTGGAGAAACTTGATTTTCACCTTCGCCATGACTTTCGCTCCTTCAGACACCAAAATCCGCCGCGGCGGTGAACGCGTGCTCCCGCACCTTGAGATTCGCCGCTCGAGACTCGCCCAATTGTTTCATGTACTCGGTTCGCGAGGAAACCTTCAAAACCCAGCGTTCGAGCCAGCGCTCGTAGTCCTCCTGCTTGCGCGACTCTTCGTGATATTCCGAGAAAAACGCATGATCGCGACCATAGTAGCCCTGCACCGGCGCCGGATGCGACCCCCATGGCTCGTGCACGACCGCGGTCACCAGAAATCCGGGGATCAGCGTCCGGTTCGGGTCCGAGGCGATAACCCCTGGCGCGACGATTTCCTCCGCCACAACGATAATTTTCCTCGACGCTCGCGCGCCGTCGGTAGCCACGCCCAGATTGCCCCACAGGTGCGAGTTGCCACTGGCGTCGGCGCGCTGCACCGGCACGATAGCCACGTCGGGCCGAAGCGCGCGCACTGCGATTAGCCGCTCCTCGTTTACAGGAGACGCAAACTCGCGCAGGTTGCCGTTGCGCTTGATCAGGTCGCTGCCGAGCGCGGCATACGTCGGCATGAAGGGCGCTCCGAGCGCTGCGGCGTGCAGCGCCATCGCCAGGGTGAAATTCGTGTAGTCCACCGTCTCAATCGCGCCCGGAATGCCCCGCTCAACCGCCCGCCGGAAACAATACCCGACTCCCGACGACGCGTTGCCCACCCAGGCTGCCATCACCCGCGAGACGCATCCAGCACCGATCATTTGATCGAACAGCATATCGGAGATGGGGCCCACCAGCGTCAGGTCGCGACGCCCCTGGCGGATGATTTCGTGCCCCGCGGAGAATGGAATCATCTGCTCCAGCTCCGCGCCCATCAGCACCATGGTGCCTGACGGCACGTGCTCCGTGATTGCCTGTGACATCGAAGTTAGTTTGGATTGCGGCGAGGCGGTCATGCTTTGGTCCAAAAATGATCGGGATCCATCTCGCGAATAACCGCTAATTCCCTCTCGCTGGGCTCAGGCGTCAGTTTCAAACTGTCCGCGACTCGCAACGACCACCCTGTGCTGCTGAGCAGCTCCTCCACACGAATCCCCGGATGAATCGAATCCAGGAAAGCTTCGCCGTCATCCCCAAATCGCAGCACTCCCATCGTCGTGATGATGGCCGAGGGCCCCGACCGCGCCGGAAGCCCTTGCGCGCGCCGCCAGCCGTTGCCAGTCCCGTTTCCAGGAGAGGTGATGTGCCTGACGCGAGGGACGAGGCGGTGCGGGTCGTGCACCAGGATGACAACTGTCCGCTGCGCGAGGCAGGCGATATCACACGCGCCGCCCGATCCAGGCAGTCGTACCGTTTGGCCGTTTCGCTCGCCCCAAGTGGTGTTGAGGTTGCCGAACCGGTCGACTTCCGCTGCGCCGAGGAAGCCGACATTGACCTTGCCTTGCTGGAGAAATGACATCACCGAGATCATTTCTCCACAGAACGTGGCGTTCCGCAAGTTTGCCGGATCGCCCATCGTGAAGAGCCCGTGCGCGGCGGGCGTATCGCGAATCACCCCATTTTCAAAGAGTCCCGTCGCGTTCGGCGCGTGTGTGCGCTTCGCGAGCGCAAACGCAATCATCGGCAGGCGCATGCCGACGAAAACAATCTCGCCGTCGCGGATTTCTCGCGCCGCGGCCGCCACCATCAGCTCCTCTGGCGAGAACGAGCGCCCTGCGGGATTGGAAGTGGTCAAATCTGTCATGAACGTAGTCGTCTCGGCGGCGGCTAGATGCGAACCTCTTCTTTCCCGCCGCTCCAATTGGACTTACTCCGGGAGTTTTGCAAGCACTTTGGCAAGTTGGCGAAAGAATCGAAGCTTTGGTCCGCGGCCCGTGGCATTTTTCGCGCTCGTCGAGGGGAGCACGAACACCATCGCCCCGTACAACCGCTCCTTTTGCAACCCCAGCTTGCAAGACCGCTGCGCGAAATTCTCGTATGTGGTCTTCCCGTTGAAGGCAACGACCTGTGGCGTGTACAGCTCGAGCTTCTGGGCCAGCATGATGCGCCCTTCGGCGAAGTCCTCGCGAGTCAATTCGTCTGTCCCACGCGTCGGCCGTTTGACGAGATCGGTCAGTCCCACCCCAAATTCGATCATTCGCTTGTCATCGTGGTGATCAAGCAATTCCGGAATCACTCCCGAGTCATACAGCAGCGGCCAGAACTCGTTTCCGCGTCCCGCATAATAATGGCCGACGCGAGCCGAGCGGTCGCCGGGATTGCAGCCCACGATGATCAGCCTCATGCCAGTGCGTAGATAGTCGGGCAGGGTCCGCATCTTAGCTCGGATCGATTCGCGCACTCCCAGGAATTATGGCTTGACCGAACCTGCGCGCTCCGCAGAGTTGCTACCGCAACTCCGGAGCGTCCTCCGACAGGGCCCAAGTCATCGATTTGAAGCGGTTCATTGTACCACCAGGCGCGGGGCCATCGGAGCCACCCGTCGTTCCTATGTGTTCACTTAGGACCGAAAAAGCTGCATCGAAAGGCATTCCAAAAGCATCGGAAGTGGAGGGTCTGACCCGGCAGGAAAGCAGAGGAGAACTATGGTAACCTGCCAAACAGGTTCAGCTGGCTTGGTTCCGCTGCCGCCTGGAGCACCTTGGATTGTGAGCGCTGGCACACCTAAACCTCTGCCCTCCACGATCGTCCGCGAGGACGAAGCCCAACTGGTGTCTGCGGCTAAGGCCGGCGACACACACGCGTTTGAAGAGCTTGTCAATCGCTACGAACGCAAAATCTTCCGCCTTGGAATGAACATCACCCAAAACAAAGAGGACGCGGAAGACGTGATGCAAGACGCCTTCCTGAAGTCCTACCAGAACCTGGATCGATTCCAGGGAGACTCGCGCTTTTACACCTGGCTGGTACGCATCGCGGTCAATGAAGCCCTGATGAAGCTGCGCAAGCGGCGCCCCAATCAGGTTTCGCTCGACGAACCTCTTACCGATGACGGCATTGATTCCGTCTTCCGGGAGATCGAAGACTGGGGCCCTTCTCCTGAAAAAAAGTTCGCCCAAACCGAGCTCAACGAAATTCTCAACTCGGTAATCAGCGAGCTCGATCCCATTTTCCGCGTCGCGTTCCTTCTGCGCGACGTGGAAGGCCTCTCCACCGAAGAAACAGCTCAAATCCTGGGAATATCTGTGGCGGCAGTCAAATCGCGCCTGTTGCGGGCGCGGTTGAAGCTCCGCCAGAAACTAAACAAGTATTTTCGACGGAGCGAATCGAAGTGAACTGCAAGAAAGTTATCGTTGAATTGACGAGCTACCTAGACGGAGTCCTCGACTCCGAAATGCGAATCGACCTCGAACAGCATCTCTCTGGATGCACCGACTGCCGCCTGGTCGTCGATACCTGCCGCAAGACCATCCAGATTTTCTGCAACTCCGAACCGGTTCCCCTTCCCGAAGATGTCCGCCAGCGCCTGCACTCGGCGCTCCTGGAGCGCTTTCGCCGTAACGCAAAAACCATCTGACGCGGGTTCTTCTCCTCGCAACTTGGCCAGCAGTCCCCGTAGGCGCAAGAGCGAATAGTGTAGAATGGCCCGACGCGCTTCAGGCCCCGTAGCCGGCCGCCCATCGAGGACCGAATGGCTCAATCAATTCAAACGATTGGGGTAGCAAACGGGGGAGGAGACTGCCCGGGACTGAACGCGGTCATTCGTGGCGTGGTGCGAGCCGCGATTCTGGGCCACGCTTGGCGGGTCATCGGGATCAATGACGGCTTTGACGGGTTGATCTGGACCGAGCGCACGGTATCCCTCACGATGGATTCCATTGCCGGCATTTTGCCCCGCGGCGGCACCATTCTTGGCACCACCAATCGCGGAAATCCCTTTCACTACGTGATTGAGCAGGACGGGAAGAAGTGCGAGCACGACTTTTCCCTGCAATGTTGCGAGAACGCGCGGAAACTAGGCCTCGACGCCATCATCGCAATTGGTGGCGACGGCACGCTCACGATTGCGCGCGACCTCTGCCGCTTAGGAATTCCGATGGTGGGAGTGCCGAAGACGATCGACAACGACCTTTCCGCGACCGAAGTTTCGTTCGGCTTCGACACGGCTTTGCACGTCGCCACAGACGCGATCGACCGCCTGCACACCACGGCGGAATCGCACGGCCGAGTCATGGTCATCGAAGTCATGGGGCGAGACGCGGGTTGGATCGCGCTGCACTCGGGAATCGCAGGCGGAGCGGACGTTATTTTGATTCCCGAGATCCCTTTCACGATCGAAACGGTATGCGACAAGCTCAGGGAGCGAGCCGCCGCGGGCAAGAAATTTTCGCTCGTAGTCGTTGCGGAAGGTGTAAAACTACCCCCACAAGGTCCTGACGGTAACCCGTTCCCAGCCCCGCGTCCCGGCCAAGTGGGTATCCTGATCGGCGATGCCATTCACAAGCTGCTGAAGCAAGACGTCCGGGTTACGGTGCTGGGCCACATTCAGCGGGGAGGATCACCCAGCCCATTTGACCGAATCCTGGCTACGCGTTTCGGTGTCGAAGCGGTGGAGCTCGTCGCGCGAGGAGAATTCGGACGAATGGTTTGCCTGCGTGCGGGGGAGATTGAATCGGTGCCGCTCGATGAAGCGGTTGGGGTCACGCGGCTTGTCGACCCGAAGGGAAGCATGGTTCGGACAGCGCGAGCCGTGGGCCTCACGTTCGGAGATCAATAAATGGTTTGGCGCATTATTCGCAGCAAGGGGTTCATACCTTTTGTCCTCATCGTTGCTGCCCTGCTGTACTGGAAGCTTCATTCCGGTTCACCTAAGGTAATTTCGGTGGGCTACGTGGCGGATCGCACCGTCATCCTTTGGAACACGCTTGCAGAAGTCCGCGAGGAAGTCGGCGAGGTGCACTACGGCGATCGCGTAGAGGTCTTGCGCATCGAAGGAACTTCATCGCAAGTGCGCATAGCTTCCGGAGCGATTGGGTGGGTCCGCGATTCGCGGCAGATCATGGATTCCGAACT
>JACXTT010013787.1_pt1 | contig 10629 bp, 6 predicted proteins | sample 9270951 | NCBI WGS metagenome assembly JACXTT01 (sample SAMN15532306, study PRJNA645909) | rock metagenome | isolation source: weathered quartz diorite | place: Puerto Rico | collected 2017-06-21
CGAGCGCCACAATTCTAGCCACGGGCGCAGCCCGTGGAACACGATTGCGGGAGGAATCCAGTCCCGTTAGGGACGAAACAAATCGATTGTGCCGCCCCTACGGGGCTTGGTTCTACCCGGCGAGCAACCCACGGGCTGCGCCCGTGGCTAAGATTGTTTGGCCGCTACGCGGCTTTTTTGGGCAACAGCCCCGTCAGCCCGTGGGATAAGAATTAGCGACACAGGCCAGTCCCGTTAGGGACGGCACAACCCGGAATTGGAGAATTGTGTCGTCCCTCCGGGACTGTCGCCGCTGGCTGTTTTTATTCCACGCGCTGACGCGCGTGGCTAGAATTGTGGCGCTCGCTTCGCGAGCTCAGGCGGCGCGGGCGTTAGACCTCAGCTGCTGCCGCTGCGGTCCGGCATCCCTTTATGAAAAAGCCGCCACCGCAAGGAAGCGAGATCATTTTCTCGGGCTTGTCCGCTAAGAATTCGTCCACGGCTCGAGTGGCACCGGGACAGGTCGTAAAGCCGTAGTCATCGCAGACAATGATGCCGCCATCATTCATGCGTGGATAAAAGAACTGAATGCCGTCGCTGGTTGGCTGATACAAGTCGACATCAATGTGCACGAAGGAGAATCGTCTGTCCGCCACATCGGCGAATCGTTCAGGTATCCAGCCTTTGTGCCAACTGATGTTGTCGAATTCGTGCAGGTTTTGTTTAACAATGTCGAGACTGCACGTGAGATCGCTTTTTGTCCAGTGGGCGCCATCCATGCTCTGAGGCTCGGATAATCCTTCGAACGAATCAAAAACAAAATGGATCCTCCGGCAGGTTGAGGATGCCTTGAAGGATCGGCAGATCAAATACGAACTCGCACCACGGAAGACTCCACACTCTGCCGTGTCGCCGGGTACTGAGGCTGCGAGACGTGTAAGCTGGTAAAGCGTCCAATGACGATCGGTATTCATTCCATCCAGTTCATCGAACCGCTTGAGATATCGATTGAATCCATCGTTATGCCACCAATCGAATTGCCCCCAATTGAATCGATATGACGGCGATATCCACGCGCCGGTCCGTCGCAGAAAGTTGAATCCCATTTCTTCGCGGATTGATCGATCGGTGATTGCTTTGAACAACCTACCCAGTCGTTTGACCATCAATGTAAGGTAGTGGAGGTGACTCTTTCTTCCCAAAGAAAATCAAAAGGTGAGCCGCCAATTACGCCAATTCCGCGAATGGGTTTGCGTCATTGGCGTAATTGGCGGCTCATTCAAAAACTCATCAGTTGACCGTGAGAGTCGCTGTGGTCGAGCGCGACGTGGTTCCAGACTGCCCGGTGAAAGTTATCGTGTACGTACCCGTGTTAACCCCATTCGGTAGCGTCAGAGTCGCTGTAGATGTTGCCGTCGAACCCGATAAGTTGACGGATGTCGGCGACATGTCGCACGTGGTGCCCACCGGCCCTCCATTGCAACTGAGCGATACTGTGCCGGTAAACCCGTTCTGAGCCGCTACCGTTACGGTGTATGTGGCGCTGGTCCCGGAGATCGTCTGCGACGCAGGCGACGCGGACAAGGTGAAATGAACAACGTGCACCAAGACTCCCGGTGACGTGCTCGCGCTGAAGCTGGCATTCCCGTTGTAGGTGGCCGTGACCGTCCTGTCTGCAGCAGTCGCAAAGGTTAGAGAACACGATCCGGAAGGAACGCTACTCGAACAGCTTTCCCCGGTACTCGCCTTCACCGCAACTGTTCCGGCAGGCGTGAGCGAGTTGCCCGCCCCAGTGGTCACCGAGTAGGCAACAATCACCGGCTCGCCGACCATGGCGGGATTGAAAGTGACGCTAGTGATCGCGGTGGACGTCGATGCTTTCACACCACTACCCGAGAGCGACACTTGCTGCGTAGCGCCGCTTGTCCCTCCGCTATTGTCGGTAAAATTGAGTGTTCCTGTTTTCGCGCCCGTTGACGGAGGAGCAAAGGACACGCTCTCGGAGCAACTGCTTCCCGGAGCGATGGGCGACGCCGACAAACAATTCTGCGTTGATGTGAATGCGCCCGTCACAGCGACGCCGCTGACATTCAAAGGAGCGGTGCCATTATTGGCAAGAGTGACTGTCTTCGGAGCGCTGGTTGTGCCCACGGCACGCGAACCAAACGCCAAACTCGAAGGCGAAACGGCAGCCGTTGGAAACTTCGCAGTGCCGGTGAAGACATATGCGGCGCCTTCCTGCACATTGCTTCCAATCGTGGCATACGGCGTTCCAATGATGATGGCAGTCGCGTCGCTGTTTGCGCTGATCGAATATGGTCCATCCGCGGCTGCGAACTTCGCGGTTTCGGTTGCGCTGGCCCAGCCACTCAAAGGCCTGACGAAGACGTATGTCGAGCCGGTTATAGAGGTATTCGGAGCTGCCGCGGCGACGACGCTTCCGTCTGCAGCCATAGCGAGAGAAATGCCGAGATAGTCATTGGTAGTGCCGTCGGAGGCCGTCAGCTTTGCGGTCTCGGTGCGTGGGTTACCTGGAGTCACCCACCAACTATTTCCCGGCCTGACATACACGTAAGCTGCGCCGGGCCCCGGACCGTATCCGCAACTGCCACCTTCGCAGGCGGACGCACCCACAGCAATGGTTGCGCCATCGCCGCTGATACTGACCGCGGCGCCGAATTTAGCCTGATTGCCATCCGATGGGATGAGTCTCGCGTCGCCGCTGGCGCCGTTCCACGATCCATTAAGCTTAGTCCAGACGTAGGCTGCACCGACGCCTGGACCGCCCATGTACGGAGCACCGGCAACGAGGGTGTTACCGTCAGCGCTGAGACTGACGGAATCTCCGAAGAAATCGTAGTCTTGGCCGACACACTGGATGCCGACGCAAAGCCTGTTGGTTTCCGTCGCGTTCGTCCAACCACTTAGCGGCTTCACAAAAACATAGGCTGCGCCCTGATATTGACGATAGATCGTTGTCGTTGGTGCGCCCGCCGCAATAACGCTGCCGTCGCCACTGATCGAAACGGAATAACCAAGCTGGTTGCCTGGCTGCGGGGCATACGCCGTCAGCTTCGCGGTTTGAGTGAGTAGAGTCGAGCTGGACCAACCGTTTGTCGGTCTGACAAAGACATAGGCCGCTCCGCTGAACCCGCTGGACTGCCAATAGGGATCACCGACGACGATCGTCGAGCCATTACCGTTTATCGCAACGGATTTGCCGAAAGGGGAGTTTCCTAGGGGATCCGACGGTCGCAGTTTGGCGGCAAAGTAGATGGGCGTGAAACTGCTCCAGCCGCCCATTCTCAGAGATGACCTCAGAAACACATACGCCTTTTCTCTCAGTCCGCCTACGACGGCAGTGCTGCCGTCGCCGCTCATGGCTACCGAGTAGCCAAAGAACTCACTCGGACCTCCGTCGTCACATACGCCACCGGAAAGACACTGCATCGCAGTCGTGAGCTTTGTGGCTTGCACGTACGGATCTATCGTCAGTGGGTATTGCGCGTTTGCGTCATCGACGTGGATGCGCAGCTGATCATCGGCAATCTCCAGCCACGACCGGAGCTCCCGTCCTTGCGCGTCGGAAGCCATCAGGCCGGAGTAACGGAGTGCGGCGACGCCATTCTTCTCCAACGTCAGACTATGTCCGCCGGAATCGACCGACGCGATCAAACCGCCCGACAGCGCAAATGCGAGAGTCAGTGGCTTGTCATTCGCGGACCCTGGGGCATGGCGCAGGGTAAAGCCCTGCTCCACACCAATCGGTCCGTTCACATACCACTCGATCAGCGGGCCGCGAGAGTATTCCACGCGATTGGCAGTGGCACGCGGTGCAACAGCATTCGTGTTGCGCAGCTTCTCGCCATAACCGTACCCACGCAGAGACATGCCCCAATGACGGCCTTCTTGTTGTAAATCGACTCCGATCGCGGTAAAGTCGGCCGACAATGCTTGCCGCTCGTTCTTCATGCGGAAGCCCTGCGCCTGCGGGACCGCATGGTAAGCCGGATTATCTTCGCCGATCACTGCGGAGATTTGCGCACGTTCCGGCGCTGAGAACACGCCGTGTTTCTCGTTGATACTCTCTCCAAACAGAAAAGGGCTCATTCCAAGGAGCAGTGAACACACAATCGTTGTAAGCGTATTTCGCATATCAATCTCCTTTCACTTGTTTCCTGAGCGTTGAACCGGATGAACCACGCGTCGCCCGACTAAACGCAACGATCGCGCCGTTCCCTGTCACGCTTCGGCTTCAAGAATCCGAGGCTGATAAATGATTGATGCGGTGACACCATCGCTCCGTGCGGGAGCGAACAGGTCACTCGAGGTCAAGTCTGACGGCTTAGGTTTTGACCATCGTTTTGATGGCCGTATCATCGGAATGATGGTGATATCCATGTTTCCCGAATGGGTCGTGCCCATGGCGGCAACGCTGACGCAGGAGCGGTTCACTGGTCCCGAGTGGATCTTCGAGCGAAAGCTGGATGGAATTCGGATGCTTGCATTCAAGAACGGCAGCGACGTGAAACTTTATTCTCGTAATCGACTGCTCCAGCATTACTCGTCGGTCGGTGAGGCGATCGTGAAGTTGCCTGTCCGCGATGTGATCCTCGATGGCGAGGCGGCGTGGGATTCGTCCGCACGAGTGGCCTACCACGTCTTTGATATCCTCTGGCTCGATGGCCGTTCGGTAATGCACCTACCGCTCGATGCGCGACGCGCTTTGCTGAAAGATCTGCCGCTTCGCCCTCCACTGGCGCACGTTTCGGAGCTCACCGACGAGAAACCGTGGGAACGCGCGTGCAGCGAAGGCTGGGAAGGAGTCGTCGCAAAGCGGCGCACTTCCACATATCAGTATCGCCGCTCGCCGGATTGGCTGAAGATGAAATGTGAGGCGACGCAGGAACTCGTCGTCGGTGGATTTACGGATCCACAGGGCAGCCGCGTGGGTCTTGGCGCGCTGCTGGTCGGATACTTCGATGGCGATGATTTGGTGTTCGCCGGCAAGGTCGGGACGGGTTTCGACACGAAGCTTTTACTGGATCTGCGCGCGCGGCTGGACAAGCTCGAGATCCCGAAATCGCCTTTCACGAAAGCCAAAGGACTGCCGCGCATCCGCGCACATTGGACGTTGCCGCAAATCGTCGTGCAGGTCGCCTTCATCGAGTGGACCGTGCACAGCAAGCTGCGGCATCCGCGGCTAATCGGCATTCGCTACGACAAATCACCGCGGGAAGTAGTTCGGGAGACGTGGTGATCACGCATCCCGAAAAGGTTCTATTCCCCGATGATGGCATCACCAAAGGCGAGCTCGCGGCTTACTACGAGATGATCGCTCCCGTGATGCTGCCGCATATTCTTCGTCGACCGATCACGATGGAACGCTTTCCGGCGGGGATTTCAAAGAAGGGATTTATCCAGAAAGATGTCTCGACGGGCTTTCCAGAATGGCTGCAACGTGTCGAGGTCCCCAAGAAGGATGGCGTCGTGCATCATCCGATCGTGACGGATGCACGATCGTTGCTGTGGCTCGTTAATCAGAACAGCATCACGCTGCACGTGTGGACATCGCGGGCTCCGGATGTTTACTACCCGGACATCTGCGTGTTCGATCTCGACCCATCTGTCGACGATCGAGACATGTTGCGCGCCGCCTCGCTTGCCGTTCGCGACGTACTTTCCCAACTCGGACTACCAAGCTGGGTGAAAACTTCCGGCTCGAAGGGCTTCCACATTGTCGTTCCGCTCGACGGAAGATCGAACATGGGAGATGTCGCGGGATTTGCGAATGGGGTGGGGACTCTTCTTGTGCGGCTCGACCCGAAAACCTTCACTCAGGAATTTCACAAGGTGGATCGCGGAACGCGCATCCTTATTGATACAGGACGCAACGGTTGGAGTGCGACGCACGCGGCCGCATATGCCGTTCGACCAAAGCCAGGTGCTCCGGTGTCGGCGCCATGCACCTGGGAAGAATTGGAGAGTGGCCAGGTCGGCCCGCGAACATTCACGTTGAGGAGCATGTCTGCACGCATCGAAGAGGTGGGCGACGTGTGGCGCGACATGAGAAAACGTCGCCGATCCCTCGGCCGTCCGCTGAAGAAATTGCGAGCCCTGCTCCAAGTGAAATAGACTCATGTCCGCAAAACGGGGAGGAAATATGAGTAAGGTCGCTGTGTCTGCCGTGGTCGCCATCCTGTTAACTGCGCTTTCGGCGAGTGCCCAATTTGATACCGCACAGATCTCGGGCCTCGTTCGTGATCCGGCAGGAGCCATTATTCCTGGAGTGACGGTGACCGTGACAAACGCGGGCACGGGACTCCAGCGACAGGCGCTGACGAACGAACAAGGATTTTATGCATTTCCAAATCTACCTGTCGGTACCTACACCGTTACGGCCGAATTGCCCGGCTTCAAGAAATTTGTAAAGACAGCTGTCGAGCTCAATGCAGCGATTAACATTCGAGTCGATATCGAACTGGCCGTCGGCAATCTCAGCGAAGTAGTGGAAGTACAAGCGACCACGAATGAAGTTACAGCAGAGACTGCCGTGATCGGACGCAGTGTCGGATCCCAGGAGATCGCGCAACTACCGCTGGCGGGACGCAACGTTGCTCTTGCAGCGCAACTCAAAGCGGGCGTGACCGGCGGCCGAATCGGCGCGAATCTGAACTCCGGAACGAATGCGATTTCCGCCGGCGGGTACAACATCAACGGCGGCCGGTCGGATGAGTACGTCACGACGGTAGACGGCGCACTTTCGATTCGAATCCGTGCAGCCGGCGGTTTTTCGATGGGCGCGCAAAACATCGACACTGTTGAAGAGGTCCAGGTTCTCACCACCAACTACCAGGCCGAATACGGCCGCGCTTCCGGCGGAGTCCTTCGGATCGTGACCAAGAGTGGAACGCAAGAATTCCACGGAAAGCTCTTCGAGGCTTTTCAGAACAATGTCTTGAATGCCAATTCATGGACACGGAATTCGAGCCGGAATCCGTTGCTGTCGCAAGAACAGGAACCGATCAAATACAACTCGTTCGGCTTTGCGGTTGGCGGTCCGATCTACATTCCCGGAAAATTCAATGCCGACAAGAAGAAACTTTTCTTTTATGTCGGTGAAGAGTGGGATCGCACACGTGATGAGTCGCTGCAACAGGGAATCGTGCCGAGCCTTGCCATGCGGCGCGGCGATTTCAGTGAGCTGCTCAATCCAGCAAATCCGTTTTTCAACCGCGCTCGAGTGATCACTGACCCAGTTACCAAGCTGCCGTTTCAAAACAACATCATCCCTGGCGACCGAATTAGTCCGAACGGATACGCGCTGTTGAATGCGTATGCGGAGCCGACGCCCGGTTATCTTCAAGGATCCAATAATTACATTCGGAGTTTTCGAACCTGGGACAATCAGCGGAAGGACAGCGCGAAGATTGATTACATCATCAACGACCAACATCGTTTGGCTGTGCGGCACACGTGGTTCCCGCATATTTGGAACGCCATCAATGGTCCTATTCCGTTGTACTCGACCATCTGGCAGTACCCCAATCGGACCGCCGTTCTAACCTTCACCAGCACGTTCTCGCCGACCTTTATTAATGAATTCACCGCATCTTATGGTTCCACGTCACCGGGACGGTTCTATGGTGAGCTGACGTGCCCGCCGGGGAAATGCGTCAAGAACAATGATCGCTATCCGGTGCGAAGCACATCCGGTTTGACCTATCCGTTGCTCTTTCCCGGAACGAAACTCGATCCTGAAAAGATGCCTAGCATCGCGATTCAGGGCGTCAGCTCCGCAGGCACTACTCTGAATAATTATCCCGGTGAATGGAACGACTTTGTCTACGTGCTGGGAAATAACATGACGAAGATCGTCAAGAACCACACATTGAAGTGGGGCATTACGATCGAGAAGTCCGGAATGAACGATCAGATTCAGTTCAGCTTTGCCAACGCCCCGGCCACAACGAACCAGAACGGCTCATTCCGCTTCTTCGATTCCGGCAATCCCAACACGACCGGCCTGGCCATTGCCAATGCGCTACTCGGGGACTTCGACGACTACACCGAATTCAATAAGAAGCCGCGCACGCCGTGGGTGACCACGGCGTTTGATGGATTCTTCCAGGACAGTTGGAAGGCGACGCGGAAATTGACAGTCGAAGCCGGATTACGCTATTCGCTATGGCCGCCGTGGGGAACGAGCGATAACACCATTTCGATGTTCGATTCCAAGTTGTACGATCCGGCTACATCACCGATCGTGGACCGCACAGGCGGTTTTATCGTCAGCGGTGACCGATTCGATGGAATCGTCATCCCTGGCTGCAAACCCACGTCGGATGCGATCAAGAAATTTCCCTACCTTGCCGACCCCCAATATGACCGGTTCTATCATTGCCTGCCGCGTGGCTTTTCCGAAATTCGAAAGAATGGATTTCAACCGAGACTTGGCCTGGCGTACGCAATGAATTCGAAGACCTCGGTTCGTGCTGGCGTCGGCATGTTCCTGAATCGTGTCCAGATCAACACGACTGGCGCTCCAGGTGGAAATCCGCCGTTCATGGAAATGCCGACCGTCATCAATGGAAGAGTGGACAATCCAGGCGGCGCGCAACGTCGTGATTTTCCGCTTAGCCTGAATATGCAGGACCTGGTACTGAAGACACCGACGGCATGGGCGTGGAATATGACAGTTGAACGCGAATTGCCGGGTACAACGAAGCTGTCGGCTGCGTACGTAGGCCGTCGTGGAACGTATCTCGAACGGTCGCGTAATATCAATCAACTCTTACCCGGCACGGTGCAAGCCAATCCTGGAGTTAATGCCAATTACCTGCGTCCGTTTCGTGGCGTCGGGGCGATCAGCTTGTTCGAAAACAGCGGTGCATCGAAATACAATGCGCTGCAACTGCAGTTTGATCGGCGCACCACTCATGGCATCGGGTTTGGCGCTTCCTACACACTGTCCCGAACCAAGGACAACGGTTCTGCTCGTGGCACGGTTTTGCCGAACGCATATGACGACAAAGGTTTCTGGGGTATCTCCGACATCGATCGCACGCACGTGATGCTGGTCAACTACTACTACAATTTGCCTACGCTTCGAAGCTTGCCGAAAGTGTTGGGTTACGTTCTAGGCAATTGGGGGATTTCGGGAGTTCAACAATTGCAGTCGGGATCCCCGTTCAGCGTCACGACCACGGAAGACATCGCGGGCGTCGGAGCGGGAAGCGGTAGCCAGTTCTACAACCTCGTGGGCGATCCGAACGGCGTCAAGCGGACAGATTTGACGTCAAGCCCTGCGATCTGGTTCAACAAGGACGCTTTCGCGAGACCCAATACCGGGACATTCGGAACACAGCCTCGCAACGGACTCCGCAATCCCGGTTTCTGGGATGCTCATCTTTCCGTGCGCCGTAGTTTCCCGGTCACGGAAAAGCATCGTCTCGATTTGCGGTGGGAAGCTTTCAACGTGCTCAATCACCCGGTGCTCAGCAACGCAAATGCAAATCCGACACTCGGATCTTTCGGAACGATCACCTCGAAAACAGGTAATCGTACGATGCAGATCAACCTGCAGTATTTGTTTTAGCACCGACTTACTTGAGATTAAGGGCTCTTTCGGGATCGACGACGACCCGCACGATGTCCGTCCTTTCGGTCACCTCATATCCCGGTAAATGCGGCACACCGACCGGAATGATCATGATGTCGCCGGCCACGTATTTTTGCGTTGTATGGCCTTTGATCCGGCCGCGCATGCTAGGTCCTCGAACCTCTTGTACGGCCTGGCCATTGGGATCGTCTTTCGTCGGGTTCTCGAGCTCGCCTCCTATCAAGAAGCTTCCGGCCCCCCTGATCACATAATAGAGCTCGGAAATGTCGTTGTGAGCCCATCCGTTCAACGGCTCTTTTGCAGGCGGCCTTGGGTCGAAATGAAGGGCATAAGCGCCGAGGTTATAACTTTTGGCAATATCGACGACCCGCGCCGGATGATCGCCGTTGGTCTTCATCAAAGCTTCGAAGTCGGCATGCGGAATAAACGTAAAAGATCCGGCTTTCCGCGCTTGCGCCGAACTCAACACGCTCGCCGACACTGCGAGAAGCAGTGCGAGAGCAAACGACGTCACTCGTTTGTCCATGGCTTCGTCCTTTCGTTGGAGAACTCGCTTCAATTTGTGCGCCTCCGCCGAGTAAAGCAACTCTTTTCTTAATGGCGAGTGGCGAACGGCTCTTGCCTGGGACGAGCACAAGTTGGAGTGAAATTATCAGGGGAAGCTTCGATCGGCCCGGATAATAAACGAATCCGGCGCAGCCGGATTCCAATCATCGAGTCGGAAATCCGGCTGCCGCTTTCAGAAGGTCACCTTCAGCCCCAATTGAGTCAATCTGCCGCCTGGAGACGAGATCAGCCGGGTGATATGCCCGGCGCTTGACGAAAAGACGTTGAACCCAGGTTCATAAAAATGGGTTTGGTCGAGGAGATTAAAAATCTCCGCCCGCAGTTGCACGTTGAACCGCTCGCCTGCTTTGAAGATCTTGTCGGCCGAAAAATCGACATTGTAGAACCCGGGCCCGGTTATGGTGTTTCTTCCCAGGTTGCCATAAGTTCCCAGCGCCGGCCTGGAGAAAGCACATGGGTCG
>JACXTT010013788.1_pt1 | contig 10628 bp, 8 predicted proteins | sample 9270951 | NCBI WGS metagenome assembly JACXTT01 (sample SAMN15532306, study PRJNA645909) | rock metagenome | isolation source: weathered quartz diorite | place: Puerto Rico | collected 2017-06-21
GTCGAAGTGCAGCAAGTGGCGGATCAACCTCGAGTGGTATCGCGCTCGATCAGCGAGTTCATGGAGACGCTGGGCGCGGCGGTGGTCATCGTGCTGGCGGTGAGCTTCCTCAGCCTGGGCTTGCGCACGGGCTTCGTGGTGGCCCTGTGCATCCCACTGGTGCTGGCGTCGACTTTCCTGTTGATGAAAGTGTTCGGCATCGACCTGCAGCGCATCTCGTTGGGCGCGCTCATCATCGCGCTGGGGCTGCTGGTAGACGACGCCATTATCGCGGTGGAGATGATGGCGATCAAAATGGAGCAGGGCTGGGACCGGTTCCGCGCCGGCAGCTATGCGTACACGTCGACGGCGCCGTCCATGCTGACGGGCACGCTGGTAACAGCCGCCGGCTTCCTGCCGGTGGGTCTCGCCAAGTCGGCAGCCGGTGAGTACACTTTTTCGATTTTCGCGGTGGTGACCATCGCGCTGCTGGTGTCGTGGGTGGTGGCCGTGCTGTTCACACCCTATCTGGGTTTCAAGCTGCTGCCCGACTACACGACCCTCGATCGTCGCCACACGTTCAGCGAAAGATTTGTACTGGGGCCGCTGCGGCGCCGCTTCCCGCGGTGGCTGCCGCCCGCGCCTTCGGGCGTTCAAGCGCACGATCACGATGTCTACAGCGGACCCTTCTATCAGCGCTTCCGCGCGCTGGTCACCTGGTGCGTGACCTGGCGCAAGACCGTCATCGGCATCACGGCCGCGCTGTTCTTGCTCTCCGTGTTCGGCTTCGGCTTCGTGCAGCAACAGTTCTTCCCTTCCGCCAACCGGCCGGAGCTGGTGGTGGATCTGTGGCTGCCCAACGGAGCATCTGTCGATGCCAGCGATGCGGAGGCCAGGCGTTTCGAGAAGATTCTGAGGGCCGATCCGGACATCGCCAGCTACGTAGCCTATGTCGGCGGCGGCAGTCCGCGTTTCTATCTTCCTCTCGACCAGCAGCTCACCAACGCCAACCTCGCCGAATTCGTGGTCACGACCAAGAGCAACGGCGTGCGGGACAAGGTGGGGCAACGGCTGCTCGACATCCTGGACAATCAGTTCACCCTGTTGCGCGGCCGCGTGAATCCGCTCCAGAACGGTCCACCGGTTGCCTATCCGGTGCAGTTCCGCGTCAGCGGACCGGACTACACGAAGATCCGCGAGATTTCCAATCAAGTGGCGCAGGTGATGCGCGCTAATCCCAACATGCTGCACGTGCACCTGGACTGGAACGAGATGTCCAAAGTCGTGAAGCTGGATATCGACCAGAACAAAGCGCGCCTGATCGGTTCGACCTCCGAAGGTCTGTCCAACGTCCTCCACTCGATTCTGTCGGGGTTTTCCATCACCCAGTTTCGCGAACGCGACAAGCTGATCGAAGTGCTGGCTCGGGCCGAGCCCAAGGAGCGGCTCAACCTGGACGATATCCGCGACATCAACGTGCCGACGCAGAGCGGCAAGTGGGTGCCGCTGTCGCAGGTGGCGAACATCAGCTACGCGTTCGAGGACGGAGTGATCTGGCGCCGCAATCGCATCCCCACCATTACCGTACAGGGTGACCTCCGCGGCCAGGTTCAGGCACCGGTGGTGACCAATCAGATAGACCCGGCGCTCGATTCGATACGGGCCAAGCTGCCGCCGGGTTACCACATCGAGGTAGGTGGCGCCACCGAAGAGAGCGCACGCGGCCAGGCTTCGGTCAACGCCGTGGCGCCCATCGCCGTGCTGGTCGTCATCACGCTGCTGATGATCCATCTGCAGAGCATGTCAAAGACCCTGTTGGTATTGCTGACCGCCCCCTTGGGATTGATCGGAGTCGTGTTGTTCCTGCTCGTCTTCAATGTGCCATTCGGTTTCGTTGCCATGCTCGGATTCATCGCGCTGTTCGGCATGATCATGCGCAACTCGGTAATCCTGGTGGACCAGATCGATCAAGACGCAGCGGCTGGACACCCGCTGTGGACCGCCATCATCGACTCGACGGTGCGTCGCTTCCGCCCGATCATCCTTACCGCGGCAGCGGCTATCCTGGCGATGATCCCGCTCACGCGCAGCAACTTCTGGGGACCGATGGCAGTGGCCATCATGGGCGGGCTGCTGGTCGCCACCGTCCTCACGTTGCTATTCCTGCCGGCCCTGTACGCCGCATGGTTCCGGGTCAAGCGGCCAGCCGCAGCGCCTGTTTCTCAGAGGGTGAAGGACGCAGCCGTGGTACATTAGCGCCCGTTTGCGTTTTACCTCTGGACTGCTCTCCCGAATGATCCTGACTGCATTGCGCTGGTTGCTGCGCGCTGACTTGCGGCTTCATCCCGCTCGCGCGGGCGTCTTCCTCGTACTGTTTCTCGCCCTGCACGGTCTCGCGCAAGCAGCGCGGGAAGCGATCGCTTCGGCGCATCCGCTGGCCACCGAGGCGGGCATGCAGGTTCTAAGTCGCGGCGGCAACGCCTTCGACGCGGCCGTCGCTGTGGCTTCGGCGCTCGGCGTCGTGGAACCCTTTGCGTCGGGCATGGGCGGAGGGGGGTTCTTCCTCCTTCACCGGGCGTCAGACGGGTTCGAAGTGATGGTGGATGCGCGCGAAACTGCTCCTGGCAGCGCACGCAGCGATATGTATATCGGGGCGGACGGTAAGCCCACCCCGCGAGGTTCGACCGATGGGATAAAGGCTGCCGCTATTCCTGGTATCCCCGCAGGGATTGCTTGGATCGCGCACCGCTACGGCCGCGTGCCGCTCTCGACCTCACTTGCCGCCGCGATTCACCTGGCACGAGACGGCTTTCCGATCGACGGCCGCTACGTCATCGTAGCGGGGTTCGCGGAATCGAAGCTGAGGGCCGACGCGCGGACCGCGGCTGCGTTTCTCGACCATGGCGCCGTTCCTGCGCCGGGCTTCATCCTGCGTCAACCCGAGCTGGCGAAGACCTTGCAGGCCATCGCGGAGCGCGGACGCGATGGCTTCTACCAAGGCGAGGTAGCGCGGCGCATGATTGCGGCGGTACAGGCGGGCGGAGGCATCTGGCAGGAAGAAGATCTGCGGCGCTACGAGGTCGTGGAGCGCCCGCCGCAGCGCTTCACTTATCGTGGGGCCCACATTACCTGTGCATCGCTTCCGTCCGCGGGAGGTTTGACGCTGGCCCAGAGCCTGCAGATTCTCGAGCGCTTCCCGCCGGGCTCGCTCGGTCCGGTCGAGCGCATTCATCTCGTGGTGGAGGCATTGCGGCGCGGATTCCAGGATCGCGCCCGCTATCTTGGTGATCCGGCCTACGTGCAGGTGCCCGACTGGCTCGGCACCCGCGCTTACGCGGATCGGCGTGCCGCAACGATCGATCCTCTGCACGCAACGCCGAGCGAGCAGCTGGCGGCGCTGCCCGAGGGTGACAACACGACGCACTTCTCGGTGGTGGATCGCGACGGCAACCGCGTCGCGGCTACGCTGTCCATCAATCTGCCATTTGGCTCCGGCACCATCGCTGGGGACACCGGCGTGCTGCTCAACGATGAAATGGACGACTTCGCAGCTGCACCGGACGCGATGAACGCTTTCCAGTTGATCGGGGGCAACGCCAACCGCATCGAGGGCGGGAAACGGCCGCTGTCGAGCATGACGCCGACTTTCGTCGAGGACGAGCGCGGGTGGCTGGTGTTCGGAACACCTGGTGGTTCGCGGATCATCAGCATGCTGCTACTCGGGATCTTGGAGTACGTCGACGGCGGGCCGCCCGACATCGAGCGCCTGGTCAGCACGCCGCGCTACCATCATCAGTTCTTGCCCGATGGTATCGAGTACGAGCCGGGGGCGTTCCCGCCGGCGTGGATCGAAGCTCTGAAAGCCATGGGTCATACGTTGCGCGAGAGTCGGCGCCGCTGGGGTAATATGCAGGCGGTGTATGTGGACCGCGCTTCGGGTGAAGCCAGCGGTTACAGCGACCCTCGCGGCAAGGGCGGAGCGCAGTTTTGAGGACTGCCGATTGATTCGAAGGCGCGAATCGTTTAGGGTGCGCTGAACACCCGCATGACACGAGGAAACGCATGAAACAGACGTTTCTCGAGTTCGAGCAGCCCATCGCCGAGTTGGAGGCGAAGATCGAGGAGCTGCGCTACGTGCAGGACGACTCCGCGCTCGACATCTCGGAGGAGATCAACCGCCTCCAGAAGAAGAGCAACTCCCTCACCAAGGACATCTACGGGAAGCTCAACTCCTGGCAGATCTCGCAGGTTGCGCGCCATCCGCAGCGGCCCTACACCCTGGACTACATCCACAACATCTTCACCGACTTCCAGGAGCTGCACGGGGATCGGACGTATGCGGACGACGCCTCGATTGTCGGCGGGCTGGCGCGCTTTTCCAACCAGGCGGTGATGGTGATCGGCCATCAGAAAGGGCACGACACCAAGGAGAAGCTGTTGCGCAATTTCGGGATGCCTCGCCCCGAGGGTTATCGCAAAGCGCTGCGCCTCATGCGCCTGGCGGAGAAGTTCGGGATCCCAGTGCTGACCTTCGTGGACACGCCCGGCGCCTATCCGGGCGTCGGTGCCGAGGAGCGCGGGCAGTCCGAGGCGATAGGCCGCAACCTCTATGTCATGGCAGAGTTGCGCGTGCCCATCGTCGTTACCATCATCGGGGAGGGCGGCTCTGGTGGCGCCTTGGCCATTGCCGTAGGCGATATGGTGCTGATGCTGCAGTACGCAACTTACTCGGTGATCTCACCGGAAGGCTGTGCCTCGATCCTGTGGAAGAGTGCGGAGAAGGCGCCGGATGCGGCGGAAGGCTTGGGCATCACGGCCAACCGGTTGAAGACGCTCGGGCTGGTAGACAAGATCGTCGCAGAGCCGTTGGGCGGGGCCCAGCGCGATCCGCATACCATGATGCAGACGCTGCGCAAATCTTTGCAGGATGCGCTCAAGCAGGTGCAGGAGCAGCCGCTCGAAGACCTCCTGCAAGCGCGCTTTACGCGACTCATGGACTTCGGAAAGTTCAAGGAAGTGGCGTTGCGCTGAACTGACGACGGCGCGCCTTGTGGTGCGAATCCCCCGTCGCGCGGGGGATTTTGCTTTTGCGAGGACGGAACGCGGTGGCGAGAGCGCCGAAAGCGACGAACGACTGCGCTAACCTAGTCGAGCAGGCACTGCGCGACGCGGGGCTGGCGGGCGGTCGCGTAGCTGTGGGCCTAAGCGGTGGAGTGGACTCTGTCGCGCTTCTGCACGCGCTGGTGCAGGTAGCACCGGCTCTCAGTGTGACGCCTGCCGCCGTGCACGTGCATCACGGCCTGAGCGCACGCGCCGATGAATGGGCGCGCTCATGCGCCGAGCTGTGCCGTGCGCTGGGCGTGCCGTTCACCGAGGTGCACGTGCATGTGGACCGCCGCTCCGGGCTCGGGGTCGAACGCGCCGCCCGCGAGGCACGTTACGCGGTGTTGAGCCAACAGCGGGCCGACGCCATCGCTCTCGCGCACCACGCGGACGACCAGGTCGAAACGCTGCTGTTGCAGCTGCTCCGTGGCGCCGGTGTACGGGGTCTGAGTGCGATGCCAGGAATGCGCGTGCTCGATCGCAGGAGCGGGCTGCTGTTGGTGCGCCCATGGCTCGAGCTCGCGCGTGATCAGATCCGCAGTTACGCGCAGTCGGCGGGACTATCGTGGGTCGAGGACGAGAGCAACGTCGATCCCGCTTTCGATCGCAGCTTTCTGCGCATGCGCGTCCTGCCGGCGCTCGCCGGGCGTTTTCCGGGACTCAGAGAAACGATCGGGCGTGCAGCGCAGAATTTCGCTGACGCCGCAGAACTCCTGGACGATCTCGCCGCTCGTGACGCAGAGGGTGGGGCGGGGGATAGTCTGTCCGTGTCTGCTGTGGCCGCCCTTTCTCCCGCCGGCGCGCGCAATCTGCTGCGCTGGTTTCTGGAGCGACAGAACCTGCCGGCGCCAAGCCGTGACCAACTCGAGGAGGCATTGCGGCAGGCGCTCGCGGCACGTGGCGACGCCCAACTGCGTGTCAAGGTGGGCGCCGTGTGGCTGCGACGGCATCGCGGCCGTCTCTATCTGCAGCCGGCCGGGCGACAGCCTGCTCGTGGGTGGAGTCTCAGGTGGAACGGCGAATATGAGTTGGTCCTGCCTGCCGGGCTCGGCTGCCTGCGTTTCGAAGCCACTCGCGGAGCCGGCCTTTCTTTGGCACGGCTGCGCGGGCAAAGTGTCGCGGTTCGAGCTCGCGCCGGCGGGGAGCGCTTGCGGCTCGCGCCCAACCGACCTTCGCGCACGCTGAAGAATCTGCTGCACGAGGCCGCGGTCCCGGAATGGGAGCGCGGCCGCATGCCGCTCATATTCGCTGGCGAAGTCCTGGTATGGGTGCCGGCTGTGGGACAGGACTTTCGTTTCGCCGCTGCGGCGGAGGAGCCCGGCGTGATGCCGCGCTGGGAGCGTGAGCTGCTTGTGTCTGCTCGAGACGCAAACAGCGCTCACCGCCGGTGAACGACAACCACCTCAACCTGGACCGAGCACGCTGGCGACGGCCCGGTTCAATTCCGTTACCAGCTTCTCGGCTTGTTCGGCATTCACGGCGGCAAACACGACGCGGTGCTCGCCGTCTACTTCCATCAGGACTCTGTGTACCACAGAACCATCACTGAGCGGCAAGGGCACGGAGAAGAACCGTGGTTTCATGAATTCCGTTCCATCCGACTGAGCTCACTCGTCGGTCCTCGTAAAGCGCTTGAGCTGGATCTGCGTATCGTGAGGCAGCGTGGCGATCGCCCGTCGAACCAGCGCCTCGTACGCGCGCGGGTCGGGCGCTTCTGTCGACTCGCCGCCGAACTCCGAAAGGATCGAAAGGCTGTCTTCGCTTACCGTGTCCTTGTGCTTGCCCAGGGGTTGCACGACAGCCGCGACGCGCAATGTCTGCACTACAAGCTCACGCATCTCGATGTTCTTGCGTATCCAATCGCGCGCCTCGGCCTGAACCTGCGGCAGATCGAGCCCCTCGTGCGCGGGATGCGGCGCATGTCCGTTCAGAAAATTCGCCGCGGCCGCCGCCTTCTTGGCTATCTGCTCCTCCCCGCCGGCCGATGCGGTGCGGCCCACGCCATAGTGGCGCATGAGCGCCATCCCGATCGTTGCCTGTGCGGCGCGAGCCAGATTGTCAATCCTGACGCCGCCGGTTCGCTTGCTTCGTCCAAACATGACCTTCCCCTTCCGAACTCACACCCCGGAAGGCGCCGGGAGCGCCTTCTTGTAAAGTAATGCCCACTTTACACCGTGCACAAATGCCCGACTGCCTATCGGCGTCAGTTGATCAACGCAGCTGATTACCGGATGATATCGCACGCTGGGGCGCACGGCCCAGCCGCGCAGGAACCAACTACAAAGAACCCTGCTGCCAAGAATCCAGGGTATCCCGGGGAGGAGAATGAAACTTGGACATTTGGCGGTCCTGGCGCTGCTGCTCGTCACGACCGTACCCGCGGCTCAAGCTGCGGATCTCATGCTGCGCTTCGGTACGCCCTTCGTCACCAACAGCAATCTCCACAAGGCGATGGAGAAGTTCGCCGAGGTCGTCGCTCAAGACAGCGGCGGCAAGATCAAAGTGCAGGTCTACGCGGATAGCCAGATCGGCGACATCCAGCAACTCATCGCGGGCATGCAGCTCGGCACCGTCGATATGGCTTATCTCGGGGTGGGAAACTCGGGGCAGGTCAAGGACTGCGGTGCGCTGAACATCGCTTACTTACCCTATCTGTTCAAGAACAAGGACACGGCAACGCGGGTTTTGAACGGCCCCATCTTCCGGGAACTGTACGAGAGCTGCGCCAGGTCCTCCGGGCTGCGCATCTTCGCGGTGGCGGGAGCCCGGTCTCCACGTGCGATCGTCACGACCAAGGGACCGGTCCGGAAGCCGGAAGATCTGAAGGGAATGCGGTTGCGGATTCCGCCCATACCGATCTTCCGCGAGACTTTCGAGACGCTGGGGGTGAAGGTCGTGCCGCTGGGCCTGAACGAGGTCTATATGGCGCTGTCGCGCGGGCAGGTCGATGGCCAGGACAACGGCTTCGATTTGACGCTGACTTTCCGCTTCCATGAAGTCTCCAAGTACTGGTCCGCGACCGATCATGTTTACGACGTAGCCGCCTGGTACATCTCCGAGAAACGCTGGAAATCCCTGACCAAGGAGCAGCAGGATCTGTTGCAACGCGCCGCGCAGGCCGGCGGCAAGGTCGCCACCGATCTCGGCGAGCAGTTCGACCGTCAAGGTATAGAGGAGCTGAAGAAGAGCGGGGTAACCTATGTGGTTCCCGACAAGGCGGCGTTCGAGACAGCTTGGAGGGACGTGTACAAGAGCTACGAAGGTTCGGCCTGGCCGGCGGGACTGGTCGACCGCATCAAGGCCGCACAGAAGTAGCCGCCGGACCTCCAACGGGTTTCACTCGTGCTGCACGTTCTCAGCCGCGGCTTGCACCTGCTCGATGTCCTGATCGAGTGGATGGTTGTGGCGCTGATGGTGTCGCTGGTTGGCATCGTCTCCTTGCAGTTCGTCGATCGCCATTTCGTCGATACCGGAATCGCGGCTCCCGACCAATATGCGCGTGTCGCGTTGGTCTGGCTCACCTTTGTCGGTTTTGCCATTGCGGTGCGCGCGGCGCTCAACGTTCGTGTCGATCTGATCGACGCGCATCTTCCTGCGAGAGTCAGACATCTTCTCGCGCTCACATTCGACGCCCTGATGCTGCTATTGCTCGCGATCCTGGTGCCCGGAAGCTGGCGCCTCATCGAGATCGGCAAAGACCAGCTGCTGCTCGGAACCGCGTTTACTGCCGCGGTGCCCGCAGCCGGCGTGTTTGCTTCCTGTCTGCTGATGTTGTTGTTCGTCGGGCTGCGGCTGCTCGCTCGACTGCTGGGGCGCGAATTGCCAGCGCCCAGGGAAACCTAGACGTGCTGGCGCTGCTCTTCGTCGCATTTCTCCTCGCGCTGTTGATCGGGTTCGACGTCGGCTTCTCAATGATCCTGTCCGCTTGGCTGGGGATTCTGGCCAAGCCGGGCGATGTCATCGATACCGCCATGATGCCGCTGTCGATGATCGCCGGCGTGGACAGCTATGCTCTGGTGCAGGTGCCGCTGTTCATCCTGGCCGGCGAGCTCATGAACCGGGGTGGACTCACGATGCGGCTGATCGAGTGGGCGATGGCGCTCGTCGGTCGGCTCAAGGGCAGCCTCGGGCACGTTTCGATCATCACCAACTTCGTGATGGCAGGGGTTTCCGGATCGGCGGTTGCGGACGCGGTGGCCACCGGGAAACCGCTGATCCCGGCAATGCGAAAAGAAGGCTATGGCGAAGGCTTCGCCGGCGCCGTGATTGTGGCGGGGGCGCTGCTCGGTCCGATTCTGCCGCCCTCGATCCCGATGGTGGTGTACGCGCAGATCTCCAGTCAGTCGGTGGTCAAGCTGTTCATGGCCGGCGTGGTGCCGGCGATCCTCCTCGCCGCCGGGTTCCTGGTGGTCTGCAGCATCGTCGCCGGATACCGCAGTTATCCGAGCCGGACGCCGGTTGACTTCACAGCGAAACTGCGTGCGACCGGCAATGCGTCATGGGCCTTGATGATGCCGGTCATCGTAGTCGGCGGCATCCGCTTCGGGCTGCTCACCGTTACCGAGTCCGCGGCGGTGGCGGTGCTGTATGCCCTGTTGGTCAGCTTCGTCGTTTATCGCGGCATCACGCTGCGACAACTGCCCAAGCTGATCTTCCACGCCGGGCGCTCCACCGCCATCGTCCTGTTCCTGCTCGCAGCCGCTGGTCCGTTCAGCTGGCTGGTCGCGGAAAGCCAGATCAATCAGACGGTGATCGACACGATCCAGAGCATCTCCACGAACCCCATCGTGGTGCTTCTGATCGTCAATGTCTTTTTGCTTCTAATCGGCTGCATCGTGGAGCCGCTGCCCGCGATGATCATCTTCCTGCCGCTGCTGATCCCGCTGGGCGCGCAGGTCGGCATCGACCCGATTCAATTCGGCGCGGTGGTGGTGCTGAATCTCATGATCGGCTTGATGCATCCGCCGATCGGCCTGCTGTTGTTCGTGGTGTCCAGCGTTGGCAAGCTGCGGCTCGGCCCGGTCATGTGGGAAGTGCTGCCGTTTCTCGGCTGGGCCCTCGCGGTCCTCGTGCTCACCATCGTCTTTCCGCCCATCACCACCTGGCTGCCTGCCCAGATCAAATAGCGGTTGCTCCGCTTACATCATCCCGAGCGCTTTGGGCAACCATAGGGACAGGGCTGGCCAGAAGGTCACCGCGACCAGAAATACCAGCATCGTGAGCAGCCACGGCCACACCGCGACCGTGAGCTCGGTGATCCCCATCTTGGTGATGCCGCTCGCTACATAGAGATTCAAGCCGACAGGCGGATGGCATAACCCTATCTCCATGTTGACGACGATCATGATGCCGAAGTGGACCGGGTCGATGCCGAGCTTCATGGCGACCGGGAACAGGATCGGCGCCATGATGAGCACGATCGAGGATGGCTCCATCACGTTGCCAGCGAGCAGCAGCAGAACGTTGACCATCAGCAGGAACGCGATCTGGCCCAGGCCTTTGTTCAGCAGCCATTCCGCCATCGTCTGCGGGATGTTCTCCGACGT
>JACXTT010013789.1_pt1 | contig 10628 bp, 6 predicted proteins | sample 9270951 | NCBI WGS metagenome assembly JACXTT01 (sample SAMN15532306, study PRJNA645909) | rock metagenome | isolation source: weathered quartz diorite | place: Puerto Rico | collected 2017-06-21
ACGAGCATTGTGCGGTGCGACTGGGGCTGCGGGATCATTCTGAGGAGGATCTTTGTGAAAACTCCGAGCGTGCCCTCCGAACCGACAAGGACATCTTTCAGATTGTATCCGGCCACATCCTTCACCGATTTGCCCCCGGTGTTGAGGATCTCTCCCGTCGGAAGCACCACCTCAAGCCCCAGGACGTAGTTCTTCGTGACGCCATATTTCAGGCCGCGCAGGCCCCCGGAGTTTTCGGCGACGTTTCCCCCGATCGTGCAGATGCTGGAGCTCCCCGGGTCGGGGGGATAGAGAAATCCGAGCCGTTCCGCGGCTTGGTGAAGGTGCGCGGTGATGACGCCGGGCTGGACGGTTACCGTCATGTTCTCCCGGTCGATCTCGAGGATCCGGTTCCAATGGTTGGTGAGAAGGACGAGGGAGTTTTCGAGCGGAAGCGCGCCCCCGGAGAGGCCCGTCCCCGATCCGCGGGGCACGACAGGAAAGCGCTCTTCGTTGGCGAGGCGGAGGATGGCCGAGACCTGGTCCGCTCCCGATGGAACCGCGGCGGCCGCGGGGAGTTGCGGCTTCATCGCCGTCGCATCGTAGGAGTAGGAGATCAACGACTCGGGCGACTCCAGCACGTTCTCCGCGCCCACGATCTCCCTGAGCTTCTTAATGGCAGCGGTCGTCATCGTTTCAAAATCAACGTAACGAAAACACCCTGGAAAATCAAGGAGTTCCGGGGCCTTCGCGGCCGAGAGCGGAGGCAATACTCCGTACTTCCCGCATCAATTGATCGAACGCTGCGGGAGTGAGCGACTGATCCCCGTCGGAAAACGCTTCCGACGGATTCGGGTGAACTTCGACAATCAGGCCGTCGGCGCCCGCCGCGATCGCGGCCCTGCTCATCGGGATAATAAGGTCCTGCCTCCCCGTGCCGTGGCTCGGATCGACAATCATGGGAAGATGCGATAGGAGCTTGGCGGCAGGAACAACGTTAAGATCGAGCGTGTTTCGCGAGTACTCCACGAAGGTGCGGATCCCCCGCTCGCAGAGGATCACCCGTTCGTTGCCGCCGGAGAGAAGGTATTCGGCGCTCATCAGGAGCTCATTCAGCGTGGCCGAGAAATTCCTCTTCAGGAGGACCGGCTTGTTGACCTGAGAAAGCTTGCGGAGGAGCTTGGTGTTCTGCATGTTTCTTGCGCCCACCTGGAGAAGGTCCGCGTAATCGGCGACGAGCTCGACCTCCGCCGACTCCATGACTTCCGTAACGATTCCGAGTCCGGTGGCTTCCCTCGCCTTCGCCAGGAGCTTCAAGCCATCCTCTCCCAGGCCCTGAAACGCATACGGGCTTGTCCGCGGTTTGTACGCCCCTCCCCTGAGAAGGGTGGCTCCGGCAGCCCTCACCGCCCTCGCCGTCGACATCAGCTGCTCCTCGCTTTCGACCGAGCATGGACCTGCCATCACCGCGATCCGGGCTCCTCCCACCTTCACGCCGGCCACGTCCACGACGCTGTCACCCCCCTTGAACTCGCGGCTCGCAAGCTTGTAGGGCTTGAGCACAGGAATGACGTTTTCAACCTGCGGAAGAAGCGAGAGCTGCTCCCTCTTGATCAGGCGCTCATCTCCGATGACGCCGATAATGGTTCTCTCCACTCCTTTTGAAACGTGCGCCCGGAGGCCGAGCTCCTCGATCCGGGCCGTGACGCTTCGGACGTCGGCGTCCGTGGCCTGCAAGTTCATCACGATGATCATGGCGTGTTCCTTTTGATGGAATCTCCTGAAAGCAAAAAGCCCCGCCGGTCTCGGCAGGGCTTCATCGATTCTTCGCTCGTGTGATTGAGCTTACGTGGGATGCTCCTCTGCCGGCGGCATAGTGCCGAAGTAATAAAACCGGTATGAAAAAGTGCATCCTGAATTCATGGACTGAGTATACGAAAGTCGCCGAAGAAAGTCAACCTCGATAGGCATGCGCGAGGTTGGGAATTGAAATCCATTTCTTTACATTAGCGGAGCCTTGAATCCATTCGTCAGAATCCCCTTTCTCGCCGCGCTTCTCGTTGCTCTGGCGCCTGGCGCCGTCCCGGGCCGGCAGGATCACTCCCGCCCGGCCCCGTCGCTCGTGCTGATGGGCATCTGCGCCCACCCCGACGATGAGGATGGAGGGACTCTCGCATATTACTCCAGACTGAAAGGGGTCAGGACCTACGAGATCTTTTTTACCCGCGGAGAGGGCGGCCAGAACGAGACCGGCTCTGAATTGTACGGCGATCTCGGGGCCCTCCGCACAAACGAAACCGTTGAAGCCGCCAAAATCCTCGGTGCCGAGGCCCACTTCCTGGGATTCCCCGATTTCGGCTTCTCTAAAACTGCAAAAGAAACCTTTGCCAGGTGGGGAGGCAAAGACAGCGTCCTATCACAGCTCGTCTACTGCATCAGGGTCCTGAAGCCCGATGTTATCATCTCCAATCATGACACAATCACCAGGAAACCGAGGAGACAGCACGGGAATCACCAGGCCGCGGGGATTACGGCGTTCGAAGCCTTCGGGAAGGCGTCAGACCCGCGCTATCATCCCGAGCAGTTCTCCGCCACCGTAGGCCCGTGGCAGCCGAAGAAACTCTTCTGGAGAGTTCTGCCCGCGGACACCGCATACCTCGGCACGACCCCCGTCGTGGAGATCCCGGTCGTCGCACGCGACTCTCTCGGCCGCTCGATGGAAGAGCTTGCAGTAGCGGCCCTTCAGCAGCATAAGTCTCAGGGCCTAGGGCGCATCTCACTTGCTTCGATTCCGGAAGTCTTCCGGCGGCGCAGGTTTATCCTCGAGCGCAGCGACAGGGAATACCCCTACGATGCACACGATATCTTTTCCGGAATCCGGCCCGAGCCGCGAACCCAGGGGACTCTGCCGGGCGCGACGAGCGGCATCCCCCTGTTCTCCTTGAGCGTCTCACCCGAGGCAGTGCAGGTCGCCCCCTCCGACGAATTCATCGCGCATTTTGTCGACAGGAGAACCCCACCGTCGAACGACCTGACGCTCTCTGTGTTTGTCGGCGGACGTGAGATCTTCAAACAGCGCTACCGGAATTCATTGTCGAGCGATACCCTCAGGCTCCGGTTCGACTCGCCCGCTATGGATTCTGTCTCCTTCCTTCGCTTCGTCGCCACGGCAGCCGTATCCGGATATGAGGCCGCTTCCGATGCGGTAGTGCGCCGCGTGCCTGTGAGGGCAAAATTTACGCCGGGCATTTTCATCGGTCTTGTCAAGACCTACGACGATACACATGAGGAGACGCTCCGTTCACTCGCAGTGCCGTACGCTCTGATCGACTCTCTTCAGCTTCAGAGCGGAGATCTGGACCGGTACTCCACGATCCTGCTCGACCTGCGCGCCTACGCGTACAGGTCTGATGCGGTCTCATACAACAGCCGGTTGCTCGAGTACGTGAAACGGGGCGGAAACATCGTCTGCTCCTACCATAAAACAGGAGATTGGAACGGCAAGAATCTCTCACCCTTTCCTCTCCGCATCACCGGCGAGCGCGTCACGGAGGAGGACGCAGCCGTGACCATCCTGATGCCGCATCACCCTCTCCTGAATGAACCGAACGCAATCGGAGCGGGCGACTGGGGAAACTGGATCCAGGAACGAAGCATCTATCTTCCGGCCGACGATACTCTTCAGACATCTGCGAGGTACGACCGCATCCTCGCGATGAGCGATGAAAACGACGAGCAACCGCCGACTTCCCTCCTCTGGTCACGCTATGGCAGCGGCTCCTATGCGTACGTTTCCCTCGCGCTCTACAGGCAGTTGCGGACTCTGCAGGAAGGCGCGGTGAAACTCTTCCTGAATCTGGTCTCCCAGCCTCGAGCACCCCTACCCCACTGAATGACATCCGCACCCGGGCCTGAAGCTGAGTCCCCCCACGGACTAATCCGCGGCATCGGCCTGGGTGAGGCGACCTCGCTGAACATGATCGACATGATCGGCGTCGGGCCGTTCATCACGATTCCGCTGATCGTGGCGGCCATGGGTGGCCCGCAGGCCATGCTCGGTTGGATCGTTGGCGCCCTGCTTGTGGTATGCGACGGGCTCGTGTGGGCCGAGCTCGGAGCCGCGATGCCCGGATCGGGAGGATCGTACCGCTACCTGAAAGAGATCTACGGGCCCGCCTCGGCCGGAAGATTGATGGCGTTTCTCTTCATCTGGCAATTGACATTCAGCGCTCCGCTATCGATCGCTTCGGGATGCATCGGACTCTCTCACTATGCGGCGTATCTCTCTCCGGCTCTCGGACAAACCCTCTTCAGCCAGCAACTCCATCTTTCGATTCCGCTGATCGGCGCCATTGAGGCGAATATCCTTCTGACACCCGGGACGGGCGTTGCGATGGGATGCTGTCTTCTGGCATTCGTTCTCCTCTACCGGAAGATAACCGTGATCGGACGGATCTCGGAATTGCTCTGGGTGGGGGTGATGCTGACGATTCTCTGGATCGTTATCGCGGGGGTGACGCACTTCGACGCTCAACGGGCGTTCAGCTTTCCTCCCGGGGCGTTTTCCCTCTCGACGGGCTTTTTCACCGGGCTCGGGAGCGGAATGCTCGTAGCGGTGTATGACTACTGGGGATACTACAACGTCTGTTTCCTTGGCGGCGAGATCAAGGATCCCGGACGTACGATCCCGCGGGCGGTACTCGTGTCAATCGCTCTGGTGGCGGTGATCTACATCGTGATGAATGTCAGCATCCTCGGCGTCGTGCCCTGGCAGGAGCTCCGCGAGACCGCCGCCTCGGATGCGAGAAACTACGTCGTGTCGAGCTTTATGGAACGGGTCTACGGGAGCTGGGCGGGCATTGCGGCGGCGGTGCTGATCATGTGGACGGCCTTCGCGTCGGTGTTCTCCCTTCTCCTGGGATATTCCCGCGTGCCTTATGCGGCTGCCGTCGGTGGAGACTATTTCAGATCCTTCTCACACCTGCACCCGAAGCACAGGTTTCCAGATGTCTCACTGACCGTTCTCGCGGTCGCGGGGATGCTCTTCTGCCTTTTGAGGCTCGCCGATGTGATTGCCGCGCTGGTCGTGATACGAATCCTTCTCCAGTTCCTCGCTCAGACAGCGGGAGTAGTAGTCCTCCGCATCAGACGGCCCGATCTCCCCCGGCCATTCCGCATGTGGCTCTATCCGCTTCCGGCGCTAATGGCGTTCGGAGGATTTCTGTTCGTCCTCGTCATGCGGAATAATTTCCTGAAAGAAATCCGCTACGCCGCCGTCCTCCTCCTCGCCGGGATCGGGATCTACCTCATTCGATCGTACCGGTCCCGCACATGGCCTTTCAAACAGGCCCCTTGAACCTCCCTACCGGGCGAGCACAATCTTTCTCGTCGCTGCGTAGGATCCAGATGTGAGCCTTAAGTAGTAGATCCCGCTCGAGCAACCCGAAGCATTCCACGGGATTTCGTATGATCCGGGACGGAGCGCCTGATCGACGATCGTGGCGACTTCTCTCCCCAGCGCATCATAGATCGCAAGGCGTGCGTGGCCCGTTTCCCGGATCTCGAACCGAAGCTTCGTTTCGGGATTGAAGGGGTTCGGATAATTCTGCTCGAGGGCGAATCTCTCCGGAATGGCTTGAGACGTCAGCCGCACTCCCGTAACTTCGGACAACGGGCGTTTCCAGACTCCGAGATAGGCCGCGAAGAGGCTTCCCCCCGTCACGGCGTATGAGTTGACCGAGGAGGGGATCGGGAGCCCCTCGCTGACGGGAGTCCAGTTCGCCCCGTTATCGCTTGTGCGATAGACAGGGCCGCCGGTTCCGCTATTTGTCGACCCGAAACCCGCGAACACGAAGGATCCCACGGATGTGAGCGTCGAGATAAAACTTACGGAAGGAATGCCGTTAGAGGAGCCTGTCCAGCTCGCTCCTCCGTCCGTTGACCTGTAGACCGGGCTCCCCGCATAGGTGCTCAAACCGGCATAGAGCGTGCTTCCGCTCCGCGTGATCGTGCCAACGGTCTTGCTGAAGTCGGGAAGGCCTGTGCTTGCGGGCGTCCACGACCCGCCGTTGTCCGTGGAATGATAGATACCGCTTGATCCCGCGCCCACCCAGAGGTCCGATCCGTCGACAAAGATCGCTCCTATCCCTCCGAAACCGGGAAGGCCTGTTCCCGGTCCCGTCCAATTTCCACCATCATCGGTGGAAACGTAAACCCCTCCGAACGTTCCGCCGACATAGACCGAAGTGGCTCCCGAGGCTACCTTCGAGGTGTACAGCGCAAATCCCGTCAGGCCGTTGTTTGCCGGACTCCAGGACGCACCGTTATCGTTCGATCTGACGACTCCGTTGCCGGTCGCTGCGAAGATGTAGCCGCCGCGGACCGTCAGCGAGCTCGCTCCCGTACCGGGCGGCAGACCCTCATTGGCCATAATCCATGTCGCGCCTCCGTCATCGGTCTTTGCGATCCCTCCGATCGTGCCGGCGAAGAGGGTCGTACCGTTCACGGCAAGTTCGTACGGACTCGCATTCGTGAGACCCGTGTTCGATGAATACCAATGGGCGCCATTGTTTGTCGTGGCATAGATTCCTGCGGCCGTCCCGTAGAACACCTTTCCGGTCCCAAAGCCTATGCAGTTGCCGTTCGTGTACCAGAGATCCGATTTCACCGAGCTCCACGATGCCCCGTTATTCGTCGAGCGATAGACCACTCCCGTGTCTACCCCGACGTAAGCAGACACGACTCGCGCGTAGAGGTCGGTTCCATTGGACACAACCGTGCTCACCTGTGCTCTGGGATTCATCCCGCTCGCGCTTTGTGTCCAGGCGTACCCTCCGTCTGTCGATACGAAGATCGCTGAATCTGAGCAGGCTGCAAAGACTTTTCCGTTGTGGAGGGCGAAGGCGTTCACCGTATGCCCTGCGCCGAATGCGGTGCCGGTGTAGGAGCGAGCCCATGACTTGCCGCTGTCATTCGACGCCCACACCGCCTTACCCCCCAGCCCTGCTATGAGCTTCGTCCCCACGGTCGCGATCGCCTGAACGATATTGTTGGCGGGATCGAAGCCGCTGCCCAACTGCCAGCTTCCGCCGTTATCCGTCGATCGGTAGGCCCCGTAGACGCCTGTCCCGGCGATGATGACTCCTCCGATCGTCCCCAGAGAGATCACCTGCGACGGAACCGTCGAGCCGGTCCATGTATTGCCGTTATCAGTCGAACGATAGACCTTGCTGAGCGAGGCAGCGTAAAGATCTGAGCCCGAACGGACCATGTCAATCGGGCTCGCATCCGCATCCATTCCGGAGTTCGACTCGCTCCACGTAGCGCCGTTGTCGGTCGATTGATAGAAGCCGTTACCTCCTGCGAAAATCGACCCGCTCACCGGATCGTTAAATATGATCGAGACGAATCCCCCTTCCGGCCCCTTCGTCTTCGTCCACTTAGCGAACGCCGTCGAGCACACGGCAAGTGAAATCAGGATCGCAGCAATTCTGTTCATCGTGAGACTCCCTGTCTAATGTCTGATTATTTCACAAGCATCATTGTCTTCGCGAGGGTGCGCGCTCCGGCCCTCAGGCGGTAGAAGTAGGCCCCGCTCGAGGCGCCGGAGGCGTCCCACGAGGCCCTGTATCTGCCGGGGGAGAGCCGGCCGCTCACCAGCGATGCGATTTCCCGGCCGAGCGCATCAAACACAGCGAGGTGAACATCCTCTGGCGTCTTGATCTCGAACTCGATGCTCGTCGATGGATTGAATGGGTTGGGGTAATTCTGCTCGAGTGAGAATTTCTCCGGTACATAAGCATGGAGCTCCTCGACCGATGTCACATCCGAAAGGGGCCTTTTCCAGACGCTGTTCCCGCTCGTTCCGGCGTACATCATTCCGTTATAGATCTCAAGCGAGTACTGGTAGTTGGTGTTGGGCAGTCCTGTCGAAATTCTCGTCCACGAGACGCCAAGGTTCTTGCTGATAAAGATCCCGTTGTTCGGGCTGCACGCGAAGAGGTCGTTCCCAAGCCCAAGGAGCTGCGATGTTGAACCGCCCGAGGGGAGGTTTGTCACGGCTACCCAGATCGCTCCTCCGTCGGTCGATTTATACACTTTGTTGGGGAAACCCCCTCCGGCGAACAATGTCGATCCGACCGAGGTGAAGCCCGCTACTCCGAAATAGGCCGCGATCCCGGAATCCGACCACTTCCAGCTCGCGCCGTCGTCGGTCGATGCGGCAACCCCGAGGCCGTAGGCGAAGAGTGTACCACCCATCTTATAGATCCCGGAGAAGCCTACGAGGTTTCCAAGAGACGTGTCCACTTGAGACCATGAGGCGCCGTCGTCGCCGCTCCGGAAGATACGGCCGTCTGTGGCCACGAGGGCACCTCCGCTTGCGACGCATCCCCCCAGCATGCCGAAGGAAGAGAGGCCGGCCCCGATGTTCTCCCAGGTCGCCCCGCTGTCACCCGATCTCTCGAATCCGTCGACCGGAAAATCGCGCTCCATGAGGGTGGGGCCGTCAACATAGATAAGCGTGGGCTGGCTGGAGGAGTCCTTCAGGTCTCCCCGAACGTCAATCCACGTGTTCCCCTCGTCAGTTGTCTTGAAGATGCTGTTCCCGTTGCCATAGAGTCTCGGCCCGTCGAGTATGAAATTATTCATGTCGCGCGCTTTCAGTGCGGTGTTCACGGCGACCCAGTGGTCGCCATTGTCGGTGGACTTGTAGACTCCGTCCGCGATTGTCCCGGCATACACGGCACCCCCCGTTATTTCGACCGACGCCATGTTCATGTACGGCAGGCCGCCTCCGAGCGGACTCCACGATCCCCCTCCGTCGGAGCTCCGGTACATATAGTAAGAAGCAGCGACAAAGAGGTTACTCCCGCTCGCCCTGACTGCCGACATGCCGGAGTAAGGGGGGATCCCGAAATCTGCCTCAACCCAGCTGTCGCCTGCGTTGGTGGTTTTGTACATGTGCACGCCACCGCAATAGACCGTCGCCCCGTCGGAGTACATCGCATCGTACTGGAAGTAATCAGACGGTAATCCCGTGTTCGCCAGATTCCATGAACTCCCCAGGTCTGTCGAGCGGTACATCGGCGCGAGGATGCTGTTGTTTGTGGCGCTCACGAGGAGCGTCGTTCCAACCGCCGCGATGCCTCCGACGCCGGTCGTCGCGCCTCCGCCGGGCAGGCCTGAGTTCGAAGGCGACCATGTGGCGCCGCTGTCGGTCGAAGCGAAGACGCCCTTCCCCATCGTACCTGCGAACGCGTTCGATCCGATGATGGCAAGTGAGTTCACTCCGTTCCCGGCGGGGAGCCCCGTTGCCGCGCTCCACGTATCACCGTCATCGGTCGAGCGGTACAGCCCCACGGTACCCGAAGCCAGCAGATACGGTCCGATTTTGCCGATCGTTGTGACGGCCTGGTAGCCCAACCCGTTGATTTTCTGTTCCCATGTCGCCCCGCCGTTCGTGGAACGGTAGACGCCGGCTGCATTCGTACCAGCGTACAGGTTCGGTCCGTCGGCATAGAGGGCAAAAATTGCCCCGCCCTCCGGGCCGGAGGTTTGAACCCATTGCGCCGGCATCCGTTCCGTGAGGGAAACTGTCAGGAGGATGGAAAAAAGTGCGTAGAAATGTATCATGGTGTCTCCTCGTAAGATTGTCAATGAGATTCCCCCTGTCCGTCGCCAAATCCGAGCAGCGATGCCTTCGCCAGCACGAACCCGACGGGTATTCGTTTACAGATTTCGATTCCAGTTTCTTTGTCTGTGGCGGTCATGATGCTGAAGCCCTCCCTCGTCAGGATTTCACGCAGGCGGCGGAGCTCTTTCGTATCGGCATCGATGACGAGTATGCGCTGTTCCATTCAATCACGGATGTATTCGCCTCCCATTTAGCAAAGCCCGTGCCGGAGTACGAAGAGAATGGAGTTTGTTGTTTCTGAGATGACCTGCGGCGAGGCGGATGGGTCGCTTGTAAAGGTGTCGCTCGATGGAGACGCGAAGAATGGGTAAGCTGTCGCATCACAGCGACAAGTTTCAGGATCGTTGTCGCGGGTTGCAGGCGCCGGCTTCAGCCGGAGTTGCTCATCCGAGCTTACACTTCCACCGCCCGAAGCACCAGTTCCGCAATCTCCTGGAACTGGTGTCACGGTCCATACCGTGACACCAGCCGGCAATTCCTCTCCCTCCCGTTTGTTCCGCCGCTCCGCGGCGGAATGCTGCTTTGGGGCGCTCCGCGCCCCCCTTCTACGAGTCGGTTTCAGCCGGCGTGGTTGGTCGAACCCTAAATCGTCATTTCTTGATCCGATCGATAGCGTTCAACTGGTGTCACGGTCCATACCGTGACACCAGCGCGGGCTGTAGCCGCCGGCTTTAGCCGGCGTAATCGTTCGAAGCCCAATACGTCGTTTCTTGATCCGATGGATTGGGTTCGTTATTTTCGGAGACATGACAGACGTGACCAGACGCTTTTCGAACAGGGTCGATGATTACGTACGGTACCGGCCGCGATATCCGGATGCTGTAATCAAAACCCTTCTGGATGATCAGATGCTGACGGAGAGGAGTGTTGTCGCGGATATCGGCTCGGGGACAGGGATCCTCTCTGAGGAGTTTCTGAAGAATGGTAACGAGGTGTTCGGGGTCGAGCCGAATCG
>JACXTT010013790.1_pt1 | contig 10628 bp, 4 predicted proteins | sample 9270951 | NCBI WGS metagenome assembly JACXTT01 (sample SAMN15532306, study PRJNA645909) | rock metagenome | isolation source: weathered quartz diorite | place: Puerto Rico | collected 2017-06-21
GACTGCAGCGTTTTGCTCGCCGCCGCGATTCCGCCCTTCAGAATTTCAGCTGGGCTGCGCATGGCAAAGAAAAGATGGTGCGCGATAGAGGGTTCGAACCTCTGACCCCTACCGTGTCAGCATGCCCAGAGCCTTCGTGGGCAGTTTCTTCCCTAGTAGGCAACTCCATATGAGGCCGTGCGAACCCATACAAATGCGCAAAATGTTACAGTAAAGTGTTACAACCAAATCGGTGGAAATCACGCCCAAATGTAATTTTCCGATGGCGGGTTCCTACAGAGATTAACGTTCCTAATATGGAGCAGTTAGTACTGCTCGGCGCTCTGAGCGGCAATCCAACTCGGAAACCAAAACAGCGTTATCAAAAAGGTTTTCGAATTTGCTTGACCCTAAGCTCAGACCTGATACCAACGCGCGACAAGGACCGCCCCCGATGTCCAAACGTTGCCCCCTTTTAACAATCGTCACGTTTGGTTTCTTATGGGCAACGGTCATCACCAGCGGTGCGCAAAGTGTCGGGACCGCCTTGATCACGAACGCTCCGCAAATCCAAGGCACGGTTGATGGTAATTTGCAGCAAATGACCGGTGCGACGGTCACGCTTAATGGGAGCGGGACCATCACCGGCGATCTGCTCGCTCCCGGAACGCCAACTCTAATTAAGAATGGTTCGCCCACTTTTGGCGGCACGATTGTCGGCACTGGAAGCACGTCACCGTCGAATTATCAGGTTATCCTTAACGGCAACAGCGTCCGTCTGGGTCATCTCCGCACCCGCACCAACCCAGTCACGCTTCCGACTGTTCCCGCCGTCCCTTCGCCAACGGGAACACGAACCGTGACTATCACGTCTCCCGGGCAAAGCGTCGGAAGTTTTTCCACACTAAAGAATCTGACTCTCAACGGAAACGTCGGCCAATACACAATCCCGGCCGGAACGTATGGCGACTTCACTGCCATCGCTGGAAGCGGTTTCACTTTGGGGGTCTCCGGCGCGACACAGACGTCGGTTTACAATTTCCAACATCTCACACTCAACGGCGCAACCAATATCGTGGTTCTTAGCCCGGTCGTGATCAATGTTGCGAATGGTTTCACTGCCAACGGCACGGCGGGAACCTCGACCAACCCGGCGTGGTTAAAGATCAACATCGTCGCCGGCGGATTCACGTTGAACGGTGGCTGCACTCTTTACAGTTACGTCACTGTGCCCTCCGGAACGTTGACTATTAATGGCACCGCGAAGCTGACCGGTGGTGCGATCTCAAAAGATCTCACCGTTAATCTGAACGGCCTTCTCAAATTGTTCGACATTGCCAGCTTCGAAAATCATCCACCGGTCGCGGCGAACCAATCGGTCACAACAACCGAAGACACGGCGAAACAGATTGTTCTTTCTGCGAGTGATGCGGATGGACAGACCCTAACCTACTCCGTTGTCTCGCAGCCGGCCCACGGCGCACTTAGCGGCACGCCGCCGCAGCTGACGTACACTCCAACTCATGGTTACTACGGCGCGGATTCGTTCACCTTTAAGGCGAATGACGGTCAGGTGGATTCGAACGTTGCGACAGTTTCCATCACGATCACGCACGTCAATCATGCTCCGACCGCAAATGCGCAAACGATCTCACTGAATCAAGATACGTCGCAGTCGGTCACGCTCACGGGCAGCGATCCGGACAATGATACGCTGACGTTCCGCGTCACAACCTCGCCAGCCCACGGCACACTCTCCGGCACTCCCCCGAATTTGACCTACACGCCGGCCGCAAATTTTTACGGCACCGACAGCTTCGCCTTCGTCGCCAACGATGGAACGGTTGATTCCGCGCCCGCGACCGTCTCAATCACGGTCATGCATGTCAACCATCCGCCGGTCGCGAACGGGCAGAACGTCCAGACGAACGAGGACACTGCATTGTCGATCTTGCTCAGTGCAACCGATGTCGATTCCGATCCGCTCACTTACAGCGTGCTCAGTTCGCCGGCGCACGGAACTCTTTCGGGTACCGCCCCAAATCTGACTTACACGCCGGCAGCACATTTCCACGGTACCGACAGCTTCACCTTCAAAGCCAAAGACGGCAGCGCAAACTCAAACACCGCGACGGTCCAAATCACGGTCGTCCACGTCAATCACCCACCGATCGCGAACGGGCAAAACGTTTCACTGGATGAAGACACCACCGCGACGGTCACTTTGACCGGGAACGATCCCGACGGTGACACGATCACGTTTTCAATTTCAGCTCAACCGCAACACGGAACGCTTTCGGGCACGCCGCCGAACGTGGTTTACACTCCGGCGCCCGATTACTTTGGCGACGATTCGTTTGCGTTTCACACCAATGACGGGACAACCAATTCGTCGGACGGCATCGTTAATCTCACCGTTCGATCGGTCAATGATCCGCCAACCGTGCAGATTTCTTCGCCCGCCAACGGAGCACAATTTGATGCTGGAGATACCGTTCGCATCATCGCCAGCGCGACGGACAAAGATGGAACGATCGCGACACTACGAATTCTTTCCGACGGAGTCCAGATTTTCGAAGGGCATCAAGCGACCGCTGCTTACGATTTGATCGACGTCCCGGCCGGCAATCACACCTTGACCGCTGTCGCGATCGACAACGAGGACGCCAGTACGACTTCTGCTGCCGTTGCGATCAGCGTTCAATCACAAGGCAACGGACCGGTGCAAGTAAACGCCGGACCAGACCGGCTCATATCATTACCGAGCTCGGCCCATCTCCTCGGCAGCGTCACAGTCAATGGCGCGCCGGCCGGCAACAATGTCGATCTTGCGTGGCAAAAAATCAGCGGGCCGGGCAACGCAACATTCGATAATTCCGCTTCGCTCACGCCGACGGTGACCTTCGATACGCCGGGCGACTATGTGTTGAAGCTCGTCGCCACCGCGCCGGAGGGTCGCGGGTTCGACACGGCAAAAGTCACCGTCCTGGCTGCACCTCAGGCGGGACCGGGTTCGCCAGTTTCAAATCAAGGCCGCGAATTTTGGATGGCATTTCTCTCCCAACCGCCGCCAGGCTCCGAACCGGATCATGCCGGCGCATTTCTCTTCATTAGTTCAGAGATTGCCGCGAGCGGGACGGTAGAAATTTTCACCGTTCAACAGAGCGGCAGCACGTGGCAAACCTTTAAGCAGGTACAAAGTTTCACGGTTGCGGCTGGTAGTAAAACGATGATTACGGTGGAAGGATTCTTTCCCCTCAGATACGACAATCAGTACGATCAAGCGCTGCCAACTTCTATACACGTTGTCGCGAACGCGCCCGTCGCGGTTCATGCGTTGAGTTCAAACGACGCGTCGACCGATGGAAGCCTCATCCTGCCGACTGGCATGCTCGGCCGCGACTACTTTGTAATGTCGTATAACAATTCCCTTTCGTTCCAGTCAGGTCCAAAGCATGTGATCGGGGGAACGCAGCTGGCCGTCGTTGGAACGAAACCGCAAACGCAAGTCACGATCACCCCAACAGCATCGAGCCAGGCGCATCCAGCCGGTCAATCGTTTACGGTGACTTTGCAGCCGGGTGACGTTTATCGACTCATTAATAAGGACAGCGAAACCGCGGATTACACTGGGACGAGCGTTCAGTCCGATAAACCGGTCGCGGTATTCGGTGGTCACAGCTGTGCGACCGTTCCCGGAGCGACCTCAGCCTGCGATCATCTTTATGAGCAAATGACCCCGGTCGATTTCTGGGGACGGCATTTCGTCACTTTACCGCTGGCAACACGTCATAACGGTGATCGGTTCCGAATTCTGGCGGCCAACGATAATACTCGCGCATCCGTCAACGGCCAAATCGTGGCAACGCTGAATGCCGGACAATTCTATGAGACAGTCTTAGACCAGCCGACCTCGATTGTTGCAGACCAGCGGGTGTTGGTGGCGCAGTTCGCCCAAAGCGGCGCCGTTGATAACAACATTGGCGATCCTTTCATGACTTTGGTTCCGCCGTATGAAGAATTTGGCCACCACTACATCCTCAACACCCAGGCAATTCACAGTTTTTATCACGGCGGATTTATCGATCCCTACGACAGCTATCTTGGAATCATCGTTGACTCTGCTCACACAAGCGCGGTCAGCATTAACGGCCAGCCAATCGCAGCGAGCCAGTTCGTGCCGATCGGTGATACCGGATTTTCCGGTGCGAATATTTCCGTTCCGAAAGATTCCACGTTCGATATTTCCGCTCCGACGCCGATTGGAACTTGGCTTTATGGCTGGGCGCCCTCCGAATCCTACGGCTACACGGGCGGTCTCTATGCTGAACTCGATGCCGGAACTGCTCAGTTTACCCTGACTCAATCAGCATCGTCCGCGCCGGTCGGCGATATGCACCGTGTGCGCGCGCAATTTACAAATGCAGCGAGTCTTCCCGTGCCCGGCGCGCAAATTAATTTCGTCGTAACGGGCGCGAACCCAACCAACGGCTCCGCAGTTACTGCTCCCGATGGCAGCGCCGAGTTTTCATGGACTGGCGCGCAAGCCGGCACCGATACCGTGACTGCAACGAGTGGCGCGTTTAGCGCGAACATCGCTGTCACGTGGTTAGCAAACGCGAACAATCGACCGCCAATCGTCAACGCTGGACCAGACGTAATCGCGAAGGCGGGTGACCCGATCACATTGAACGGTCTTGTTCAGGACGACGGTCTGCCGGCCGGCGGACAACTGACTGCGCAGTGGTCGGTCCTTCCGGGCAACGGCGATTTCGTTACGTTCGCCAATCCAAATTCCGCGCAAACCACGGCCACGTTCGCCGCGCCGGGTCAATACCATCTGCGTCTCACGGGATTCGACGGTCAGTTTTCCAGCGACGACGATTTACTCGTGACTGTCGATGCTCCTCCAAAATTCGAGCTCTTCGCGCCTTCCACAACTACTGTCGATGCTGGCAACCAATGGAGTGTCGATGTTATAGGTTCCGACGCAGATGGATTGGTCGCAAAAGTGGAACTATTCGACGGCAATCAAGTCGTCGCGAGCGTTCAACCTGACCAAGCCCGCACCAGTCGCATCACATTATCAACCGTAATCGCAACTGTTGGCGCGCACACCATGACCGTGCGGCTGACGGATGATCTCGGAATTACCACCGATCAATCAGTTGTTGTTAATGCGCGCCCCGCGCCGGTCGTTCAAATTCTTACGCCGGCCAGCGCTGTCACCATCGCGGCCGGCGATTCCGTGACCTTCACCGCGAGTGCGAGCAGTCAGGCCGGCGCGATTACTCAACTGATTTACCAGGATGTGACTGGCTCCCCATACCAGATCGGCGAGGGTACCGGTTCTAACTACACCTTCACCTGGACTCCGACGTATGCCGGCACATTCCAGATTGCGGCGACTGCTTATGACAGCGCGGGTGCCGCTGGAACATCCGCGCCGGTTTCAGTCACCGTGCAAGCGCCCGGCGATCCGACCGTCACGATCACCAGTCCGCAAAACGGCAGTTCGATTTATCTCGGTCAATCGGCCACGTTTCACGCCAACGCATCCGCGGTTTCCCCCGCGACAGTCTCCGAAGTCGACTTCTTTGATAATGGCCGGTTTCTGACCGCCAAATTTTCTCCGCCCTACGAATTGGAATGGTTCCCCGGCAATGATGGCGCGCACACTTTGGAGGCCGACGTTTACGACAGCTTCGGCGGTTACGCCGCCACTTCGATAACGGTGAACGTCACCGAGCCGCCCGATCTCACCGTCACGCTCGTCCAACCGCCACCGAACATTCCGGTTAAGGTCAATAGTCCAACGACGCTGGCGGCAAGTGTTGACGGAGTGATCGGGTCACTCGACGGCGTCCAGTTCTACGTCAACGGCCAACAGGTGGGTAACCGTGTGAGCAGCAGCGTTACCTGGAGTCCGACCGCGATCGGAACCTACCAGATTGAAGTCGATGCTTCGGCTTCCAACCCGAACCAGTTCGGCTATTTCGTTACCAACGTCACTGTCGCCGATTTGCATTCGCCGGTTGTGCAATGGACCGCGCCGGCCAACAGTTCGTCGTTCGCACCGGGAGCACCAATAGGTCTCCAAGCGCAAGCCAGCGACGTCGATGGCAATCTGTCGAAACTCCAATTCTTCGCCGACGGCCAACTCCTTTCCGAAACCGGAATCGCTGGTAATGCCGGCGTCGCAAACTTCAGTTGGGGCAACGCCGGCCCCGGCTGGCATACCCTTACCGCGCTAGCCGCTGACGACACGCTTCAAAGTGGCAACGCGTTCATCAGAGTATTCGTCGAACGCACCGTCAGCAATCAGCTCCTGCCGCCTTCGGCGTTAACCAGTGAAGCAATCTCGGCGAGCGGAATTCATCTGACGTGGACAGTGTCAACATCGACAAATTCGGTCGGCACCGTGATTGAGCGTCGCGCCGGAATGGACGGTGTTTGGCAAGAAATTGCCACAATCGATTCGACGGCGATAGCTTATGACGACAGCAGTCTCGTCTCCGAGAGTTATTACAGTTATCGCCTGGCGTCGCTCGACGACATCGGTGAACGCTCCATCTATTCGGATGACAGTTCCGCGACGACCGAAGTTCAACTGCCGCAATACGCGGTGATTGATCTTGGCGAAAGCTTGGATCAATCCTTCGTCGCTTTGAATCTAATCGAGCAGCGTTTCCTCTACGCGGCGGCCGGTGGGCCAATGGGCTCCGCGGCCGTTGTCGATTTAACAGATGCCGACGTAATGAGCATCAGTGAAAGCAACGATGTTCTGCTTCACAAGCGGGCGACGACCAGTGATGGCAGCACGACCGTCGAGTACTACTTGCTCTGGCATCCAGACGGCCGCAAGCCCGATTACATCGCAGATCCAACATTTCGAGCATTCCGTCTCTCCCGCGACGGCGTTGTTGCCGGGGCGGTCAACCATTCGACTGTGAACCAATCAGGCGTAGCGGATTGGATTTACCAGGGACTTGAGTTCTGGAGCGAAATTGCCTCACGACCCGGAACGGTTCGCAGCGATGGAACCCGAATCGATATTCGAGCCGCGACTTGGACGCCCGCCACTGCAGTTGTGGAACTCACACCAACTGATGAGCGGCAATACAGTTACGATCGACTCGACATTAATCCAGCGCGGACGTTCCCACAGCATTTTGATAGTCTGCATTCAGCCTGGGACGTGAGCACCAATGGCACTGTCGTCGGAACAGGATCATGGTCAGACCTGCGTGGAATTAATCCGAACGATTCCCTCAACAGCATTCCAAGCTACGAAGCGTTTACGTTGCAGCACGGCATGCGTTGGAAGAGCGGAGGCTGGGACACCTTTGGATCGCTGCGCCGGCAAAGTTCAAGCGAAGGTGAAAGCATTGCTACCGCTATCAACCCGCTCGGCACAATTGTCGTCGGCAACAGCGCCGCGCCGGACCGCGCAGGTGATCCGCCGTCGCCAACACATGCTATGCGGAGCGTAATGACATTCCGAGCATCCGAAGCAAACCCCGGCGATCCACTCCTGCAGGATTTGACGCCGCTTGGAGACGGCAGTTACGCCTGGGTCTGGGACGTTGACGCCAACGGCGGTGCCGTCGGCTACAGCACGAAACATCAAGCTGATCCAATCAGTCGAAAGCAGGCAGTCTGGTGGGGACCAAGCTCAACCGTCGCAATCGAGCTGCCGAACCTAGGGCACAACGCTCAATGGCCGGAAGGATTTGGTTACGCCAATGCAATCAACGCCGCAGGCGATCGCGTGGTTGGAAAGTCAATTACGAGTGACGGCTTCGACGCGGGAATAATATGGGCGCTGAACTCAAATTTCGGCGGCAACGGTCGGCTGTGGGAAAGTCATGACCTTAGCAAACAAATCCCATCCGATTGGTTCTTGGTCGAGGCTCGCGACATCAACAAGTTGGGCTTCATCGTCGGTATCGCCTATCATACTGTTCCCGATCCTGCCAATCCCAGCGGCCCACCGCTCCAACAGAGGAGAAGCGTGCTGTTACTTCCCATCGAGATTTTGGACAAAGACCTAAATGTAACGGCCGACGTTAAAGTAGGAAAAATGACGGAGACTGGCGTCATAAGCGGAACTGAAACATCATCAACACTCGACATCGAAAAGGATTCGAATCGGTTTTATATACGCGTGCCAGGTGGAACTACTCTAGGTGTCACGTCTATCATGCTTGCGACATCTGGAAATCCAGACAGTCATTACGACGACGATCCAACCCAGCTAGATCTGATGCCAAATGGATCTGATGTGCTTAGCAAGTCCCTGCTTCTTGTCTCGGACGATATCGATAATGACTTTCAAATCGACGGGATTGCTAATAACAGCGCTAATGACCGAAGTCTTGAAATTCAGCTTAGTGGAATGCTTTCCATCAAGAGCATCACGTTTAATGGCAGCGAATTGCAGGTAGACGCTAAACTGCCTGTGGCCGTCCAAAAGACTGTCAACGTCGATGTGGTTATTCTTCGTGATCAACCGCAGGCGCAGGGCGGATCACCTGTGATTAGTCAATCTGAGGTTGAAACGGATTTAAAGACCGCCCAAGAAAGATATGTACAGGTCGGCATTACGCTAACGTGGTCAATCTCCGTTGCGGATCCCCCGCCCGGCGTTGATTTGTCCGACGGCCTGACTGAGTTTACCTCGTCTACAACGCCAACTCCTGAAGAGCAAGCGTTACTGAGTTCGCTTGCAACGCCATCCACGGATGACATCCAAATATTTTACGTGAACTTTTTTGCCCCACAGCCTGGTTCCAAGGGCGAGGCTTTCCTCAAATCGGTACTTGCACCAAGTTTCGCGAGCTTGGGTGAGAATGCAATCATCTCAGCTGCTGACAGAGGACCGTTTACGTTGCCACATGAGCTCGGACACATCCTTTTAAACGATGGTACGCATCGCCCAGAAAGCATTAACCTCATGCGGAATGGAACTAGCTTGATAAATACGTTGGGGGCATCGAAACGATTGGCCCCGGATCAGGAAACAGCCATGCAAGGATCAAATCATGCTCAATAAAACTTATCTTTTAGGACTTGCTGTTATCGCTGGATTCACATCACTTTTCTGTTTCGCGCAGACGCCGTCGAATGACTCAGGTTCGGCCGAACCAAGTTTGCAAAGCACAATCGAAGAGCTGGTACGGGCCGATGAATTCAAGAAAGCGGAGAGAGAAAAGCTGGATGCTCTACCAAAGGAGGCGGTCACAATACTGACTCAGCAATTAAAGGAACAACCTTCGACAGGACCCGGAACTGGCCGTCTTTTTGATTTGCTGGCAGTCAAAACAAAGCAATTCGATACTCAACTAACAGAGAACATGCGTGCATCGGCGATCGACACTCTAGTGAAAAAGTGCGAATCGACGCGGGGGGCAGAGCTGCAATACCGACTTTCTGCGTTGATAGGATTAAAAGACCCAAAGATTGTTGCAATGGCGGATCGATTCACGTCGGACAGCGATCCCAAGGTAAAGAAGGCGGCGTCCCGACTACTAGAACAAACGCAATGACAAGACGATCAGCGCGAACGGTCACTGCGGATTTGCCTAAGTAGTGAAATCGAACTGGTCTTCCGGTCTGATTCAGGACGACGGTTTTGCAGGCCGGCGGACAACTCACCGCGCAGTAGTCGGTTCTTCCGGGCAACGGCGATCTCGTCACGTTTGCCGATCCAAATTCCGCGCAAACCACCGCCACCTTTGCCGCGCCAGGTCAATACCGTCTGCGTCTGACCGCGTTCGATGGACAATTTTCCGCGGACGACGATTTGCTCGTGAGTGTTGACACTCCTGCAAAATTCGAACTTTTCGCGCCCTCCGCCACCACTTCGATGCTGGCAACCAATGGAGCATCGATGTGATCGGTTCCGACGCCGACGGACTCGTCGCGAAGGTTGAGTTGTTCGACGGAAATCAACTCGTCGCCAGCAACCAGCCCAACCAAGGCCGCACGAGTCGCATCACATTATCAACCGTGATCGCAATCGCCGGCCTCTGCGTCCGTGACTTGCCGTTCAAGAACCGCGAGCGATTGCAATGTCTTTGCACCGGCGGCAATTGCAGCTTTCAAGATCTCGAAACTATTGGGCATTAATCAATGTCCTTTGGGCGAACTCGCAGCCCGAAATTCTAGCGGAATGGTGACCCAAACGAGTCGATGGGGTCTGAAACGCCAGGTTCGCAGCGCTTTCACGGTGGCATCGTCTAAAATCTTGTATCCCGTGCTCTGAACGACCCGTACGTCATAGGGAATCCCATTGTCGAGATCCATCTTGAAAACACCACGCGCGCTTAGGTTCTGCGGGAAGGAGTCGGACCGGATCACTGGATTTGGCGCATAAACGACAGCATTCCGCACTGGGCCAGAGATCGTCGTGAAGACAATCTGTCTGCCATCGTTCTGAGAGGGATTGGTCTGTGCTTGCAACAATGCGGCTGCAAGAACCGAGAGAAGAAGTTGAAGCAAAAGTCTATGCACGAATGCCCAATTAATTCCAGCAAGAGATGGTGCGCGATAGAGGGTTCGAACCTCTGACCCCTACCGTGTCAAGGTAGTGCTCTACCACTGAGCTAACCGCGCATTCCAAGAGGAGTGACAAGTGACGAGTGATA
>JACXTT010013791.1_pt1 | contig 10627 bp, 8 predicted proteins | sample 9270951 | NCBI WGS metagenome assembly JACXTT01 (sample SAMN15532306, study PRJNA645909) | rock metagenome | isolation source: weathered quartz diorite | place: Puerto Rico | collected 2017-06-21
AACCACGAAGACATCCGGAGTCCCGAGGCCTATCTTTTCACGATCGCAAGCCACGTCATCCACCAGCATCACCAGAAGCAGAGCACGGCCCCGGCCTCACTCGAGTGGCTGGTGAGCTTCGCCGAAGCCAAGCTCGCCTCGTCAGAGGATCTGACGGCCAAGACTGAGACCGCACAACGCCTCGAGCACCTTGAGCGCACGCTCGATCAGCTCCCGCCGCGGGTCGCGCAAGCGCTGCTTCTGCATCGCCTGGCCGGGCATTCGATCGCAGAGATCGCCGGCCAACTCGGTGTCGCCGAGATTACCGTCAAGAAGTATCTCGCCCGCGCGCTCGTGCACTGCCGGGACACGGCTGCGCCGAGCATGACATCTGCCCCGGGCAGCGTTACGCACAAAAGCACGGGGCAGGGAGGTGCGCCATGAGTGCGCGAGGGCTCCCGCCTTTGAGTCCGCAGATCCTGGATGAAGCCTCGACCTGGTTCATCGAGTTTCGCGCCGGGAGCCTCACGGGCGGTGCGCGCGATGAGTTCATGCAGTGGCTCCGCAGGTCCCCGGATCACATTCGAGCCTATCTCGAGATCTCCGAAACCTACGTGCGCCTGCCCACGTCGGATGCTGTGCCGCCGTCTGAAACCGAGCGGCTGATCGCGCATGTCGGATCGCGCCTCACGGGCGGCATCGTGCCGTTCAACGACCGGGTCGCCTTGCCTCCGCCTGGACCGACGAACCCCGTCAGACCACGTCCCTGGCGCGCGTGGGCGGTCGCTGCCTCAGCCCTGCTTCTCGTCGGGGGTGCCGTCGGTGCCTATCTCTGGACGCAACGCGGCCTCTACACCACCGGCGCCGGCGAAGAGCGCACGGTGACGCTCGTGGATGCCTCGCGCATCGAATTGAATGCGCGCACGCGCCTGCGCGTGATCTATTCGACACACGAGCGGGAGATTCAACTGCTAGAGGGCCAGGCGCTCTTCCGGGTCGCGAAAGACTCCGCGCGACCTTTCGTCGTGCACTCCGGCGTTGCCACCGTTCGCGCGGTCGGCACGCAGTTTGATGTCTATCGCAAGGACTCGGGCACGACGGTCACCGTGCTGGAGGGCCGCGTCGCCGTGTATTCAACCGCACGCGCCGACCAAACAACGGATGGCTCAGAACCCGCCAACACCGGCTCAAATGCTGCATCGCCGCATCCGCTCCCGACCGCTTTGCCGAGAGATTCTCATCCCGGTTCCGGCTCTCCGGGACTCTCGACTGCCACGGCTTCCCCTGACTCTGCTTCCAACTCCAGCCCCTTCGATCCCGCGGGCTCCGCCGCGATCTTTCTCTCGGCCGGCGAGCAGCTGACGGTCTCCCGGGGGGGTGCGGTCGCGCAGGTTCCCCACGCCGCCAACGTCTCCGCCGTGACCGCGTGGACGCGCGGACAGTTGGAGTTCCAGGAGACCGCGCTGGCAGAGGTCGCCGATGAGTTCAGCCGACTCAGTCCCCGGCGGCTGGTGATCGAAGATGAAGAGCTGCGGGATTTCAAGATCTCGGGCGTCTATTCGTCCGTCGATCCCGCGTCGTTAATCCTCTTCTTGCGCAATCAGCCGGATCTGGAAGTCACCGAAAGCGGCGATGAAATTCAAGTGCGCGCAAAGAGGTAGCTGCGACAAACGCTGTACGCCCTTTTGGAAGACAAGCACCGCTCTCGAAATCGCTCGGATGCAAGACGTCGTGAGGCGTCCCGCTTCACGAGTCTTGCAACCACCACCCTCGCTCTGCCGTCCCTCTGCCGCGAGGTTGGACACCGCGGACGTTTCTCTTCGTCCTCGAACAAGCAGGGCTCGGTGTATACTTTTCATCTCTCTCATCGCTCTACTCCCCGTAACAGCCCCGGAACGCGGCTGACACAACTCAAACAGCTCGGGGGGTGCGTGATGCGACTAGGTGTCGTTTCGTGTGTGGTGAGCCTTCTCCTTATCAGCGCCGGCCTCGCCGGTCCCGCTGACGCCAGCATCAGGAAGATGACCAGCATCCCCGTCGAGCCTTTGGATCAGGCGCTCCGCACGCTCGCCAAAGATCGCCAGTTCCAGGTGCTCTATCGGGCCGACGTGGTGCGGGACATCAAGACTGCAGGCGCCGTTGGAGAATTTACCCCCGAGGAGGCGCTGAACGCGCTGCTCGCGGGGACGGGATTGACCTACAAATATCTCGATGCCAACACCGTCACGGTTTTCGCTCAAACCTCTAATCCGGCCACATCGGGTGTCGCGCCACGCGATGGGGACGAACCCTCGAAAAAGGAGGGGAAGAAGAGCTCTTCCGAAGGATTTCGCGTGGCTCAGGTGGATCAAGGAAAAGTTCAGCGAGATGTCTCGGTAGAGAAGGAAAGCAAACAGGCTCCGAAGAAAATGCCTCTCCAGCTGGAAGAGGTAGTTGTTACCGGGACGCGCATTCCAACGGTCGCAGGGAATGAGGTGCAACCAGTCTTGAGTTATACCCGAGATCGCATTGAAAACGGCGGCCAGACCACAGTGGGCGAGTTCCTGAATACTCTGCCGGACGTGTCGAACTTCACTAACTCTGCTCTAGAGCTCACGCTTCCCGGGTTGCAGACCGTTCAGCTCCATGGACTCCCAATCGGGACAACTCTGACGTTGCTCGATGGGCGGCGGGTGGAGCCCAATTTCCATGGCTTCTTCGATCTGAGCAACATCCCCCTGGCGGCCGTCGAGCGGATTGAGATATTGCCGGTTGGAGCCTCCGCAATCTATGGCGCGGACGGCTTAGGGGGAGCCGTTAATACCATTCTGCGCAAGAACTTTGACGGTTTTGAGTTGAACGCCAGCTTGGATCATGCGAGTGACGTGAATAATCCCAGCGCAAGCCTAGCATGGGGCAAAAGATGGCAGCGCGGATCGATCTCGCTCATCGGCACCTACGAGGAGACGGGCGAGTTGCTGGGAGCACAGCGCGAGCCCACTGCATCATCAGCCAGCCTTCTTGCAAGCCTTCCTGCGTCAGTGGGACCAGGTCTTTTCGATACCGTGTGTGCGCCAGGTACCGTCTATTCGGTCGACGGTTCCAATCTTCCTGGTTTGTCCTCGCCTAATGCAGCCATTCCAGCCGGGATCACAGGTAAGCCCACGATCGCACAGTTCGCCGGCGGCGCAGGTAAGCAAAACTTCTGCAGCCCTCTGCTTTATAGCGACATCACACCGGAATCCCAACGCGAGGGCGCGATACTTTCGGCGCACTACCACGTCGCCGACTCCGTCGATCTCTTCGCCGAGACGGTGCTCTCGCACCGGCATCTGCGGTATCAAGTAGGTCCGCAGATCTCTGCGTTTCAGTTTTTTGGCGGGACCGTCGCGGCCAACAATCCGTACAACCCGTTTGGTGAGGCGGTGAACGTGACTTTCGCTTATCCGGGCGTCGGGTACGATCAGGTTCAGTCCACATCCTTGATTCGGCCGATGATCGGGATTGAAGGCTCGTTGCCGTCGGACTGGCACTACGAAGCGACGGCGTATCTCTCCAGAGATCAACTTCATCAGGTGGAATTGATCCCAAATTTTCAATTGATATCCGACGCGCTCGCTTCCTCCAACCCAACCACCGCGTTGAATCCGTTTAGCAGCAGTGCCCCCGGAACACAGCAGCTGTTGAGCTCACTCGCAAATCCCGCGGTGGATACCTTTTTGTACCAACTGGATGACCGAGTTGTGGGCGCCCAGGCCACGTTACGCGGCCCAATATTGCAGATGCCGGCGGGCGCGCTGCAGGCCGTGATCGGCAGCGAATACAGTCAGGAACGGCAAGGTACAACTCAAGTGTATATATCCGGCGGCGCCCCGCCGGTGCAGTTGCATCTGGGGAGGCATACCTACGCCGTGTTCAGTGAAGCGCGTGTCCCCTTGTTCGCCCAAGGCGCGCCTGCAGAAGGGCGCGAGCGCTTGGTGCTGACAGCGGCGGGTCGCTATGACCACTCCGACGATTATGGCGGTAAAGCCACGTGGCAGAGCGGACTGCTGTGGCGGGCGAGCGCAACGCTCGCCTTCAGGGCAGGCTATGGCCTCTCCTATCAAGCCCCGCAATTGTTTCAAATCTCAGGACAGCAGTTTAGTACCGTCGCCGCTCTTTTTATCCCCGATCCTTTTCGCGGCAACCAACTGAGCACCTACCCGGTTACACAATTATTCGGATCCAACCCCAATGTGAAGCCCGAGACCGGTGACTCGTTTACCCTCGGGCTCGAGTACGCAAGTCAGTCACTGACGGGACTGCATGCTTCGGTTACTTGGTATGACCTCAGGATTTCGAACTTTATTGGCGCACAAGCACCTCAGTCGCTCCTGACCTATCCGAATCTCTTTCCGGGCGCCGTCACCCGTGCACCGCCGACGCCCCAGGATCAGCAACTGGGCTACCTCGGGCTGATCACGCAGCTCAACGATCTTAATTACAACTTCGGGGATATACGGGTAACTGGGGTCGACGCGGACATCCGCTACGCAATTGATACTCGCGCTGGTCAGTTTACGCCCTCAGTGGCAATCGCCAACATCTACAAGTGGCAGAGCGCGCTGCTGCCAGGAGCTCCCGAGATCGATGCTGTCAGCCAAGCGACTTCGTCCATTTTCGGCGGTGGAGTCGGCTGGTCACCCCGCTGGAAGGGCACGGCGGCACTCGCGTGGAAACAAGGGCCGCTTTCAATGAACTTGTCGGGTCGCTACATCGGTCGATATCTTGATTATCAGGTGTTTGTGCCGAATACCAATGAGACCGGCAACACTTGGATCTACGATTTCAATGCACGCTATGAGGTGGACAAGGCGTCGACGACGAACCCCTGGCTTGTTGGCGCCTACGTCAGCTTCGGGGCGGTCAATCTATTCAACAAGGTTCCGCCGCTTTCCTACACCCCCTATCTCTACGACTTTCTGGAATACGACAACCGCGGGCGCTACCTCCACCTGAGCGTGGGTGTGAGGCGCTGACGATGAATCGCGCGGGTATTGGCGCACCTTTTCACATTTCGAGAACCTCACCACGCGGTTCAGCACTGGGACCGCTGCTATTCCTTGCTGCTGCTGCCGCCAGCACCGGCGCTATGGGCAGAGCCTTCACCGTTGCCGACGAGATCGGTCTTACACTTTTTGACAATCCGGGTGGCCGCTTTGGTCCCGCGGTGCAGTTGTCTCCGGATGGAAACTATTTCTTGGTCTGGAGCGAGCGGGGGCGCTTGGATTCAAACCGTGTCGAGGACTCCCTGCGGTTTTACCGCCGGCAGGATATCGAGGCCTTCCTGAGACATCCCGGGGCTTCGCAGCCGCCATCCCCCGCATGGGAGGTGGTTCGTTACGACACCGAAGGACCGGTTATCAACGACTGCCGTTGGTTGGCCGACTCTAGCGGAGTGGCTTTTTTGGATGGCGGGCAAGAACTTGGCCACCAGCGCCTCGTTCTGGCGGATCTGAAAAAAAAGGCAATTGAACCGCTCACGCCGGCAACGGCAGTAGTGGGCACGTTCGATGTGCGCGATAGAGAACACTATGTCTACACCGCGTTCGATCAGGCCGAGCGGGACGCACTGCGACAAAAGAAAGAGCGGGCGGATGCCCAGGTAACCGCAATAGTGGTGGGTGCGGAGCATTCTTTCTTGCAACTGCTCCTGCCTGATGATCAGAGGGTAATAGCGGCCGTCTCACAACCGGCTAAGTACGTTTTGTGGGCGGTCATTAACGGCAAGCGCCTCGAGGTCAAGCAGGATGCTGCGCCCGTCGCTCCAGAGGTAGAGGCACTCCGTCCCGCAGACTTGGCGCTGTCTCCCGACGGTAGCTCGGTAGTGACGACATTGCCGGTTCGCGAGGTGCCGTCATCATGGAAGACGTTGTACCCGCCACCCTCAGAGTCACCGCTTTATCCCTATCGCATCCGCGAGGGGCATAACGAGCCTCCTCATCAGTATGTCAGGATCGACGCCAAAACCGGCTCGATCCAGTCCTTGACCGACGCACCTATAGCCCTGGATGCGGGTTGGAACGGAATCGGCCCTCCAAGTTGGTCAAGTGATGGCCAAGCCGTGCTGCTGCCCAACACATTTCTCAAATCCAAAGATCACATGCCCTCCGTGCCGTGCGTTGCCGTTGTGGATTTAACCTCTGGCACCCACACATGCGTAGAAATGCTCGAGCGCGATACCGACAAGGACTACCAGATGGTTACCGGAGCGATCTTCGCGGGAGGAAGCCGGGAACGGGTCATCGTCAGCGCGATACAAAACGGACACTCCCAGACCGTCGAGTATCAGCATTCAAAAGACGGCTTGTGGCGATTGGCGGGCGAGTCGAAAAATGAGCCCCGCAAGGACAATAACGAGACTCTCGACGTCGTGGTGAAGGAAGGACTCGATGAGCCGCCGCTGCTGGCCGCGCGAAATCAGAAGGAGTCGCGAGTCCTGTGGGATCCCAATCCGCAGCTCAAAGACCTCCAGTTAGGCCATGCCAGTGTTTACTCATGGAAGGATAAGGAAGGGCGGGAGTTGAAAGGCGGACTGTACAGGCCAGCCGACTACAAGCCGGGCCAACGCTATCCGCTGGTGATTCAGACGCATGGTTTTCGGCAGGCGGAATTTATTCCGTCTGGTTTCCTTGCAACAGGAGGCGCCGCCCGATCGTTCGCTGCTGCTGGAATATTGGTGCTGCAGGTCGGGGAACGTTGTCCTCTGTACACGCCGGGCGAAGGACCGTGTGCAGTCTCCGTTTACGAGTCCGCCGCGAACCGCTTGATCTCAGAGGGCTTGGTGGATCCCAAAAGGATCGGCATCATCGGTTTCAGCCGCACGGGTTTCTATGTGATGGCAACGCTCACCTCAAGCCCTGTGCGTTTCCAGGCCGCCCTGATCGCGGATAGCAACACGGGAACCTACCTTGAAGATGTAGTGAGTTCCGATCTAAGCGGAGCTGTACGGCAGCATGCCGGGCTGATCGGCGCCTCGCCCTTTGGTGAGGGTCTGCAAACGTGGCTGCAGCGATCGCCGGGCTTTAACTTAGATAAGATCACCGCGGCCTTGCTGGTCGTTCCAGCCGGCCGCCTCAGCTTGTTAACGATGTGGGAGCCCTACGCCGGACTTCGCTCCTTGCAACGGCCGGTAGATCTGATCATGTTGAATTCAACCGAGCACCTCGTCACCAACCCCGCCACCCGCATGGCCTCGCAGGGCGGCTCCGTCGACTGGTTCCGATTTTGGCTGCAGGGTTACGAAGATCAGGATCCAGCGAAATCCGCGCAATACCGTCGTTGGCGGGGACTCTGCGACCTTCAGGTTGCTGCGAACCCAAATCGCACAACATTCTGTGTCGCGAGTAAGCGCGAAGATTGATTGTAAGAACGCCGCACGCCAGGGGGTTGCTGAAGCCGTAGTCCCATCACGTTAGCAGAAGGGAGATTACTCTATGAAAGCCAGTAAGAATGCACGAGCGTGGCTATTTTATGGTGCCATGCTGGCGATAATTGCATGTTCTGAGCTAATCCTCGTCAGCGAGCCTGCATACGCGGGCAGCTGCACGCCGACCCGATGTTCCCAACTACAAGGGTTTTGCATGGTGTGGTGTGTCAACCACGGGGGCGGATATCGCGCCACACAGTGCCCGTGGTCGGGAAACCCGAGCGACTCTCTATGCATATGCAACGCACAGAACTTCATTGGGCCTTGCTGAAGGAATAGCAGTTTTTCGGAGTTCGTACGTACTGAGCGAGCCGGAGGAATTGTTCCGGCTCGCCCAGGGGGCCTTCAATTTGAACGTCACAACGTCATGAGAATCGGTCTCGATTCGGTGACGCAACTGATACTGATTCTGTGCGCGCTCACCATGGCCACTCTCGCGGTATATCACGAGCGCCATGAGTTACGCAGCACGTCGGCACGCATCGATCAACGATCAGTGATGATTCAAAGCTGGCGCGATCTTCTTGAGAAAGGCGAGCGTCTCGGCCCCGCCGATGCCCCGGTCCGACTCGTCGAGTTTTCCGATTTCGAGTGCCCATTCTGTGCCGAGTTCGAAAAAGACCTAAAACCACTGCGTCAGAAATACCCGACACAGCTCGGCGTGACCTACGTCCATTTCCCGATCCCTGGCCACCGATTCGCCGTCACAGCGGCCAGAGCGGCGGAATGCGCGGGCGAGCAGGGGCGATTTGAGGCGATGCATAACAAATTGTTCGAGCAACAAGACCAATTCGGACTGAAACCCTGGGCCGATATCGCCAAGGATGCGGCGGTCCCGAATATTCCCGTGTTCGAAGGCTGCATTAGAAGAACCGATATTATTCCGCGTGTGGTGGAAGGTCAGGCGCTCGGCAAAGCACTCGATATTCAGGGAACGCCGACTGTAATCATCAATGGCTGGAAGCTCGGACTTACTCCGACAGCGGACGAGCTGGAGGGCATGGTGAAAGCAATTCTCGCGGGCAAGAGTCCGGTGACATCCGATGGAAAGCTTGCGAAGTAGCCTGATCGCAGCCGAGCGATCGGTTCTCGCGAGTGCTCCTTCGCGGAACGGGTCCGACGCCCGGCGCAGAGCCGCGAAATTTAAAATCGGCGTGACCGCCGTCATTGCCGTGCTATTCGTGACCAACGTAGTCACATGGCGAGCGCTGACCGGGGAGCGAGAGGTGCGCGTCGCCGCCGAACAGCGAGCGGTCGCAGAGTCAAAGTCGTACTTGCTCCCAAGCACTGCCAGCGGCAGCACGTTCCGGCTGTTAACCAACAGAGCCGCAGTAGCTTCACCCATGCCACTGGCTGCGGCTGGAGCGACCGGTAGCCCGCCCAGTGGATCGACTGTTGTGGCGCTCAACGGCACGCAGTTTGCTAAGAAGCTCTCGGACCCGGCAGCACGCGAGGCTCTTCGGGATCAACAGAAGGGTATGGCCCTTCAACTCTACGCCGAACTGTTGAAGCGCTGGCATCTCTCCGGGCCTGCCGCGGCACCGATTCTCGACGCACTGGCCGATCACCAGGTTCGCCAGCTCTCGACTGCGCTGGTACCGGGCAGCGGCGCCGGCTACCCGGCGCAAGACGCCAACGCCGCGGACAACGATGCCGTGCGTGCGGCGCTCAATGCCAAGCAACTCCGAGAACTCCGAGCCTATGACGAGACGCTGCCCGACCGGATCGCGATCCAACCGCTCTTGAGCGAACTGGAGCTGGCTCAGACGCCCCTGTCCTCGGACGCGGTCGAAGAGCTTATCGACATCATGCACGACGAACGCCTCGCCGTGCCCCAGCCATCACTACCGGCCAACCCCGAAGCTGGCGACGCATATATGAAGAGTGTCAACGACTGGCAGGCCGGCTTGGATGAGCGCATCCTCGATCGCGGAAAGCTGATCCTGTCGTCGGATGCTCTGGCGCGTCTCCAGAATTTTCAGGAGACACAGCGCAAGGCGAGCGCCGTGTTCGCGTCCATAACCCCCAACAACGCGGAGCTATCCCATTGATTCGCGAGTCCAGTGGCGAACGAACGCACCGCTCCTGAACGAGCTGGAGCTCGCGCAGACGCCGCTGTCGAAGGATGCGGCGGAGCAGCTGATCACTATCATGCACGACGAGCGCCTCGCCGTGCCGCAGCCGATTCAAACGCTCGACGCGCAGCCCGCTGCGTACCAGCAGGCGGTGGATCAGTGGCAGGCTGACCTGGATCAGCGAATTCGTGATCGCGCGGGATTTATCTTGTCCTCCGCCGCCCTCACCAAGCTCGAGTCCTTCCAGAGTGCCCAGCGCGCCGCCGCATCCGTGTTCGCCTCCAGGCGTGTCGGGCACAGGTTCGGCGACGAACTGAGCATCGGACGGCAGGTTGCAGCGTATTGAGACAGCTTCCGTGCGGGCCGTCGTCACGACCACGCGTGCCGCCACTGTCCGCGCGCTTCGGCTACTCCCTAACCCCGGCCCCTTGACGCTGATTGCTCAGCCGACCGGCCCAAGGCGAACCGTCGCGCCCGCCACGCATGCGTGCCGCCGCGCCGCGAAACCCGATCGTCAGAAACCCAACGCATCCCGCAACTTAGCACCAGCCTCGGCGCAGAACTCGTGAGGCGACGGCGGTGCAGAACTCAACGGGCCACCACTGCCCCCTCGTGCAAAGCTCATCGGTCGCTCGGCGCGCGGATGCGACCAAGCGAGAGAAACGACCGAACGCCCCCACAAACGTCCCGGCTCCCTCCAAGCGATCGCCCAGCGGGCGATTTTTTGCTCCGACGTCAGTCGGGCATGAGCGCCGCTGGTAGAAGGGAGGGTGTGTCTTGCGATCGCGCGCTGCGCATCCGTGAGCGTAGGCATGACGTACAGCAGATTCGGCCTTAGAGAGAATTCGACGACGATGGATGACGAGAAGCCCCTGACACTCTCCCGTGAAGATCTGTATGAACTCGCTTGGTCCAAGCCCATATCGACGCTCGCCAAGGACTTCGGAATCTCCGACGTCGCGCTCGCCAAACGGTGCAAGCGCCTAGGGATCCCCCTGCCCGGTCGCGGCTATTGGGCACGGGTGGATGCCGGCCAGACCCCGTACCGGCCCAAGCTCCCGAAACGCGAACCTCAGTGGGGTGATGACTCGGCGCTCACCGTCGCGCCGGCGATCGGCGCGTACAC
>JACXTT010013792.1_pt1 | contig 10627 bp, 13 predicted proteins | sample 9270951 | NCBI WGS metagenome assembly JACXTT01 (sample SAMN15532306, study PRJNA645909) | rock metagenome | isolation source: weathered quartz diorite | place: Puerto Rico | collected 2017-06-21
TAAGTCGCCGGCTCGGGTTGAGCAAGAACACCGTCCTGGCTATCGTCAAGCGCAACCGCGCTGCCCAGCTCTCCTCGACTCCTTAGCGTGCGTAAAATTCCGTCTCGTGTCTTCTCCTCTGCTTTGGACTTCCGCGGACGAAAGGTAAATCCCAGAAAGTCAAATTGATACTCCGGATAGGGCCCTCTCCGCAGAGTGTCCTTACAGTAGACGATGTGGATCTTCTGCGGATGGACTTCTAGCCCACAATCTGCCAAGCGCTGCGTCAGTGCAGCCTTGAGACGTTCGGCTTGCCCACGGTTCGTGCAGTGACAAAGCACGTCGTCGGCGTAGCGTTCGAAGCGGATGTCCGCTTGGTAGCGGACCATCCACACATCGAGCGCATAATGCAGAAAGAGATTACTCAACACGGGACTGATCACCGCCCCTTGCGGCACCCCTTTCTCTGGCTGCATCAGACTGCCATCGGGTAACTGTACGGGCGCTGCCAACCAGCGCTCAATGTACAGCAAAGCCCAGGGGCAGTCCGTGTGCTTGCGGACCGCTCGCATCAACAAGTTTCGATTGATGTTGTCAAAACACCCAGTGATGTCAAGATGTAAGGCCCAGTCATAGCGCCAGCAGCGCTGGCGGGCTATGCCCACGGCCTCAATCGCTGACTTCCCCGGGCGGTATCCATACGAGTCAGGGTGGAAAATCTTTTCCACGATGGGCTCCAAGTACCGTTTGACGACCATCTGGGCGATGCGGTCAGAAACAGTAGGTATCCCCAACGCTCTGACCCCGTCCTTGTCTTTGGGAATCTCCACTCGTCGCACGGGCGGTGGGAAATAACTCCCTGACGCCATCCGATTCCAGAGCTTGTAGAGGTTGTTCGCTAAGTCCTCTTCGAACTCTGCAATCGATTGCTCATCGACTCCCGCTGCTCCTTGATTGGCGCGCACCCCCTTGTATGCTTCCCACACCTCCCGCTTCGAAATAGCAAAGGGTTTGGCGTTATCCATGTGGCTCCTCCCGTTGCTGGTTGGCCACTGAATCTCGCCGGACAATGTCGTCCCTTCGGTCCAGAGCCTTTACAGCCCCTTCCTCTCTACTACGAACGACTCCGCCCCGGTGCTCCGCCTCAGTACTCTCCCACTCATGGGGACTGCCCCCACTTGCGGTTCTCCCTTCGCAGCGGAGCGACCGGTTCCCACGTTCCACACAGAAGCCCAGAGCACGGTCACGCCGCCTCCATGCCGGACGCCATGCGGGCAGTACACAGACTCCTCCCGCACTGCTCCCGGGATAACGAAACTCCCCCCGGTTTTGACGTCGCCTAGGTCTTTACGACACGTCTTCAGCGGTTCGCTTGCGCTCGTCTCCGTACCCTTCACCTGACAACCTCTCGGGCTTGCCTTTTCCTTAACGCTCACCACAAGGGCTCTTTACCCCTGCAGCTTAAGGTGGTTTGGAGCCTGCGCCTGTACGCCGGCTCCGAGGGGCCTTCCCTCATCTTCCATGTAGCATCGCATTCCAGCTCTCTCTGGCTATGCGTTCGTGGCACACTTTCGTCAAGCCGCCAGCTCCGACCCACAGGACACTGTCGGCGACGAAACCGCTTCTCAATCTCCGGGGCATATTTGATGACCCAGCGATTGAGCGTGGCATGATCCACAGCGACCCCGCGCTCGCCCATCATCTCTTCCAACTGCCGGTAGGAAATCGGGTACGCGACGTACCAGCGCACGCCCCACAGAATGATTTCCCGCTCAAATTGGCTGCCTTTGAAGTTAATCATGCCACCTCTCCTCCTCACGCTCGGGAGAGTAGCATAGAGGAACACCGCACAAGTGAATAGTTGCGACACAATCGAGGAACGATAGTTGTCGAGCGCGTCTGCTCTGTCCACACTGTGAGAGTCAAGAAGTGGTGAAGTTTGGAACCACTACCGTATTCTTTGTCGTCTTGACAAAAGGGAAGATCTCTCTTACAAACGTGATTGAAATTGAGAATCATTTTCAATTAGACAGAACACGAAGAAGCATCACGCAAGCGGCCAGCGGCGACACAGCCCAGAGCCCGTAAGGAAATTGTCTTTATGGGCTCTTTTTTTGCGCAGGTTGTGAAGGACGTGCAGGGGCTTCTCCCTCAGCCTCTGCCTGTGGCCCCGGGTGGTCGTCCCTCCTTACACTCGGGGCCCATCTCATGTGGAGAGGTAATGCATATGGTTCATGACCTATTGATGCACCAGGCGCAAGAAATCCGACGGCGCACCGCGCATTTTCCCTTTGCTCTTCTTCCTGTCTCGAATGTCGTCATCGTCGAACGCCGGAGTCGCATACTGCTATTGCCCTGGCTCTTCAGTACCCCGTGCTAGCTATGCTCCAGGAACTACGGGGTTGTCCAGGCAATGTGGAACATTCTCTCGCCCACGCCGTGCGGTGGCAAGAAGAAGCGAATCAATGGCGGGGCGACGCTGAAGCGCTCGCGATGGCTCAGAGTCACAATGAAGTGCTTGGAGAAATAAGTGTTGTCTCCCTCGCCTCCTGAGTAAAGGCCACTGTGGCCGCTTTTGGTGCAGCGCTTTCAGCGAAGATGTCAGCAAGGAAGGAGGAAGGAGCCTCCATGAACGTTGTGAGCTTCATGTACAGCAGTATCTTTGTGGTTACCTTGAGTGAATCGCTCTATTTTGTAACCCCCAAGGGCGTCACCGTCAAATTCGCACCGGAAAACACACTGCAGCGTCACGGCATGCCAAATGCGGCGTCCATACAACAAACACTCACATTGTGTCAGTTCTCTCATCATCGTCCCTTGGTTAATATGGGAGAGCAGGCAATCGCTCAACGGTTTCTCCCTTCTGAGGGACGAAGCAGGCTCTCCTCTCGGGAGGATGAAGAGGGCGAGGTGGAAGTAGTAGGGAACAACCCACCAGGCGACCGCTCTCTGGTGAGCTTTTGTTTGGCACAAGAAAAAACCGAGGCAGGGGAGGAGCGCTCTGACGCTCGGCAACAAGGGGATCTTTTTCTCACCAGGAGCTCTCAGGAGCAATCAGCCAAACTTTTGTCGTCTCTCTTTGGTGGTGTCCAAGTGCAGCAGGATCGAGTGTCTGTGTTGGATGCTATGAGTGGAAGGGAGAAAAACGGCGAAGCGGCAATTGCTGCAAGAGCCGAACCCGTCCAAGATTTCTTTTGGTGCCATAATCGATCCCAAGCAAGAGGAGGCGTGTATGCCATGGCCAAAGCCCATAACCGGAGCAGCCCACACGGAAGTGCACATTGACCTTTGTCCTAATGATTCGCTGCATATCACCATCGGCAATATCTGTTTACATCTGTGTCAAGAAGATTTTCTGCAGTTGGCGCGGGCCGTTCGCGAAGCGATGAAGCAGATACCTCAGTATCGAAACGAGCAACGGAACGGAAAATCGTCCGCTGAATGAATTCACTCTGGAGAAAAGGAGGTGATCATGAGTAGTGCACGATTCTGGGAAACGCCGGATGAACAGATGACGATCTCAGTCTGTTCGGAAGGTTGTTTTCACCTGCGAGTAGGAAGAGCAATCATCAAGTTGACGCGAGAGGAGTTTCTCGCGCTTACTACCCTGGCCAACACTGCGACTCGGGACCTCCTGTTCTCTGAACTGACTGCGCCACTGGATGCAGGTCACTGAATGCAGAGGTGAAACTAAGGAAGTGAGATGCAGTTCCGCACGACGTTCAGATCTATTCCCTCCTTAAAGAGAACCCCGCACCTGAACGTCGTCGGAGGAGCGAAGGAGAGGGCCGCTCCCTTCAGCAGTATACATGGTCCTTTCGCCTTCGCTCCTTTTTATGTTGGCGTGCCTGGGTAAGAGAGCGAGTTTTGATGCAATTGACAAATTGAAGCCAAGCAAGAGCATGAGGAGATTCCCACTCAAGCAGCCAACACAGCCTCCCAGACCTGCGGAGTTTGGGTGTGAGTGGGGCATAGAGCTGAGACATCAAATTGGTTTTCTTGATCTTGTGATGAATGCTATTCCAGCAAGAGTGAGGGCCGTGTGATCGAATCGCTGAAAACCGAGCATGGGCCTCACTCGCTGTCTGATTCTGCGGTGGTGCTGCTCAATGGACCGCTCTGAAAAGAGCCCGGCTACACTGCCTCGGCTCTTTCCTTGGCGCTGGTGCAAATACGACGAGAACATTTTACGATGCACAAATCTCCTGATTCAAAAGGTTTCATAGAAATACAAAATTTTCGCCAGAGCCAGCCGGTCGAAGGGTGAATGGTGCATGCGGTACGCTCTTACAACCTAGATGACCAGAAATTTGCTAGGCACCCTCGCGCCGCGATGACAATACAGATCACCGGGGAGATGAGACAAGTGATTTTATTGCATAAACGAAGTTGAAATTCATCCTCAAATACATCCTGCTCTAGAGCATTCCTAACTCTGTCTTTCACAGATTTCATTTTCTAGCGGCCAGCGGCATTTGTCCAGAGCCCGCACGGAGTGTGACTCTTTGCGGGCTTTGCTTTAAGTGGGAAACAAAGAGTGACTGAAAGAGACAAATTCTGAAACGCCTCTAAAGGCCTTTCTCTACCGTAAGAGACGCCATGAACATAAAGAGAGATGAAACCAACGTCGAGAGCGGCGCTAGACCGAGCCATACAGCTTCTTTTCGTCTTTTCATGCAACATCGTATTGAATTAGTAGACTATGCCACAGCAATCACTGGCTGCCGATCGCGTGCCGAGGATGTTGTCCAAGAGGCATATCTGCGGTTTGAAGAAATGGGTGGAAAAAGTTTCCAGCACCACTCGGCTGGATACCTCTTTCGTATTGTTCGGAATCTCGCCATCGACTGGAGACGACGGCAAACAGTGGAAGATCGCTACCTTGGCTCTCAAGAAGCGGCAGCGATTGATATCGTCACCCCAGAGGCGACTCTCCTTTATCGTGACGAACTCCAGATAGTGACAACTTCTGTGGCAGAGCTACCCGAGCGCACTCGACTGGCCCTGGAAATGTATAGCTTGGGCTACAAGTTAAAAGAGGTCGCGCAACGGCTGGGGATCTCCATTGCACTCGCGCATGCTCTCGTCCATCAGGGGCTTTCCTATTGTCGTCGGCGTCTCCTCGATGACTTGGTCTAGCTAGTTGCCTCTCATTCTGAAAAGATTCCCTATGCAACCGTTTTCTGATCGCAGGTTTCGCGTGGATTCGGTGCGGGAGTGCGGTAAACTGGGGAGGGAAGGAGGGCCAGGGGTGCGTCTATACTCGAACGATTTTCGGCCCAAGGGGGTGCCGACCTACGAGCGAAGAAAAGGGTCCCAGAGAGAGTGGCCCCGCTTCTTTGAGATGAGTTTAGGCTTTGTTCAAGATCTGCTCCAAAGGTATCAGGGGACAGGCAGTGTCGAACCCGACCCGCATGGAGGAGGTAAGCCAGAGAAGATCGGTCCGTATTTGAGCGTGGTCCAGCAACTCTATCAGGAGCAGCTCGATGCTTCTCTGGCTGAGCGTTATGAACAGTTAGCCACGAAGGTCCGCGTCCACATCGGGCGTTCAACCATGCATCGGGCACTCGACCACCTCGGCCTGATGCGGAAAAAAAGACGTACCATGCAGCCGAGTAAGACACAAAGATAGGACCTCAAGATCGGACCGCCTTCCAAGAGTGGAGCCAGCGGTAGAAAGTGGAGCACTTGATCGTTCTTGATAAGACCGAGAGTCACATCAATATGGCGCTAACCGTGGAATCACTGTCAGGCCTTGAAGCGGATCGGGGCAATGGACATCCGGGGACTCGTCGCGACGACGACCGTGGAGGGTGGCACGGATGGTAGGATATTCCGCAGCTACGTCGAGCAAGTCTTGGTCTTCTACCGCGTTCGGGCAACGACGTGAGTATGGATAATCTTAAGGCGCACCAAGTGACGGGGATACGCGAAGCGATCGAACTCGCGCACGCTACGCTGCGCTCCTTGCCCTCATATTCGCCCGATCTCTCGCCGATTGAGTTGGGTTGGAGCAAAGTGAAGACGGTGCTCACACCTGAGCGGCATGAACCCGCGGGACCTTGGAATTTACCTGGACCGATGCGCTGGCATGTGTCACGCCCAGTGATGCTCATAGTTGGTTTGCCTACTGTGGCTACCGTACAAACTCAACTGAAACTCGCCAGGAGTGAGACCCTGAATAGCGACTCTTGACAATGAGCGTATAACAAAGATCTTTGCGCGAAGAACCTTATGAGTAAGACATCGGGAAATGATAAGGAACAGATTGTCGGGGAAGCCTTCGACTGGCTCATCGCATTACAAGAAGCGTCCGACCATACAGCCGTACATACACGTTTCTTAATATGGCTCTCGACAAGTCCGATGCATGTCGCTGCGTGGAACGAGGCGCAACATACATGGACGCTGCTCAAGGAGGCGTTGCCTCGATCTACTGTCCATCAATTTGACGAGATCCCCCCAAATTCTTTATCTCCCTTTGTTGCGCAAGGATCGCAGAGCCAACCAGAAATCAGCAAGCCACCGAAAAATCTATCGACCTCACGGTTAGGATCCCGCAGATCGGGCCCTTTGTTCATCGCAGCAACCACCTTTACCGTTTGTGCCGTCCTTCTTGTTTTTTTCTTCCTTCACCCCTATCTCGACGCCGACTATGTCAGCCGGACAGGAGAAATACGACAACTCCAACTTGAAGACGGGAGCGTCGTATATCTAGGCCCTGATGGTGCGATGACGGTTACTTACAACTCTCAGATGCGCCGAATCAAAATGTTAGCCGGTGAAGCTTTTTTTGAAATTGTTCCTGATTCCTACCGGCCCTTCATCGTGACGAGTGGGGACCTCGAAGCTACTGCTGTAGGTACGGCATTCAATGTCCGCTTCTCCCCTACTCGATCTTCGATTGCGGTCCGCCGGGGGACGGTCACGGTCTCTTCTCACACGACCGTTGTTCCATTCGAAGATCTTCTGCACAGTGGAGAATGGGTGCGCATATCGTGGGACGAAAAAACAGTCGAGCGCGGGATAGTTCCACCGGAGCAAATTGCGACATGGCTCCAGGGTCAACTGCTAGTGAAAGATTGGACCATTAGTGAGGTTGTAGCAGAACTCCGTCGCTATCATCACGGACTGATCATAGTGACGAATGAAAAGATTGGCTCCATGAAGGTGACTGGCGTCTACGACTTGCACAAACCGCTCGAGTCTTTGCGCGCCGTCGCACAGCCTTATGCTCTCGTTGTACGTGAAGTAACACCCTACGTGATATTGCTTTCTCCTTTCTAACCCATTGTCCACTACAGCTTAGCCCCCTCGCTCTTGACCACATCCTTTCTGAAAAAATTTTGCCCTCATCCGTTGTTTTCATAAGGGTGCCTAGGAAACCACCAGTGCCCCGCATGGGAATAGCTCCGTATGCTATCCATGCTGTACACGGTACACGCGAGGAGTCGATACGTATGGGACAGGTAAGGTTTGCAGCTGAGGGGAAGCAGCATAGTCGAGTGTGTGAAGGGATCACTGTATTTCTCGTGAGTGGCATGTTGAGTGCCTCAGCAAACATAGGTTTGGCACAGGAGAAGAACCCCCACTACGAAAGCCAGAACTCTCAATTGACACAGAACAACACTCCGCGTTTCTTTTCTATCCCGTCGCAATCACTTGCAGACGCCCTTACTATGTTCGGGCAACAAGCTGAACTACAAGTGACCCTCAATGCCGCTATTACGGCAGGCCTCTCTACCCGGGGTGTTTCAGGCACTTACGAACCTGAGTCCGCCTTACGTCTTTTGCTCGAAGGTACAGGTCTCACGTATCGTTTTACGAATATGAATACTGTCATGTTAGAGCGGCCTCTGCTGCAACAACAAGAGGGCGAGCGATTTCACATCGAACCAGTGGTAGTCGAAGGGCAGAAAGGTCTCGAGATTCCTCAGAGACCGGTGGAGGGATATGTCGCGACACGTAGCACAACAGCTACGAAGACTGATACTCCCTTACGTGAAGTTCCTCAATCGGTAACCGTGGTTACGAAGGAACTCGTCAAAGACCAAGCGATGCAAAGTATGGCGGATGTCGTCCGTTATGTGCCCGGGGTGACCATGGGGCAAGGCGAAGGTCACCGTGACGCACCGACCATTCGTGGCAACAGCAGCACCGCGGATTTTTTCATCGATGGAGTCCGCGATGATGTGCAGTATTTTCGTGATCTTTATAATGTAGACCGTGTCGAAGTCCTGAAGGGGCCGAATGCAATGATTTTTGGGCGTGGGGGTGGCGGTGGCGTCATTAACCGAGTGACAAAAGAAGCAGACTGGACTACCGTCCGTGAAATGACAGTCCAGGGCAGCTCTTACGGTACGAAACGAACACAAACAGATATTGGTCAAGGTCTGAACGACACGGTAGCGTTCCGCATCAATGGCTTGTTCGAACATTCGGACAGTTATCGTGACCACGTCAATCTGGAACGGTATGGGATCAATCCTACTACTACGATTGCGCTCACTGATCACACGAGGCTAAAACTCAGCTATGAATACTTTGGCGATTACCGTACGGTTGATCGAGGGATTCCTTCCTTCCATGGTCGCCCGGCCGATACGCTCGTTTCAAAATTCTTTGGGGATCCTGATCGCAGTCATGCCAATACCACTATTCACTCAGGTGCTGCAGTACTCCAACACGAATTTCGCGAGGGACTCTTGCTCCGCAACCATATGCGGTATGCGGAGTATGATAAATTTTACCAAAATATCTTCCCTGGTGCCGTGACTGCAGATCGGACTCAGGTCAATATCTTGGGCTACAATAACGGTACGCAACGTCAAAATTTCTTTAATCAAACCGACTTGATCTATACCCTTCGGTTGGGGGCGATGAAGCACACACTCCTCGCCGGTTTTGAAACTGGATTCCAGGAAACAGATAATCTCCGTACTACAGCATTTTTCAATAACACAGCTACGTCGGTACTTGCACCGTTTGGTAACCCCATCGTTCATTTGCCTATCACGTTCCGCCCGAACGCAACCGACGCCAACAATCACGTCGAAAACAGTGTGATCGCAGCCTATGTACAGGATCAGATTGAATTGCTTCCACAACTGCACGGTGTTTTCGGCTTTCGTTACGATCGGTTTGACCTGGACTTCCATAACAACCGAGACAATACGACATTAAGCCGTAAAGATGATCTATTCTCGCCACGTTTAGGGCTCATATTTGAGCCAATGAACAATCTGTCGCTCTACACAAGCTACAGCGTCTCTTATCTGCCAAGTGCAGGCGATCAGTTCTCGTCGTTGACTGCGACCTCCAAGACGCTCAAGCCGGAAAAGTTTACGAATTATGAGGTGGGAGCAAAGTGGGACATCTTTCGTAACTTCCTACTGACCACGGCCATTTATCAATTGGACCGCGATAATACCACAGCCAGAGACCCCAACGATCCAGCGAGGATTATCCCAACTGGGAGTCAACGGACAAGAGGTTTCGAATTGGGTCTGGTGGGGAATGTCACCGAAGCCTGGCAGATCATGGGAGGGTATGCGTACCAAGACGCCGAAATTACGAGTGCGACTACGAATGCAGTAAAAGGGGCAACGGTCGCGTTAGTGCCACACAATACATTCTCGTTATGGAATAAGTATCAAGTCACCCCGAGGGTAGGAGCTGCGCTTGGTATCATTTATCAAGATGACATGTATGCCGCCGTCGATAATACGGTAACGCTGCCGAGTTTTGTCCGATTGGATGCAGCGGTGTATTTTAGAATCAGTGACAACTTACTTGCGCAGGTGAATGTGCTCAACCTGATGGGAGAAGAGTATTATGCGACCTCAAATGGCAATAATAACATTACTCCGGGTACTTCACGAACAGCATTTATGTCGTTGACCGCCAATTTTTGAAAATGAAGAGTAGATGTCGCCGTTCGACTTTCGGGGCCATCTTAGTCGGCCTCAAGAACCAGTGTCTTATGATTTACGGATGTCATCCAGTTAGTAAGATGTTAGGCGAGAACGTAGGATGGACGACCCGGAACACCTGCCACCATAACTGTCGTTGATGAAGAGAGGCACGCACTTCTTCATCCTGGGGCTGTCGGCGTTACTCTTGGCCGGGAGGCCGGCAGCCCCCTCATGAGATACAGAGAGGCAAGACCATCAAGGGTTGAGGGAGGCAACAAGGACAGGCCGAAACTACGGATACCCACCTCGGAATACTCCTTCGAGACTGCCATCCAAGACTACCGACGCCTCGGGATGGTGTTGACATCGTATCCAGCCGTGGTCAGGTCCTCATGCAGTTCTCACTTCTCGAAGGGTAAGCCAGGCAGCACCGGCGTCCCTTCCTTGCGCACGGCATCGAGACGGGTGAAGTCGAGATCCAGGGCTTGCAGAATCGTAGGCGCAACCTGGGTCGTTTCGACGAAGCTGGTTACGGTGCGCGCGCGGAGATGCGGGTGAGACACCAACAGCAGCACGTTCGTATCGTCGTGGGCAAACCCGCCGTGCTCCTCCTGTTTTTTGGAGCTTCCCGTGTAGATCACGCCGACGTTCGGTTGCACGATGATATCAGGCGTCCGCGGGTCGCCGTCCGGCGGCAACCCGGGGGCGTTAAACATGGTCGTGAGCGCCGGACC
>JACXTT010013793.1_pt1 | contig 10626 bp, 13 predicted proteins | sample 9270951 | NCBI WGS metagenome assembly JACXTT01 (sample SAMN15532306, study PRJNA645909) | rock metagenome | isolation source: weathered quartz diorite | place: Puerto Rico | collected 2017-06-21
CTGTTCATCTTCGTCTACTGGCTGGTATAGCGCTTATACGCTCGGCGTTATTTGCTGAGCGGAATAAATCCGAAATACGTTCCAGCCATAAAAAACGTGAACAGCAGTATCGATAAACCGATGCGCAGGGTCAGGGATTTCACGGCTCGTGTACCCTGACCCTTGTCCTTGAGCATGTAGTATAAGGCGGATGCCAGGCTGGAGAGTATGAAGAGCAGAAAAAGCAATGCAACAATTTTTAACATTCTTGTTTCACTATTGATTGAGGTCTAGAACTAAGTTTAGCCGAGTTCCACATACTATCCAATGACTATTTCAGGCTGGCGGTTTACGCCGCGATTATGGTCAACAGTAGCCGCCGTGGTGGTCATTACGATAATGGTGCAACTCGGGAACTGGCAACTTTCCCGGGCGCGGGAAAAGGAAGCGCGGCAGGAAAGACTTGATATGCTCTCGCATCAGCCTGCGGTGTCATTACCTGCCGACCCGATCAAGCTAGAAGATTTCCAGTATCGCAAGACCGAAGCGCGGGGCATGTATTTGCCGAAATATACGGTTTATCTGGACAACAAGATATACAAGGGCATGGCGGGCTATCACATCATCACGCCGCTAAGAATTGATTCAAGCTCGATGTACGTGCTGGTAAATCGAGGTTGGGTGGCAGCGGATCGCGATCGCAGCAAATTGCCGGACATCGCTACCCCGAATGGTCCTATGGTCGTCTCCGGGGTCGCCACAACCGCGACACAGAAAACGCTAGAGCTTTCAAAAGAGGTTGTTTCGGGCCAGGTTTGGGAAAACCTTGATCTCGAGCGTTATCGGGCTGCCACGGGGCTCCAGCTTCAGCCAATCATGATATTGCAACAGGATGATATGAAGGATGGCCTGGTTCGTGAGTGGGCCAGGCCGGATTTGGGCATCGGTAAAAACCTTGGTTATGCGCTTCAATGGTTTGCCATGGCGCTGGCGGTGCTGATTATTTATTTGGTGTTAAGTGTCAAACGAGATCGAATACAAAAATAAGAGGAGCAATAGGCGCACGCTGATTTTATTGCTGATAGTCATGTGCGCGCCATTTATCGCTTCTTATGCGCTTTATTTTTGGAATGTCAGGCCGGCCAGCGTCAATTACGGTGAATTGCTGGACGTCAAGCCCCTGGTGGGCACCGCACTGAACAAGTCCGACAACACCATTTTCAGAATAAGGCAGCTACGTGGCAAATGGGCGCTTATATCGGTGGATTCCGGCAGGTGTGACGAGCAATGCCGCAAGAAGCTCTACTATATGCGGCAAGTGCGCCTGATCCAGAATACGGAAAAAGAGCGCATAGAGCGGGTCTGGCTGATTGATGACGGAGAGGCGCCCCCTCCTGATCTCGCAAACGAGTTTGAGGGCACCTGGCTGATTGATGCGAAAGATAGCGACCTGCTAACGGCAATACCCGGGAAAGAGTCCAATCACGATCATATTTATCTCATAGATCCGATTGGAAATCTCATGATGCGGTTTCCCCAGAATCCAGATCCGGCCAAGATGGCGAAGGATATAAAGCGATTGCTCAAGGTGTCGCAACTGGAACATGCGATGGGAACCGATCAAAAACATTAATGGATGTACTCTGTGACCGTTCCGTGACGGGATCAAGGCCATTGCAGAGTAAGAGTTTCAACAATACGAATTTGGCGAAATCGGTGCGGGTGTGACAGCCTGCGGTGAATAAGGAGATGAAAGTTATGGCTACGACTAGTATCGCTTGGCAGCAAACCGCGTCGCGTCTGCAACAATTCTATCGATTGACAAAACCCAGGGTCGTATCGCTTATCGTTTTCACGGCGGTCATCGGCATGTTTCTAGCCGTGCCGGGTGCCGTCCCGTTGAACGCACTGATATTCGGCACGCTGGGAATTGCCCTGGTAGCGGGAGCCGCCGCGGCGGTAAATTGCCTGGTTGAGCAAAAGATTGACTCGGTCATGGCGCGCACACGCGGAAGGCCGCTGCCGAGAGGCACCGTTACGTCGCCCGAAACACTGTTTTTTCTTGCATTGATAGGTGGTTCAGGTTTATTGATGCTTCATCAGTTGGTGAATCCATTGACGATGTGGTTAACCCTGGGCACCTTTGTCGGGTATGCGATCATATATACCGTGCTATTGAAGCCGATGACGCCTCAGAATATTGTCATTGGCGGTGCGTCGGGCGCGATGCCTCCCGTGCTGGGTTGGGCGGCGGTAACCGGTGATGTTTCTTCCGATGCGCTTTTACTGTTTCTCATCATTTTCGCGTGGACGCCCCCCCACTTCTGGGCGCTCGCGCTCTATCGCAAACTCGAGTATGCAAAGGTGGGTATGCCGATGCTGCCCGTTACTCACGGCGACAAATTTACCCGTCTGCATGTCTTGCTCTACACGCTGATACTTATCGCAGTAACATTGATGCCGTATGCAACGCAGATGAGCGGGCTTATCTATCTCGCCGGAACAGCGGTGCTGGATGCCATATTTCTCTATTACGCGGTAAAGATCTATGTCGACTATAGCGATCAGCTTGCCAAAAGGGCATTCCGCTATTCGATAGTCTACCTGGCAGCATTGTTCGCAGTGCTGTTGATCGATCACTATATCCGCTTTTAAGTGCTTCGCTCCAGGTATCGGCATTACTGCGCGGTTGCGGCATGGGCGGCGGTGCTTTTCCTCGCCGCCTGTGGCAATACCGCAAAGCCGACATTCCTTTCAACGGATATCACGAGCGCAACCTTCGGCAGAGAATTCAAGCTCACCGATCACACCGGTGTGACGCGTACACTCGCTGATTTCAAAGGGAAGGCCGTAATACTGTTTTTCGGCTACACGCACTGCCCGGATATATGCCCCGCAACCATGGCCGAACTAGCCGGCACTATGAGGAAGCTCGGCAAAGATGCCGAGCGCGTGCAAGTCCTGTTTGTTACCGTTGATCCGGAACGCGATACTCCTGAAACCCTCAAGCAATACTTGTCGGCATTCAATCCGACATTCCTTGGACTATACGGAGATGCTCAGGCCACGAACGACATTGCCGCCGAGTTCAAGATCGTCCACCAGAAGCAGGCGGGAACGTCGCCAGATCATCACACCGTAAATCATTCCAGCGGAATCTATATTTTCGATACCACCGGGCGGCTCCGCCTGTATGCGAGCGGTAACGGTCAGGGCGGAGATATTCTTGCGCGAGACATCACGGAATTACTGAGAACTGCAGCGTAAATCAAAAACGCACGCAAAAAGCTGGCGGATTAGCTGCTATCATGACATCTCACGGTAACTCAGGAAATAACTTTCCCGGATTAAGGATATTCTTCGGGTCGAATACCCGCTTGATTCCTCGCATCAGCGCCATGGTTGGCACATCGATCTCTTTGCTGACATAGGCACGTTTTTCGCTTCCGACGCCGTGCTCGCCAGATAAAGTACCCTTCAGCCGGATTACAAGGTCGAATACCTCATCCAGACATTGCTCCGCCCGGTTCAATTCACCCGCGTTATCGGGATTTACCAACAGATTCACATGAATATTGCCATTGCCCGCGTGACCGAAATTGACATTCGCCACATTATATTTATTACTTAACCGCGTCAGCTCCGTCAAAAATTCCGGCAACGCATCTACCGGCACGACCACATCCTCATTGATCTTTTTTGGGGCAATGTCCCGCAGCAATGGAGATAGCGTCTTCCTCGCTCGCCATAAATCCGCCGCATCCGCAGTTTTTCCAGCGTTGAGCAGCCCATCATTCCGGCATACCGATAGAATAGCTTCACATGACTCGGAGATATAACTCTCCGATCCGTCAACCTCGATCATCAGCATGGCGGCCGCGCCGGCGGGCACCATTTGCGGGAATCGACCCCGAATCAGGTCAAGCGACCCCGCATCCAAAAACTCAAGCGCACTGGGTGTTTGCGGAAGCCCCATGATACGGACGATCGCCGCCGCGCAACTTGCGGCATCCCGGTAATGCGCCGTAAGTCCGCCAACAGCATCCGGAAGAGGAGTGAGCTTGAGGGTCGCTTCCGTAATGACGGCAAGCGTGCCCTCGGAACCCACCAGCAGGCGGGTAAGATCGTATCCCACAACGCCCTTCGTGGTGTAGCAGCCGGTAGTAATCATATTCCCCGCGCCGGTTACCGCTTTAAGCCCGAGTACGTGATCACGCGTCGTCCCATATTTCACCGCGTGAGGACCTCCCGCGGAGGTCGCAAGATTACCTCCTATACTCGAATATCCCGCGCTGGAAGGATCAGGCGGCCAAAAATAGCCATAGGGTTTCACTGAATCCTGCAGAGACTGGTTGATAACCCCGGGTTCCGCAACGGCAACCCGATTAGCGGCATCCACCACGACAATGCGCATCATCCGCTCGAGCGACAGCGCTACACCCCCTCGCTCCGGAAGGCTTCCTCCCGAGGTGCCGGTTCCGCGACCTCGCGGCGTGAGTGGAACCTCGTGCGCATTGCAAATATCGATAATCGCCTTCACCTCTTCCGCGTCAATCGGAAATACCACCGCCTCGGGTGGAAAAACCTTCCTGCTGTTATCGTACGCGTAGGCGTAGCAGTCCACCGGATCCGTAAGAATCCGATCTTTGGGAAGCAGACCGCTGAGCTGGCAAATGAAGGACCGCGTCAACATGACGGCCTGATACGTAAACTCAAGCCAGCCAACGCGGCAAATGGGCGCAAAAATGGTTGCGCCGCACCGGAGAAAACATTAAATCCAGATAATCCATTAGACGGGTCTATGAGTCGTTGCACGAGTGACGAGCGCTGGAGTAGCTTAAGGCAATTTTCCCCTATTACCCGGCATCCATAGACCACGCTATGGATTTCTCCAAACCGGCAAAACGATCTCCCAACCTGCCATGCCATCCTCTCGCGTCCCAATAAATTATCTGGGTTAAAACAAAAACCGCGCGAAAACTCAGCCGATATACTCAAATACCTTCACGACTTTCCGCACGCCGCTGGTGGAACCCGCGATCTCAACCGCGTTATCAGCCTCCTTACGCGTCACGAGCCCTAGAAGATAAACCACCCCATTTTCCGTAACGACCTTAACATGATTCACCTGAAACTTGCCCCCATCGATGAACCGGCCCTTGACCTTGGAAGTGATCAGCGTGTCATTACTGCGAGATGCGAAGGAATTTACGCTCCCTATGGCTATTTCGTTAACAACGTTCCGCACATGCTCCACACTCTTCACCAAACTCCCAATCTCCGTTTTGACACTCTCGGAGGGCGCCTCTCCCGTAAGCAGCACATTACGGTTATAGCTTGTAATGTTGACATGGACGTTGTCCCCATATTTTTCACTGATACGGCGGCTGCCTTTTTGCTCGATGCCCTCATCCTCTACAAACATACCACTCGTGCGCCGATCCTGCGACATGGCTACGCCTGCGCCTACACCCGATATAACCCCGGTTGCTACCAGCAGCGCGCAACCGGGAAGGAGCGGAACAAGCAAGATGAGTAACAGCAAACCCTTTTGATTCCAGATCTTCATCAAATTACCTCTAAAAGTTAATCAACATCCAATTCTGCTGAACAGTACATAAAAATCCGAATGAACAGCGACAATCCCCATGCACTACTGCCAGCTCCCTCTCGCGTTTCCAAATCCCGTACGCTTTATAATTGCTACTCACAAAACGCATCTTTTATCCACTCGATTTTCTCTCCCTTTATTCCGGACAGCAATACCGCATCGAATCGGCACTGAGGAATTGATTTCAGCGAAACAAGATACTGTCTTGCCGTACGCATCAGCTTCTCCCGTTTCGATGAGGTAATGCTGCTTGCCGCACCCCCAAACACCTCGGTGGCGCGCATCCTCACCTCGACGAATACCGTAACCATCTCATCCCGCATGATGAGATCTATCTCGCCAAAGCGGCAGCGGTAATTTCTCTTTATCAAAACAAGTCCATGGCTTTGAAGATATCTTTCCGCATAGCGTTCCGCTTCAACACCATTCAATCTATTTCCCGTGTTCAGTATATCCCCTTCAATCAATATCACCGCCAGCTCAAGAATACGGCAAAACGCATAAATGGTATATTCTACAATGCTACAGCAATCGTTTCATTACCTATCCCGGCCCCCGGAATTATGGAGGCTACGCGCGAGTTTATACGGTGTTGCTCATCAATTCCATTTCACCCATGCAAGCAGGAACATCGATATCACCGCGCACCCTGTATATCATCGGCACACCTATAGGAAATCTGCGCGACATCAGCCTGAGGGCCCTCGACATTCTTGCGGCGGTAGATCTTATCGCCGCTGAGGACACGCGTGTAACCACCCGCCTGCTCGAGCATCACTCGATAACGAAGAAGATGATATCGATGCACCGGCATAACGAAGCCTCCACGGCAACAAGAATCGAGCGCTCCCTCGCGGCAGGGCATTCAGTCGCACTCGTCACCGATGCCGGCACGCCAGGAATATCCGATCCCGGTGCTCTCATGGTCAGGCACATCCGGAATCAGGGTTATAACGTGATTCCCATCCCGGGGGCGAACGCCGCGGTATGCGCGCTATCCGCGGCGGGGATTACCGCACCGCAATTCCTGTTTTATGGTTTTCTTCCCGCCGCCCCGGGCCCGAGACGGCGCGAGCTGCAAAGACTAAAATCGTCTCCCTATACCCTGATTCTTCATGAAGCGCCCCATCGCATACTGGAATGCGTGGCGGATCTGATCGAGGTGATGGGCGGTCATCGCGAACTCACCATTGCAAGAGAACTGACCAAACTGTTCGAAAACACACACGTCTGCCCGCTCGCAGACGCAATGGCGTGGCTCCTGGCGGATCCCAACCGTCAGAGGGGCGAATTTGTGCTGCTGCTGACGGGATCCCCGCCACCGGCCGAGGCTGAATTGAGCGACCAGGCTCAGCACACGCTGAGTCTGCTGCTGGAAGCATTACCTCTGAAACAGGCGGTAAAACTGGCTGCAGACATAACCGGCGAGAGCAGGAATATACTTTACGCATCGGCGCTCTCCGTCAAGAAGGAAATAACGAAACCAGACAGCGCATGAAACACGGTAAACCGTTACGTCCGCGTGGGCTGAAAAACCTGAAAGGCCATAGTGAGAGGGTGGAAGGGTAGCAATAAGGATGGGGTAGCGATTATAATCACACCTTCGCATGGCACAGCCGCGGGAATCCATTTTGCAGGTTCCCAGGTTTCTTGCGAACGTGGGAAGTCCCCACCGACAATCAATTTATTGGAGAGAGAGATCGACTATGAAAACACATGCTATCTTTTACCACGCCGGTTGTCCCGTATGTGTGGAGGCAGAGCGCCAGATCGCCGAAGCATTGGATCCCAATCGCTACGAGGTTGAGCTGGTCCATCTTGGTGAGCACGCGGAAAGAATAGCGGGTGCCGAAGCGGTTGGCGTGAAATCCGTTCCAGCGCTCGTGATCAACGACGCAGCTTTCCACATCAACTTTGGCGCACCGATCTCGGCGTTGAAATCGTAATTCTCTAAAGCAATGGCGGGTGGCAGGCCCGCCGTTTTATTTCATTCCTTTTCGATTCACAGTTTCCGGATTTCGAGTTTTCAAGCGGCAGCTGCTTTAATTTCTGGCCCGGATTCAATCTGTTAAAATCCCTCAAGCTTTACCGTCGTACCAGTCTTATCCTACCAGGCCGGCGACAGTTGTCATTTGCCGCTTGCCTCCAAGAGCGCGGACATTCCTCACATCGACACGGGCGCCGGAGGACGTGATCCACTTAATCTACTATACTCTACCCATGCACGGGCCAGTAATTCACCACAGGAGGGACTAGTGGAACTTATACTATGGCGGCACGCTGAAGCCGAGGATGGCGCACCCGATAGCGAGCGCAAACTTACCGATAAAGGGCGGAAGCAAGCGAAGACCATGGCGGAATGGCTCAAACCAAGGTTGCCGAAAAATACGCTGATCCTCGTCAGCCCAACCACGCGCACCCAGCAAACCGCCGCCGCGCTCGATGACACTTTTGAAATCCTCGAAGAAATAGGGCCGGGCGCGTCCGCAAAGGCGATTCTGGCGGCCGCGGATTGGCCTGACAATGAGGGAGCGGTAATCATAGTCGGCCATCAACCTACACTAGGAGAGGTGGCGGCATTGATCCTGTCCGGTAACACCCCCTCATGGAATATTCGGAAGGGCGCTGTGTGGTGGTTCACCCATAAGAAGAAGAATGGGATCGAAGAGATATTTCTACACGCCGCGATCTCACCGGACATGGTGTAAAAATGCGTTTCCGTTTAACTCGGAAAATCCATTAGGACTCAAGGTTCTGCTTGTCCACCTCGGGTATGAGCGGGTGTACACGGCATCCAGCTTCAGAGCTTTCCATGGCACCGCAAAAAGCTTTTCAGCGATACCGGAAAATCTACAACAGGATAATATCCATAAGCAATGCCCCCGGTATTTACGTCCAGCATGATATTCTTTATATCGCCGAGTTCGATTCGCTCGAGATCATAGACATTTTGTCCAATGAGAGCATCGGCACGCATTAACCGGAGCGCAGGCCCTCACTCATCCGAAATTCAGGATTTTGTCATGGGTACCGCGATCCCCCAGCCTATGTTTATTCCTGATAGTTTTTCTGATCGATCGAGTATCGACCGATTCCCGGGCATTACCATAAATCAAGGATAAAGGACGAGAATACCCTCATTCGTACGGCAACTCGCAAAGAGGAATGCTGCTTTTCCCTCAAGAAAGTAATCGCCGATACCGCGACTTGGGCAACATACTCATCATGGACAGACCCGACATTGAATTGGAACATCCTGCTGGCCACCAGCCTTTGGTTCTCGTAAGCCTGGCGGCGCTGGGCGTGGTCTATGGAGATATCGGCACAAGCCCGTTATACGTCATGAAGACCGTTTTTGATCCCATCCACGGACTTACCGTCAACGAGGGTAACGTGGTGGGCATCATTTCCCTCATTTTCTGGGCGCTGATGATTGTGGTGTCGCTGAAGTACATCACATTGATCATGCGGGCCGACAATCATGGGGAGGGCGGTATCATGGCGTTGCTCTCGCTGGCCAGCTCTTCGGTGATAAGCAACCCGCAACTGCGCAATATCCTGTTTCTCATCGGCGCATTTGGCGCGGCGCTGTTCTACGGGGACGGCGTCATTACGCCGGCAATCTCGGTATTGAGCGCGGTGGAAGGGTTGGAAGTGGCAACGCCGCTGCTTACGCCCTTTGTGCAGCCTATCACGCTGATTGTCCTGATCGCGCTTTTCTTTCTGCAACAACGCGGCACAGGGGGAATAGGGGCCATGTTCGGGCCGGTCATGCTGATATGGTTCAGCACCCTCGGCCTTGCGGGCTTCGTCAACATTACTGCCGCGCCCCAGATACTGACAGCGTTCAATCCGATGCATGCCCTCGCCTTTTGCGCAAATAACGGCTGGCTGGCATTTATCGCCCTCGGAGCTGTTGTCCTGGCTGTCACGGGGGGGGAGGCGCTCTATGCGGACATGGGACACTTTGGCGCAAAACCGATCCGGCTGGCCTGGTACGTCTGTGTGCTGCCCGCGCTTACGTTGAATTATCTAGGGCAAGGCGCTTTGCTTCTCTCCAACCCGTCAGCAATTTCCAATCCTTTTTATCTCTTGTTTCCTGCCTGGGCGCTATACCCCGCGGTCGGGCTGGCGACCCTCGCCACCGTGATCGCGTCGCAATCCGTTATCTCCGGCGTTTTTTCGATGACCAAGCAGGCTATTCAACTGGGATTCCTGCCGCGCATGCAGATCAAATACACATCCGATCGGAAGATCGGCCAGATCTATATACCATTCGTCAATTGGACTCTGCTGGCGGTAGTGGTCATGGCCGTGCTGGGATTCGGCTCATCTTCCAGCCTCGCGTCCGCATACGGATTTGCGGTGACCGCCACGATGGTGATTGAAACCCTGCTCACCTTCTTCGTGATTCGTTATGCGTGGAACTATCCCTTCATTTTGTGCTTGCTCGCAACCGGATTTTTTTTGACGGTCGACACTGCCTTTTTTACCGCCACCACGCTGAAACTTGCCCAGGGCGGCTGGTTTCCGCTCGCGATTGGCACTGTCATTTTCTTCGTCATGATTACGTGGAATCGTGGGCGTCTGCTTCTGCTCGAACATTTACGCTCGGCGGCGATACCGCTTCACCCGTTTCTTGAGTCGCTGATCAGGAATCCACCCACACGGGTGGCCGGCACATCCGTCTTTTTAACCGCCGATCCCGCTGGGGTACCCCATGCATTGTTGCATAATCTTGCTCATAACCAGGTCCTGCACGAGCGCGTCGTGTTTTTGACCGTGGATTACCAGGAAATTCCACGGATTCCGGTAGCCCAGCGGGTATCGGTAACGCCATTGATTGAAAACTGCTACCAGATCACTGTTCGATACGGCTTCAAGGATCAGCCCAATCTCCCCTATGCACTTGAACTGTGCATGCCGTATGGGCTTGTATTTGAGCCACTCAATACATCCTATTTTCTTAGCCGCGAAATCGTGGTGCCGACTGCGGGTACCGGCATGGCACAATGGCGGGAACGCCTATTTGCCAC
>JACXTT010013794.1_pt1 | contig 10626 bp, 10 predicted proteins | sample 9270951 | NCBI WGS metagenome assembly JACXTT01 (sample SAMN15532306, study PRJNA645909) | rock metagenome | isolation source: weathered quartz diorite | place: Puerto Rico | collected 2017-06-21
GCTGCGCCTGAGCCAGGAAGAAGAATTTGACGGCGCCGACCTGTCGGTGCACAAGATCAGCGCAACGCCGGAGCGGGAAGTCAACTGGTAGGCATGATTGGAAACCACTGCGTCTGTCGGATGGTTTCCATGAACTTCACGATCATGTGAAGTTCACCAATAATCGTCGATGCATTTCAGAGAACGGATAGTGGAAAGTTCATTCTCTTTACGGTATCCAAACGGGACCAAGGAACCATGCTGAGTTTCAATACAACACTCCATCGATTCTTTCTTCGACTGCTTGTTCTTTTTGCCTTGGGCTCGCTGCTTGGGGGTTGTGGCACTGAGCGTGACTTAGTTAGATACTCCTTCGAGTTCGATCTCCGATACGACAACCAGCACGCAGAAATTCTGGATTACTGGTATGGAAAGTCAAAAAATGAATGGCGGCTCCGTGCTGACGAAGATTTAGTCAAGTCGGGAAGGCCCATTTTCTTTGAGAGTGTTACTGGGCAAATGCTTTCTGACAATCTGCTGTACGTCAAATGGCGTGATACCGATATTGGAAAAGTGTATGAAGACACCGTCGATCTACGGAATCGAATGCCAAGAAACATTGAGGACCACACGATCTATTTGATGATAAAGGGCCCTCAGCTATATGTGTATCTGGTATCCCCAGAGCGTCGCCCATCCAACGTGCCTAGCAACGGCCCGAGCATGTATGGCTATAGAAAAGTCACAACCCTCTATCCAGATCAGCCCAAGCAGTAAACCAACCTTTTCCCGGCCCCTCCGGTGCAAGGCTCTGCGCCTCACTCCAGGATGCGCCCCGTAGTCCGGTAGATGCCCAGCGAGGTATAGCTCGACGCCACCTGCCCGCCGGCGGGCAGGCGCAACGCGAAGTCGCCGAGGTCCATAACCAGTCCGCGCTCCAGCGTGCGCCGGATGTTGCCCGGGCTGAGGTCGTCGCCGCTGGCGCGCAGGGCCTCGACGGCGAAGCGCAGGTTGATGCAGCCCTCCAGGCTCAGCATGGAGGGCGCCTGTCCGGCCTTGGCCATGGCGCTCTGGTATTCGCGCACCACGCGGCGGTTGCGGCTCCAGGGGTTGGGGTAGACCATGGAGGTCATGATGCCGGCCACGCCGGTCTGCAACCTGTCGGTCAACACACGCCCGCCCACGACGCTGAGGACGGCCACACGTGCGGCCATGCCGGCCGCTTGCTGGTACTGGGCGATAAACTCGGGCGCCGCCGCCCCGGCGGCGATCAGCACCACCACCTGCGGCGCCAGCTGCCGCACCTCGGCCACGGCGGCGGCAATCTTCTCGGGTCCGCTGCCCACCAGAACCGCGGGCAGGGGCTGGCCCAGGGGCTCGAAGGCTTTCTTCGCGTTGTCCAGGCCGGCGCGCCCGAAGGGGTTGTCCTGGTACACCAGCGCCACCTTGGTGATGCCTATGGTGGGCAGCACATGGGCGAAGCCGGTGAATTCGTCGCCGTAGCTGGCCTTGGTGTGGAAGATCCAGCGGCTGCCGGGGCTGGTGTCGCGCAGCTGGTTGGCACCGCTGGAAATGCCGAACACCGGCACATCCAGTTCCTCCAGCACCGGCCGCAAGGCCTGCAGGCTGCCGGTGCCCACCAGGTTGACGAAAGCCGCGATGCCCTTGCCGGCCAGTACACGTGCGTTCTGCACCGAACGGGCGGCCTCGTAGCCGTCGTCCAGGTATTCCAGCTTCAGCAAACGTCCGCGCACACCGCCTGCGTCATTGATAGCGGTGGCGCAGGCGTCGGCCCCCTTGCGGTATTCCTCGCCATACTCCGCAAACGGCCCGCTGAACGGCGCCGTGGTGCCCAGCAGGATGGGCGGCAGGCTGCCCGCCATGCCGCACAGCGGCAGCGCCAGGTACAGGCCCATGAGCGTGTGGCGCCAGCCCTTCCCCGGATACGACGACAGATGGCGCAGTGGTTCGAGGAAGGGCATGGCGACTCCTGTTCAGCCTAGAGAGTGGATATCCGCACGGGCTGCCCGTGCACCGCAGGCCTCATGCGGAGCGCCCCCCGAGGTAGAGCTCCCGCACCTGGTCGTCCTGCATCAGCGCCTGCGCCGTGCCGGTCAGCGCCACCGCGCCCATGGACAGCACATAGGCGCGGTCGGAGATGCGCAGGGCCTCCATCGCGTTCTGCTCCACCATCAGGATGGTGACGCCCTCCTTGTCGCGCACCTGCACGATGGCCTGGAACACCTCGTGCAGCACCTTGGGCGACAGACCGGCGGACGGCTCATCCAGCAGCAGGATGCGCGGGCGCGGCATCAGCGCGCGGGCCAGCGCCAAGATCTGCCGCTCGCCACCGGACATGGACGATGCGCGCTCATGCAGTTTGGTCTGCAGGATGGGGTACAGGGCGCACAGCTCTTCGATGCGGCGCTCGCACGTCGCCCTGCCCAGGTAGTGCCCGCCGACCTGCAGGTTTTCATGGATGCTCAGGGCGCTGAACACGTTGTCGGTCTGCGGCACAAAGCCCAGGCCGCAGTGGCGGATCTTGCGGTGCACCAGCACCTGGGACACGTCCTGGCCTTCCAGCACCACGCGCCCGGTGCGCGGCAGCACAAAGCCGGCAATGGTCTTGAGCAGCGTGCTCTTGCCGCAGCCGTTGGGGCCGAGCAGGGTGACGATCTCGGCGGCCTGCGCCTGCAGCGTCATGCCGCGCAGGATGTCGACTTCGGCGGAATAGCCGGCGACCACGTTGTCAATCTCTATCATGCGGCCACCTCCATGCCAGCTTGCGATGCCGTGCCCAGATAGGCCTGCAGCACCCGTTCGTTGGACGCCAGGTCGTCCGGATGGCAGCTGGCCACGATATGGCCGCGGTCCAGCACGATGCAGCGGGTGCAGACCTCGCGGATGAAATGCATGTCGTGCTCGACGATGACCAGCGTCATGCCCTGGGCATTGAGCCGCTTCAGTGCGGCCACGATGTCGCGGCGCAGGTTGGGGTGCACACCGGCGGTGGGCTCGTCCAGCAGCAGGATGCGCGGGTCGGCCATCAGCGCGCAGACCATGCCCAGCAGCTTTTTCTGCCCGCCGGACAGGGCCGAGGCCGGCAGGTCGCGCACGGCCGTCAGCAGCAACTGGTCCAGCAGCTGGCGCGCCTTGTCGGCGGCGTGGATTTCTGCGCTGCGCGCAGCGCGCGTGCCCAGCAGCGTGTCCCACACGCCATGGTGGGCGGTGACGGCTGCCATGGCCACTTCCATGACCGACATCTTGGTGGGCATGGACGGCAGCTGGAAGGTGCGCGCCATGCCGGTGCGCACGATGCGGTGCGCCGGCAGCGCGTCAATGCGCCGGCCGTCGTAATGGATGCGGCCCGCGTCGATGGCGGTGAAGCCGGTGATGGCGTTGAGCAGCGTGCTCTTGCCGGAACCGTTGGGGCCGAGCAGACCGACGATCTCGCCGGGCGCAATGTCAAAGCTGACGTCGCGCAGCACCTGGTTGCCGCCGAAGGCCTTGGCCAGCGCCTGCACGGAGAGCAGGGAAGACGGGTGGGAACTCATGGCATCTTCCTCAGTTTCTCGGGCAGCAGGCCTTCGCTGCGCCACAGCAGGCAGGCCAGCAGGATGGCGCCTATCAGGCCCAGGCGCAGCGCGCCGGCCAGGTCGGAGCCGAAGTGGAAGTAGTCCTTGAAAAACGGCACGGCGGCATAGGCGGCCTGCACCAGCACCACGCCCAGCAGCACACCGGCGGTATTGCCCAGGCCGCCAATCATCAGCATGGTCCACAGCAGAAAGGTCTCGGAGGCCACCATGTAGTCCGGCCCGGCAAAGCTCATGTAGTGCGCATACAGCGAGCCGGCCAGCGCCGTGACCGCGGCACCGCACAGGATGGCGCGCGACTTCAGCGCGCGCAGGTCATAGCCCATGCAGATGGCCAGCTGCGGCTCTTCGCGCATCAGGCGCAGGCCGCGCCCGAAGCGGCCATTGCCCAGGCGGCGGCACAGCAGGGCCACCACCAGGCCGGCAAGCAGGACCAGCGCCAGAAAGGCAAGCGCACTCCAGGGCCGGCCCCAGCTGTCGAACAGCGAGGGAATGCCGCTGTTACCTTGGGCGCCACCGGTCAGCCAGCCTTCATTGGTGGCCACAGTGCGCAGGATCTCGGCAATCGCCAGCGTGGCAATGCCCCAGTAGTCGGAGCTGAGCGCGCGCCCCAGCCGCGCCACGCACCAGCCCAGGGCCATGGCCAGCGCCACACCCGCGGCCGCACCGGCCAGCGCCGGCCAGCCGGCCTGGGTGGCGATGGCGGTGGCGTACACGCCAATGCCGGCAAAGGCGATGTGGCCGAAGTTCAGCAAGCCGGAATAGCCCGCCTGCAGGTTCAGGCCCAGCGCCATCAGCGCGTAGATGCCGGCCACGGTGAAGGAGGACACCAGAAAATCAAACACGGCGCACCTCCCGGTCAAACAGGCCATAGGGCTTGAACAGCAGGGCCAGCAGCAGGATCAGGAACGAGGCGGCGCTGATATAGGCCACCGGCAGGAAGGCCACCGGCTTGCCCAGCAGCCCGCCGAAGTTCAGGTTGGTGACCAGGGTCTCGGTCAGGGCGATCAGCGCGGCGCCGGCCACGGCCCCCAGCGGATTGCCCAGCCCGCCCAGGATGGCGGCGGCAAACACCGGCAGCAGCAGGTCCTGCCCCAACTGGATGTGCGCGCCGGTGGACAAGGCCAGCAGGCTGCCGCCCAGGCCGGCCATGGCACCGCTGGCGAAATTGACCAGCCGGGTCAGCCCCTCGGCGTACAGGCCGGACGCCGCGGCCAGCGCCGGGTTGCTGGACAGCGCGCGCATGGCGCGGCCGGTGCGGGTGTAGAACAGCAGCAAGGCAAACAGTATCAGCAGCATCAGCGTGGTGCCGACGGCGAACACCTGGGTTAGCGACAGGCGCGCGCCGGCCCAGACCACGGGCTCGGTCAGCGGCAGGTTGAACATGCGCGGGAAGGACCCGGCCACGCCCTGCGACACCGCCAGCACCAGCATGGACACGGCCAGCGAGCCGATCATGGTGATGGCGGGGCCCGACTTCAGCAGCCGCCGGAACACCAGCAGATGCAGCAGCAGCGCCAGCACCCCGGTGGCCACGCAGGACACGGCGATGGCGGGCACCAGCAGCAGGCCTTCGCTATGCAGGGCGTAAGTGAGAAAGGCCCCCAGCATGGCGTACTGCACATGCGCGATATTGGGGAATTTGACGAGGCCGTACACCATGCTCAAACCCAGAGCGGTGAGTGCCAAGTCCGACGCGCGCAGCAGCGTGTCGACAAAAAGTTGAAACATCCTGAATTTCCATGGACAGCAATACCCGCCCGGGCCGCGTGCGCGCATGCGGCCCGGGGTGGCGAGGGCGGGGCATAGCCCGCGCGGTGAATCAGCGGGGGACGACCTTGCCGTCGTACTTCAGCTTGGCATAGGGCGGATCCACACGCTGGCGGTCCGCATCGAACACGATGGGGCCGGTCACGCCGACATACCCGCCCTTGCCGATCTCCTTGAGCGCAGCCTGCACGGCGGCGGGTTCCACCGACTTGGCCTTGTTCATGGCGGCTGCGGTCAGCAGCACGGCGTCATAGGCGTAGCCGGTGTACGAGGTCTTCATGCCTTCCTTGTACTTGGCCGCAAAGGCTTCGGCATAGGCCTTGCCGGCGGCGCCCTGCACCGAGCCCACTTCCATGCCCAGTTGGCCCTTGGCGATGTCGGCCGGCGTGTCGGACAGACTCATGCTCAGCAGGATGGCGTACCACGGCGACTTGCGCAGGCCCAGCTCATAGGCTTCGCGGTTGATGACGGCAGACTCCTGGCCATAAGCGGTGTAGACATAGGCGTCCGGTTCCGACTTGGCCATTTGCTGCAGCTCGCGGCGGTAGGTGGACTGGCCGGCGGTGTACAGCACCTCGGTCACGACCTGGCCGCCGAGCTTTTCAAACTCTTCCTTGAAGCCGCTGGACACGCCCTGGCCATAGGCGTTGTTGGGCGCAATCATGGCGACCTTGCGGTAGCCCAATGCATAGGTGTCGGCCGCCGAGAATCGGTTGCCCAGGTTTTCCAGGCCGATCAGGTTGAAGGCGGTGGCGCCCAGGTCGCGGATCTTGATGCTGGTGCTGGCAATGTTGATGTGGGTCACACCTTCCTTCACCAGGTATTGCGCCATAGGCAGGGTGATGCCTGACGAATACTCACCGATGACCACGGGCACCTTGTCCACGCTCACCAGCTTGCGTGCAGCGTTCAGGGCCGTGGTCGCGTTGCCACCAGAATCCTCGATGATGACGTTGAACTTCTTGCCCAGCACGCCGCCTTGCCCGTTGACCTTGTCGACCGCCAGACCGACGGCGCGGCGCACGTCCTCGCCCACGGTGGCATTGGCGCCGGTCAGGGACAGCACGGCGCCCATCTGGATAGCGTCCTGTGCCAGGGCCTGCGAGGCGCCGGCCAGATTGGCCAGCATCAGCGCGGGAAGAAGAAAAAGTCGTGGTTGGAAAACCATGGAAGAGCTCCGGAAGTAGTAATGAAAACGGTGCGGATCAATAGCTGGCCAACGGCGCAGGGGCAGCATTCTTGAAGGTGTAGACGGTGACCGGGGCCTGTTTTATGTTGCCCTTGTCGTCATAGGCATAGGTGCCGGCGACGCCCTTGTAGTTGGCCTTGTAGAGCTCCGCGCCGACCTTGGCCGGGTCCACCGAACCGGCCTTCTGCATGGAGTCGGCGATCAGCAGCATCTGGTCGTAGAAGGACGCTGCAAACACGTCCGGGTCCTGGTTGAAGCGCTTCTTGTACTTGGCCTTGAAGGCCGGACCGCTGACCATGGTGTCCAGCATCGCGCCGCCCTGGGCGCAGAACAGCGTGTCATTGACCGCGTCGGCGGCGAGCTTGCCCATTTCGGGGCTGCACAGCGTGTCGCCGCCTAGCAGCTTGGCCTTCACGCCCAGCTGCTTCATCTGGCCCATCATGGGCGCGGCCTGGGGCGCATAGCCACCGTAGAAGATGATGTCGGGCTGCTTGGCCTTCATATTGGTCAGGATGGCGGCGAAGTCCGTGGCCTTGTCGGTGGTGAACTCCTGCCCCAACAGTGTCAGGCCCTGGGCCTTGGCTTCCTTGAGAAACTCTTCGGCCACGCCCTGGCCGAAGGCGGTGCGGTCGTCGATGACGCCCGCGGTCTTCACCTTCAGCACCTTGGCGGCGTAGACCGCCATGCTGGCGCCGATCTGGTTGTCACCCGCAACAATGCGGAACAGGTTCTTGTAGCCGCCCTGCGTCACCTTGGGATTGCTGCCCACGGTGGACAGCAGCACGCCGCCTTCGTTGTACACGCGGGACGCCGGAATCGCGACGCCGGAGCAGTACGGCCCCATGACGTACTTGACGCCACTGTCGACCAGCTTCTGCGCCACGCTGACGCCGGACTTGGGATCGCACTGGTCGTCTTCGGAGTCCAGTTCGAACTTCAGTGTCTTGCCCGCCACCACGATCTTTTTGGCATTGAGCTCTTCGACTGCCAAGCGCACGCCGTTCTCGTTGTCCCGGCCGGCAAAGGCATTGGGACCGGACAGCGGCCCGGTCTGGCCGATCTTGACGATCTGTTCCTCGGCATGGGCCGTGCCGGCCAGGGGGATGAGGGCCGCAGCCAATACGGCCAGCAGGGTGATGAAAGGGATGCGCATGTGAACTTTCTCCTGGTTGGGTGGGTGAAAAACTCGGATGTCCGGCCGCTGCCTGTCAGGCGGCCATGGATGCGTAGCGGTAGTCGGTGGCCGGCACATGCGTCTCCTTGATGGTGCGGGGAGAGACCCAGCGCATCAGGTTCAGGGCCGAGCCGGCCTTGTCATTGGTGCCGCTACGGCGCGCGCCGCCGAAGGGTTGCTGCCCGACGACCGCGCCGGTGGGCTTGTCATTGATGTAGAAGTTGCCGGCGCAGAAGCGCAGCGCCTTGTGCGCCTGGGCGATGGCAGCGCGGTCGCGGGCAAACACGGCACCGGTGAGCGCATACGGGCTGGTCTGGTCCACCAGACGCAGCACGGCTTCCCAGTCGGCGTCCTTGAACACATGCACGGCCAGCACCGGCCCGAAGATTTCTTCGGCCATCAGCGTGTGGCCGGGGTCTTCGACCTGCACCACGGTGGGGGCCACGAAATAGCCTTGGCTGTCATCGGCGGTGCCGCCGGCGAGGACCGTGGTGCCGGCGCCCTGGCGCGCCAGCTTCAGGTAGCCCGCGATGCGGTCCAGCGCACGCTGGTCGATGACCGCGCCCATGAAGGTGCTGAGGTCGGCCACATCGCCCATGCGGATGGTGGCCACCATGTCCAGCAGGCGTGCCTTGACCTGCGGCCAGATCGATGCCGGCACATAGGCGCGCGAGGCCGCGCTGCACTTCTGCCCCTGGTATTCAAAGGCACCGCGCAACAGCGCCACGGCCAGCGCGTCCACGTCGGCGGAGGCGTGCGCCATCACAAAGTCCTTGCCACCGGTCTCGCCCACCAGCCGCGGGTAGGAGCGGTAGGCCGGCAGGTTTTGCGCCGCCTGCAGCCACAGGCGGTCGAACACCGCGGTGGAACCGGTGAAGTGGATGCCGGCCATGTGCGCGCTGCCCATGACGGCGGCGCTGACCTGCACCGGGTCACCGGGCACAAAGTTGATGACGCCGGGCGGCAACCCGGCTTCTTCCAGCAGCTGCAGGAACAGGTAGTTGCTCAGTGCCGCCGTAGACGACGGCTTCCAGACCACGGAGTTGCCCATCAGCACCGGCGCGGTGGCGAGGTTGCCGCCGATGGCCGTGAAGTTGAACGGCGTCACCGCATAGACAAAGCCCTCCAGCGGGCGGTAGTCCAGCCGGTTGCGCAGGCCGGCCGACGACAGCGGCTGCTGTTCGCTGATCTCGCGGGCGAACTGCACGTTGAAGCGCAGGAAGTCGATGAGCTCGCAGGCGGCGTCAATTTCCGCCTGATAGGCCGTCTTGCTCTGGCCCAGCATGGTGGCGGCGTTGAGGCGCTGGCGCCATGGACCGGCCAGCAGATCGGCTGCCTTGAGGAACACGGCCGAGCGTTCTTCCAGCGTCCAGTGCGCCCAGTCCTTTTGCGCCGCGACGGCGTGCGCAATGGCCTGCTGCGCATGCACGCCATCAGCCTGGCACAGTTCGGCCAGCACGTGCTGGTGGTCGTGCGGGCAGACCACCTGGCTGCGCGCCCGGGTGTGAAAGTGCTGGCCACCCAGCACCAGCGGGATCTCCACTTTGTTGCTGCGCTGCTGCAGCAGCTGGGCCTGCAATTGCGCCCGTTCCGGCGAACCGGCGGCATAGGACAGGACGGGTTCGTTGACCGCTTCAAAGGCGTCGTTCGCGCTTTTTTGGATGCAATTCATTATTTATTAAATCCAATTATTTATAAATTGGATCCAATCATAACGAATTGGATCCTAAAGGACAATAGGCATTTCCGCGTTGTCTCCGCCCTTCACGCCATCGACCATGCAAACGCCCAACAAGCCCGCCAAAGCCCTGCACGAAACCATCCGCAATCAGCTGCGCTATGAAATCCTGAGCAATGCATTGCCCGTGGGCTACGCCCTGAAGCAGGACGCGTTGGCCGCGCGCTTCAACGCCAGCCGCATCCCGGTGCGCGAGGCACTGCGCCAGCTGGAAGCCGAGGGGCTGGTGGCCCACTACCTGAACCGCGGTGCGGTGGTGGCGGGCATGAACCTGGAACAGATCTGCGAAATGATGGACATCCGGGTGGCGCTGGAATGCCATGCCGCCAAGCTGGCGGTGCCCAACATGGTGGAGCGCGACTTCGAGGCGATCGAAAAAATCCTCAATGAATACACGGCGTCGGACTCGGTGGACGAATGGGCCGAACACAACCGGCGCTTCCACCTGGCGCTGTCATCGGCGGCCAACAACCGGCGCCTGCGCCGCCTGATCGAAGAGTTCTGCCTGAACACCGACCGCTACACGCATGTGGCCATGTCGCAGGCCACCGGCAAGGAGCGTCCGCAAGAAGACCACTACCGCATCCTGGAGGCCTGCCGCGCGCGCGACGTGCCGCGCGTGGTGCAGCTGCTGGAAGAGCACATCCTGGACACCAAGCGCGAACTGATGGCCACGGCACGGGCCAACGAAGACAAGGCGGCGCAGCGCTGAGTCCGGCGTCCGCCTGAATGCTATTTAATTAATAGCTGCTTGCGAATATCCTGCAAGGGCTGCAAAGAAGTTTTGCAACTTTTCGGCATCCAGGTGCCCGTCCGTGCGCACACTGCTGCACAGGTCCAGCCCGTGGGGTTGCACCGCCTGCACCGCGGCCACCACATTGGCCGGGCTCAGACCACCGGCCAGGAACACTGGTACCGGGGATTGGTCACGGATGCGCCGGCTCAGTGTCCAGTCGTGTGTGCGCCCGGTGCCGCCCAACTCCTTCACCGCCAGCTTCTGGTTGCCGGAGTCCAGTAGCAGGGCGTCAACCAGCGGCGCCACGGCCAGCGCCTCCTGCACCGCGCTTTCATCGACGATATGGATGACCTGCACCAGCTTGATGCCGGGCAGGCGCGCACGCAGCACACGCAGGTCGGCATGCGGCACATGGTCCACCAGCTGCAGTGTCGTGGTGCGGCAGCG
>JACXTT010013795.1_pt1 | contig 10625 bp, 11 predicted proteins | sample 9270951 | NCBI WGS metagenome assembly JACXTT01 (sample SAMN15532306, study PRJNA645909) | rock metagenome | isolation source: weathered quartz diorite | place: Puerto Rico | collected 2017-06-21
TTGTTTTTATTACTGGAAGATCGATATGCATGGGCTGCAAAACTAATCCGTTGGAAATACAAAAAGAAACTGGAGAAAATGGAGAAGAAACATTTCCAGGGAGAACGCAATGGAGCCAATTTTATGAAGTATAAAAAGTATATGTTCTATCTATATAAAGCATAAAAGTCTAAACGTTTTAAAACAAAAGTCGATAATGAATCGACTTTTGTTTTTTACTCTTCTAATAAAATTTATTCATCATGTCTTTGACTGCTCACTGGCAAAAACATACACTACAGTTTCTTTTTGAAGCAGGTACTTCGAGAGGTGTATTGAAAACCAAAGACACCTGGTATATTAAACTTTGGGAGTACAAAACTCCATCCGTTATCGGAATTGGAGAATGCGGACCACTCAAAGACCTTAGCCCGGACGACCGATCAGAACTGGAATCAAAGCTGGATGAAGTTTGTAAAAGAATAACAAAAATAGATTTTTCTGATTCTATTCATCAACTACTCACTACTTTTTCATTACAGGAATATCCATCCGTTTTATTTGGATTGGAAACTGCTTTATTGGATTTGAAAAACGGGGGAGACAGAATAATTTTTCCTACCCCTTTTTCAAACGGAAAAGAAAGCATCCCTATCAACGGCCTTGTCTGGATGGGCGATGAAGTATTTATGCAAGAACAACTGGAAGAAAAAATTAACCAGGGCTATGATTGCATAAAACTTAAAATCGGTGCTATCGATTTTAATACAGAAATAAAATTAATAGAAAGTATTCGCAAGCGTTTTACACTGGAACAAATCACCATTCGCGTAGATGCCAACGGTGCCTTCGGATTTCAGGAAGCAAAAGAAAAATTAAAAATATTGTCTGACTATTCTCTTCATTCTATTGAACAACCCATCAGAGCCGGTCAACCAGAAGAAATGCGTTGGTTATGTGCGGAAACTCCTTTGGCAATAGCGCTGGACGAAGAATTGATTGGGATAAAAACAGCAAAAGAGAAAAGTAATTTACTTGAATTCATCCGTCCTCAGTACATCATTTTAAAACCAACCCTGGTGGGTGGTATGGAAATGAGCAGAGAATGGATTCGAATAGCGGAAAGTCTGAACATAGGATGGTGGCTGACCTCCGCACTGGAGTCTAATATCGGATTAAATGCCATTAGCCAATTCACTTCTTCTTTATCGGTATCGATGCCCCAGGGTCTTGGCACAGGTCAACTCTACAGCAATAATATCAATGCTCCGCTTTCTATAAAAAAAGGGCGGTTGTATTATGACGTCTCAAAAACATGGGATTTAAGTATTTTTTCTTAACTTGAATTAACAATAATTTAATCATCCATTTTCGAATTTTAAAATTTACATGGAAGCTGTTCATTCAAAAGGGAATTTTTTGTTTTTTGACAAAGACTATGTAGCCGAATTTGTATACGGCGGTATTGACGGCGCTATTACTACGTTTGCCGTAGTAGCAGGTGCTTCCGGTGCCAATCTTAGTCTTTCTGTCATTATTATTTTAGGGGTAGCCAATCTCCTGGCAGATGGATTTTCTATGTCGGTTGGAAATTATTTTTCGACCAAAGCGGAACAGGATAATTACGACAAGCATAAAGCAATCGAATATTGGGAAGTAGAGAACATGCGTGAAAAAGAAATAGAAGAAATACGTGAAATATATGCAAAAAAAGGCTTCCATGGAGATTTACTGGAACAGGTAGTCACAACCATCACGGCAAACAAAGATGTGTGGGTAGATACCATGATGAAAGAAGAACTGGAAATGATAAAAGACGAAAGAACGCCTGTCAAAACCGCTACCGTCACTTTCATCGCTTTTGTGCTTATTGGATTGATTCCACTCCTCTCCTACCTTTCTGCGTGGATTTTTGATTTAGATAAAACACATTTATTTTTATCTTCCTGTATCCTTACAGCGATAGGCCTTGCCATTGTCGGATATTTTAAAAGTCTTGTAACAGAAAAAAATAAATTAATGAGTATCATGGAAACACTTGTACTTGGCGGCATTGCAGCAGGTTTATCGTATCTTGTAGGAGCCGTTCTTGAAAAAATGTTTGTGTAATTAAAATAAGGAGGAAAGAAATAAAGAAGAAAAGGAGGAAAGAATAATAAACAATAAATTTCATTCTTTCCTTCTCTGCTCCTTTCCCTCTTTACTCCTCCCTTTTCATGTATCCTGAAAAAATTTCTATAAAAGACTTTATATACGAACTTCCTACGGAACGCATCGCGAAATATCCTTTAGCGGAACGCGATGCCTCCAAACTTTTAATTTACCGGAACGGAGAAATTAAAGAAGACCTCTATTTAAATATTGATCGATACCTGCCCTCCGAATCCCTGCTCATTTTTAACGATACCAAAGTACTTCAGGCCCGAATGTTTTTTTTCAACAGTAAAGGCGATAAAATAGAAATTTTCTGTCTGGAACCTGCGAATGAAAATGACCTGGCCATTGCAATGGCTTCAACGGGCACAGTACGTTGGAAATGCCTGGTAGGCAAAGCCGCCAAGTGGAAAGAAAAAACAATCCATTTTTCAAACGACCAGGTTTCGTTGGAAGCAGAAATAGTGGAAAGAGAAACAGATTCCTTTATTATTGAATTTCGCTGGCAACCCGAAAAACTCAGCTTTGCGGAAATATTGCACCATGCGGGAAAAATGCCCATTCCTCCTTATCTGAAACGTACTACAGAAGAAATAGACCTACAGCGCTATCAGACCATTTATGCCAGGGAAGAAGGTTCTGTAGCAGCTCCTACAGCCGGGCTGCATTTCACCGAAAGAGTTTTCAATAAATTAAAATCAAAAAACATTCAACCTTCTTACGTGACCTTGCACGTAGGCGCGGGCACTTTCAAGCCTGTAAAGGCTCCTGTGATGGCCGAACATGAAATGCATTCGGAATTCATCGATGTTCCAATAGATAATTTACGCAAAATAGTTTCTTCTTTAGATAAACCCATCGTTGTTGTCGGTACAACTTCTCTGCGCACGGTGGAATCTATTTATTGGATTGGGGTAAAGATTTTACAGGAAAAAGTTAGCATGATAGAAATTCCCGAACTGAAACAATGGGAACCTTACCGTCTTAGCGAAACAACCATTACTCCCGAGCAAGCACTGAATGCGGTCATCCACTGGTTGGAAAATAAAAACCACGAAAGACTTATTTGCAAAACCAGCTTACTAATTGTACCTGGTTACCAGTTAAAATTGGTAGATGCTTTGGTTACTAATTTTCATCAGCCAGAAAGTACGCTTATATTACTGGTCGCTACTTTGGTGGGAAAAGATTGGAGAAAAGTATACGAATATGCGTTGGAAAATCAATTCCGGTTTTTAAGTTATGGAGATGGGTCGCTGTTGTTTACGAATAAGAATCGATAAAAAACCGTCATTGCGAGGAATGGCGCCAACGGCGCCGTGACGAAGCAATCTGCCAACTACGCAGCCCGAGGCAATTGAAATTACAAAATAATTTTAGCGATGGAATGCAGCTTCGTTTAAGGCAGATTGCTTCACTGCGTTCGCAATGACGAGTGAAAATAAATAAAAAATTATTTCGCCCGTTCAATTGTATACTGCACCAACTGAGAAAGCGATTTTTTATAAATGGAATCCGGAAAAGTATTTAATAATTCAAAGGCTTCGTTCTGAAAACGAATCATGGCCTGCGTAGCGTATTCAATGCCTCCGGAGTCTTTTACAAACTGGATCACCTCGGCTACTTTTTTAGGTTTATGATTTTCGTTCTTTATAATATTAACAATCTTGCGTTTTTCTAACCACCCTGCTTTGTTCAAAGCATGAATAACCGGTAAAGTCATCTTGCGTTCCTTGATATCAATACCAACCGGTTTGCCGATTACATCCGCACTGGTATAATCGAATAGATCGTCTTTGATTTGAAAAGCCATTCCTACTTTTTCACCAAACAATCTGACTTTTGCAATTACTTCCGGAGACGCATTTACAGAAGACGCGCCTACTCCGCAACAGGAAGAGATAAGCGAAGCTGTTTTCTGACGAATAATTTCGTAGTAAATTTCTTCCGTGATATTAAGATTTCTTGCCTTTTCAATCTGGAGCAATTCGCCTTCGCTCATTTCCTTTACCGCATCGGATACTATTTTTAGCAGATGAAAATCATTGTTATCGATAGAAAGCAACAGCCCTCTCGATAAAAGATAATCGCCCACTAAAACAGCGATTTTATTTTTCCATAAAGCATTGATAGAAAAAAAACTTCTGCGGTAATTCGCATCGTCTACTACATCGTCGTGCACCAGGGTAGCGGTGTGAAGAAGCTCAATCAAGGCGGCACCGCGATAAGTGGAATCGTTTACCTCTCCACACAAACGGGCCGAAAGAAAAACAAACATCGGTCTCAACTGTTTGCCTTTACGTTTCACGATGTAATTCATGATCGTGTCCAGCAGCATCACCTTAGTTTTCATAGAATCTCTGAATTTATCTTCAAAGTGTTCGATGTCTTTTAGAATCGGATCTTGTATTTCTTTTAAATCTAATGCCATTTGTACTACAAGTATACTTTAATTTTTCGGTTTTAACCAATTGAAAAATACGGTTATATTTAGGGAATAATCAAACTGTTTAATCGTATGTTTTTCCTCCTGTCGAAAATATTATTTTATGTGCTCATGCCCGCTACCTGGATAGCCGGAAGCCTTCTACTGGCGGTGTTTTCAAGGAACGAGAAAAGAAAAAAAGCCGCTCTATACATGAGCCTGGCACTGTTTTTATTTTTCGGAAATGCCGGTCTCATGAACCTTGCTTTTCTGGCCTGGGAACCTGAACCTGTGAAATTATCAGAACTGCCTGATTATGAATTAGGAATAGTACTTACAGGAGTGACCAACCACGACAAAGAGCCACACGATCGCGTGTATTTCAATAAAGGCGCCGATCGATTATTGCATACCGTTCAACTCTATAAAATCGGAAAAATAAAAAAAATACTTATTACCGGAGGTTCCGGCAGAGTGACTGGAGAAATAATATCGGAAGCTCCTGAAATGAAAAAAGTGTTTCTGTTATGTGGTGTTCCAGACAGTGTTTTAATAGTAGAACCAAATTCAAGAAATACCAGGGAGAATGCATTGTTTTCAAAAAAAATAGTTGACAGTCTTGGCATAACCGGTAAAAAACTTCTTATCACTTCTGCCTTCCATATGCCACGCTCGAAAGGTTGCTTCGATAAAGTTGGCCTTGCCACCGATATTTTCCCTACCGATTTCAGCGGAGGAAAAACTACTTACACGCCTGACATATGGATCCTACCAAACGAAAGGGCCTACGGAGGATGGTATATTTTAATTCACGAATGGGTTGGGTATGTGATGTATAAGGTGATGAGCTATTCTTAAATTAATGTTAAATTTTAAATTAAAAAAATCACGAATAATAATTTAAAATTAAGAATTCAAAATTTAAAATTACTAAAAAGCTTCCGTTACCGTCAGGTAAAAGTTTTGTGATTTGTATCCAAAACCATAATCTAACCGGAGATTCAATCGCTCTTTGGGAAGCAACGCTACTCGCAGTCCACCACAAATACAATACTTAACTTGATCCAAATGCCAGTGTGTATAATCTCCGCTCACCTGTCCCAGGCCGGCAAATCCCACGATGCCTAAACGCCACCACAAGTGCATTCTTTCTTCTACCTGAAAGGCTACTACATTTTTATCCCGGTATCGTCCTCCATAATAGCCACGCATCATATTCGGTCCACCCAACACTGAAAGATTACGATACGGTACAGCCCCATCTGTAATAACAGCGTCTAATTGAAATGCCAAGACATTGTTTTTATTCAGACTTATATATTTGCGTACATCAAGTTCGGTGTATGAATAATTATATTTACTGGCAAATGTTTTGTTTAATACTACGGTTATAAATTTTATTAAACCCCCTTTCTTAGCGCTAAAGGTATTATTCCGGTTGTCGCGCGATAGCTCAAGGCCTACTCCCACAGACCTACTCCCGTCGCGGCCTACAACATTTTCCTGATCAAATATTCCATTGGCAAGGTGATGTACATAATAAACGTTTTGATATTCTACGCAAAGTCCTGCGAAATAATCTTTATATATTTTTTTTAAAAATTGAGGATTTATAAATAATTGACTATACTCATAATTTTCAAGATTGCTGTAGGGAGTATTATAACCAATCCCCCAAAACTTATCAGGAAATTTTGTGTAGGTATCTTCCAATCTGAATATATATTTTTCGCCAGGGAAATATATATTCACTCCGTTTGAAATAATAATCTGGTGTCTTAACGAATAAATAATACCAAGCGGAACGGTAGAAGTCCTTAAAGAAGAATCTTTAGGATTCGTTTTAAAAACAGTAACAGAAGCCGCACCAAAAGTCCAGCTCGTTTCAGGAGCTCTGCCTATGACAGGGAAAATAAGTGTTTTTGTTTTTTTTTCTTTAATGGTAATAAGAGCCGTATCCTCCGGAAGATTATTCTCATTATTTTGAGGCTGAGTCTGTGCCACAGCTATCACTCCGTATAACAGACAAAAAATAAAAATAAACCAACGATACATCACTAACATTTTCTTCCAGCTACAATTTAATTTCTATTTACGAATTATTTTTGGAAATAAGTTTTTCCCATTTTTCTATCCTATCTCTGATAAACTTAATTTTGAGTACGACGTAAAGAAAAAGTATAATTCCAGTGGACGCACAACTTATTCCAGCCAATACATCCAACAAGTAATGATGACTCGTATACACAGCAGCAAACCAAATACCTACTGTGATGATAGCAAAAAAGATACTCATCCATTTAAAAGAATTTCTGATGCTGTAGACCAATACTACCAAAGGATAAGCGGAATGTAGGGAAGGCATTGCTGCAAATACATTCGAGCCTTTGGAATAAATAGAGCCAAAGACAGGAGCGCCAACGATGTTATCAAATTTTACTAACCCGGCAATATTACTTTGTGTAAGAGGAGTAAATTCAAAACCATATTTTTGTACATACCAGGGTGGTGCTGCCGGAACGATATAATAAATAATAAAGCCAAGAATGTTTACCAAAAAGAAGGTAAGAGAAAAATAAAGAAACTCCTTTTTATTTTTATTAAATAGATAAATCGCAAATAATAAAGGTACTGGCATCCAGTTCAGATAAAAGAACCCACAGATAATATCCAGAAAAGGAGTACCGTGTGCTACCCAATATTCATTTAAAGTCAGTCGTGTACCGTTTTCATTTACCCCAAAAATATTTTTTTCAAGATTATAAATGCCTTCAATTGTAACTTCACGGTAATTAAAATTAGGAATTGCTTTCAGGTAATCGTAGAGGATCCAGAAAACAATAAAGACAGAAAATCCAATTACAAATCTTCTGGTAACATCGGAAAGGAAATACAAGGTATTAACTAGGGCAACGAGTACCAGCTGTTCCTGCTTATATCCTATTAAAAAATAAGAAAGAAGCAGATAGAACCCCGAAAGTGAAAAAAGTAAGATTATATTATTGGTATTTTTCTCGCGATAAAGTGGCGGCTCAATATTCATTAGCGATTATGGTTTGAAAATTTCTACAACTTCAGCTTTTGTATCTGGATCAGTGCCTTTTATTTCTACTGAAGTTATACGAGGCATCCAGAAGCTTCCTCCTTCTATATTTAGAAAAACGCTGTTCAGAATAGCAGTTTTTCCTTTGATACTAGTATAAGCATGGTATTCTCCTTTGGCAGATTTTATCAAGGACAATTTTCGTTTACTATACGATACAAACTCTACACTGTAACTTCCTTTTTTTTCATCCGTCAACGTAGAGACTACTCCATAGGCATATTTTCGTTGGATGTAATTTAACTCTGCTACTTGCCCCTGCTCCTGATAGCGTATCCAATAAGCCTGCACGGGTTCTTCCTGGTTCAGCTTGCCGCTCTTATCCATGTTAAGCGTATAAACGATCGTATTGGTGTTAGGTGTTCTCTGTACATAAAACAACAACTGCTCACTTTTAGGAGGCACAGGGTATTTATCCGAACCGCCATCAAAAGCAATTAATTCTGTAGTGGTTTTATTTTTAAAGACAAAGCCAGATAAACTTAAAAGGCCTATCATTAAAAAAAATAATTTACCAGCAAAAGAAATGTTTACTGTTTTCACTTATCTATTTTGTCTAATTCTTTTTTACAATGTATCAATCGTTGAACAGCCGTAATGTTGGACAATACCGCTACGATGAATAAAGGAATAGTAAATACCAGGATGGTTTCAAAAATTCGAAATCCTTTGTAATAAAACTGATAGTCGCCCCCAATGATCGATCCGGTTATTCCACAAGCCAATGCTGAAACACCTATAATGACGACTCTTTCAGGCCTCTGCATCAGTCCTTCTTTACATTCTATTCCAAGTCCTTCCGCTCTTGCTCTCGTATAGCTTACCATCATCGATCCTATCAACGCCAGAAAAGAAAACAAGGAACTCAAGAAATAATCATGAGAAACGAGGTAGTAAGAGATTCCGAAAAACATAATCAACTCACTATAGCGATCCAATACTGAATCGTAAAGTGCCCCGAAAGTGGAAGTCATATTCCCTAATCTTGCTACCTGTCCGTCCAGCATATCAAATAACCCTGCAAACAATATCATCGCACCAGACCAACCCAGATAGGACAAGTCATTTCTGTTTCCTTCTTCGGCACCCAATACAAAAATTACTGCTACTACTAAATTTAAAAGAAGGCCTATCGTTGTAACGATATTGGGAGTGCAGCCAATCTTAATCAGAAATTTCACAAAAGGATGAATCGTTTTATAAATCAACTTTTGTAATAAGTCTCTGACAATTGGATAAATTTCACTTTTGCTGTTGGCCACTTCCATCTTTTTATTTTTTACGTATTACTTAAAAACATATTGTTTCTGTAGAATTTGATTAAATAAAATTCCCACCAACACAGAGACAATTATTTTTGAAATAAAATATTTTATAGTAAAGAATTCCGTTATTAAAAATACACCCAGTGTATTCAACAAGATACTCCCTATCCATACAAGGATATATTTTATAATTTGGACACTTAGTCGTTCGCTCCCTGTTATTTTAAATACCCATTTTCTGTTTAACAGAAAATTAAGAATCCCCCCAGACACTGCACCGGATGCATTCGAAGTGACGTAGTACAAGCCAATAATTTCTGTTAAGAAAACAGTGATAATAAAATCACCGAGCGTGGCTATAATAGAGGTCAACTGTAATCGAAAGAACGTTAACATTTTCAGAGGAGGTTTGTTCTTATTACTATTTGCAGAAGAAGATTAGCATATATACCCGCTAACAAATCATCGGCCATCACACCAATGCCTCCTCCTATTTTTTCCATTTTATTTATGTAGAATGGTTTGACTATATCAAACAAACGAAACAAGATAAAACCAACAACAATGGCTTTATAACTCAAGGGAACGAATAGCAAACTAATGACCATGCCGAATACTTCGTCCACCACAATCCTGTTGCTATCCTCTCCCCATATTTTTTCACATAGGTGAGAAGACCAACTGCCTATTACTGCTAACGATAAACTTGCTGTTAGCAGTAATAAACTTAAGTCTTCCATTTTATTGAAAAGATATCCCACCACAAGACAGACAAATGCTGCTGCAATTGTTCCGGCTCCTTTTTCTACATAGCCTATTCCAAACCAGGAAGCAATTGTTTTGTGAAACAACATCCTGTTATACTTCTAATGATTCTACCAACTCCTGGTAATAATCTAATCCAAGATGTGTAATTAAATCTTCACCCATAAGATATCTCAACGTATTTTGAAGTTTAATCAATTGTTTGAAGATATCATGCTCAGGATTCAATCCTGGCAATGTCTGTGGAGATTTAAAATAGAAGGATAACCATTCTTGTATTCCACTCATATTAGAACGTTTCGCCAAATCACTAAATAAAACCAGATCCAACGCTATAGGAGCTGCAAGAATAGAGTCTCTGCAAAGGAAGTTGATTTTTATCTGCATCTGATAACCCAACCATCCAACGATGTCAATATTGTCCCAGCTTTCTTTGTTATCTCCGTGTGGAGGATAATAGTTGATTCTCACTTTATGATACAATTCTCCATACAACTCAGGATTTGTTTCCGGCTGAAGAATATCTTCCAACACACTCAATTTGGAAACCTCTTTGGTTTTAAAATTATCTGGATCATCCAATACTAATCCGTCTCGGTTACCAAGTATATTCGTAGAGAACCATCCTTTTACACCAAGTGCTCTGGCCTGAAGCCCTGGAGCCAAAATCGTTTTCATCAACGTCTGTCCTGTCTTGAAATCTTTTCCGGAGATAGGCGTTTCTGTTTCTTTCGCCAACTCTACGAGTGCAGGAATATCGCAGGTAAGATTAGGGGCACCGTTAGAGAAAGGAATACCCAGTTTCAAAGCGGCATAAGCATAGATCATACTTGGAGCAATTCTCTGATCGTCCTCTTTCAATCCTTTTTCAAAAGCCGCCAGCGTTTCAAAAGTTTCGCAGGACTCTATGTATTTCTCTGTAGAACCGCACCAG
>JACXTT010013798.1_pt1 | contig 10624 bp, 7 predicted proteins | sample 9270951 | NCBI WGS metagenome assembly JACXTT01 (sample SAMN15532306, study PRJNA645909) | rock metagenome | isolation source: weathered quartz diorite | place: Puerto Rico | collected 2017-06-21
CTACTCTGATCCGGAGTCGGGAGTGGGAGCTGGGCCGGCGACGGCGTCCCGTGGTGGGTCCCGGGGCATCCGTGCCGGGGCAAATTCAGCTGGGGGATGAGCGCTTTCTTATGCCGTCTCTGGTACTGGCCGGCGGCAAGAAGTCATCGGTGCGCCTGAGCGTTTTGACATCCTACGATCAAGCGACGGCATTTCTGGACAGCCTGAAGCATCTGTTGCTGGCCCTGGGACTAGCCGCGGTGCTGGGCGGCAGCGCCCTGGTGTTCTTGATTTCACACACTTTCACTCGCCCGTTGGCCAATCTTGTGGAAGGCGTGCGGGCGCTCGAAAAGGGCGACTTTACTTATGCGCTGGATGCTCGGGGGGGGGACGAGGCCGCCGAAGTTACCGGGGCATTCAACCGGATGCGCTCCAGTTTGAGGACGACACAGCAGGAATTGCTGGAGGCGGAACGGCTGGCCACCATCGGGCGCATGGCCAGTTCCATCTCGCACGATCTGCGGCATTCACTGGCTGCGATCGTGGCCAATGCGGAATTCCTTTGCGAGAGCCGCTTGTCGTCGGATCAGCGGGAAGAGCTCTATCAGGAAATTCGAGCGGCGGTGAATCAGATGACCGATCTGATTGACTCGCTGCTGGAGTTCTCGCGTACCCGAGAGTCCTTGCGGCCGACGTACGGGAATGTCAGAGACTCCATCGGGCGCGTAGTACAGGCAATACGCCTGCATCCAGAATTCCACCAGGTGGGGATCACTGTCAGCCAGGAGGGCAACAGTTCGGGATGGTTCGATGCCAAGAAGCTGGAACGCGCGCTTTATAACCTGCTGTTGAACGCTTGTGAAGCGGTGGTTCCGGAGACGGGCAGCATCGAGGTGAGTCTGAGCGAGGTTCGGAACGGAGTCGAGATTCGCGTGAGCGATACCGGGCGCGGCATTCCGGAGTCGATTCGCAGCCAGCTGTTTGAACCCTTCGTCAGCCAGGGCAAAGAGAACGGGACGGGGTTGGGGCTTACGGTGGTGCAAAAAATTGTGCAGGATCATGGCGGCGATGTTGCCGTCGAGAAGACCTCGCCGACTGGGACAGTGTTCCGGCTGCTGCTGCCGCTGGGCTTGTCCCCTGAAAGCGTTTCTGACAGACGGGAAGAGGGAAAGGCGCGGACGCGGCTGGCCCGGATGGAAAGGCCGCACCCGGAATAGGTTTCGAACCGGCGCAGCAAGAAAGATCCGACTGAGCGGCAGGACATTCCGGGGGTTTGAAATTTACGGTTGGGCCCGTTCACGATTTCCTTACTGAGGGGCTTCTCATTCCAGGATCTTTTTTCGGGAGGCGACTTGTGAAGCAACGAAAAGTTTTGCCTGGCCGGATCAGGAGATTCGGCGTGATGGGATTGTTTCTGCTGGCGGGCAGTATTTGCGTGTGGGCGCAGGCGGGGGCTACGCCAACGGCGCAGCCAGGTGACGCGATGACGGCGGCGGTCCGGGAACTTCAAGAAGAAGTGCGGGAATTGCGCGCTGCGGTGGTGGAGTTGCGCTCGGAAGCCGGGCAGTACCGCGCCGAAACGGAGCAGCTGCGACGAGAGCTGCAGTCGTCAAGGAGTTCGGGCACGGGGCCGGGAACTTCCGCTGGTGGCGGCACGAGTGCGGCGGAAGTACAAGACTCGGGTCGGGCCGTGACCGGGCAAGATCGGGTGGAAGACCGCGTCGCCGCACTGGAAGAATCCTCGCAGTTGCTAAACAGCAAGATCAATGATCAATACCAGACGAAAATCGAAGCGGCATCAAAATACCGGATGCGGCTTTCGGGCATCGTGCTGTTGAACGTGTTCGGCAATCACGGGTACGTGGACAATCAGGACTTTCCCACTTGGGCGATTCCGCCGGGTGGAAATTCGTCTGCGAGAGCGCTGGGCGCAAGCTTGCGACAGTCGGAGGTTGGGCTCGAAGTATTCGGTCCCCGTTTGGTGGGGGCGAAAACAACGGGCAACCTGCAGGTTGATTTTTCCGGCGGATTTACCAACACGCCGGATGGAGTCAATTTCGGTCTGGTGCGCGTGCGCATCGCCAGCTTGCGTATGGATTGGAAGAACACTTCGATTGTGGCGGGGCAGGACAATGCGTTTATTTCTCCGCTCTCGCCCACCTCGTTCGCCTCGCTGGCTGTACCGGCTTTCGGTTATGCCGGCAACCTCTGGGGATGGATTCCGCAGGTGCGTGTGGAACACCGCTTCAATCTCGCAGACGGCCAGAACATCACGCTCCAGGGTGGCCTGATGGATAATGTCACCGGGGAGCTGCCCAACGCGAGCTTCGAGCGCCCCGCGCAAGCGGGAGAGAGTTCGGGCCAGCCAGCCTACGGGGTAAGGGTGTCGTGGACGCGAAGCGTTTTTGGCTTGCCGTTGACGCTGGGTACGGCGGGTTACTACAGCCGCCAGAACTGGGTGCACAACAATCACGTGGATGGCTGGGCCGGGATGACAGACTGGAGCGTGCCTCTGGCGCGGCGGGTCAGCCTGACGGGAGAGTTCTATCGCGGACGGGCAGTGGGCGGCCTGGGTGGCGGGGTTGGACGGAGTGTGCTGTTCAGCGGGAACCCCAATCCGTACGCCCAGTTGCAGGCGCTGAATTCAGTGGGCGGATGGTCGCAGCTGAAAGTGAGGGCTTCCGATAAACTGGAGTTCAATGGGGCATTCGGTGTGGACAGCCCGTATGCCGCAGATGTGCGAGACTACCCGCTGAGTCCAGCGTATTTCCCCGCTGCCCTGCTGCAGAACCGCAGTGCGCTGTTGAACTTTATTTACCGGCCGCGCTCCGATCTGCTTTTTTCCGGGGAATACCGTCACTTGAGGACGTTTGACCTGGATGCAGGAAGCCCGACTGCCGAGCAGGTAAATCTAATGATGGGAATTTTATTTTGATCATGAAGCCGACTACTCGCTGCCGCCAATTGGTCTGTGGGGTGCTGCTATGCGCCGGGCTTGCCTATGCGCAGGAAGTCACGCTTACCGCGCGGGTGGCACTGACCAGGATGAGCGGGGGCAGGCCGGCAAAATCGCACGAAGCAAACAACGTAGTGGTTTGGCTGACGCCGGCAACTGGAACCGTCAGGCCGGTGTCATTCCGCCAGATGCAGAAACCGCGACTCGTGCAGAGGAACAAGAGCTTCGATCCACACCTGCTGGTGGTGCCGGTTGGTGCGGTAGTGGCGTTCCCCAACCATGATCCTTTCTTTCACAATGTCTTCTCGCTATTTGAGGGCAAGCGTTTCGATCTCGGCCTGTACGAGGCGGGCAGCACACGCGACGTACACTTTGACAAATCGGGAATCTCATACATTTTCTGTAATATTCATCCTGAGATGAGCGCCGTGGTGGTGGCGCTGGACACACCCTACTACGCGATTTCGGACCAGCATGGCCAGGTCGTAATTGACGGCGTGCCCACCGGCAAATATGTGCTTCACGTGTGGCACGAATCGGCCCTTCCCGAGACCTTGAAGGCCCTGACGCGGGAGGTCACAGTTTCTGTAACCAGTTCTACGCTTGGAGTGCTGCGGCTGGCGGAGAACGAATTGCCCAAGGGCCATAAGAATCTCTACGGCCTGGAGTACGACTCGCCAGCGCCGGATAACCCTGTCTACGATCAGCCTTATTGACTGCGGGCGCGGAGAGAAAACTTCGGGGCTACAGCCCGGCCGATGCCATGGGGACCGACGCGACCCTGAGGGTGGTATCGGCGGGGCAAACCGCGCCACGCGGCCGCGGGAAAGAGACAGCAGGTCCCTCGACTTCGCCAGGGATGGCAAGTCGTGCCGGGGCGGCGGGCGTCGTCGTTGCGGGCTTACAAGAAAATGACAATTCGATGAAACAGCGGTGACAACTGGGGGCTGCGAAGCTCGTAGGCTCTGCTGCAATTGAACGGGCAGCCGCTGCTGGCCCGTTCCAGAAGTTGGTCCCGGGACCCAATATAGTGATCGGCAGAGATTAGGTGTGCGTGCTCTCCCAAAAACTCTGGCCAGCCTGGTGCTGGCCTTTTTTTTGATCACGCGTTCTGTGCGGTCAGCGCCTTTTGCCGGCCACTTCGTCGTGGCCGTAGTACTCATAAGCCGACATAGGTTTTTCGCCGCCTTTCTTCCAGACCCGCTCGTCTTCCTGGAGTTTACCCAGGGCGCGTGCCATCTCCCGAACATGGATCGCGACCGAACCGCAGCATGAACCGATGTAGTTGATGCCGATCTCACGGGCCCGGAGAGCGTAATCGCCCATTTCCTTGCGAGTGAGTTGTAGCGGATCGAGCGCCAGGGGAAACTCGGGCAAGCTGGTGAAGTCCGGCTTGCCCTTGGGAGTGCGATACGCGACCGGCTGGCAGGCGAGATAGCCGGAGACGGCCTTGCGCATCTCTTCCATTGCTCCCAGCGTGTGCTCCGGGGGGCGGAGGCAATTCATGCCCACGATGTCGGCTCCGGCATCGAACAGCGCCTTGGCAGATTCGGCTGCGGACTTGCCGTCCACGGTTTCGTCCTTGTTTTCGAAGCAGATGGTCACCATCACCGGCAGGCCGGTTTTCTTTGCCCGCTCGACGGCGATGAGAGCTTCTCCCAGGAAGGAAAATGTTTCGCCGATGATGAAATGAATGCCCTCGTCAACCTGCACCGCCAGTTGCTCGTCGAAGGTCTTGCGAACCTTGTCCGCTGCCGCCGGACTGTGTGGCTCGTACATCCAGGTGAGACTGAGATTGCCCGCGACCAGGCACTTGTCGCCGGCCACTTCACGGGCGATTCTGACGGCCGCGCGGTTCAGGTCTTCGAGCTTATTGTCCAAGCCGACGGTGGCCAGCTTGTCGCGGCTGGCGTAGAAAGTTAACGCCTGCAGGACGTCGGCGCCGGCTTCGCGGAACTCGATGTGCAGCTCACGGAGCGCGTGCGGATGTAACAGAGCGACTTCTGGAGTGAACGGACCCGCGCGTACCCAGCCGCGCTTTTCCAGTTCCAGCAGGTAACCGCCATCGCCCAGGACCGGTCCTTCCTTGAGGCGATCCAGAATCCCTTTTTTCTTGGCCATGTAATGCTCCTTATTGTACTGTTTCGGCTCCGCTCAGGACGACGAAACAAACTAATCGTCTTTGTATTCGAACTCTGCCTTGATGGGCTTGCCCTCCGCGAAGCGATTGGGGAGAACGAGCTGATGTTTACTGTCTTCCCATGTCCGTCCAGTAATAGCTCCGACATCAGCAGGCCGACGGCCGGAGAAATCTTGAAGCCCATACCGGAGAAGCCGGCGCAGACATACAATCCGCCGACGTGCGGAATTGCACCCAGCAGCGGACGCGAATCCGGGGTCATGTCGTAAACACCGGTAACGCCGCGCATGACTTCGGCGTATTCAAGCTTGGGAACACGGCGGGAAGCCCGCTCGATGATCTCTTCCAGCTCGTGATCCGCAGCCCGTTGGGGGAAATTGTCCGGATCCGCGCCGCGCTGGCCGTAGAAGTCTCCCACCAGAAATTTGTCTTGAGCATCGGAGCGAAAATAAGTCGCGCTGACCGAGTCAATACAAGCGCAACCACCGCCCTTCATGTCAGGAGCATTTTTCAGGATGGCTACCTGGTGATACTCGGTTTCGATGGGAAGATCGAGACCGGCTTTCTGAAACAAGGGACGGGTCCAGGGTCCGGTAGCCGCAACCACGACCGGCGCGGATATTTCACCCTGGCAGGTGCTGATCCCCCGCACGCGTCCAGCCTCGATGCTAAGCGACGACTCGGTCTTCGACAGATACGTGACTCCGAGGTCGCGAGCACGGCCGAGGAAATCGTTGGCCACACCGGCGCCGTCGCCGTACCCGGAATCAGGTTCGTAGGCGGCAAAATCGACTTCGTCCACCGACCAATCGGGCTCCAGTTCCTTGAGCTCGGTGCGATCGACAAGCCTTACGTTGACGCCGAGCTTGTGCTGCATTTCCACATTCTGTTTCAGCCGCTCACCTTCACCGGGATGAACAATTCGGACAAAGCCAGTCTTGCGGAAATCTCCTTCGCCGCCAACCACGTCACCCCAGTGCTCGAACATCCGCAGGCTGATGAGCGCGAGCTGAACTTCGGGGGGATAGCTATAGTGCATACGAATCAGCGCGGAAGAGCGCCCGCTTCCGCCCTGACCAACGTGGCCCTTGTCGATGACCACGATCTTGCCTGCCTTTCGCGTCGCCAGGTGAAATGCAATGGACGCGCCCATTACGCCGGCGCCGAGAATCACGATGTCCGCGGTGGTTGTCCGGGAGCCGGTCCTGGATTCGGTATTCCGTCTTGAGGAAAACGATGCACTGAGCGGATTCACGGCATCAACCCAGTTGGTTGAACGCCTGTTTCAGTTGCCAGTTCCCGGATCTCAGTTCTCCGTTTCATCTCTTTGCTGGAGGCGCCGTCAATCATGCGGCAGCCTTCTTCAAGCGTCCCTTTTTCCAGTCACGCAAGACCTGATGAGCAGCGTTGTGTCCGGGGGCTCCAGTCACGCCGCCTCCGGGATGGGTGCCCGCGCCGCACAAGTACAAGCCATCCACCGGGGTGCGGTATTGCGACCATCCGGAAACCGGGCGCATAAACAAAAGCTGTTCCAGACGCAGATCACCGTGAAAGATGTTGCCTTCGGTCAGGCCGTAGGTGCGTTCCAGATCGAGTGGCGTGAGTACCTGGCGCGCCACAATTGCGTTTGGGACATTGGGCGTGTACTCGGCGATCTTCCTGACCACGCGATCGCCTAGCAGGCTGCGCTTGTCATCCCAGTTACCCTCGCGCAGATGGTAGGGAACGTACTGCGCAAAGCAGGTCAGGATGTGCCTGCCGGGAGGGGCGAGGGACGCATCGGCGTTCGACGAGACCACGCAATCCACCCACAGCTCTTCGGGGATTTCGCCGAACTTGGCAATGTCGTAGCAGCGCTCGGCAAATTGGAGCGAGGGAACCAGGGTATAGAACGTGCGCTCGAGGGGTGTGGCGTCCGGGGAGGTTCCGGTGAAGCGCGGCTCCTCGTCGAGTACGAGATTGACCTTGGCGCAAGGGCCTTCCATCTTGATGCCACGGATGGAGTGCAGAAAATCGTTGGGCAGCTCTGACGCCGCTACCATCCTCAGGAAAGTGCGTTTGGGGTCGGCGTTGGACAATACGACGCGGGCCCGAATCTCCGTGCCATCGTCAAGTACCACGCCGCGAGCCTTGCCCTCACGGACGTCAATATGTTCGACCGGAGAGGAGGTGCGGATTTCAACTCCCAGCTTTCGCCCCGCCGCCGCCAGAGCCTGGGTGATGGCGCCCATGCCGCCCATCACATGTCCGTAGAAGCCTTGCAGTTCGTGCTCGCCGCCGCTTAGAAGGTGAAATAGCAAGCCGATGGCTGTGCCCGGCTGGTACGGTCCGCCATGTTTGCCGTAGACATTGTTGGCAAGGAACATGGTCTTAATTTTTTCCGACTCGTAGTTGTGATCGAGAAATTCGCCGAGACTTCCGGTCAGGAAGGAAATCAGCTGCGAGATCTCCTGGCTGGATATCCCGCGAAATTTCTTTCCCACGCGGAATAGATCAGTCCAGCCGCGGACGCTTTTGGTGTCAATCTCGGGCGGCGGTTCCATGAAGAACGGTTGCAGGTAGCGCGCCAGCTTTTTGAGTTGGTCGTCTACCTGGACAAAAGTTTCAGCGTCGTTGGCGGAAATCTTTCTGAATTCAGCCCGGGCGCGTTCACGATCAGCCCACCAGGGAACGACGTGGCCATCGGGAAAAGGGACCTGAATGGCGGGATCGCAGGGAACCATACGCAATCCGTGGTCGCGGAGGCGTAAATCGGAAATGACTTCCGGGCGCAACATGCTGGCGATATAAGATGTGGTGGAGACGCGGCATCCGGGGGCGATTTCTTCGGTGACGCAACAGCCACCGACGATCTCGCGGCGCTCGAGTACGAGGGTGGAAAGTCCGGCGCGGGCCAGGTAAGCTGCTGCCGTCAGACCGTTGTGACCAGCGCCGACTACCACTGCATCATAAGTTCTTGAAGGACGGACTTTGGCAGGCTCTGGCACATTATGACCTGTGATCACAGTATTCGACTAAAAGACATCTACATTACCGCATCTCCCTAATAAATAGAATTGAAATCCAGCTAATTTTTCTGTAGAGTTCTATGACTTGAGGTCAATGATGAGTGGAATAGGAAGCAGTCTCGTCTCGCCGCCGCGTTACCGCAGCATGCCGTCCCGGCCGCGATCGGAAGGCAAGCGGACCAGGATCATCGACGCGGCCATGCGTCATTTTGCCGAGCAGGGCTACCACGCCGCCCGGGTGGGAGACATCGCGGCCGCGCTCGGCATCGCCAAGGGATCGGTTTTCCAGCACTTCGGCAGCAAGGACGGGCTTTTTTTCGAGGTCTACAAGAAAGCGGTGCGTTCGTTTCCACGCTATCTCGACGCCCCGGCCGAAGTTCGAGCGCAGGGATTCTTCGAAGTGCTGCGTTACTGGCTGGTGCGAACCGAGCATCTCGTACACGAAGACTGGATTCCCTACCGGGTCTCGCTGCTGGGTAACTATGGCACTGACCTCACGCTGAAACGGGAAATCAACCGTTTTCTCATCGCGGAAGATCCCTATGGCACGGTGGCTTTTGTGCGCTACGGACTGCAACGCGGGGAACTTCTCCGCGAGCTTGATCAGGACATGATTGTGTCAATTCTGGATTGGACGATGGAACGTTTCCAGGACGCACTGCTGACGGAGGAACTGGACCCCGGGCTGTTCCGGCGCCAGGGAGATCCGCAGGAGAAGAAGGACGCGCGCATCGCCCAGTTTCTGGATGTGCTGAAGAGGGCAATCGGAGCATGAAAAGAAAAATGTCGGTACAGGAAATTCTTGCCACCTACGACGACAAAGCCGCGTTGCCGGATGCCTCGACTATCCCGGCACCCTGGTATGTTGACCCGCGCATTGCGGAACTCGAAGCCCAGACCGTATTCAGCAAGACCTGGCAGATGGTGGGACGCTGGGAGCAGGTGGAAAAGCCGGGTCAGTTTGTGACCGCCAACGTTGCCGGTGAGCCGATTGTGGTGGTGCGCGGCAATGACGGCGTGCTGCGCGGTTTCTACAATGTGTGCCGCCATCACGCGGCGGCGGTGGTGACGGAGCCGTGCGGGCAGGCTGCCATCCTGCATTGTCCATATCATGGCTGGAATTACGGGCTGGATGGTTCCTTGAAGGGCATGCCGGAATTCGATGGCGTGAAAAATTTTGAGCGCCAGCAGAACGGTCTGGTTCCGGTAAAGGCGGAGACCTGGGAGAAATTTGTTTTTGTAAATCTGGACCCGCAGGTCGCACCATTACAACACTTTCTCAGCGGGTTGGTTAAGCGCGTGGCTCCACTCGAAGTCAGCAAGTTGCACTACTTCGACAGCCGCACTTATGACATCCACTGCAACTGGAAAGTATTTGTGGACAATTATCTCGATGGTGGATATCACGTTCCGCACCTGCACAAGGGGTTGAGCTCGGTACTGGATTACAAGGAATACACGATCGAGAACGAGGACCGTTACTGTCTGCAATCGAGTCCGATGGTGGCGGGGAAGGAGGACGCCGCTACCGCTTCTACGCGCCAGGGCGACCGGGCGTGGTATTTCTGGCAGTATCCCAACTTGATGATCAATTGCTATGAAGGCTACATGGACACGAACCTGGTTTTGCCGCTCGACGTGGACCATTGCCGCGTGATCTTCAATTTCTACTTCGGGGATACAAGCGAGGCTCGTCGCGAATACAACGAGCAGAGCGTGGCTGTGGGTGCGCGGGTGCAGGACGAAGACCTGGGGATCTGCGAGGCGGTGCAGCGCGGGTTGAAGTCACGGGCTTACGGAGCGGGAAGGCTGTCGGTCCGGCGTGAGGCCGGCGAGCATCTGTTTCACCGGCTGCTGGCAGCCGATTTGAAGAGTGGCGTGGGTGCGTCGGCTGTGGCGGCGGATTGAAAAACCTGTCTAACCAATGAGGACACAGAGGATTCGGAGGAAGCGACGAACGCCGACTCTGGCTGAATTTTTCCAATCTTTATTTTCTTTGCGTCCCCTTCCAAACAGGTGACAGAACGCGAACGAGGTGATTCTGTGAAAAAGTTGCTTGCGGTTGTAGTGGGCTTGTGTGTGTTCCACGGTTTGGGAACGATGGCCCAAGTCACGGCAATCAAGGCGGGCCGGCTGGTGGATCCGGGTGCGGGAACCGTGTTGAATGATCAGATTATCCTCATCCGCGACAACAAGATCGAAGCGGTGGGCAAGGGGCTTTCTATTCCGGCTGACGCCAAGGTCATCGATCTCTCGCAGATGACGGTGCTGCCTGGGCTGATCGATTGTCATACCCACCTGGCGGATGGGCCGACGGACGATGGCGACCCCTTCTCGCAACTCAAAAAGACGGCAGCACAAGTTGCCTTTGAGTCAGTTCCCAACGCGCGCACTTTTCTGAGAGAGGGTTTTACGACGGTGCGCGATGTTGGGGTCTATCGGGCGTTTAAAGACGTTTCCCTGCGGGGAGCCAATTACCCCGGGTTCATCCAAGCTCCCGCGTTTGTTGGGGCTTGGGGCTATTTTCACATATGCCGGGGG
>JACXTT010013799.1_pt1 | contig 10623 bp, 8 predicted proteins | sample 9270951 | NCBI WGS metagenome assembly JACXTT01 (sample SAMN15532306, study PRJNA645909) | rock metagenome | isolation source: weathered quartz diorite | place: Puerto Rico | collected 2017-06-21
CCCAGTCAGCGAGAGCAGGAGAGTAAACAGTGCGACCGAGTTGAACCAGTCCCCGGTTTGAGAGACGAGCTGTCCAACGAACAGTCGGCGAAAGTCGTGATTGCTACGAAGGAGCTGGATGTAGCCCACGGCTCGCCCCGACCCGTTCTCACTCATTCGAGCATTGTAATGAGGAGTGGAGAGGCTTTCAACGAAAACGAGCTCTGACTTCACCAAAGAACGTAGATAGTTCTGTGCTATTCACATCTTAGCGCGATCATCGGATCAACTTTAGTTGCGCGGCGGGCTGGCACCAAACAGGCTCCCAGAGCCACTCCCATCAATACAAGGCTCGAGATCGCAAAAGTCAGAGGATCGGCTGCACTCACTCCGTACAAAACCGAAGACATAAGCCGCGTAAGAACGAACGCCGCCACAAGTCCAACCAGCGTTCCCGTCAGCGCGAGCACCAGGCCCTGTTTCAAGATCATGCTCAGTACGCCGCGCGCGTCAGCCCCCAGCGCGATCCGGATTCCGATCTCCCGCGTCCGGTGCGCGACAGAATGAGCCATCACTCCATAGATTCCAACCGCCGCCAGCACGAGCGCAAGCAGGCCAAAGATGCCAATCAATCCGGCAGCCGTGCGTTGCTGCCAAAGTGTGCCCTCGATCTGGTCCGACATAGTCTTAACAGCGTACAGAGTCAAGTCCTTGTCCAGCGCGGCTACCTCCCCACGAATCGCCGAAACAAGCTTCAAGGGATCGCCGGTCGTACGCGCTACAAGCGTTGCTCTTCCGTCGTAAACCTGGAGCTCCGGAAGATAAACAAGCAGCGGCATATCCTCCAACAGGGAGCGATGCTTGGTGTCTCTCGCTACCCCGATTATCTGAACCGGCGGCCTGGGCTCATGCCAAAAGGGCACTGCAAGAAGCTTCCCGATGGCACTCTCGCCGGGCCATAGGCGCTTCGCCAACTTTTCGTTTATGACCGCAACCGGCGGCGTACCCACTCTGTCCCGATCGCTGAACTCACGCCCCTCGAGAATTGGGATACCGAGGGTTCGAAAGTAGTCGGGCGCGATTCGGTTCGCATCGACTCTCAAGCCAAGATCGTCTCGTGCTCGTAAGACTTCCGGCGGCGGTTCCTCGCCTGGTAGGAAAATCGAGAGTCGATCGCTCCAGTCATTTGGCGGGACAGTTTTTGCGAGGCTCGAAGAGATGATCCCGGGCAGCGCATCCACTCGCTTGATCAACTCCTCGTAGAACGCTCGACCTTGCGATTCACTGTAACCTCGAATGGTGAGGTCCATCGACATCAGCATCATGTTCGCGCTTTCGAAGCCGCGATCCATCGTCAAGGCTTTTCGCATCGTTCTTACAGCGAGACCCGCACCGGTCAGCAGCACCAGCGAGAGTGCAACCTGTGCGACGACGAGAGTGCTTTGCAGCCGCATCTTGCGATGTCCGAAGCTGGGCGCTCCGTCTTTTAGAGACGTGACCAGATCGGTATTCGAGGCTTGCAGCGCCGGCACAAGCCCAAATGCGACTGCAGTAACCACCGCAAGCAATGCGGTGAACATGAGTACCCGCGCATCCGGACCAATGTTGATGCCTCGAATCCCATAAGCAGGTTGCTGCAAGGCGAGAATCAACTGAGCGCACCACGGGGCGAGTATCAATCCCAAACCCCCTCCCAGCAACGAGAGCAGCAAACTTTCGGTGTATAACTGTCGGATCAATCGTCCACGAGTGGCCCCCAAAGCAAGTCTGACCGCGATCTCTTTTCGGCGCGACGTCGCACGCAGCAGGAGAAGATTTGCGACGTTGCTGCAAGCTATCAGGAGTAATAGCAAGACCGCCCCAAGGAGCAGCGTCAGAAAGTCGCGAAGACCGACTCGGTCGTCTGAATTCATCCCAACCCCCGCAAACAACGAGACGCTTCGACCGGTGTTTGTATCGGGATAGCTTTGCTCGAGTCCCCGAGCGAGTGTGGTCAGCTCGACTTGCGCTTGTTCAATCGAGGCGTCTCGCTTGAGTCTCCCGAAGAGGCCCAGCCAGCCGGCGGATCGATCGCTGAACCAGTGCCTCCCCATTGTTCTCGGCATAGCCTGAGCCTGCATCTTAATCGGGATCCAGACGTCGTATGAGCCACCAGTTTCTGTTCCGTTGAAGTCCTGGGGTACAACGCCGACGATCGTAAAGTCGTACCCGTTTAGCGTAATTCCGCGCCCCACTACGTCCGGATCGGCTCCGAATGCGCGGAGCCAGAAGCGGTGGCTAAGCACGGCCACAGGGTTTCCGCCAGGCTGATCATCGTCGTCGAGACCAATCAGTCGACCCACCGCGGGCGTTACCCCGAGTACCGAGAAGTAGTTGCCGCTGACCAGGTCGCCACGCAGTCTCTCGGTCACGCCGTTGTTGAAACTCAACGGCGTTCCGCAATGAGCAGCCAACCCAACCAGAGAACTATTGTGGTCGCGGTAGTCGACATAATCCGGATAGCCAAAGCTGTACTGCACCCTCCCGTTCTGGGTGCGCTCGAGCGTGACGAGTTGGCTGGGGTCTTCTACGCCGGGCAACGGACGGAGCAGCGCCCCATTCACCAGGCTGAAGATCGCGGTGTTTGCTCCGATCCCCAAGGCGAGCGCGAGCACCGTAATTGCCGTGACGCTCGGATTCTTGACCAGCAGCCGAATTGCATACCGGAGGTCTTGCGATACGCTGTCCATAACCGTCCCGCTTTTCTTGCGATTTCTAACGTCCTCAACCCTTAGACGGATCAACCCATCTGGTTCTTCCCCAAATTGTGGTATAAGTAACCCAGAGCAGCAAGACTCAGCTAATAAGGTGGGATTATGCACATTGAGTCACTCAAGGTCTTCTGCGATCTAATCGACACACGCAGCTTCTCGAAAGCGGCGACCAAGAACTTCATCTCCCAGTCAGCAGTAAGCCAGCAGATTCGCGCCTTGGAAGATAAGTTTAATCGCAGACTGGTGGAGCGAAGCCGTGGGGGCACCATGGTTCCGACCGCCGCTGGAATGACGTTCTATCAGGGGTGCCGCGAGATTATGGATCGATTCAACGCGCTCACCGAAGAGATGAAGGGGCTCGGCAACATCGTCAGTGGACAGGTGCGAGTGGCAACCATCTATTCGGTTGGTATCCACGAGCTGTCGCCGGTGCTGAAGCGCTTCATAAAGTCCTATCCCCAGGTCAACGTGCATATTGAATACAGCCGGCCGAACAAGGTCTATGAGGATGTGATCAATCACGTGATCGACATGGGAATCGTCGCTTATCCAACAGCCCGCCCGCAGATCGAAATAATTCCACTCGGAAGCGACCCGCTTGTTCTGGTATGCAGTCCGGAACACGAGCTTGCGGGAAAGAAGCGAATCGATATCAGCGTTCTGGATGGGCAACGGTTTATTGGGTTCGAGCGCGACATCCCGACCCGGAAGGCAGTCGACAAGATACTCCGTGACCGCGGCATAACCGTGCAATTCGTGATGGAACTCGATAACATTGAGACCGTCAAGCAATCGGTCGAAGCCGACCTTGGTCTTACGATCGTTCCCCGGGCCACCGTTCAAAACGAAGTGCGAAGTGGCACCTTGCGCGCGGTGAATTTCACCGAAAGCTTCGCACGTCCGATCGGCATCATCTATCGCAAAGGGAAGATTCTTAGCGGGGCAGCGCGAAAGTTTATCGAGATGCTGACTGAAGGTCAGCCGACTCCGCATGAAAAGCTGGACTGATGGCAGCTTTGACAATCCGGCTATCGGGCAGCTATCATACGACTTCGCCAAAAACGGGGCGTGGCTCAGCCTGGTAGAGCGCTCGGTTCGGGACCGAGAGGTCGTTGGTTCAAATCCAATCGCCCCGACCACTTTTTCTTAGACCCAAGACTCGACAGAACGTGATGCGTGAGCGAGGTCGACTCACCGATCACACATCACGATCCGGCTTTTGAGACTTGGGTCTCGTTGCGTATGACGGTAGCTCGGCGATTCATAGTCAGCGGTAGAGTTCAGGGCGTGGGCTTTCGCTATTTCGCGATTCGAGCCGCGCGTCAGGTTGGAGTCGCCGGGACTGTTCGCAATCTCCCCGACGGGACAGTCGAGGCAATCGCGGAGGGCCGGGATACCGAGGTCGCCGAGTTCCGCGCCGCACTCGAGCGCGGACCGTCGCACGGGCATGTCACGCGAGTGGACGAGACCGAGCTGGAACCGACCGGACGATACACCGGCTTCGAGGTCGTGTTTTGACAACCTGAAAGGTAAGGGTTAGTAGTACGGCCTTCAGGCGGAGTTTGATAAGAACTTGAGTCGGCGCTACTACGAATTTCCGCCTGATGAAGACTACTACCAGCCCAACTGGAGAGATTTTCGTGGACAATCTTAAAGAAATGATTCGTACGGTGCGCGATTTTCCAAAACCGGGAATCCAGTTTTACGACATAACCACGCTGCTCAAGAATCCTTACGGCTTGAGGACCACCATCGACCGCCTGGTTGAGTTGATAGACGATCCGAACATCGACACCGTGATCGGCATGGAAGCCCGCGGTTTCATCTTCGCGCCGGCGCTCGCTTATCGGCTGAAGGCGGGCTTTGTGCCGGTGCGCAAGCCGCGCAAGTTGCCCGCCGCGACCGAGTCGATAACCTATGATCTGGAATACGGAACGGATACGCTCGAGATCCATAGAGACGCGATTGGCGAAGGAAACCGCGTGCTCATCGCCGACGACCTGCTGGCTACCGGAGGCACGGCGCGCGCCGTGGTCGACCTGGTAGAAAGGCTCGGAGGGATAGTCGCGGGACTCGCTTTCGTGGTCGAGTTGAGTTTCTTAAAAGGCCGCGACCGATTTCCCGGCTACAAGATTTCTTCGCTGCTTAAGTACGACGAATGATCCCGGCTTGCCTTCCAAATTGATCCTTCCCGTTGCTCGGTGATAGTATCTAGGATTCGCATGGGAGACCTCGCGCTCACATGCAATTCGCAGCATCGATAACGAGCAGGGAAATGCCAGAAGAAGTCATCAGCGTCAGAGGCGCGCGAGTCCACAATCTTAAGAACGTCAGTGTCGATGTTCCGCACGGCAAGCTCACCGTACTCACTGGAGTGAGTGGCTCCGGCAAATCAAGCCTCGCTTTCGACACCATCTACGCCGAAGGCCAACGCAGATATGTCGAGAGCCTGTCCGCGTATGCGAGACAGTTCCTCGAACGTATGGACAAGCCAGACGTAGACGAGATCCTGGGCATCTGTCCGGCGATTTCCATTCGTCAAAAAAACGCGACCCGAAACCCTCGGTCGACCGTTGCGACCCAGACTGAAATCTACGACTATCTGCGGCTGTTGTTCGCGCGGATCGGCAAGACCTTCTGTGCAAACTGCAGTAAAGAAGTGAGGCGCGACACTCCGGAATCGGCTGCCGATGAAGTGTTAAGGCTTCCTGAAGGCACACGGTTCCACGTTTTGTTCCCTACTGCGGCCGGCTTTGATGAAACGGCAGCCGCCTCCAACGGCGGGGGCAAACAGAAGAAGCGAAGCGCGCGACAGGCTGCCTTGAGCGAGCGCACTCGCATCGACGCTCATTTGATGAGTCTCATGCAGCGTGGTTTCACGCGGCTCTACAAAGATGGAAACACGATCGAGCTGGCGACTCCGGACAGCTATACCGGCGCCGACTTCAAAGACACCTTTGTGCTGGTGGATCGATTGACCGCAAAGCCGGATACCAGGGCCCGTCTGGTAGACTCGCTAGAAGTCTGCTATCGGGAAGGTCACGGCCAGGCGGTCATCGAAGTGGCCAGCGAGCCTCGCGCTCGGCTGGAGTTTTCGGAAGGCTTCGAGTGCAAACGCTGTTCATTGCGATACGCTACTCCCGAGCCCCAACTCTTCAGCTTCAACAACCCGTTTGGCGCTTGCCCGACCTGTCAGGGATTCGGCAATACGATCGGGCTCGACCTGAACCTCGTGATCCCCAATCGCGAATTGACTCTTGCCCAGGGCGCGATCGAACCCTGGATGAAACCCCAGTACGAGTGGGCCCAAAAAGAACTCCTCCGATTCTCCAAGCAGGCGGGAATCCCGACCACAGTGCCTTTCCGCCAGTTGACTCGTGAACACCAGAAGACGATCGTTCAAGGCCGCAACGGTTTTGACGGAGTGAAGGGATTCTTTGACTGGCTCGAAACGAAAAAGTACAAACTGCACGTGCGGGTGTTCCTCTCGAAGTATCGCGGCTACACGCTGTGTCCCGACTGCGGAGGCTCACGCTTGAGGCTCGAGGCGCGGCTGGTTCGAGTCTGCGGCAAGACTCTTCCCGAGGTCTCGGCGATGAGCGCGGCCGAGGCGGCGGCCTTTTTCAATAACCCGACTCTAACCGGAGCGGAGATGGAAGTAGCCGGACGGCTACTTCAAGAGATTCGAAGCCGGTTGAGATTTCTGATCGACGTCGGACTGCAGTACCTGACGCTTGACCGATTGGCCTCAACGCTTTCAGGCGGCGAAGCACAGCGCATACAACTCGCGACAAACCTGGGAGCTTCGCTTGTTGGCGCGCTGTACGTCCTGGATGAGCCGTCAATTGGTCTGCATCCGCGTGATAACGCAAAGCTGATTCGCATTCTTAAGAACCTGCGCGATATTGGTAACACCGTCCTTGTCGTCGAGCACGAACCCGAAATGATGCTCTCATCCGATAAGCTTATCGACATCGGTCCGGGCGCGGGCGAACTCGGGGGCGAAGTGGTCTTTCAGGGAACCACCCAGGAAATGATCAAGCGAGGTCAATCGCTCACCGCTAAGTATTTGCGCGGAGAGCTCGAGATCAAACCACCAAAGAACCGCCGTTTGATCGGGCCCCGGTCCCTCGAGATCCGAGGCGCGAGCGAGCACAACCTGAAAGGAATTGACGTCGACATCCCGCTCGGGATGATGGTATGCATCACCGGCGTATCGGGTTCGGGAAAATCCACGCTGGTGCACGACATCATCTACGCCGGGATCAAGAAACAGCGTGGTGACTGGACCGGTCCGGTCGGTACCTTCAGAAGGATCGACGGAGCGAACTACGTGGATGATGTGGTTCTGGTAGATCAATCGCCGATAGGCCGCACGCCACGATCGAATCCAGTCACCTATATCAAGGTCTATGATGCGATTCGAGATCTGTTCGCCTCGACTCGCGAAGCTCAGGCGCACGGCTTCGATTCGTCGCACTTCAGTTTCAACGTTCCGGGCGGACGTTGCGAACGCTGCGAGGGCAACGGCGTCGAGATAAAAGAAATGCAGTTCCTGGCAGACGTCGAATTGATCTGCGAAGAGTGCAAAGGGATGCGCTTCAAGCCGGCGCTCCTGGATGTCAAATACAAAGGCCGTTCGATCCACGACGCCCTGAATATGACAGTTCGCGAAGCGCTGTTGTTCTTTGCGAACGTGAATCGGATCGCGTCGAAGCTTCGGGTGATGGATGATGTTGGACTGGGATATCTGAGGCTCGGCCAGTCCGCGACAACGCTGTCGGGAGGCGAGGCGCAACGCGTTAAGCTGGCTGCTTTCCTGTCGAGGCGATCAAGCGAACGCACGTTGTACATCTTTGACGAGCCGACCACCGGCCTGCACTTCGACGACATAAACAAGCTGCTAGCGGCGTTCAGGCAACTGATCGAGGCTGGTGGGTCTATCGTGATCATCGAGCACAACCTGGATGTCATCAAAAGCGCCGACTGGATTATCGATCTGGGCCCCGAGGGCGGCGATGAGGGCGGCAATGTCGTCGCCGTTGGCCCGCCTTCCGCGATCGTAGAATGTGAACGGTCGCACACCGGTCGGTTCCTCTCGAAGGTGTTGAGCAAGTAGCGTCGCGGTTGCAGGTTCGACTCGCTGTGCTACACTGCATCGAAAACAACCTGTGAGGGAAGCTCCACGATGAGAAAAACACTCATTGCCTGGCTGCTTGGTGCTTTCACCGCAGCTCATCTGCCATCGGTATCCGCCCAACAGGTCCCTTTCTTATCCGAACTCTTCTCGCGCTATGAAGAGTTCAATCGAATCTACGCGGAAAAGCGACGCGAGGGCGGAAGCGTCTCCTCTATCCAAGTGCTGCGCAAAAGGGCCGAGGAAGCGTTCAAACGCGGCAGCATCCCCGACATTCTCGAAGTGATTGGCGAAGCTAAAGCGCTCGCCGGCGGAAGGAAGTGGGACGAACGACAGAAGTTCATCGCTTCGGTCACGATTGAAACCGATCGCCTCGTCATCGAGCCCAACCAGATTCTGCAGGTCTCGCTCACCAGAATGTTCCCGGCGAATATCGAGAAGGCATTCGCCTCCGGAGCACCAACCGTGACCTTTCAAGTCGTGTCAAACGACACGGGTTCGAAACCAGGCGAAGGCCAATCAGCTCGTCCGCTTACCGCGCCACTGGTGATCGCCGAACAACTGAGTATCGCCGAGACCAGCAGCAATGCAGCACGCAAGCTGTTGCTCCCGGATGGCGCTTACGACGTCGTCGCAAGGGTCGAGGCCCGCGGTCAGAACATCGCCGAGATCAAGCGCTCCATTTATGCAATCAGCGACTTCAGCGATACCATCAAGCAGATGACCAAAACGATCGCCGGAATCAAGCAATCATCTGACCCGAAGGTTAAGGCCATCGCGGCGTTTGTCCTCACTCCAGAGTTTCAACTCCGGCGTCTCGCGCAATTGAACAGAACCCGAGGCGACGTCGATCTCAACCCAAGCAAGGAAATTGATCGGATAGAAGCGGAATTGTCGGCGCTTGCCGGAGGACGCAATCCGTTCGCCCGCGAGCGCGGCGAAGTCGAACGCGCCTACCAAGCGACGGACGGCGAGTTGGTGCCATATCGCTTGTACATACCAAGGACCTACGACAATGCGAATGCCGCGCCGTTGGTGGTGATGCTCCACGGCGCCCTGGGCGACGAGCGCTACTACTTCAGCGGTCCATTCGATCCCGACTTGATCAAGGCAGAGGCTGACCGGCGCGGCTGCATTCTGGTTGGTGTAAACGGCCGGGGCCGTTTTTCGATGAAGCCGGAGGATGTGTTTGAAGTTATCAACGCGGTGATTCGCGACTACAAGATTGATGGGTCGCGAATCTATTTGACCGGACACTCGCTCGGTGGATTCGCCACCTGGCTGGTGGCCTCAGACAAGCCTGATTTGTTCGCCGCCATCGCACCCGTTTCAGGCGGTCCTCCTGCGCAAGGCGATGCGCTGACTGCGCTACTGGCAAAGTTGAAAGGAACTCCGGCGATGATCGTTCACGGCGCGCTGGACAGCATCGCTCCTGTTCAGCTTTCACGTACGATGTCCGCAGCGGCTGAGAAAGCGGGTCTGAAAGTCAGCACGCTGGAGGTTCCTGATGGCGATCACCTCAGCGTAGTGGCCTCGACCTTTCCCGCGATCTTGGATTTTTTTGAGAGGAACGCGAGGAGCACCACCAAGTGATTATTAAATGGTTGGAACGATCCACCAAATCTCCTATCCCCGCCGGCGACCTGCGCTAAAACATGAACTGAACAGATGGGTTTGACGGTACACCTTTCGAGCGCGCGCTGCACAGTAATTTCAACATGCGAAAAAGCCGATGAGACTCCTGCAGCGCTCGGGGGGTGTGGCTCCAAAGAACGCGCTTGCAACAGTTTGCACAGTGGGTTACACTACGTCGCGTTGCGTTTGAAAACTGGCCGTCGTCGCTGCATAGAGCGACTCCCTTAATAAGGTTTTACATTTACGGACGTCAGAAACGCGTCCGAGCACTCCGCGAGCGCCAGATAGTGGAGGCCACAATGGTGGATAAAGGTATCTCGATCCTCATCGTCGAAGATGAACAACCGATTCGAGCGCTCCTCACCGAGATACTCAGTCCCAGGTTCCAATGCTCAAGCGCTGAAAGCGCAAGTGAAGCGATGATTCTGATGGAGTCACAGTTCTTCCACCTTGCCCTGATAGACATCGGGCTGGTGGGCATGTCAGGTCTAGCGTTGTGCAGACTCATCGTCCTCGGAAGCCCGAAGACCGTCGTCGTCGTCGTCTCCGGGAGCACCGACGACGAATCGGTCGCCGAGGCGATGAAGGCTGGGGCTGCGGACTACATACCAAAGCCTTTCAACCTTCCGCAGGTGGTGGCGACCATCGAGCAAGCCCTCGGACGGCACCTGGACGGGGCGGTCGCCTAATACCAACAAAAGTCATCATCACATCGTCGGCTCGATCGATTGACCGCAGTCAGTCTCTGATTCAAAATCCTCTTGTGGGCAAAAACCGATATGAGATCTACGTGGACGGTTCGTTCATAAACGGGGCGACTGGCTACGGCGCGGTCGTGCTCAAAGACGGCGAAGTTGTCGATGAACTGGCGGGCGCGGTGGCCGCGTCCGAAGTCAACGATACCCGCCAGGTAGCCGGTGAACTGGTCGCGGTGAAAGAAGCCTTGAAGTGGTGCCGCGAGCATTCGGTCGGCGAAGTATCGATCTATTACGACTACCTCGGCATTGAGAAATGGGCTACGCGCCAATGGAAAACAAAGCAACCCTTGACAAAGGAGTACGCCCTGTTCGTGAGTGAGTGTCCGGTCACCGTTCATTGGCATAAGGTTGATAGCCACAC
>JACXTT010013800.1_pt1 | contig 10623 bp, 9 predicted proteins | sample 9270951 | NCBI WGS metagenome assembly JACXTT01 (sample SAMN15532306, study PRJNA645909) | rock metagenome | isolation source: weathered quartz diorite | place: Puerto Rico | collected 2017-06-21
AGCAACCTCTTCATCGCCGCCGGCAGCGGCACCACGTTCCACGGCAAGATCCGCGCCTTCAAAGAGGTCATCCGTGACCAGATGGCCAACGGCAACACCGCCACGGGAGCCGGCCGCAACGGATTCGCCGATATGCCGACGGCCAACGCGGGATGCGATGTACCCGCGCCCGCTTGCCGCAACCTTCAGGTCTCGCCCAATGAAGGTAGCTGGAGCGGCGGCATCCCGCCGGCGGGGGCCGCCAATCCCGGCTGGACATCCATCTCCACCAGCACCTACAACAGCTTCATCCTGAACGGCAGGACGGGCGCCAAGAAACTCACGCTGCCCTTTGTCAAAGGCACTACGCTGCCGTTCGAGATCATCCGGCGTCCGCCCCCGGGCGAGCTGACGAGTTCGCTGACCGGGCAATCGCGTCTTTACAACATCGCGCAGGTCCGCGTGATGCTGGTGGACGATCCCAATGACCTGAACAATCCCACTGCGTTCACCGACGGTCAGACCATCCGCCTGGCCAACGTGAACAACAACACGCTGGGCATCGGGCCGGATTACACCAACGGAGTGCCCGTTCCCGGCCTGGGTGGGAACACCTATTTTGCCGAAGGCAGCGATTCCGGTGTCGATCCGGGATGGGTGCGCCCGCCCAACCTGCCGGCCGCCATGCCGACGCCGTGCCCCGCGGCCAGCGCCACCCGCTGCTGGAGCCTGCTGGCGAGCGACCAGAGCAACATCTATCCCGGCGGCCCGGCGGGACCGGGCGGCTATCTGCGGGTCGAGGTGCGCAAGGCGGATGGCACCTACCTCGCCGTGACCCGGGAATGGCTGGAGCTGGGATTCGCCCGCGATGTGGTGCCACCGAACTCGGAGCTGGGTGGCCTGCCTCCGGCGCCGCCCCTGACCAATACCATCAACCCGACCGCAATCTTGCTGTTCCAGATGCCCGCCGACCGCAGCTCACCTTTCAACACCATCACGACCGCGGACTTCAACCCCATCACATACGTGGGCCAAGCCTCCAGGAACAACTGGTATCCCATCAACATGTATGAGACCCGCGAAGGCGAGACCCGCGAGCTGAGCCAGACCACTACGACCTATAACTGCGCCATCGGCGGTGGCATGAGCATCGTGGACATTGATATGAAGAACCTGAAGCGCTGGCTGGCAGGGACCATCGGCGTGAACGGACCTCAGACGGAGGATTCCAGCCAGAACGGCTACATCCTCTACTTCTCCGATCGCCGTGGCATGTTGCCCGACCCGACCACGGGCTTGCGGCGGGGCGAGTATGGGTTCGAGGACATCGTCAATCCCAACAGCACCAACGGCCTTCCGAACGGGACCCTCGATGCCGGAGAGGATGCCAACTCGGACGGCACGCTGGAGGTCTATGGCGCCACCAACCTGAGCGGCACAGTGGGCTGGCCCACGGCCGTGGCACAGGGCGGGCTGCCGACCGGCAGTAACCACACCGACCGGGTAGACTGCATGAAGTATGCCCGAAGCAACTGGGTTTCCGGAGCGCGGCATGGGGTTCGCCTGGTGAACGGCTCGGAGGGCAACATCCCGCTGCGCCTTTCCACCGGTACCGGGGGCTTCACGCTGGCCACCGAGAACCCCGCCTTCATTTTGGGCGATTACAACGCTGTGACCGAGGCGCCCTCGGTCATCCCGGCGAATTTTCCCGGCGCGCACGCCTCGACGGCTGTGATCGCAGATACGGTCACGCTTCTCTCCAATGCATGGCGTGACCTGAACAGCTTTGCCAACCCTGCCGGCCTGGCCCCGCCGACCGGCGCCCCGGTGATGGTACCGCCGCGCGTCGGCCGGGTCGCCACCACCACGTGGTACCGGGTCGCCATCGCCTCGGGCAAGAACCAGAGCTTCCCGTTGCCTGGCTATGCAGCCGGCGGGAACCCGAGCGCAAGCGGTCCGCCTGCGGACTATGGTACTGACGGTGGCGTGCACAACTTCCTTCGCTTCCTGGAAAACTGGGGCGCGGGGCAGTGCCACTACCGGGGTTCCATGGTCAGTTTTTACTACGAGACCTACGCTACGGGGGTATTCAAGTGCTGCGGCACGGTGTACTCGCCCCCGACGCGTGACTACCAGTTCGACCTGGATTTCCAGGACGTCAACAAGATGCCCCCAGGAACGCCAAGGTTCCAGGACGTGGTGAACGTAGGATTCCAGCAAGTGTTCTAGCCACGGGCTGGACTGGGACCAAGGGGCAGGCCACGAGCCTGCCCCTTCTTTCTTCTTCGCGGGGTCGCATCAGCCAACCAGCCTTTCGGTTCGCACATCCAACCTGCTGAAACCAAGGCGGCGACAATGCGCACCCTCACAACCTTTCTCGTCCTTCTCGTTCTCGGAATCCCGGAGAAAGCATGGACCTACGCGCCCCAATCCCAGAACACCCAGGAGGAAGACGCGTTCAAAAGCAATGTCAACCTGGTTTCCGTGTACTTCACGGTACGCGACGATAAGAAGCGCCTGGCCAGCGAACTGGGGCAGGACCACTTCCGCGTGCTGGAAGACGGCCGCGAGCGGCCCATCAAGTTCTTCGCGCACCACACGGATGTGGTGCTCAACGTGGGAGTCCTGCTCGACACCGGCACCGGGATGGCGGGACTGCTGAACCAGGAGGCTGATGCCTCCGAGATGTTCCTAAAGCACGTGGTGCGTCCCAAGGACCTGGGCTTCGCCATGAGCTACCACGCGCGTGTGGACACGCTGCAAGTGCCCACGGCCGACACCGCGCTGCTGGCGCAGAGCATTGACGAGATCCGCAGGACAGCAAGCTCCCTGGCCGCCACCGGGCCCGACCCCTCGGCGCCGCTGCCCGGCGGCGGACGCGGCCCCACCGGGATCCCGTACAACGCGCGGCGCGAGGCGCACCTTTACGACGCTGTCCGCGTCTCGGTCATCCGCTACCTCAAGAACGAGATCGGGCGCAAGGCGGTGGTGATCGTGGCGCTCTCCGGCGATTCGAAAAGCGAATCCACCCTGGAGGACGCGCTCGATGTGCTGCTGGCGAACGACGTGATCGCCTACGTGCTGCAGATCTACGACGCCCCGCACCACCCCGACTATTGCGACGTCCGCCACGAATATGGACAGGATGAGCACGGCGAAGAGCTGCTCAAGAAGTTGGCCGAGGCGACCGGCGGGCGGATGCTCGAGGTCCGCGGCCCTGACAAGATCCAGGCCGCGCTCGACGAGATCTCCGAGGAGCTGCACCACCAGTACAGCCTGGGCTATACCCCGGCCAACCAGGACTGGGACGGGAAGTTCCGCAAACTGCAGATCAACGCTGTGGACAAGGGCTACCGCGTTTTTGCGCGCAAAGGCTACTACGCCTCTCCGCGGCGCTGATCACCGCCCATCCAGCGCCACCCCAGCATGCACGATCAGGCGGGAGAGCTCTGGGCTAGCCCCGCGCCGCCCCAGAACAAGCTCGCCCCTTGATGAATGTGCTCGTAGTCCGCAACCAGGTTCTGGATGGAGGCAGGAAGCTCCAGCGCGAGGATGGACACCACCAGATAGAACTCGGCTTGCAGCGCCCTTACTCGGAAACGCAGCGCGGTGACGGCGAGCTCGCGGCCGGTCGCCGCCGTCTCTGGATCAGCGGAGTCGCTCGCCCGGTCCGCAAGGCAAAGGATGAGCGCCGCATTGCCGGCCATGACGTGCACGTAGCCCAAGGCCACCTGGGCTCGCTCCCGGCAGAGGCTGCGCACTTCCGATTCCGGCAACCGGGAGCGAAGGAAACGTTCCTCCTCCGGATCGATGAGGGTCCTGAAAGCAGCCAGGTCCACGGGCTGGATCAGCTTCTCGATCTCACGGGCCTCCTCGAAGCGGACCGCCGGGCCCCGCACGAACCGGTAGACTACAAGAATGGAGAGCAGGCATATCGCGATGACGAGTACGACGAGCGTCATGAGGCCATCAATTCTGCCAGCGCCCGGTCCCAGTCTCTCAGCTTCAAGTTAGGGAGACGAATTTCGGTCGCTGACCTGCGCGCAGGCAGCAGGTAGACTGCCCACACCAGCACCGCGCAATTGAATGCCGCCGGCTTGAGGACCATGAACGCTGCGTGCAGCGAGGGTCCCACGTAGTTGCGCATCGCCACCGCAGCCAGATCGGTGACAACATTGAGCGTGAAGCCGATGGCGATGCCCACCGCCTCCTGCTTCCAGTTCAGTCCCAACAGCGAGGAGAAGAGGAACAGCGAGAGCAGCATGCCAAGCTGCACGATACGGGTGCTTTCCTCAAGCGAAAGCACTACCGCTGCAAACCTGCTATCGGCGGCGCTGGGCGCCTGCAGCGCGCTCAGGACGGCGAGGGACAGCAGACCGACAAAGCCCCATCGAAACAGGAGCGTGCCAAGGCGCTGCACCGCCGGGTATCGCAACAACAGATTCCGGTAGACCTCGGCGATCACCAGGAACTGCAGGCAGGCGCTCACGGCCTCGCTGATCCAGTAACACCAGATGTAAACGTCGGTATGATGAATGATGGCCAGCAACACCGCGCTCACGATGGCATCGAAAATGAGGTAGGTAAGGAACCACCGGTACTCAGAATGGAGCTTTCGGACGAGGAGAGCCGTGATGATCACGCTCTCAACCACGATGGGAGTGATGCCAAGAAAATACAATACAAACGAACGCATGGCGGCAGGAGAACCATATCTCAATTCTCCTGCCGCTTCAAGCGGTCATGCTCTAATTGCAGGATATGCCCGGAATGCACGGAGGTGGGCCGCCGAACTTGTTGGTTGAAAACCCGGTGGAAACGGTTAGAGTGAACAGCAGCAGGACTAGCGCGAGGATCCTTTTCATTGTGCTACCCTCCAATGGGAGATTTGGTCTTGCAGCCCGCAAGGGTAGGCTTGAAATGGGCGGTATGTGCTTAAGAAATTAGGGCTGTAACGATTCCGGAATTCGTTACAAATATGGGGTTCCTAACACCCACGGAAGACATCTGGAAGAACACGCTCTCGGCGCTGGCCGGCGGGCTGGAGCGGCTGCTCTATCTCGCCGGCTTAAGGCAGACTGACGGGCGCTATCGCCATTGGGGCCTGGCCCGCAAGTACGGAGAAGACATCTCTGGGCAGGCGTTGGGACAAGCGCACAAGGAGAGCGTGCAGCAGGTCCTCCGGCAGCCCCTTTCGGCCTCGTGGAGCGAGGCGCAGCGTGCCGCACTGGCAAGGAGCATGGATCCGGAGACCTTTGCCGAAGAGAACCTTGTACTGGAGAAGCTGGCCTTGCCGGAGATCAGCCGTACATCTTCAAGACATTTTGCGTACTGGCTGCGGGCCCTTTCAGCGCTCGGGTCGTCTCGGCCTGGAAAAACCCCTGAAGGCGCATCGCCACCCCGACCACCTGTCCCACCACCTCGATCTCGTGAGGATACTTGAAGACCCGCGCGCATACTGGCGAAAGAGGATGCGGCTGGATGATCACCTGGGCGCCTTCCTTGGAGCACCAGGAACAGAGATAGCCATCCCGGGTCTCAAGAAAGTAGATGGGGCGCTCGTATTCGGCGCGCCAGGCGCCGTTCTGCTGGATGGCGTTGCGCTCCGGGTCAATCTGGAGAAAGCTGCCCGGAAGCAGCAATGGGTGCATCGTAAGGTCTGATCGCCCCAGAAACGCGTAGATGTATTTCGACTTTTCCAGGTGTTCTAAAAAGGAGAGCGGGACGCTGCCCCAGTCCTCGATCATGCGGAACAGGTCGCGCGTCTTCTCCGGATCGAACCCCACGTCCATGGCGGTCGGCATCCTGACCTTCTGCGCGGCAGGGCTGGGGGGGATAAGGTGGGTCACTTCGGGATTCGCCAGGCTCATGTCGGCGGCGAATTGCGTCACGTCAATGCCGAAGTATTCCAGCAGCTCGCGCAGATCGGTCCGGTAGATGGCCGCAAGGGAATAAAGGCGGTAGAGGCTGGGCACCATGCCTTTGGCTTCGATGTCCGAAAGGCGGCTGGCGGGGATGCAGAACTCCGGGTTGCCGTGCGTCGCCCCCAGCTTGTTGGAAGCCTCTTCAACGTCGCGGAGCGTCATGCCGAGCCGCTCGCGTAACTTCCTCAACCTTTCACCGGCACTCATTACGGCTCCACTTTGTACGGAATCTGTTACAAACTCCCGAGCCTCGAGGGCTGGTTGGCCAGGTGGGTGATAAGTTCCACCCTGCCGTACGCAAGGCAGCCCCTACAAAACACGTGCGATAGCAGCCCTGTAAACACGAGCCCTTTCTGGCATTTTGGGGCGGCGACCGGCTTGTAACGAAATCCGTACAAGATTGAAAATTATACCCCTTTCGGGGCTCCGGTGTTCAATGATTTCGGCGCTACTTCGCGCTCTGTACGTGAAGTAAGTGGGGCTCCTTCTGGTTCCGGTTCCACAGGGGTCTCGCACTCGGGCCCCATGACCTCGTCGGATGCCGTTTCGGGAAACGGTTATTGCGATTTCGTGAACGGTCATGGGGCTGTTCTTGAGCCGTCTTGCGGGCGTGAGCGCAGCGGGAGCCCGCAGGCGAAATCCCGAGCGATTTGTGCGAGGGATCTTAAGCCAATGGATGGCGCGCCCTGAGAGATTCGAACTCCCGACCTTCTGGTTCGTAGCCAGACGCTCTATCCAACTGAGCTAAGGGCGCGCGGTGTGACGCGGAAGAACACCTGATTATATCGGAATTCCGCTCGGACTCCGAGTCGCGGTCTAAACCAGAACAATCTTCTCCTTGATGTCCAGGCCGGTGTTACGCAGCAAGCTGGCGACGGTGGCGTCGTTCAGCCGGGTGGCGTCGTACTCCACGCGCACGGTGGAGGCCTTCTCGTCGAACCAGATGCCGCGGATGCCGTAGACCTCGCGGGTGCTGGCGATGGCGGTCATCTGGGCCGCGCTGGGCGGCGCCGCGTAACGGTAGACAACATCCACGGTGGTCATGGCCTCGCTCCCGTACAATAAATCGTTTCCTGCCGAGCCGAATCTACTATAGAGAAACGGGCGGAGAGCGACAAGTGCATTCTCGCGAGAAAACAGGCGGACCGGCGACCGCGCGCAGCGTGCTCGACCCGGTCTGCGGCATGCAGGTTCAACCGGAAAAAGCGCGCGGCCGGGTGGAGCATGCCGGCCAGAGCTACTTCTTCTGCAGCGCGAGCTGCGCCGAACGCTTCCAGCGCGAGCCGGAGACCTATCTCTCGCGCAAGCCCATGGGCATGCCCGGGCAGGCAGGACTGGTGACGCTCGGCTCTCCACCGGCAATGCCGAAATCCGCTGGGCCTCCAACCGCGCAGTACATCTGCCCGATGCATCCCGAGATCATTCGCGACCGGCCGGGCGCATGCCCCATCTGCGGCATGGCGCTCGAACCGCTGGTTCCGACCGCGGGCTCGGAGGACGACTCCGAGCTGCGCGATATGACCAAGCGCTTCTGGATAAGCCTGGTGCTGGCAGCGCCGCTGCTGGCGCTGGCCATGGGCACAATGCTCGCGGGCTTCCACGCGCCCTGGCTGCCGTGGATCGAGCTCGCGCTGGCGACACCGGTAGTTCTGTGGACAGGAGCACCCCTGCTGGAGCGGGGATGGGCGTCCATCCGCACCTGGCACCTCAACATGTTCACCCTCATCGCCATTGGGACGGGCACGGCGTACGCCTACAGCCTGGTGGCCACGCTGCTGCCGCAAATCTTTCCCGCCTCCATGCTGGGGTCCGACGGCCATCCCGATGTGTACTTCGAGACCGCGGCCGTCATCACCGCGCTGGTGCTGATGGGGCAGGTGCTGGAACTCCGCGCCCGCGCGCAGACCTCCAGCGCCATCCGCGCGCTGCTCGATCTCTCACCGCCCACCGCGCGGCGCATCGAGGCCGACGGCAGCGAGCATGAGATCCCTCTGGACCAGGTAAAACCCGGCGACCGGCTGCGCGTACGTCCGGGAGAGAAGATTCCCGTAGACGGCGCGGTGGTCGGGGGCGCCAGTACGGTGGATGAATCCATGATCAGCGGCGAGGCCCTGCCGGCAGGGAAGCAGGCGGGCAGCAAGGTCGTGGGCGCCACGGTGAACGGAGCGGGAGTGTTGGTGATGCGGGCCGAGCGCGTGGGCAGCGGGACGCTGCTGGCACAGATCGTGCGGCTGGTGAGCGAGGCGCAGCGCAGCCGAGCGCCCATCCAGAAACTTGCCGACAAGGTTTCGGCCATCTTCGTGCCCGCGGTCGTGCTCAGCGCAGCGCTGGCTTTCGTCATCTGGCTTTTTGTCGGCCCGCAACCACGGTTGGCGCACGCGCTGCTGGCGGCGGTGGCGGTGCTCATCATCGCCTGCCCCTGTGCGCTGGGGCTGGCCACGCCGATGTCCATCATGGTCGGCGCCGGGCGCGGCGCGAGCGCCGGCATGCTGGTGAAGAACGCCGAGGCGCTCGAACAAATGTCTAAGATGGACACCCTGCTGGTGGACAAGACCGGCACGCTCACCGAGGGACGTCCGCGCGTGGTTGCCGTGCGCGCCTTCGACGTCCGCTACGCAGAGAACGACCTGCTGCGCCTGGTCGCCTCGCTGGAACGCAGCAGCGAGCATCCTCTGGGATCGTCGGTGGTGGCGGCGGCGGCCGAAAAAGGACTGAAGCTGGCCGAAGCGCTGGAGTTCAAGTACCGGCCCGGAATGGGCGTGACGGGCGTCGTCGAGGGCAAGCGCGTGGCGGCAGGGAACCACAGGCTGCTGGCCGAACTGGGGATCACGGTGAGCGACATCGCCGCCGCCACCGGCGAAATGGCCCGCGCCGGGCAGACGGTCATCTTCGCGGCCATCGAGGGCAGCTACGCCGGCCTGATCGCGGTCGCCGATCCCATCAAGCACGGCACGCACGAAGTCCTGCGCGCACTGGCGCGCGACGGCGTCCGCGTGGTCATGGCGACCGGTGACGCCCGCGCCACCGCGGAAGCGGTCGCCAAGCTGCTCGGCATCACCGAGTTTCACGCCGAGGTGCTGCCGGCCGGCAAGCAGGAGATCGTGAAAAAGCTGCAAGCCGAGGGCCACATCGTCGGTATGGCGGGCGACGGCATCAACGACGCCCCCGCGCTGGCGCAGGCCGATATCGGCATCGCCATGGGCTCGGGCACCGATGTGGCCATGGAAAGCGGCAGTGTGGTCCTGCTCAAGGGCGATCTGCGGGGCATCCTGCGGGCGCGGCGGCTGAGCCAGGGCGTGATGCGCAACATCCGCCAGAACCTCTTCTTCGCCTTCCTCTACAACGCGGCGGGCGTGCCCGTCGCGGCCGGCGCACTCTATCCGCTGCTGGGATGGTTGCTCAGCCCCATGCTTGCCGCCGCGGCCATGAGCTTCAGCTCGGTCTCGGTGATCGCCAACGCGCTGAGGCTGCGACGGATCGAGCTTTAGAGCTGGTTGAGGTAATCGAGGATGTCGGGGTGCGTCCACTCCACCGGCCCGATGAACTTGCGGCGCACCACGCCCTGGCGGTCAATGATGTAGGTCTCGGGATAGCGGGTGGTGCCGTAGAGCAAGTTGCTGCGGCGCTCGGCGTCGCGCACCGTCAGCAGGCGGATGCCGTATTGCTCGAGAAAGCGGTGGTAGGCGTCGGGATCTTCATCCACGCTGACGGCCACCACCTGCACGCGGTTGGGCATGCGGGCCTGGAGCTGCATGAGCGATGGCATCTCCTCCACGCACGGCGGACACCAGGTGGCCCAGAAGTTCAGCACGATGACTTTGCCGCGGTAGTCGGCCAGGTGGACGCTGCGCTCCGAGTCGGTAACGGTGAAGTCGGGGGCCGGGCGGTTCACCCACTCCGGCTTGGCGCCGCGGTCGCATCCCAGCGCCAGCAGCGCGGCCGCGATAAGCAGCAGTCGTAGGGGAAAACGGGCCCGGGGCATTCCTCGTATAATACTAGTTCGCCGGACGCAGCACGCAGCGAGCGCCGCAACCATGAGCAAGCGCACCACAGAGCCGGTCACCCTTACCAGCGCCAACACGCCGGAGCTCATCCGCGAGCTGCTGGTCCGCCTGGGCGAGGACCCGGAGCGCGAAGGGCTGCAGCGCACCCCGGAGCGCATGGAGGCCGCGCTCAAGTATCTCACCAAGGGCGGGCACGAGGACCCGGAGAAGGTCCTCAAGGGCGCGCTCTACACCGTGAACTACGACGAGATGGTCATCGTGCGCGACGTGGAGATGTTCAGCCTCTGCGAGCACCACATCCTGCCGTTCTTCGGCAAAGTGCACGTTGCCTACATCCCCAATGGCAAGGTCATCGGGCTGAGCAAGATCCCCCGGCTCATCGACGTCTTCGCCCGTCGCCTGCAGGTGCAGGAGCGGCTTACCACGCAGATCGCCGAGTGCATCCAGAACGCCATCCAGCCCCAGGGCGTGGGCGTGGTGGTGGAGGCGCGCCACCTCTGCCTGATGATGCGCGGGGTGGAGAAGCAGCACTCCTCCGCCGTGACCTCGTCCATGCTGGGCGTCTTCCGCGAAGAGATGGAGACGCGCGAGGAGTTCCTCTCGCTGATCCGTCACCGCAACGGGGCGTAGTGAGCGTGGATACTGTATGGCAATCAAGAACATCTCTGGAAAAGAGATTTTGATCGGAAGCTTGGTGGGTGGCTTGGTTGCAATGG
>JACXTT010013801.1_pt1 | contig 10623 bp, 10 predicted proteins | sample 9270951 | NCBI WGS metagenome assembly JACXTT01 (sample SAMN15532306, study PRJNA645909) | rock metagenome | isolation source: weathered quartz diorite | place: Puerto Rico | collected 2017-06-21
CTCGTCGCGCCGGCGCGGCCGCGGTTGCCGTTCGACAAGGTGTTGGTCGCGGGCCTGGGTCCGCGAGCGAGCTTCGGCGACGCGACGTTCAAGACGGTGCTCGCGCGTGTGCTCGACGCGCTCGAAGGCCTCGGCGTGAAGAAGGCCGTGATGGAGCTGCCCGGGCGCGGTGACAACGTGCTCGACCCGGAGCGCGCGGCAGGGATCCTGCTCGACGTCGCGACCGAATCGGCCGACCGCGAGGTGCTCTGCCTCGTGGAGGACGGTGACGGGCAGCGTCGAATCGAGAAGCACGCGCAGGAACGCCATCGCGTCGCGCTGCGCGCGCAGAGCATGCGCTGACGCACGCCCTGATCGGAGCTATGCTCCGCGCGTGCTGGAATTCAAGGAGGATCGTGAGCCCGTTGCTCCGAAAGACGCCGCCACGATCGTGCTCGTGCGTGACGCGGCCGGTGGAAGCGGCATCGAGGTCTTCTGCGTCGAACGGAACAAGGCGAGCCGATTCATGGGCGGCGCCATCGTGTTCCCGGGCGGGAAGCTCGATGCCTCCGATGTGCTCGCGGACTGGACGCCGCTGACGACGCCACCGCGCGTGCCCTCTCGTTCGTCGGTGCCCTTCACCGCGAACGAGGCGCACTTCCGCTCGCTTGCCATCGCGGCGGCGCGCGAGACGCTCGAAGAAGCCGCGATGCTGCACGTCCACGATGGCTCCGTCACGCAGGACGAGCTGTTCGCGTTGAGGAAGGAGCTCGGGCAAGCGCCGGATGCGCTGCGCGCGTTCTTGTCGAAGAAGCGCCTTCGGCTCGATCTCGGTGCGCTGCATCCGTTTGCTCGGTGGATCACGCCGACGGCAGAGACGCGACGCTTCGATGCACGCTTCTTCGTCGCGATCGCCCCCTCCGGGCAGGAGGGCGCGCACGACGAGCGTGAGACGATGTCGAGCTTTTGGGTTTCGCCAACCGAGGCACTGCGTCGTTTCGAAGCCGGCGAGGTGCAGCTGATGCCTCCGACGCATCGCACCTTCGTGATGCTGGGAGATTGCGCGTCGACGAAGGATGTCTTGCTCCTGGCCGAATCGAGCTGCCTCGATCCCATACAACCCGCGCTGGTGAAACACGCAGACAGCGCTGGCGAGACGCTCGCCCTCGTGCTCCCCGGCGACCCGCAGCACGAGGTCCGCGAGGCCCGCGTGCCTGGGCCTTCGCGCTACGTCCTCCGCGGCGAACGATGGCAAGCCGAAAATCCGCCGGCCTGAAAGGGCCGGTCGTGTCGCCTGCGTTGGGCCCCCGCCCCACAGCAGGCGCCCCGCGCGTCTACGGAGCGCAGGCGCTCGCCGATATCTGCGAGGTAGACCTGAAGACGGTTCACCATTGGGCCGACCGGGGGAAGATCGCGCACCACCGCACCGAAGGACGGCACCTGCGCTTTCGCCGCAACGACGTCGTGCGGTTCCTGCGAGCTCACGGGTACCCGCTTCCCGCCACATTGACGCGCGCGCGCCCCGTCGCGGCGATCGCGTTGGCGGTTGCCCCCGATGGCTCACCGCTGACGATCGACGAGCTCGCAAAACGCATCGCGGCGCGCTTCTCGACGCGCCGTTTCGCGAGCGCGGTCAACGCGCTGGCGCACCTTGCGACGGACCAGCCCGACGTTCTCGTCCTCGCCGCAGGCGACCCGACATTTTCCGCGGCGCACGCGGCGATGGCCCTGAAGTCGGACCCCACGACCTCGTGGATCGCCGTCGCAGTGCTCGGAGGTGACTACGATGCCGCCCTGGCGGCGCGAAGCGCAGGCGCCGACGTCGCGCTTCCGGCCGTCGAGGCGGCGCGGCTTGCGCCGGAGCTCGCGCGAGCGCTGGCTGTTCTGTAGCCGGTAAGCGAGCGCGAGCTACGTGACGACGGGCGGGAAGCTCAGCGGCCTTCTCTGAACGCTTTGATCGCGTTGACAACCGCATCCGCCAAGCGCTGCTGATACTCCGCTGACCCGAGGCGCTGCTCCTCGACGGCATTCGAGATGTAGCTCGTCTCGAAGATCACCGCCGGCATGCGCGCTCCAACGAGCACGTAGAACCCCGCATGGTGCACGCCACCATCCGTCACGTCGGCGTACTGGGAGCCGACGGACGCAATCGCAGACTTTTGGAGGAGCTCGGCGAGCCGCGTCGACCGCGTAGCTTGGTCGGCGAGCCGCATCGATGCGAGCAGCTGGGCGACCTCGTTCGTCGCGGCTGCGCTCGCACCGTTCTCGCGGGCCGCCACTTTGCCGGCCATCTCGTTGGCGGTGGTGTCGAGGATGTATGTCTCGATGCCCTTCCGACCGCGATTCTCGGCAGCATTGCAATGGATCGACAGGAACAAGTCGGCCCCGAACGCATTGGCGCGCGCCGTGCGCTCTTCGAGCGTCACGTAGCGATCGTCGTCGCGGGTGAGGGCCACATCGAGGCCGAGCCGCACGAGCACCGGCGCGACCTTGTGCGCGATGGCGAGAGCAACATCCTTCTCCTTGAGACCCGTCGGCCCAGACGCGCCCGGATCGTTGCCGCCGTGCCCTGGGTCGATGACGACCCGCGCAACCGCGCGCCCCGTGCCCTTCGGTCCCGCTCCCGGCGGCTGTCGCGCGATGTCGATCACGACTCGGAATGGCTCGAGCAAGTGAAAGACGCGACGATATGCGGGCCCGTCGAGGTCGAGCGCGACACGCGAGCCCGTCGATGTCGGCTCCGCGACGATCCGCGACACCACGCCGGCGAGAGGCATTTCGCGCGCGGGACCGCCGAGCTCGACACCATCGAGATCCACGTACGTGCGCGCGCCCCGGCCCGCCTTGCTACCTTGATCGCCCACGCGGAACCGCGCCGGCCGATCGAGATGCACGACGACCCGCGCGGCTTCATTGCCCGTCCATTGCTCGATGCGCGTCAGCCGCGGCGCCACCGCCACATTGGCGGATCCACCATCGGCCACCGCCAACGCGATGGCTCCTTCGCCGGCAAGGCCTTGGTCGATGGCATCGAGCACCGGCGCGGGTGGTCTGAACGCAGCGAGGGCATGGAGCGCTTCCTCGATGGCGGCACCACACCCGAGAGCTCCGCTTCCCGCGTCTGACGACGATGGCGAAGGCCGACCCGCAGGTTCCCCGAGGGGGGTCGCGCGACGCGCGACGCGATACAGCTCGGCGTACGTCGTCTGTGCATCCTTCGCGATCTCGCCAGCCAGTTTGGCAGCGCGAGCGGCTGCGTCGCATGCTCCCGGCAACGAGAGATCCTTCGAGGCGGCGCGATAGAGGTCGACCGCCTCTTTGGCGTCTTGCTCTCGATGTTCGATACGCCAGACTCGCTCGTGAATGCGTGCCGCGAGTGCATGCAGCTCGACCGCCCTCGCTCCCGCGCCCTCTTTCTGGGCGAGTGCCTCGACCGACTGCGCGAGCGCGATCGCCTCGGGCCGTGGGGCCAGGGGCGTCGCGGGCACCGCCATCGCGTGCGCAACCGCCACTTCGGAGGCATCCCCTGCATCTGGCCCGGTCTTTCCGCGCCCTCCGCAAGCCGCAGTCACCGCCAAAATCCAAGCGCCGACTGGCAATCTCTTGGGCGTTTCCCGCACCGCCGGGCAGGGTATCATCGGTCTCGTGTCGACCCGAAAAGACGAAGCGCCGGTCTATGCCGATCGAACGACGGGGCAAGTCTTCCCCGACGCGACGGCGATGGTGAACGCTTACCTCGCACGCTTCGCAGAACGCTCGGGCGCGCAGCTTCGTCCACTCGACGAGAATGGCTACACGCAAACGCGCAAGGGGTCGGCAACGATCGGCCTCAACGTCCTCGACGACCACGGCCTCCTCCTCCTCTTGGCGCCGGTGATGCCCGTCCCGAAGTCGGGGCGCGAGGCGCTCTACCGTCGGATCCTCGAGCTATCGTTCTTGTCGACCGCCGATGCGGCGTTCGCGATTGATGCCGCCAAGGATGAGATCTTCGTGCGAGCTCTTCGTCGTCTCTCGGGACTGGACTACGAAGAATTCGAGGACCTCCTCGACACGGTGGGGCGTGTCGCCGACGAATGGGACGATGCGCTGAAGCGCGAGTTCGGCGGTTCTTGAGGCAACAAAGATCGCGAAAACAGGCGTTTTTGTCGCGCCGCGGTGCGTTGTGAGTACTCGCACCGGGTGCTACGATTCGTAGCGATGGCGATGCAGCAGAGCGGCAAAGGGTCGGCGCACGGCTCGGGACCGAACCCCGCGCTGACCGACGAGCAAGCCGACGAATTCGCGGCGTCGTTCACGCCTGCATGGGCCACCGAAGAAGCGGACCTTGGCGCGACGGCCGTGGATGCGCCGCCCGCCCCCGCCGTTTCGGCGGCGGTCCAGCCGCCATCGAACGGCACCGCACCGGGCCTCGCGCCGCCGGCACAAGCGCCTCCAGCGGCCGCGCCGCCAGGCGTCCACATCACTCACAAGGCCACGGTGATCGGCATCCAAGCGCCATCGCCGGACGCGATCGCCGCCGCCGCGAATGCGCAAGCACAAGCTGCTGCCGCCGCGAGACCGGCGGCTCCCGCCGCGGCCGCGCCGGTGCCTCCCGCAACGGTGCGAATGTCGGCGTCGCCCACGCCGGCAACGGCTCCCGCAGCAAAACCGGCGTCGCCTCCCGCACAGGTGGAGAGCACGCAGCCGTTGGGGCGCACGAAGATGATGGCCGACGCCCCGGCTCGCAAGCCGTCGGCGCCTGCGCCGGTGGCGACGCGAAATGGTGCGTCCCGTGGGGTCGTGGCCGATCCATTCGCCGCGAGCGCCACCGATAGTGACCAGTTCGACGCCGTGCCGAAGAAGAGCAAGACCGCCATTTTCGTGGTGGTCGGTCTCGTCGTCGTGGCCGGCATCGGCGTAGGGTTGAAGTTCGGTCTCTCGAGTGGCGATGCGCCCAAGCCCGCCGCCACCCAAGCCGCAGCGCCGCCACCGTCGAAGGAAGACATCCCGCCTCCGCCGCCGAAGGACGAGCTGCCCGCGGCGTCCGCCACCGTGGCGGCAGCGCCGAAGACGACTCCCGCTCCGACCACTCAAGCAGCCGCCCCCCTAACGACGAACGCGGCGGCGCCGCCTCCTCCCCCTCCCATCGTTCATGCCACCGGCGGTGGTGGTGGCCACAACACCGGGCTCACGACGCGGGGCGGCCGGACACCGCCCCCGCCGCCACCCCCAGTTGCCGCTGCACCGCCACCGCCCCCGCCTGCCGCGGCGCCGAAGACTCCACCGAAGCCCGCGCAAGGCGGTATCGTACGCGACAGTCCGTTCTGAAGCTCTCGCCGTTCCTAGCTTGCGAGCGACGCCACGCATGAAGACGAGTCGAATCGCCGCTGCCGTTCTTGTCACGTTCCTCGCCTCGAGTGTTCCGACGACTGCGCTCGCGCAGGATGACCCGGTCACCATACAGGCACGCGCTCGCTTCAAGGAGGGCGTCGACTTCTACGACAAGGGGCAATACGAAAACGCGCGCCTTGCCTTCCTCCAGGCATACGCGCTCAAGAAGCACCCTGCAGTCCTCCTCAACCTCGCGCAGAGCACGGCGAAGGCGGGTCACCCGCTCGAGGCAGCTAAGTACTTCCAACAATTCCTGAAGGAGTCGACGACGGCGAGCCCTCAGCAGAGGCAGGACGCCGACAGCGGCCTCGCCGAGGTTCGGCAGAAGCTCGGGCGCATCGAAGTGGTTGCGCCGGCTGGAACCGAGATCACGCTCGACGAGAAGGAGCGACTGGGGACAGCCCCGTTCGCAGACCCGATCGACGTCGATCCCGGTTCGCACTCGCTGCGCTCGTCGAGCGAGACAGTGCGCGTGACGGCCAATGCGGGACAGAAAGTCCAGGCGCGCTTCGGCGGTGGCGGTGGTGCGCCTCCCATCGCCGTCGTGCCGATTCCGCCGCCGTCGACCGCCAATCCGGCAGCGACCCCGCCTCCCGACAACGGTACGACGCAGCCGCCGGACTCCGATTCGGGCGACGGGCAAAAGAAGAAGCTGCCTCTGTGGCCTGGATTTGTTGGCGTGGGTTTGGCGGCGGCGGGTTGGATCGGGACAATCGTCTTCGCCGCGTTCAAGTCCGACGCGCAGAGCAAGGCCGACTCCGTCGCCGCCGACATCCGCACGAAGGCCGGCGCGCGAGCTCAGGGGATCTGCAGCAGCACCGCGCAGGCTGACATCACGCGCTTCGGCCCGGCGTGTCAGACGCTCAAGGACAACAACAGCAAAGTGGACACCAACGCGACGATCGCGAATGTCTCGCTCGCGGTCGCGATCCCCGCCACTCTGTTCGCGGTCACCTGGCTCATCGTCATCCCGATCGTCAACAAGAAGCGCAGTCAGTCTGCGTTCATCGAACCAACCATCACACCGTATGCCGGCCCAGGTGAAGGCGGGCTCAACCTCTCGACGCGTTTCTGAGCGTCTTCAGTAGCGCAGGACGCGCGCAAACCCCGGAACCATGACATCCGTGCCCGGCCGCCGCGCCAACGCGACCGCGTAACAGCGCTCCGCATCGCAACCGGCATCGACCAGCGCATCCGCTGAAAGGTCGATGCGCGTCAACGCGTCCTTGGTCGCTCCCTTCACGGGAACGCGCACATGCGCGAGCGCCGCGATCGGCGCCTGCGACTTTCCCTTCACAGGCGCCCGCTCGACCCATCCGACCGCGATGCTCTCGGCAACAGCCCCAGTGAAGAACGGCCCGACCTCCCGACCGCACATGCCAGGAGAGAGCTCGAGCACGGTCTCTTCCCACGTCTTCCGATCTACACGCAGTGCAAACACCTTGGTCGACGCCATCGGCGGAGCGCCATCCGCGTTGCATGACTCGCTCGAGTCCTGTGTGTAGACCACGAGGAGCGCGTTGGCCGAGGCGTCGACGGTCACGATGTCATCGTCGTGCGGAAGCTGAGTCTTCAGCTTGTGCGTTGGCCCCGCCGTGTTGCCGGATAGCTCGCGGACCACCATCGTGCCAGACGCCGCCAAGCGGACGACGCCCAGCTCATCGCCCACTGTGTAGTCGGATCGTTCTCGTTGCTCGTCCTCGCCGAATTCTTTGTCATCGAGGAAAGAGATGGCGGGAGCGATCCGAAGTCCAGCGTCCGCGTCGGTTCCTCCATCCTGCCCGCCGGCCGTGAGGATTGCGACGGAGGTACCATTCTCCTCATCGAGCAGAGCGAACGCGCGATGTGTGCCACAGGCGAATGCGACGTCTTTCTCCTTGGGCAAGCTTCCATAGAAAGCTTTTCCGCCCCAGGGCCGTGCGCGGACGTGCGTTCCATCCGTCGACCAGATTGCATCCTGCGTCGCGCACGACGATGGCGCCACGTCGATGACTTCCCCCTTTGGAGCGAGATCGGGTCCGAGAATCGCTAGTTGGCCGCTCGATCGCTTCGTACTCAATCCGCGCGCGATGATCGCGACCCCTCCGCGCGCCGGCGCCATCTTGAGCTCCGCATCGTTCGTCCACGCAATCGTCCCATCCAGGATGGTGCGCTCTTGCACGATCTTGTCCGCCGAATCGATGCGCTGGACCCGCAAGGCCTTCAGGGGCACATCGAGTGCTGCAACGACGACCTCACCATTCTCGACACGTGCCGCGGCGACCGGAGCGGACAGTCCGCTCACGACTGTCGCATCTTCGTCCCTCGGAACCGCCCCCGACGCACTTGCCGGCGGCGCGGAGTCCTCGACGGCCGTGCTCTGGCCTCCCTTCGAGCAGGTGCATGCCGGCGCCGCGGCGACGACGGCGGTGACCGCGAGGCCCCCGAAGAAAGCTCGCCCTCGCGGCTCCAGCATTCGCATCGACACAGCTTGTCTATCATTTCTTCTTCGTCCCGGGCCGGAGCGCCTTCCGGAATGTGGTCCGAGGCACCCCGGCCGCGCGCGCCGCGGCACTGACGTTGCCGTTGTAGCGCTGGAGCTGTTCCTGAGCTGCGGTCAGCGAAATCTCGTGAATCGTCTCTTTCGACGTACGAAAAGCTCGCTCGACCGACTTTGCATCGATCCACCGAGTCGCGCGTGCGAAGTCCGCTGCGCGAAGAAGAACATTACGGAGCTCACGGATGTTTCCGGGCCAATCGTGGGCAGTGAGGCGCGCCAGAGCGCCGGGGGTCATCTGCGGGTTCCCGAGCTCGGGTTCGAGATTGCTGAGGATGGAACGAGCGATCGTGAAGATGTCGCCACGCCGTTCGCGCAGTGGGGGGACGTCGACGATGAACACTTCGAGCCGGTGAAAGAGATCGCGGCGAAAGAGTCCCCGGGCGACGCGGTCCGAAAGGGACACATGCGTTGCCACGACGACACGCGAATTCGCTCGTTGGCCAGAGCCCGCTCCACCCACGCGACGGACCTCGTAACCGTCGAGTGCACGTAGGACCTTTGGTTGAGCGTCCAGCGGCAGCTCACCGATCCCGTCGGGAAAGATGGTTCCACCTTCCGCTTCGTTGAATGCGCCGGCGCGACGCGAACCCGCGCCCGTGAACGCGCCCCGTTCGTGCCCGAAGGGCTCGCTTTCGAGGAGCTCGCGCGGCAGGGCGGCGACGTTCATGGCGACGAATGGCGCATCGCGACGTGGCCCCTCGGTGTGCAGAGCACGGGATACGAGCTCCTTCCCGGCCCCAGTCTCACCGCAGACGAGAACCGGCGCGCTGAGCCTCGCGAGGCGCCTGACTTGCGCCGAGATTCGCCGCATCGCCGTCGAAGCGCCAGCCAGACCTGGCAATGGGCGCGGATCCTCTTCGTCGGGCTCGTCTTCGGCGGGGATGCAGACAAGCGTTGTGCGCCCGATGGTGATCGCGGTTCCCTCGACACCGAGCGCCTTCTCGACGCGAGCCCCGCCGGCAAAGGTACCGTTCCGTGAGCCGAGATCGGTGATGACGACTCCGGTTGGAGTCACGATGACCTCGCAGTGGCGACTGCTGACCGTCGGGTCGCGAATGGTGATGTCTGCGCGACGGCTGCTGCCGACGACGAGCGGGCTACTCCCCAGGGGTACGCGACGCGAGCCCTCCTCGTCTTGCAGCTCGATCGCCCAGCGATGCGTGCGGGTCGGAACGATGATTTGATCGGTTTGGATGGTGTCGGTGGAGTCGCGGTCGAAGATGGCCATTGCATCGTCTGATTTCGGCCGATCAAGGAACTTGTTGCGTAAAAAAGCTCCGCCGATGAAACTATTTTTTTGATGCGCAAGATCGCTCTGCTTTTCGGAGTGCTGCTCGGCGCTTGCTTGCCCGGACCGGACGACGGCACCTCGGGGGGTAGCAGTGGAAGCAATTCCGACGCCGGAAAAGATGGAACGCCGGCAACCACGGCGGCAGGCAAAGCATGTCTCGACATGGCCCAGGCATACGCGCAGGTCGGCGCCCGCTGCGGCGATACCTACGAGGGCGCGGGGACGAAGTTCGTGAACACGCTTGCTGGTGGCGACTGCAATTCCGTCTCGATCCGTAACGAAGCAGAGCTCCGGAACCAGTGCATCCCGTCTTTCGCATCGCTATCGTGCAGCGACTACGTCAACGGCCGTTTCGCGCCTGCATGCGCGGAGCAGATTATCCGGTCGAAGTGATGGCTCATTCGTCGGTGGCTCTCTGTTGGTTGATCTTGGTCGTCGCCGCGTCGACCTCCTGCGCCGCCGAAACGGCGGCTGGAGGCACGGGCGCTACCGATGCGGGGCCGCCGGATCCCGATGCTCCCCGGGTGTGCCGCGAGATGGCCAATGCGGTCGCCGACGAGATCGTGCGAAAGTGCGCGAATCAATCGAAACAGTCGACGGTCGACTCATTCGTCGCGCAAGCGCAGTGCGACCGCGTCACCAACATTCGGAATATCGTCGAGCTTCGACACGACTGCATTGCGGTCGACCTCCCGAACCTGACGTGCGCTCAGCTCGCGTCAGGCCGTCTGACCACGGCGTGCGCCGGACAGCTGATTCGCCCGCGTTAGAGGGCGCCGGTCGGAGTCCCAAGGGTGGCCCCGGCCACCCCAAATGTGGCCGGGCCAGGGGGCACCGCGCGCAAGTGGGCGAGAGCATTCACGTCGAATCTGGCCCGAAGCGTGCTCAGTGGTGAGCATGGACACCTCTCTCTCAGCACTCTCGGACTCGGAGATCCTCCGTGGACTCCACCAACTCGTTTTCCAGCGCCGCCACACGACGGCACGGATCATCGCCCACCTGGTCGAGGTGCAAGCGCGCCGCCTCTACGCGAAGATGGCCTTCTCCTCGCTATTCGACTTCTGTCGTCGCCACCTTGGCATGAGTGAAGGTTCGGCAACGCGCTACATGACGGCGGCTCGAGTTGCGCTCAAGTTCCCGGACGTCATCCGCCGAATCGAGAAAGGCGAAGTGCACCTCTCGTCACTCCTCAAGTTGCAGGGTCACCTGACGGAGCAGAACTCCGACCTCTTGCTCGAGGCCGCGAACGGCAAGACCGTTCGTCAGGTCGAAGAGTTGATCGCGCGGAACCCGCCCAGGCCCGATGTGCCGACAAAGATCCCCCAGAACCCGGGCCCCCAGGGCCCAACGAACCGCCACACCCGCCTCCCCACCAGACACCCCCCCAACCCGCAAACTTTCCCCCCAACCCCCCCTCCAACCACACACCAAGATTCAACCCACG
>JACXTT010013802.1_pt1 | contig 10622 bp, 10 predicted proteins | sample 9270951 | NCBI WGS metagenome assembly JACXTT01 (sample SAMN15532306, study PRJNA645909) | rock metagenome | isolation source: weathered quartz diorite | place: Puerto Rico | collected 2017-06-21
GCGATGTTCCGGGTGGAGCTCGAGAACGGCCACAAGGTGCTCGCGCACGTGAGCGGCAAGATGCGGATGAACTTCATCCGGATCCTGCCGGGCGACCGCGTGAAGGTCGAGCTCTCGCCGTACGACCTGACCCGGGGCCGGATCACCTATCGGTTCAAGTAGATTTTTGTCGAAGTGGAGAAGGACACGCGATGAAGGTACGACCGTCGATCAAGGTGCGCTGTGAACACTGCAAGATCGTCAAGCGTCAGGGCGTGACGCGGATCATCTGCAAGAATCCGCGGCACAAAGCGCGACAAGGCTAAGCGGGACGGAGAGGGCACATGGCGAGAGTGGCGGGCGTGGATCTGCCGAGAGAGAAGCGGGGCGAAGTGGCGGTCACCTACATCTATGGACTCGGCAGGTCGACCGGGCGCCGTGTCCTGCTCAAGGCCAACGTCGATCCCAGCAAGCGGGTGAAGGCGTGGACCGACGACGAGGTGAACCGGATCCGCGAGATCATCGAGCGCGAGCTCAAGGTCGAGGGTGACCTGCGCCGCGACGTCTCGATGAACGTCAAGCGCCTGATGGACATCGGCGCGTACCGCGGCATTCGCCACCGGCGCGGCCTGCCAGTCCGCGGCCAGCGGACCCACACCAACGCCCGCACGCGGAAGGGCCCCAAGCGGGGCGTGATGGTCAAGAAGAAGCCGGCGGCGGCGCCCTCGGCGCCCGCGGCGGCACCGGCGGCGGCAGCGCCGAAAAAGGCGGGAGCGTAAGGCATGGCCGAAGAAGCGAAGCCAGCACCACGCAAGAAGGGCGCCAAGCGGCGTGAGCGGCGCGAGGTCCGCACCGGCATCGCCCACATCCAGGCGACGTTCAACAACACGATCGTCACGCTCACGGACCGGATGGGTAACGTCGTGTCCTGGTCGAGCGCCGGGAGCGCCGGGTTCAAGGGCTCGCGCAAGAGCACGCCCTTCGCCGCCCAGACGGCCTCCGAGCTCGCCGCGCGCAAGGCGATGGAGTACGGCCTCAAGCAGGTCGAGGTCTTCGTGCGGGGGCCCGGGGCGGGCCGCGAGGCGGCCATCCGCTCGCTGCAGGCCGCCGGTCTGGAGATCACCGCGATCCGTGACGTCACGCCGATTCCGCACGACGGGTGCCGCCCGCCGAAGCGGCGGCGGGTGTAGGAGGCGGCCATGGCGCGGTATCGAGACGCGAAGTGCCGGCTGTGCCGCCGCGAAGGCCAGAAGCTCTTCTTGAAGGGCGCGCGCTGCTTCACCGACAAGTGCGCGATCGAGCGGCGCAACTATCCGCCGGGCCAGCACGGGCTGAACCGCGGCAAGCCGACCGCCTTCGGCGTGCAGCTCAGGGAGAAGCAGAAGGCCAAGCGGATCTATGGCGTGCTCGAGAGCCAGTTCCGCAAGTACTTCCAGTGGGCGGAGGCCGAGAAGGGCGTCACCGGAGAGAACCTCCTGCGCCTGCTCGAGCTCCGGCTCGACAACGTCGTGCATCGCCTCGGCTTCGCCGCCTCGCGCCGCGAGGGGCGCCAGATGGTGACGCACGGCCATTTCCAGGTGAACGGCCGCAAGGTCTCGGTGCCGTCGTTCCTGGTGAAGGTGGGCGACGCGGTCCAGCTGAGACCGACGTCCAAATTGCAGGCGCGCATCGACGACAACGTCAACGCCGGCCGCGGCCAGGTGCCGCAGTGGCTGGAGCTCGATCCGAACGAGAAGAAGGGCGTCGTGCGCAGCCTGCCGCTGCGGGACGACATCCAGATCCCGGTCGCCGAGCAGCTCATCGTCGAGCTCTACAGCAAGTGAGGCGCGCGCTGCAGGCCGTCGCGGGGCTGGGGCCCCGCCGGCCGAGGCGCGACTCCAAATAAGGAAGGCTATGCCACGTATTCCATTTCAGAGGCCGAGGAAGGTCGAGTGGGAGATTCTGAGTGACCGGTACGGCCGGCTCGTCGCCGAGCCGTTCGAGAAGGGCTATGCGCTGACCGTCGGGAACTCGCTCCGGCGCACCTTGCTCGCGGTCGTGCCCGGCGCGGCCGTGTCGTGGGTCCGGATCGACGGCGTCAAGAGCGCCGAGACCAAGATCCCCGGCGTCAAGGAGAGTACGGTCGACGTCCTGCTCAACATCAAGAAGCTCGCGATCCAGGTCCCGTCGGGCGAGGCCAAGGTGCTCCGGGTCGAGGTCACCGGACCGAAGGACGTGACGGGCGCCGACGTGCCCGAGACCGACGTCGAGGTCGTGAACCCGGAGATCCACCTCTTCACGATCGAGTCGAGCGCCAAGGTGACGATCGAGCTCGGCGTGGGCATGGGCCGCGGCTACGAGGCCGTGGACCGCGCCACGGTCGGAGCACCGGCGGGCGCCCTGGCGCTCGACGCCGCCTATTCGCCGATCACGCGGGTGGCCTACAACGTCGAGATGTCGCGGCTGGGCAAGATCACCGACTACGAGAAGCTGGTGGTCGAGGTGTGGACGAACGGCTCGGTGAGCCCGGACGACGCGCTCACGCGGGCGTCGTCGTATCTCAGGGAGCACTTTCGCCCGCTGGCCGCCGGCGTCGCGCGCGAGGACGAGGAGACGGAGGGCGCGGAGGGCGAGGCGTTCCTGCGCGACGCCCTCGGCAAGACGCTCGAGGAGCTGGCGCTGCCGGCGCGCGCGATCAACGCGCTGAAGAACGCCGAGCTGAATCTGGTCGTCGACCTCGTGCAGAAGAACGAGGGCGACCTGGAGCACGTGAAGAACCTCGGAGAGAAATCGATCGACGAGATCAAGACGGCGCTCGCCGCCCTGGGCCTGTCGCTCGGGATGCGTATCGACCCGAACGTCCTGGGGGCGCTGGGCCGGGGCGCCGTGAAATGACCGTGGGAGGACTCACCCGATGAGGCACCGGAACGCCGGCTACAAGCTCGGCCGGCTCACGCAGCACCGGTGGGCGCTGTTTCGCAATCTGCTCGTCGCGCTGTTCCGCCACGAGCGCATCGCCACCACCGACACGAAGGCCCGGGCGGTTCGCGGGCTCGCCGAGCACATGATCACCCTGGCCAAGCGCGAGAACCTCCACGCGCGCCGTCAGGTGCTCTCGATGGTGCCCGACACGGAGGTCGTGGGCCGGCTGTTCGACACGATCGCCGCGCGGTTCGCCGACCGGAACGGCGGCTACACGCGCATCATCAAGACCGGTCCGCGCCCCGGCGACGGCGCGCCGATGGTGTTCCTCGAGCTGGTCGACCGCGTCGAGGCGCCGACGGACAAGGACAAGAAGTCCGAGAAGAAGGAGCGGGCGCCCAGGGGCGAGGCCGGCGCCACCGGCCGGCGCAAGCGGAAGGAAAAGGCGGCCGCCGCCTCCGCGTAACCCGCGTCAGCGCCCCTCGACGGAAGCACATGTCGGGAAGCGCTCGCCTCTCGGCGACAGCCCCGGGCCCGCGCGGCTATCCACTGCTCGGGGTCTTTCCGGCGGCCCGACGGGACCCGCTCAGATTCTTTCTCGAGGCGGCCCGCACGTACGGCGACGTGGTCGGCCTCCCCCTCGGCGTCCGCCGACTCTATCTGCTCAGCCATCCGGACCATGTCAGGTCCGTGCTGCACGCGGACGACGGCCGCTTCCACAAGGGTCCCGCCGCCGAACGGATCAGGCCGCTCTTCGGCACGAGCCTCACGACCGTCGACGGCGAGGCGTGGCGCCGGCGACGCCATCTGATCCGGCCGGGCTTCACACCGGAGCGGCTGGCCGCCGCCGTCCCGATCATCGTCGAGACCACCGACGTCATGCTGCACCGCTGGCGCATCCTCGCCCACGAGGGCCGGCCCATCGACGTCTTCGACGAGATGACCGAGCTGACCCGGACGATCATCCTCCGGGTGCTGTTCGGCGCCCTCCCCGACGACGAGGCGCGCGCCGTCGCCCGGGCGGTCACGATCGTGGCGGAGCATGTGAACCGAGGTCTCTGGGGCGCGCTGCGCTGGCTGCCGCGCCTGCCCACGCCTCGGCAAAGGGCCTACGAGCGCGCCGTGGGGGAGCTCGACGCCTTCATGTCACGGCGGATCGGCGAAGGCCGCCGGCGAGGCCCGGCAGGCGATCTGCTCTCGAGCCTGCTCGACGCTCGCGATGCCGAGCGGGGCACGGGTTTCGACGACGCCGAGCTGCGCGACGAGCTCAAGGCGCTGTTCGTCGCCGGCCACGCGACGACGGCGAGCGGGCTGGCCTGGGTCTGGTACCTGCTGTCGCAGGACCCCGGCGCGCGCCGGCGACTCCGGCGCGAAGCGCGCGCCGTGCTGGGGACGCGTCGGCCGAGCGCTCCGGACCTCTCCGATCTGGAGTACACCCGCCTCGTGATCGACGAGACGCTGCGCCTCTATCCGCCGACGTGGATCACGGCCCGGACGACGACTGGCGCCGTCGACGTCGGCGCCTATCGCATCCCGGCCAACGGCACCGTGCTGCTGAGCCCCTATGTCACGCACCGGGATCCCCGCTTCTGGGCCGACGCGGAGCGCTTCGATCCGGAGCGGTTCCGCCGCGGGAGCCCGGCGCGTCCGCGCTACGCGTACTTTCCGTTCGGCGGCGGGCCCCGCACCTGCATCGGGAGCGCCTTCGCGCTGATGGAGATGCAGATCGTCGTCGCGATGGTCGCGCAGCGCTACGACCTGGCGCTGGCGCCGGGCTGGCGGGTCGAGCCGGAGCCCGGCACGGTGCTGGTGCCGCGCGGGGGCTTGAGAATCATGCTCCGCCCCGGCGATACCGTCTGAGCGTCCGGGCTCAGAGCGCAGCGATCAGACGGGCGAGCTCCGGGTAGTCCTGCCGGACCGCGGCGACGTCCTCCCGGAGGAGCCGGAGCGCCTCGGGGACGTGCTTCAGGAAGTACTTCTTGCCCTTCACCTCGGCGAGAAAGCCGTAGGCTCCCAGCGCCTGCATGTGGCGCTGAAGCCGGCAAGCGACCAGGCTGTCGTGGTAGGCCGCCGCGTCGAACGGCCGCGAGCGATCGGTTTTCATCTCGTCGAGGTAGTGGGCGAGCAGCCGCTCGCGCATCCCGTCGTCGAGCCGGTGGTAAGGATCCCAGAGCACCGACGCGATGTCGTAAGCGGGCGGCGCCATGCGCGCGCCCTGGTAGTCGATGATCCGCGGGCCGCCGGCGTGAACCATGATGTTCTGGCACTGGAAGTCGCGGTGGATGATGACCCTGGGCTTCGCGAAGACGCGTTGGGCCAGCCGGTGCAGCTCCTCGTCGAGAGCCGGCCGGCTCGCGATCTCGACCCGGCGGAGCCCGGCGACGAAGCGATCGAGGAAATAGGTCGTCTCCCACCGGAGGTAGTCGTAGTCGAAGATCCGCGCCTCCAGCATCGGGCACTCGCCGACGTGGGCGGTCGCCACCGTGTGCAAGGTCACGAGGCTCCGGAGGACGTCGCGGTAGATGCGCTCGGTGGTCTCGCGGTCCCGCGGCAGGGCCAGATAGGCGTAGAGCGACGTGTCGCCCAGATCCTCGAACAATGCGCGCTTGTTCGCGCTGTCCTCGGTCAGGAGCGCCGGGACCGGCACGGTGTGCCGCGCGAAGAATCGCGTGTAGGCCAGGTGCCGCTCGAAGTCCGGATCCTCGGGCCGGCATTCCATCAGGATCGCGGTCCAGCCGTCGTTCTGCACGCGGTAGTAACGGCGGTCCGAGCCGCCGAGTCCGACCAGGATCGCCTCCGACCATACCGGCGAGCCGGCGCTCGAGACCGGCCCGCGCCCGATCCCGGGCCTCGCCCTGAAGTGCCGCGCGAAGAGCGGATCTCCAAGCGAAACCCGCTTCTTCTCCGCCGCGTGGATCGACGGCTGCATGTCGGCCTCGGCGAGGGAGATCTCGTAGTCGGGTCCGACGATCGCGTTCTCGTGCTCGCCGGCCGCGTCGGCCCCCGGCATGAAGATGCAGTTCCTGACCCGCGCGCCGTCCCGGATCTGGCTGCCGGACTCGAGAACGACGTAGCCGTCGATCTCGACCTTTCCACAGCGCGCGCCCTTCGACATGTGGACCGTCTCGCCGTGCTCACGCAGCGCGTCGAGCACGCCGCGCGCGTAGGTGGCCGGATCCCCGACGTCGTTCCAGTAGGCGCCGGTGACGTCGAACGCGCGCACCTTGAAGCCGGCCTTCGACGCGGCGACCCAGGCGACGGTGGCGTGCGAGACGCCCGCCGGCAGGAATCCCAGGATCTCCGGGGAGTAGACGGCGATGCCGGTGTAGGCGACCTTGTTCGCAACGTGCGTGGGATCCGGTCGCGAGGCGCCGGGGTTCTCGACGTCCAGCACCTGGCCCTCGTCGTCGATGACGACGTTGCTCAGGTTCGGCAGGCGATGACACACGAGGGTCGCCGTGTTGCCGGACGAGAGGTGCTCCGCGACCAGGCGCGCGAAGTCGATGTCCAGGAGGATGTCCGAGTTGTGGACGATGAAGGGACGCTTCGAGAGCATCGACTCCGCGTTCTTGAGCGCGCCGCCCGTCCCGAGGATCGGATCCTCGGGGAAGAAGACGATGCGCTCGCGCCACGGCGAGGCCGCGGCCCAGGCACGCAGCAGCTCGGCCTTCCAGTGCAGGTTGATGCCGATCTTACCGTCGCACACCGGCGCCAGCTTGCCCAGGATGCGCTCGATGATCGGCGTGCCGAGGATCGGCAGGAGCGGCTTGGGCAGGTGACCCGTGGCCGGACGCAGCCGCTCACCGAAGCCGGCCGCGGGGAGGAAGACATCGAGCGGATACGAGGACATCGTCACGAGCTTATCGCCCGGCGACACCGGGAGCACCAAGAAACCAGATGCGCCGCGAGGCGGGGCGGCGAGCGGCGGCTCGCGCGCGAGCCGTGCCCGCCTCCCCGCGCTCGAGGAGCTTACTTGACGTTCTGGCGGAAGAACCCGAGGGTGCGCTTCCAGGCGTCGGCTGCGGCCGGCTTGTTGTAGACGTCCGCCCGGTCGTCGTTGAAGAATCCGTGGTCGACGCCGGGGTAGATGTTGATCTCGGACTGCTTGCCGGCCTTCTTGATGGCGGCGTCGGTGTCCTTCGCCACCTGCGGCGTCACGAAGCCGTCCTTCTCCGCGAAGAGGCCGAGGACCGGTCCGGAGAGCTTGGTGTAGTCGGGCTTCACGTTCGGGTGGATCCCGTAGAAGTTGACGCACGCCGAGACGGAGGGGTTGAGCGTGGCGGCGTAGAGGGCGAGCTGGCCGCCCATGCAGAAGCCCACCGCGCCGATCTTCTTCGTCGACGACTGGCCCAGGAGGTAGCTCGCCGCGCCGCGCAGGTCCTTCTCGGCCTGGCCGATGTTGAGCGCCATGAAGAGCTTGCCGGCGCCGTCGGGCTCGCTGGCGGTCTTGCCGTGGTACATGTCGGGCGCGAGCGCCGTGAAGCCCTCGGCCGCGAACCGGTCGCACACGTTCTTGATGTGACCGACGAGCCCCCACCACTCCTGGAGCACCAGCACGCCCGGTCCCTTCCCGCCGGCCGGTGTGGCCAGGTATCCGGCGGTCTTGCTGCCGTTGGACGCGAACTCGACCATGCTTGCCGCCATGCTCACTCTCCTCCTCGTGCGCGCCCGGGCCGTCGCCGCTCTGCGGGCCGGGGCGCGGTCATGAACTGCTGGGGCCCGCGACCGGCAGGCCCGTGCCGGTGACCGGAGCGATCTTCACCGAGATGACTCGCCGGGCATCGGACTCGAGCACCGTGATCGAATAGCCCGCGATCTGGAACTCCTCGCCGGCTCGAGGGATCCGATGCAGGGTCGCGAGCACGAGCCCAGCGACGGTCTCGTAGTCTCGCTTGGGCAAGGTCCAGTCGAGCGCCTCGTTCAGCTCGTCGATGTTCGCGCGCGCGGCGACCCGATAGCTGCCGTCGGGCAATCGCTCGGCAGGCGCGGCGGCCCGCTCGTGCTCGTCGTGGATGTCGCCGACGATCTGCTCGAGGATGTCCTCGAGCGTCACGACGCCGGTCGATCCGCCGTACTCGTCGACGACGACGGCCATGTGCGTGCGGTTGCGCTGCATCTCGCGGAGCAGATCGTCGATGCGCTTGGTTTCGGGCACATAGTACGGCGGCCGCTTGAGATCGTCCAGGGTTCGCACGGCGGCGCCGCGGCTCAGGATGTCCTTGGCGCCCACCACCCCCACGACGTTCGTCTCGCGCTGCCGGTAGATCGGCACGCGCGAGAACCCTCGGTCCATGACGAAGGCGACCGCGTCGCGCGGCGTGGCGGTCTCGGGGAGCATCGCGACCTCGACCAGCGGCACCATGACCTCGCGCACCGTGGTGTCGCCCAGGTCGAAGATCTTGTCGATCAGCTGCGCCTCGATCGTGGTCACGTCGGCCTCGCCGGGCTCGAGCTGGAGCAGGGCCTTCAGCTCCTCGCGCGAGACGAAGGCGCGCATGTCGCCCTGCCGGGCGCCGAACATCCGCAGGACGGTGCCCACGACCACGTTCGCGAACGACACGAACGGCACCAGCATGACGGCGGCCCACGTGAGCGGCCGGTAGAGCCTCAGGATCAGGCTCGTCGCCCACTCGCGCGCGACCGCCTTCGGGATGATCTCGCCCAGGACGAGCATCACCGGCGTCAGCAGGGCCGTCACCACGTACGGGGTCATCCAGCCGAGCATCGGCAGGAACACCCACGTCACCGCCGAGGCGGCGACGATGTGGGAGATCGTCACGCCGATCATCGCGGTCGACAGGATGCGCTCGGGCTGGCGGAACGCTTCGAGGTAGCTTCGCGCGACGCCGCTGCCCTCCTCGGCCAGGTACTTCAGCCGCAAACGGTTGGCGGCGATGAACGCCATCTCGGCCGCCGAGAAGAACATCGTGAGCACCAGACAGAGCACGGCCAGCCAGACGAAGCTCACGCGGCGGCCTCCTTGGCGGGCTTCTTCAACGCCACCAGCACCTCGACGACCCGCGTGCGCTCCACCTTCTCCACCGTGAGCTGCAGCTCCGCCGTCTCCGCGCGCTCGGCCCGCCGGGGCACGCGCCCGAAGAGATCGAGGACCCAGCCGCCGACGGTGTCGTAGCCCTCGTTGGAGATCTTGAGGCCCGTCGCCGCGTTCAGCTGCTCGATCGGCAGCTTGCCGGCCACCCGGTAGGTCGTCGCGTCGACGCGCTGGATCAGCCGCTCGGGCTCGTCGTACTCGTCGGCGATCTCGCCGACCAGCTCCTCGAGCAGGTCCTCGAGCGTGACCAGGCCGGCGGTGCCGCCGTACTCGTCCACGACGATCGCCATCTGCACGCGCTTGGCCTGGAATTCCTGCAGGAGCGCGTCGGCGCGCTTGGACTCCGGCACGAAGTACGGCGGGTGCAGGTGGGCGCGCAGATCGAAATCCGGCGGCAGCCCCTCCATGAAGGGCAGGAGGTCCTTGGCGTAGAGGATACCCACGATCACGTCGATCGAGCCCTCGTAGACCGGGACCCGCGAGTGCAGGTGCTCTCGGAGCGCCGGCAGGATCTCGGCCGTCGGCGTCTCGACGTCGAGGCACACCATGTCGGTGCGCGGCACCATGACCGACCGCACCAGCGTGTCCTCGAGCTCGAAGACCTTGTGGATCATCTCGCGCTCCTCGCGCTCGACCACGCCCTCGCTGGCGCCCACGTCGACGAGGGTCCGTAGCTCCTCCTCGCTGAGCATCGCCTGCTCCACGCGCCCGCGGCTGACGAGCCGCACCATCAGCGCGGTCAGCCCCGCGAGCGCGGCCCGGGCCGGAATCAGGACCACTCCGAGCCAGGCCACGGGCCGGCCGGCGATGGCGAGGAATTGCTCCGGGTATTTGACCGCGAGCGTCATCGGCAGGATCTCGCCGAAGGTCGTGAGGATGAAGACCAGCAGGATGATCGTGACGAACATGCCCGCCGTCGGACCGAAGATGCTATCGGCGATGGTCGCGGCCAGCGAGGCGGCCCCGATATTGATCACGGTGATCCCGACCAGCAAGGTGACGAGCAGCTCGTGCGGGCGCTCGATGAGCGGCTTGGGCTCGCCTAGGGGCTCGTCGTCCTCCCTGGGGGCCACGTGCTTCAGCCGCGCGCGGCCCAGCGAGAAGTAGGCGGCCTCGGCGCCCGTCAGGATCGCCGAGCAGACGATCAGCACGCACAGCGCGAGGAGCTTCAGGCCGATCCCCTCAGGCACGGGCGCGCCCCGTCACGAAGTGCTCGAATCCCGGACCGACCGACACGGCCTCCCCACAGGCGTCGAGGTATCGGATCCCATCGCCGGCCGGCATCATCTCGCCGACGGCCGTCAAGGTCGTTCCCGTCGCCCGTGCCAGGCCGCCGGCGAGGCGGTCGAACGCGTCGGGCGAGCAGGTGAGGAGAAGCTCGTAGTCCTCGCCGCCTCCTGTGGCCCAGTGGACCGTGTCGCGGCCCAGTGCCTGCGCCACCTCGCGGACCGTGGCGCCGACCGGAATCCGGGCGAGGTCGACCCGCGCTCCGACGCCGCTCTCCTCGCAGAGATGGCCCAGATCGGTCGCGAGGCCGTCCGAGAGATCGATCATCGCGGTGACACCGCCGGCCTCGCCGAGCCAGAGCCCCTCGCGCGTCCGGGGTCGCGGCCTCAGGTGCGCGGCGGTCACGTCGGCGCGCGCGTCGCCGGCCACTCCCGCGGGCGCCGGATTCGCCTCGAGGAGCGCC
>JACXTT010013803.1_pt1 | contig 10621 bp, 9 predicted proteins | sample 9270951 | NCBI WGS metagenome assembly JACXTT01 (sample SAMN15532306, study PRJNA645909) | rock metagenome | isolation source: weathered quartz diorite | place: Puerto Rico | collected 2017-06-21
GATCCCGGCAGCCAGAGATGGATCGGAAACTGGGCCGACTTCCCCATCGCGCCGACAAAAAAGAGCAGCGCCACGGCCGTGGCGCCGCTGATCTCCGTCCCGGGCCAGAGCGATAGGGCGATCGGGGTCTGTGCCGCCCGCGCGAAGAGCTCCTGGAATTCGAGCGTGCCGTAGAGTTGATAGGCGAGCGCGATCCCGGCAAGAAAGGCCGTGTCCGCGACCCGCAACAGCGTAAAGGTCTTGAACGCCCCGGCCAAGGTCCCGGCATGGCCGTGGTTGTGCGCGAGGACATAGAGCAGATAGCTGAGGACTTGCCAGAAGAGGAACAGCATCATCAGGTTGGAGCTGGACACCATGCAGATCAGCACGAAATCCGTCAGGCAAATCATCGCCAGGTAGCGCCGCGCGTGACGGTCTTGGAACATATAGCCGACCGAGTAGTTGTAGATGATGACGCTGACGCCGGTGATCAACGTCATCATGATGGCGCTCAGCCGGTCGACGTAGAACCCGACCGGGATGGTGAAGGAGGCGATAGAGGACAGATCGTAGAACCGAATCTCAATCGGGCCGGTGCTCGCGACCTGGAAGAGCGTCCCCACGGCCCCTAGGCAGGCGATGCCGACGGGATAGGCGGCGAGTTTGGCACGCATATATCGTGTGTGGTCGTGGCCGATCAGCACGATGGCGGCCGCGAGGAGCAGGAACGCCGGAACGAGCAGCACGAGCGTCACGCTCACCTCATCAGTCTCCTAGCCCACATTATTCATGAACGCTTCTACTGCAACCGCCGATACGCCGCTGTGACAGGCTTGGATGCCGGTTCCCTGCATCCAAGCGGGCAGGCTCGCCGCTCGGGCGGTCGACATACTGTTTCAAGTATGCCTCCCTTCCTCGCGGCTCCGCGTGCCCGTCTCGCGTGGCGTCTCCGCGATTTCGTCACGAACCGTCATAAATAATGTGGGCTGGCACGATCTCCATCCCGCCGGTTCAGGGCCATGCCGGACCCCGCTGGGCCCTTCGACAGTGGGCTAACCATTAATCCGATCGCTGAACATTCGTCAAGCGCGTCGGTCATGACGGGCGCTCCTCTGCGCGACGCTCGAACCGTTGAATCGCGAGCCGCTGAACGAGGCCCAGGCGATGAAAGCACTCGTCCACATAGAGACGGTTCAGGAAGAGCACGTATAATCGAATCCGGATACCGTCGATCCAAGCCGGCACCGGCAGCGATCGTCCGTGCGCCTTCAGGTAGACGTAGCACCAGCCGAGGATCGTCGTCAGCGTGGCTGCCCCGATCATCATGTCGAAGAGCCGGCCCGGCAGCTCGGCTGCCTTGAAGTACGACGCCACGTCGTGTGGGTCGGGATACAGGAAAGCAGTAAACGACTCCACCGCAAACAGGTAGACGAACACGACGAACAACAGCGTGAGCAACATGGTCGCCGCCACTTTCCAGGACTCGATCTGACGCAAGCGCGTCAAGGTCAAGATGGCCTGGGACGACGTGATCCAGATGAAGAACAAAAAAATCACGGTGCCTTGCGATTCCAGAAGCGGAATCTGCAATGCGCCGTGCGTGAGCAGGAGAATGAGCAGGGGAATCAGCAACGTGGTGACGAACCCGGTCACCCAGGTCAGGTTCGAATAGCCTTCTTCTTCGGGCTCATCTGTGGGATGGGGGAAATGCGGCTCCAGGCGGGCGCGGCCGATGACGTTGCCGCAATTTAAGAACACCGTCGCCTTGAACAGCCCGTGCGCGATGAGGTGGAAGACGGCCAGTGAGAAGGCGCCGAGACCGCACTCCATGATCATGTAGCCCATCTGCCCGATCGTGGAGAAGCCGAGCATGTTCTTGATGTCATTCTGCGCCAGCATCATGGAAGCGCCGAGGACCGCGGTGAGGGTGCCGATCACGAACGTGACATGCAGGGTCGTCGAGCTGAGGCCGAACAGGGGGGCCAGACGATTGATCAAGAAGCCGCCGGCATTGATGATTCCCGCGTGCAACAGCGCTGTGACGGGTGTCGGCGCGTAGAGATAGCGCGGCAGCCAAATGTGAAGGGGAAACTGCGCCGACTTGCTCATGCCTCCGACGAAGATCAGCAAGGTGACCGCCGTCGCGCCGTTCAGTTCCAAGCCGGGCCACACCGAGACCGTGGAAGTGGATCGCGCGGCGGCGGCAAACAGATCGGGAAATTCCAACGTGCCGAACAGTTGGTAGGCCGCGACGATCCCGGCAAGAAAGGCGATGTCTCCAAATCGCAGGATCGTAAAAGTGCGAAAGGCACCCTCCAGAGTCCCAGCGTGGGCATGGTTGTGGATCAAGATATAAAGGAGGTAGCTCAGGATCTGCCAGAAGAGAAACAGCATCAGGAGATTCGCGCTCGACACCATGCAAAGGAGGACGAAGACGGCGACACCGAGCATAGCCAGATACCGGCGTTCATGGGGCTCTTGATACATGTAGTCGATGGAATAGGCGTAGATGATCGTGCCGATCGCGGAGATCAGAACCATCATGACCGCGCTGAGTCGGTCGATGTAGAAGCCAATGGGCAACGCCAACGACGCGATCGACGCTGGATCGTAAAATCGAATCGTGATCGGTCCCTGCGCTGCCACCAGATAGAGCGTGGCGATGGCGCCGAGGAAGGCCGAGCCGACCGGATAGATCGCCAGCTTCGCGCGGAGGTGCCGCGAGTTGTCTGGACCGACCACAACCATCAGCGCGGCAATCAATGGCAGCAATGGGACGAGCAGGACGGCGAACTCAAGCATCTCCTGACCCCCAGAAAACACGAAAGCCAACCACAGGTCGACGCCTGTCGGTTGGCTTGTACTGCGACCGGCCTCTCCCGCGAACTGCCGGTCACCCTACGGCCCTGTGAAAAAGGAACTCAGCGTCCTGCTCATCCTCGAGGAATCGTGAGGACGAACAACATCGCCGTCTGAACATGCCGCGTCCATCAATAATACGGTCACCAGAGCATCGTCAAGCGGCGAACGGCAATGCAGGCCTCTCAACCGGGGGACCATGGTCCGAAAGGCCCATGCCGGGCGACCGGTTGAGACCAAAGGCTCACGATTGCCCTTGTTCACGCATTCTCGCAACCCTATACTTACCCGACGCCGGGATCGCCCAAACGAGCGACAGCTGTCCATCACTTTGAGAAGGGTGCATCGTGGAAAACGCCATTCGGAACGCCATTATCAAGTTCGAGCAGGAGTTCATGGGCCGTGGTCCGGACGACGTGCGGGCCTTCATCGTCCGGGATCTGGTCGTCGTTCGGCTGAAAGGTGTGCTCACGCCGGCCGAACGACAGCTGGCAAAAACCACCGAAGGTGTCGACATGGTGAAGCGTCTGCGGCAGAACTTGATTGCGCAGGGGCGTGACAAGCTCTGCGAGCAAGTGAGCGAGATTACGGGCGCGAAGATCCTTGGAGTCTTCACCGATATCGACGTCCAGCTCGGCGAACGGGTCTTTGTGTTCACGATGGACCGGGATGTTCAAAGCGTTAACCGGTAAACGGAGGCTAGGAAGTGCGCGATGGAAAAGCTCGTCCAAGGTTTCTTGAAGTTTCGCACAGAGGTGTTCGGGAAAAAGAAAGAACTCTTCACCCGACTCTCGGAAAACCAGGCCCCCCGCGCACTCTTCATTACCTGTTCCGACTCGCGAGTCGATCCCACGCTCCTGACGCAAGCGGATCCCGGCGAGCTGTTCATCTTGAGAAATGCCGGCAACATGGTTCCGCCCTATGGTTCCATGCAAGGCGGCAGTACGGCGACCATCGAGTATGCGATGGCGGTGCTGAAAGTCCCCCACATTATCGTCTGCGGCCACACAGATTGCGCCGTGATGAAGGCTGTGCTGCACCCCGAAGACGTCCGTGACTTGCCGGCGGTGAAAGAATGGGTCGGGCAGGCCGAAACGACGAGACGCTTGATGGTCGAGCACTATACCCAGCTCTCCGGCAAAGACCGTCTCATCAAGACGACACAAGAAAACGTCCGCTCGCAGCTCGATCATCTTCGCACCCATCCGTCCGTTGCCTTGCTTCTGCGTCAAAAGAAGGTCGATCTCCACGGATGGGTCTATTCCATTTCGACCGGCGACGTCTGGGTCTACGACTTCGAGAGCGAACGATTTACGTCCCTATTGGACAAGAATTCCCATCGCTTGAAAGCCGCTCGCTAGTCCTGTCATGCTTCGTTCATGACGAGCCGCTCGCTGGAAACACTCACGTTTGACAACAGCTACGCCCGGCTGCCCGAGGCGTTCTACGCCAAGCTGAACCCGACGCCGTTCAGTTCCCCTCCCTATCTGGTGCATGCCAATCGTGCCGCGGCCGAGCTGATCGATCTCGACCCCGACCAGTTCACGCGGCCGGAGTTCGCGGGCGTCTTTGGCGGAAGTCTGCTTGTGCCTGGCATGCAGCCGTTGGCGATGCTCTACTCCGGTCATCAGTTTGGCGTCTATGTCCCGCAGTTGGGAGACGGGCGTGCCATTCTCTTGGGTGAAGTACGGAACGAACGCGGAGAGAAGTGGGACTTGCAGCTGAAGGGCGCAGGCCTCACGCCGTTTTCGCGCGACGGGGATGGGCGCGCCGTGTTGCGATCCACGATCCGCGAGTATCTCTGCAGCGAAGCGATGCATGGACTGGGCATTCCGACCACGCGCGCGCTCTGCGTGGTCGGGAGCGATCACCAGGTCTATCGCGAGCAGGTCGAGACCGGCGCGATCGTGCTCCGCATGGCGCCGTCGCATGTGCGGTTCGGCACGTTCGAGATCTTCTACTACCGAAACCAGCACGAGCAGCTGAAAGTTCTGGCCGACTATACGATCATCAACCACTATTCCCATCTGGCCGATGCAACCAACAAGTACGCACGGTTGTTCAACGAGGTCATGGAGCGGACAGCGAAGTTGATCGCGCAGTGGCAGGCCGTCGGGTGGGCGCATGGGGTGATGAACACGGACAACATGTCGATTCTTGGGATCACGCTCGACTACGGACCGTACGGCTTTATCGACGACTACGATCCGGGGTTCATCTGCAACCATTCGGATCACAATGGCCGCTATGCGTTTAACCAGCAGCCGTTCATCGGTCTGTGGAACCTCAGCTGTCTCGCGCAGGCACTCTTGCCGCTGGTGCCAAAAGAAGAATTGAAGCAGGCGCTCGACCACTACACACCGATTCATCAAGCACACTACCTGGACCTGATGCGGCTCAAATTGGGCCTCGAGGGTGCGCGTGCCGACGATGAGTCGCTGGTGAACGATTTGTTGGCCCTTATGGCGGAGAGCCGTGCGGACTATACGAACCTCTTCCGGGCCCTGGGGACGTTTCGCACCGCGTCTGGCGAACCGCACGAAGGCCTACGGGATTATTTCGTGAATCGGAATGCGTTTGACGGCTGGACTGCTCGCTATCGCGCTCGCCTCTGCGAACAGGCCGGAACCGATGCCGAACGATGGGAACATATGAACAAGATCAACCCGAAATACGTGCTGCGCAATTATCTAGTACAAACCGCTATCGAAAAGGCCCAACAGAAAGACTTTTCCGAAATCGATCGATTGCTCATCTTGCTGCAACACCCCTACAGCGACCAACCCAACATGAACAGCTATGCCGCGGCTCCACCCAACTGGGGCAAGCATCTGGCGGTGAGTTGCTCGTCGTGATCTGATGAAACAAGACACGCTTGGCGGACTCACGGTCCGTCTTACAGGTGGCGCTGACGGAAGGGGAGGCGGGAACGGCCCGCTCGTCGTGCTTTTGCACGGCTTCGGCGCGCCCGGCGACGATCTCGTGCCGCTCGGCGACGTCATGCATGTTCCGAAGGAGACGAGATTCGTCTTTCCTGAAGGCCCGCTCAATCTCGGGTTTGGGTTCGGCGAATCGCGAGCCTGGTGGCTCATCGACATGGCCCGCATTCAAGCCGATCGGATGGCCGGGCGCGTACGCGATCTCTCTCCAGAGATTCCCAAAGGGCTGGCACCGGCGCGCACACAGATGCTGGGTATGCTGAACGAGATCGAGCAGAAGCTCGGAGCCGACCCACGGAAGATGGTTCTCGGAGGATTCTCGCAAGGAGCCATGCTTTCCTGCGACGTCATGCTCCATACAGAGAAGCCCTATGCGGGACTCGTGCAACTTTCGGGCAACCTGCTGGCCCAGCCGGAATGGGGCCCGCTCCTCCCCAAGCGGAAGGGACTTCAAGTGTTTCAAAGCCACGGAATGCAGGATGAAATCCTTTCCTATGTCGGCGCAGAAGCCTTGCGCGATGGGCTGTCGAAGGCCGGCCTCGCCGTCGAATGGCACAGTTTCCGTGGCGGGCATGAGATCCCCGAACCGGTCCTCCAACGACTCGGCCTCTTTCTCACGAAAGTCCTGACGAAACCATGAGCGCGCTGGAACCATTCCATCTGACAGGATCTGACGGCAAGCGGATCCGCAGCGATCGCTTGCTCGGGAAAGACCGTCAGATTCTGTTCATCACCGGTTTTCTTTCGAAACGATGGGGCAACAAGAGCACCTCGCTCGCGCAGTGGTGTCAGGAACAGGGCTGGTGCTTCTGCTGTTACGACGTGCGAGGCTTCGGAGATGCTGAGGGCACCTTCACCGACTACACCCTTTCCGATTGGATTGCGGATGCGCGATCAGTGCTCGACCTGATAAAAACAGGTCCGCCGCTGACGATTGTCGGAAACTCGCTTGGCGGGTGGATTGCTTGGCTCGTGGCGCAGGAATTTCCGACCGTTGAAGAGCTGATTCTCATTGCACCGGCTTTCAACATGATGGGCGTGCGTGCAAAATCTATTGATCCCGAGCGGCAGCATGCCTGGCACACCGCCGGCTGGATGCCGTGGGACGACGATCCTTTGCACAAAGATTGGCTGTTGTCCTGGAAATGGGTCGAAGAAAGCGAGGCCACGTGGAAAACCAGCTTCGATCGCCTGCGCCGCGTGAAAACGTCCATCCTGCATGGACTCCAAGACAGCGCGATTCTGCCACAGGGCAGCAGTCAATTCGTGGAGACACTGCTCGCGCGCGACCCCGTATTTCCCATTTCGCTTAACCTGGTGCCGGGCGACCATCGGCTCAGCAGTCCGGAACATCTCGACCTGTTTCAACGATTGGTGCTGCGGAAGGCCTAGGAGGACGGCATGCTCGTTGTCATCCATAAAGAATGTGGTGGTCCTGCGATGGAGGACTCGCCTGTCGGCGAAGTCTGCGCCATCCCCATCGACCGATTCCCCTTTCCCTGCTTCACCTGCCTCGAAGAGATCGTCGACGAATCGGAAGTCAGGCTCTGCGAAGAGCTGGGGATCTGAGTCCTCCGTCAACCACGCACCCCCTCTTTGTGCGTGTTGTGGAAGGCCACGGCCTTTTGTTATCGTGAGCCGCTTGAATTCGGATTCCCTAATCTAGAGAAGGAACACATGGCCACGAACGATAAGCAAGTCATTTTCTCCCTCGTCAATGTCGGCAAGGTCTATCCGCCCAAGCGGCAGGTGCTCCGCGAGATTTACCTTGGCTTCTACTACGGCGCCAAGATCGGCGTGTTGGGCTTGAACGGCTCCGGCAAAAGCTCGCTGCTCAAGATCATCGCAGGCGTGGATCAGAATTATACGGGTGAGATTACGCGGTCGAAGGGCTACACAGTCGGTTTACTCGAACAGGAACCCCAGCTCGATCCGAACAAGACGGTCAAGGAAGTCGTGGAGGAGGGCAAAGCTGAATTGGTGGCGCTGTTGCACGAGTACGAAGCCGTCAGCAACAAGATCGGCGAGGCGTCGCCGGACGAAATGGAAAAGCTCATCGATAAGCAGGCGCAGCTGCAGGAGAAGATCGAGGCGGCGAACGGCTGGGAGTTGGAAAACGAGTTGGAAGTCGCTATGGACGCGTTGCGCTGTCCGCCGGCAGATCAACAAGTGAGCCAGCTCTCCGGTGGTGAAAAGCGCCGCGTCGCCCTCTGTCGGCTGATGATCCAGGAGCCGGACATTCTGTTGCTCGATGAGCCGACAAACCATTTAGATGCGGAATCCGTTCAGTGGCTCGAGCAACATCTGCAACAGTATAAGGGCACGGTCATTGCGGTCACCCATGACCGCTACTTCCTCGACAACGTGGCCGGGTGGATTCTCGAACTCGATCGCGGCCACGGTATTCCATTCCAGGGCAACTACACCTCCTGGCTCGAGCAGAAGAAGGACCGGTTGGAAAAGGAGGAGAAGGCCGAGTCGAAGCGCAAGAAGACGCTCGAGCACGAGCTGGAGTGGATTCGCATGTCGCCGAAAGCGCGCCAATCGAAGGGTAAAGCGCGGTTGAACCGCTATGAAGAGCTGGTCAATCAAAAGCAGGAACAAGTGGCCGATGATTTGGAAATTTACATTCCACCGGGGCCGCGACTAGGCGACGTGGTTGTGGAAGCCAAGGGCATCAGCAAGGCCTTTGGTGACAAGGTGTTGTACGAGAACGTGAGCTTCAATCTTCCCAAGGGCGGGATCGTCGGCGTCATCGGGCCGAATGGGGCCGGTAAGACCACGATGTTCCGCATGATCATCGGGAAAGAGAAGCCGGACGCGGGGACGATCAAGATCGGCGAGACGGTCAAACTCGGCTACGTGGATCAGGATCGCAGCTTGGACGGGAGCAAATCCGTGTACGATGTAATCTCTGAAGGCCACGACTCCATCAAGCTCGGTAAGGCCGAGGTGAACGCGCGCGGGTACTGTGCCCGCTTCAACTTCGCTGGGACAGATCAGCAGAAAAAAGTGAAGGATCTCTCAGGGGGCGAACGCAATCGCGTCCACTTGGCGCGCATGCTCAAGGAAGGGGCGAACCTCATCATCCTCGACGAGCCGACGAACGATTTGGATGTGAACACACTGCGTGCGTTGGAAGAAGGACTCGAAAGCTTCGCCGGTTGCGCCGTGATCAGCAGCCATGACCGCTGGTTCCTCGACCGCATTGCCACGCACATTTTGGCGTTCGAAGGCGACAGCAAAGTGGTCTGGTTCGAAGGAAACTACAGCGAGTACGAAGCGGACCGCAAGAAGCGGCTCGGCAAAGAAGCCGAACGGCCGCACCGCATCCGATATCGCAAGTTGACGCGCCAATAACCTATTCACCATTTCACCATGGCACCTCGCGCGATCATCACCGGAGCGGCGGGATTGATCGGACAGTACCTCGTCCACACCGCTCCTCGATGGGCACCGAGCTGGGAGGTACGCGGGCTGACCCGCGCCGATCTCGATCTAACCGATCCTCCGAATGTCGAACGGACATGGCGGTCCCTCAAACCCCACGCGGTGATTCACTGCGCGGCAATGAGTCGCACGAAGGACTGCGAACAAGACCCTCAACGAGCCCGCCGCATCAACGTGCAGGCTACGGCACACCTGGCGCGGCTTTCCCGAGATATCCCCTTCATTTTTGTGTCCAGCGGAGAAGTCTTCGATGGAAAGGCCGGCTGGTATCGAGAAACGGATGGGCCAGCTCCGATCAATGTGTACGGCCAGACGAAGCTGGAGGCCGAAGGCCTGGTGCTGGAGAACCCGTGTCACACGGTCGTCCGGATTGTGCTCACAGCAGGAACTTCACAAGGCAACGATCGGAGCTTCGTCGAAGACATGTGCCGGGCCGCTAAGGCCGGAAAAGATGTGACCCTCTATGCCGACGAGTTTCGTTGTCCATTACCGGCCGGCGCGATTGCCAGAGCGATATGGGAACTGGTCAGCCTCGAACGCCCTGGCCTCTACCACCTCGGCGGACGCGAGCGGCTGTCTCGGTGGGATATCGGAGAGGCGTTGCTGCCTTGGTATCCTGAACTCAAAGGCCGATTAGTGAAGGGCTCCGCACAGAACCATGCCGGGGCGCCACGGCCAGCCGACCTCTCGCTCACGTGTGACAAAATCCAAGCTCTCCTTTCCTTTCGCATCCCGGGGTTTCTGGAATGGCTCCTTGATCGCCCGAACCGAGGAGCCGACTTGTGGGACTATCTCGAACGATGACCGTTGATCCCCTCACGCTCGTCGTCTCGGCCTATGGGGTGATGGCCGTCGTCATGGCAGGACTGTGGGCGCTTCAACTTGTCGCCCGCAATGCCTCCATCGCCGACGTTGGATTTTGTGCGGGTCTGATTGGGGTGGTGCTTTGGTATGTCGCGCACACGTCAGGTGAGGTCGAACGGAAAATGCTTGTGGCTCTGATGGTCTGCCTCTATGCAGGCAGACTAGGGTTGTACATCCTGTTTAACCGGGTGGTCGGGAAGACGGAGGACGCGCGCTATCAGTATCTGCGAGGGCGATGGGGTAGGCGGGAACGGCTCGCGATGTTCGGCTATTTTCAGCTTCAGGCCGTGGCGGTCGCGGCCTTCTCCTTGCCGTTCCTCATCGTGATTCAGAATCCGCGTGCGCCTTTCGGGTTCTGGGAACTGGGAGGAATGCTGGTGTGGGCCGCGGCAGTCACAGGCGAAGCTACGGCAGACCAGCAGCTCGCTCGGTTTCGCGCCAAGTCCTGGAATCGTGATCGGGTCTGTCGCGAGGGCCTCTGGTACTACTCTCGCCATCCGAATTATTTTTTCGAATGGCTCCACTGGTGG
>JACXTT010013804.1_pt1 | contig 10621 bp, 10 predicted proteins | sample 9270951 | NCBI WGS metagenome assembly JACXTT01 (sample SAMN15532306, study PRJNA645909) | rock metagenome | isolation source: weathered quartz diorite | place: Puerto Rico | collected 2017-06-21
GGTGGGCTGGATCGCCGGCACGGGTCCTTCACGGGCCTCACGGTGACCCTCACGGGAAAGGGCGCCGAGGGGTCGGCGGGGCTCAAGGCGATCATGGCGCGGCTCCGCAAGGGCCCGCCGTGGAAGATCGGCGACCAGGAGGTCCCGGTCGTCCGCGACTACCAGCTCCAGACGATCACGTCCAAGGACGGATCGACGAAGCCGCTCACCCTCCCGAAGAGCGACGTGCTCGCGTTCGAGCTCGCGTCGGGCAGCCGCGTCATCGCGCGTCCCAGCGGTACCGAGCCGAAGGCGAAGTTCTACTTCGACGTGCGCGAGCCGCTCGTGGGCGACGAGCCGCTCTCCGCCGCGACGGCGCGCGCCGATGCGACGTCGAAGAAGCTCGCCGACGCGTTCGTCGCGATCGCTACTCAGGTGCGCGCGCCGGCGTGAGCGTCATGCAGCGCGCCGACGGAAGCGCGTGATAGGGCATACGAGAGAGCCACGCGCGATCGGTGGGGCCATCGTTCCACACCACGCACACCGTGAGCGGCGCCGTGCCCGTCAAGCGGAACGCGCCGGGCATCGGCACGGCGTTTCCACACGGCAGCTGCGTGGGCGCTGCGAGCGGGAACGACGCATCGCCGCGTTCGTAGACCACGAGGTCGTACGTCGCGTTCGTGCCGGGCGGGCACGTCACGACCGCCTTGAAGCGATCGCCGTCGCGATACGGCCCACCAGCCTCCGCGACGAACGACTCGTCGTCGCGGACGAGCACGAACGACACGTCGCCCCCCTTGATGCGCGCGATCGCGACCGAAGGCGCCGGCGCCGACGCATCCGGCTCGCCCACCGGCGGCGCGCGACGGATGACGAGGAGAATGCCCGCCGCGATCGCGAACGCCGTGAGGGCGGGCGCCGCGCGACGAAGGAACGAGACCTTCTTCTGTGGAGCGGGCAGCGGAGGAAGCGCGCTCGCGTCGTCGAGGACGATCTTCGCGAGGCATGCCGTGCACGCTTCGCACTCGGCCAGGTGCGCGCGGATCTCCTCGGCGTCTTTTTCGACGAGCTCCTTCGCGTGGTATTGCTCGAGGCGCAGCCACGAGATCGGCGTTCCGGTGCAGCTCATGACAGTCGCTCCACGGCCGCGCGAACGTCGTCGAGCTTCTTCCCGACGGTCTTGCGGCTGATGCCGAGCATGGTGGCGATCTCCTCTTGCGTCATGTCGTCGAAGTAGCGGTAGAAAACGATCTCGAGCGTCTGCTCGTCGAGCTCGCGCGCGAGCTTGAGCAGCAGATCCATCCCTATCGCACGGTCGTCGCAGCGCGTTCGGATCGGGCCGCGGAGCGCGTCGGTGTCCGCGGCAAGCAAGCGCGCGCGGTTCGTCTCGTCGCGCACGAACGTGAGGCAGCGGTTCGTGACCGCGCGATAGAGATAAGGGAGGTCCGGCTCTTCGCCCTTCTGCAGGAGATCGAGCACGAGCGCATGGACCAAGTCCTGCGCATCGGCGCGGCTCCCGAGGATGCGCTCGGCTTTACGCAGGATCGCGCGGCCGTGACGCTCGTAGAAGGACATGGAGGCGTCACCGGCATCGACCTCCGCGAGCGCTGGAGATGACGCAGTTGCCCGCTCCAGCGGCCGGAAACGTGTTCGGGCATGGGACGATCCCGCCATCGTCGCCGGCTCCCCAGGTCTCGAGATACGTCCCCTCGCAGACCCCGCTCACGCAGTCGTCGCCTACGAGGCAGGGTTCTCCCGGTGTGTGCGTGTGCCCTGCGGGGGCGCACTGCTTCGGGAGCACCCGGGAGAAGCCCTTCCCGAGCGCCACGAGGCCCGTCCTCTCTTTGCAGGCCTCGCCCGCGCTGCAATCGGTGTCGATGCTGCACTCGGCGCAGAGCGTGTCCGCGCAGATGCCCGACGCGCATTGGTGCGAAGTGCTCGTGGAGCACGGCGTGCCGAGCCGCTGATCGTGGAGCTCGAGGGGCGGCGCTGCGCAGTCCTTCTTCGAGCGAACCCCCATCTGCGCGAGCACCGCGCGACCCGCGCCGCGCTTGGTGATGACGAAGCGGATCCCTTGGTAGCCGATCGGCGTCGTGAGCTGCGTCTTCACCACGGTGAAGCCGGTCGCGGCGACCGGCTCCTCGTGCTCCACGGTGCCGTCGTGATTGAAGTCGAGGCCGAGCACGACCTGCGCGGCGGGATCCACGTTCGCCATCATCGTGAACTCGAGGCACGTGGGCGAGTCTTCGGTGACCTGAGAGATGATGGTCGGTCCCGTCGAGGTCGCGTCGGCGAGCTCCACGCCGTAGTCCTTCTCGTGCCAGGTGGGCACCTTCTTGATCGAGCCGGACTCGGTCTTCCAATGACACAGCTGGTCGCCGCACCAATCCCGGAACATCGAGTCCTTGACGACATCGTCGCAACCTCCGACGGAGAGGCCGAGGCCACCGACGACGAGGATCGAAACGAGCGCGCGAAGCTTCTTCTTCTTGGAGCTCATGGGAAGCACTTTCATTGTCCGAACTTGAAGCGAAGGCCGAAGAGGGCGTGACCACCGCCCGAGTCATGCGTATCACCGACGAGGTTCTTGATGGTCGGGGCGTGATCCCAGCCGCCTTCGCCGAAGATCACGAACGGCCCGCGCGTGACGATGGCGAGGCCCACCGATCCGCCGACGACGAAGCCGAGATCGGTGCTCGACGACGCTTCGCTCGCGACGTTGGTCGTGGCGCCCGTGGTGAGCGTCGATGTGGCGATGCTCAAACCGAGACCGACCTGGCCGTAGAGATCGAGGTGAACGTGCCTCGGCTCGTAGCTCCCGAAGAGCGCCGTCTGAGCGCGGACGAACATCGAGGCGCCGTACGTAGAGAATTTGTAGGTGTCCGAGCTCACGCCCGTGTCCCGCGTGTACGTATCGCCCGAGAGCGTCGAGAGCGTGATCCCGAGCGAGAGATGCGGGAGAAATCCCCGCGACACCGAGATCGACGCGCGCCCGCGCGGGAATTCCATGAAGTAGCGCCGCTTCTCGTAGCCGAACTGCTCGAGGCGGCGCGTGAAGCCGTCTTCCACGCGCCCGCTGAAGCCGACGCCTCCCTCCACGGCCCACGGTTCGAGCATCACCCGCGGCGCGCTCGTCGCGTCGGCGTCGAGCGGGGAGTCGCGCTCGGGCCATGGCGGCGGCCCGTCGACCCAAGGCTTGTCGTCGCCTCCGCTCTCGCCGTCGCCCTTCGCGACGCCGACCGCGCGCACCGTCTCGCAAGCGCTCGTGTCGAGCTGCGTCACGCGCTCGTCGGTGAGCGAGAGCTTGCACTTGAGCACGTGCCCCGCGGGCACCATCGCCGCCTCGCGAACGATCGCCTCGTAGCTCCCTGCGACGAACGCGAGCCGGAGCGGCGCGCCCTTCGACTTCTGCACCTCGGCGACCACGCTGCCGCTCGGCTTGTGTTGCACGAGCACCTTCGCCTCGAGCGGGCCCGGCAGCTCGAGCTGCGATCGCGCGTCGGCGGGATACGTGACGGGCACGTCGCCCTGTCCGGCGAGATCGGTTTCGAACGTGACGTGCTGTCCTCCGACCTGCGTCTGCGCCGTCGACGCGAGCGTGCGGCGGTACGCGTAGCGATAGGCCTCGTCGAGCGACACGCGACCGTCGCCGTCGGCATCGGCCGCTCCGCGCAGGCCCACGACGAGATGATGCGTGAAGTACGACGAATGGAGCTCGTCGGACTCCTGCGAGAGCTCCTGCGCGGAGCTCGACGCCATCACCGCCGTGCCCTTGGTGGTGAGCCGCGCGACCGAGTTGAACGAGAAGTCGGCGGCGGGCTCGGCGCCCTTGATGCGCGCGAACTGTCCGCTCTGACATGCATCGAGCACCACGAGCGTGAGCGTGCTCGGCACCTTCGCGAGCTTCTCGCGGAGCGCGGCGACGGGGAGCTCTTCGCCACCGAGGCTGAACGAGCTCGCGCGCGCGTGACCCGAATAATAGAAGACGAGCACCGCCTGCTCGCCCTTCGCCTGATCGGCGCGGATCTTCGCCGCGATGTCGTCGATGGCCGCGAACAGCTTCGCGCCGTCGGGGCGCACGAGCACGCGCAGATCGGCGTCGCCGTAGCGCCCGAGCTGCTTCAGCACGTCGGCCATGCGACGTGCGTCGTCCTCGGCGTAGCGGAGCGGCTGCTGTCCGGCGCCGCCGACGTTCGTGCCGACGAGGATGCCGTACGCGTGGGGATGGGGCGCCGTCGCGACGGGTGGCGGCGGCTGGGCGTGGGCCTCGCGCATGGGCGCGAGCGACAGCGCGCCCAGCGCAGCGAGCGCCGCGAAGGACCGGAGACGGAAAGGGAAGAAGCGGAGGGAAGGCATGTCGGAGAGGTCTCTGTCCCGTTAACTCGCGAGCGACCGATTTTGGGAACCCGAAGCGCGCGTGCCACTAAGATTTCTGCCATCGATGGCGTGGAGCCGCAAAAAGCGCGTTGCCGTAGGCATTCCGACCATGTTGCTGGCGTTCACAGGCGTCCTCGTGGTGCGTGCCTCGATGCTCTCGTCGCGGCAGCCGAAGGTCGCCCCGCTCCCGCCCGTGGCGGTCGACGGCGAAGCGGTCGCGAAGACGCTCGGCGCTGCGATTCGTCGCAAGACGATCTCCACGTCGGTCGACGCACCGGCCCCGGTCGCCGAGATGGAAGCGTTGTGGAGCGATCTCGAGGCCGCCTTCCCGAAGGCGCACGCCGCGCTCAAGAAGGAGAAGGTCGGCGAGCGCTCCCTCCTCTACACGTGGCAGGGAGAGAACGCCTCGCTCGCGCCGATCATCCTGTGCGCGCACATGGACGTGGTGCCGGTCGAGGCGGGCACCGAGTCCGCGTGGTCGCATCCGCCGTTCGACGGCGTCGTCGAGGGCGGCTTCGTTTGGGGGCGCGGCGCGATGGACGACAAGGGCGCGCTCGTCACGATCCTCGCGGCGATCGAGAGCCTCGTCGCCGACGGAAAGAAGCCGGCGCGCACCGTGTACCTCGCGTTCGGCGGCGACGAGGAGATCTCGGGCAAGACGGGCGCCGCGAAGATCGTGGAGCTCCTCGCGAGCCGGAACGTGAAGGCGGAGATGGCGCTCGACGAAGGGAGCGCGCTCGTCGAGGGCATCGTCACCGACGTCCCGGCGCCGGTCGCCGCGATCGGGATCGCCGAGAAGGGCTATGTCACCATCGATCTCTCCGCCGAGCTCCCAGGCGGACACTCCTCGACGCCCGCCGCCGACAACGCGCTCACGTTGCTCGCGCGCGCGGTCGAGCGCGTGAAGAACGACCCGATGCCGTCGCGCATCGACGGCGCGACCGCCGAGTTCTTCGCGTGGGCCGCGCCGGAGATGCCGTTTGGTCTCCGCATCGCGCTCGCGAACACGTTCGTCACCGGTCCGTTCGTGAAGCGGAAGCTCGAGGGATCACAGACGCTCGCCGCGACCATCCGCACCACGACGGCGCCGACGATGTTCCACGCCGGCGTGAAGGACAACGTCGTGCCGTCGAAGGCTTCGGCATCGATCAACTTCCGCGTCCTCCCCGGCGACACGACCGAGGACGTGGTCGTTCACGTGAGGCGCGCGATCGCTGACGACCGCGTGACGGTCACCGCCCAGGAGGCCACCCGCACCGAGCCATCGCCGGTCTCCCGGTCGAGCTCGCGGGCGTTCGGGATCATCGCCGAGACCGTGCGCGAGGTGTTCCCCGGAACGGTCGTCGCCCCCTCCCTCGTCATCGGCGCGACGGACGGGCGCTGGTATGCCAAGGTCGCCGAAGATGTCTATCGTTTCATGCCTTTCCGACTCACCGCCGAGGACGTGAAGCGCGTCCACGGAAAGGACGAGCGCCTCCCGGTCGCCGGGGTCGCGGACGCCGTACGGTATTACCGGCGTCTGGTCGAGCAGCTCACATTGCCTTGACAGGGAAGGCTCGGTTCGCCATAACCCGGCGCCCCGCTTCACGAAAGGCGACGTCAACGGTCCGGCTCGTTCCGGACGGCCCTTCGAGAGCGGCAAAGGAAGAGGCACCTCATGCCGAAGATGAAGACGAGCAAGACCGCGGCGAAGCGGTTCCGATTGAGCGGGAAGGGCCGCGTGCGCCGTCCGAAGGCGGGCGGAAACCACGGGCTCATCAACAAGTCGCGCAAGCGCCTCCGCCGCCTGCGCAACAACGACATGGTCCCGAAGGCGCTGCAGCGGAAGATCAAGCGCCTCCTCCCCTCCTGATCCGAAGAGAGAACGACCATGCCCCGCGCAAAACGAGGATTCAAAGCTCGCCGCCGTCGCAACCGCATCATGAAGCACGCCTCCGGCTTCCACAGCGCGCGCTCGCGCCTGTTCGCCTACGCGAAGGAAGTCGTGATGAAGGCCTGGGTGTACGCGTACGCCCATCGCCGTCGTCGCAAGCGTGACTTCCGCCGCCTGTGGATCACGCGCATCAACGCCGCGGCCCGCACGAACGGCACGTCGTACTCGCGCCTCATGCACGCGCTCAAGGGCGCGGGCGTGTCGCTCGATCGCAAGGTCCTCTCGGATCTCGCGATCGTCGACCCGAAGGCGTTCGCGAAGATCGTCGCGACGTCCGGCGTCAAAGCGTAGTCGCTCGGCGACGTTTCACTGGAAGCGGTAGGCGATGCCGAGGGGCACCGCCACGCCGCTTCCATTTCCGCCGAGGAAGAGCGGCATCAGGTAGAGGGAGAGCGATCCTCGCTGGAGGTCCACGATCTTCAGCGAGACGTCGAGGCCGATGCCTGGACCTCCCGCGAGCGTCCCTTCGACCTCCGGCAGGGACGAACCGTGATCGATGCGATAGCCGGAGGGCGGCAGCACGGTGGTCTTGCCGGACATCGACACGTCTCCGAACAAGCCGAAGACGCCGATCGAGAGCGTGGACGTCGCACGAAGGGTGATCTGCGGTCCGAACGCGAAGAAGCCGCCTTTTGCGACCTTGGGCGCGCCGAGGATGCGGAGACCGAACGAGACCGAATCGCTGATGGCATAGCCGGCGAGAAAGCTCAGCCCGACGAGGAAGCTTCCATTCTCGAGCTTCGACACGTCGCAGCTGAACGAGCTGCACGATCCCCCCGTCGGAATCCCGGACCCGGAATCGGCGACGACGGTCGGCTCGTTCGCCCCGGATTGGATGCGTGGATGATCGATCGTCGCGCCCATCCAGCCGACGAAAAGACCTGGCTCGAGGATCCAATGGCCGAGCGGCTTCGTCGCCGGCGCCTCGGCGCTCGGCGTCTTCGGCTCGACGACGACGTGCTCCGTGCCCGACGCCGGCAGGGGCGGCGGAGGTCCCTCCGCCGGAATCTCGGGCAGCACCGCGACGGTGCGATGCTCGCGCTCGCGGATCTCGATGCGCTCCTCGAACACGCGCTTGCCGGCGCGCGTCGCGGTGACGACATGCGGTCCCGGATCGACGGGCATCTCCGTGCCCCACGCCGCGCGGAGCAGCTCGCCGCCGTCGAGCGCGAGCACGAGGTCCGCATCGTTCGATCCCGGCGCCGACACGCGTAGCCACGGCACGCGCGGCTCCACCACGGCGATCCGCTCCTGCGCGAGCTTTTCCCGATCTCTCTGACCTTCGGCGCGCGCTGCGGTGAGCGCCTTCTGGTACTCGACCCACGCGCTGCCCCACTTGCCGCGACGCTCGTCGCACGCGGCGAGGTTGAGCAGCGTGCCGACGTGCGGCTCGAGGCGTTGGCTCTCCGCGAGCTTCGGACATGCCTCGTCGAAGCGTCCTTCGAGCATCGCGGCGCGCCCTTCGCGGAAGAGGCGCTCGCCTTCGCTCTCGGGGCCTTGCTGCGCGAACGCGGGCGCCACATGCAGCACCGCGCCGAGAAGCGCGAACGCTGGGACCGCGCGTTTCAGGGAAGTGGTCCTCATCGCGATCAGGGCCTCGTCAGGAAGTAGCCCCGCGTCCCCTCGCTGTCATGCGGATACAGCGTGTCGTCTTGGATCGGCACTGGTGCGCTCGAGTCTTCGGGCGTGAAGTCGCCGCGAGCGGTGCCCGTCTCTCGAGCTGCGCCAGCACGACCGAGGGCGGAGAGGAGGAAGAGGAGAGATGCGAGCGAAGTCATTCGAAGCAGAGTCATGAAGGATCTCCTTGGCTATGCTTCCTTTCGCCGCTTCTGCCCCGTCCTTTAGCGATGACCGCCGATTTCGAAGAACGTCGTTTTCCCCGCACGAGGCCGTCGGCCGTGGCGGGCGTGGGGAGCGACGACGCGGCGGAACGGGCGCGCGCCTTCGACCTCCTCGTGCGTGCCTACTTCCGGCCCGTCTATGCGCACGTGCGCCTTCGGTGGCGGAGGTCTCCCGAAGACGCGCGCGATCTCGTGCAGGGCTTCTTCGCGCGCGCCTTCGAGAAGCGTCAGCTCGGCGGCTTCGAGCCCGGCCGCGTGCGCTTCCGAACGTATCTCCGCGCCGCGCTCGACAACTACGTGAAGGACGCCGTTCGCGACGAGGCGCGCCAGAAGCGCGGGGGCGGAGCGGCTGCCCTCGCGCTCGACTTCGACGTTGCGGAGGACGAGCTCGCGAAGTACGGCGTCGATCCCGACAACGCGGAGACGATGTTCGATCGCGAGTGGACGCGGAGCCTCTTTGCGGCGGGCATCGCGGCGCTCGAGGCGCGCTGCGAGAAGCAGGGCAAGCAGGTCTACTTCGAGGTGTTCCGGCGATTCGTGCTCGAGCCCGAGACGAGCGGCAAGGAGCACGCGCGACCTTCGTATGCCGAGATCGCGAAGGCGTGCGGCATCGCGACCACCGACGTGACGAACTACCTCGCATGGTCGCGTCGTGAGCTGCGCACGTGCGTGCTCGAGCGCCTGCGTGAGATCACGCACGACGAAGCCGAGTTCCGCGAGGAGGCTCGCTCCGTCCTCGGGGTCGATCCGTGAGCTCCCTCTCGGACCGAGCTCTCTCGGACCTCGTCGAATGGGTGAGCGGCCCCGCGCCCGGCGACGTGCTCGGCGACCGCTACGAGCTACGCCAGCGCATCGGTGAAGGCGGGATGGGCACCGTGTACGCCGCGTACGATCGCGTCGATGCGCGCCGCGTCGCCGTGAAGGTGATGCGCGGCCTCGACGAGAAAGACGTGAAGCGCTTCGAGCGCGAGGTCGCGCTGCTCGCGGAGGTCTCGCACCCAGCGATCGTGCGGTGCCTCGCTCACGGCGAGCACGAAGGCGCGCGGTATCTCGTGATGGACCGTCTCGAGGGCTGCGATCTCGCGGAGCGGCTCCGGCTCGGTCGCCTCGGCGTGCGCGAGACGATCCTCCTCGGAAATCGCATCGCCGGCGCGCTCGAGCACATGCATCATGCACGTATCGTCCACCGCGATCTGAAGCCGGCGAACGTGTTCCTCGAAGGCGAGGATCCGGCGCGCGCATGCCTCCTCGATTTCGGGATCGCACGCTGCGACGTCGTCACCACGCTCACCGTGAAAGGCGCGCTGATCGGCACGCCGGGGTACATGGCGCCGGAGCGCGTCCGCGGCGAAGACACGACCGATCCGAAGTGTGACGTCTTCGCGCTCGGCTGCGTGCTCTACGAGTGTCTGCTCGGCCGACCGCCCTTCGCGTCGGAGAGCACGTTCGAGCTGCTCGCGAAGGTGCTCGTCGAGATCGCGCCGCTCGTTCGCGCGGAGCGGCCCGACGCGCCGCTCGGGCTCGAGGCGCTCGTAGAGCAGATGCTCGCGAAGGAGGCAGAGGCGCGTCCCGATGCGAAGGAGGTCGCGCGCGCGCTCGGTGAGCTCGAGGCCGCGCTTCCCGCGGCCGCATCGGAGCGCGTGGAGCTCGCGCCCGGGCTCGTCGAGGGCGACATGATCGGCGGGAAATACCGCATCGAACGCCGCCTCGGCGAAGGAGGCATGGGCGTGGTGGTCGCCGCACGCCATCAACAGCTCGGCACGCGCGTCGCGATCAAGCTGCTGCGGGTGGGGGGGGCCGACGAGGGGCGCTTTCTTCGCGAAGCGCAGGCGACGTCGCGCATCGAGAGCGAGCACGTGGCGCGCGTGCTCGACGTCGGACGTCTCGACGACGGTCGCCCCTTCATCGTGATGGAGCATCTTCGCGGGACCGACCTCGCACGTCGCCTCGCCGAGCGCGGGCCGCTCGATCCGAAGGACGCGATTCGCTTCGTGCGCGAGGCGTGCGCCGGCATCGCCGAAGCCCACGCGGTGGGGATCGTCCATCGCGATCTCAAGCCTTCGAACCTCTTCCTCGTCGAGCGACGCGACGGGACCGAGACCGTGAAGGTGCTCGATTTCGGCATCTCGAAGGTGATGCGCGCGCCAGGTGAGGCCTCGAACATGCTCACGGCGACGGCCGACACGTCGGTGATGGGATCGATCGCGTACATGGCGCCCGAGCAGCTCGAGTCGGCTACGCGGGCCGACGAGCGGAGCGACGTGTGGTCGCTCGGCGTCGTGCTCTACGAGCTCGTAGCCGGAGCGCGTCCCTTCGAAGGCGACAACGCGGTGGCCGTCGCGGCGCGCATCGCTGGCTCGGCGCCGAAGCCGCTCGATGGGCCCGCGGCGCTGTCCGACGTCGTCGCGAAGTGCCTCGCGAAGGCGCCCGCCGAGCGATGGGCGAGCGTCGACGAGCTCCGGCGCGCGCTCGCGGAGATCGATCTTTCCAC
>JACXTT010013805.1_pt1 | contig 10620 bp, 9 predicted proteins | sample 9270951 | NCBI WGS metagenome assembly JACXTT01 (sample SAMN15532306, study PRJNA645909) | rock metagenome | isolation source: weathered quartz diorite | place: Puerto Rico | collected 2017-06-21
AGCCGTTCAGCGTGGCGAAGAAGTAGCCACACCTGCTTTAGATGAAAGCTTTACTGCAATAAGCAGAAAGGATTATATCATCCACATGCATGACCTGGAAGCATGGCAATGGCATTTTTTAAAAGCTTTGCAAACAACCAACGATTACGTAAACGCAGTAGATTCAACGGCGAATAATTATGGTATAGATAACAGCACCCTTATGGCCGACCTGATGTTATGGGTACCCGTAGCCTTAAAGTTCGGATATGTTTACAGGGATAGCCCTGCTTCAAATTAATTATCCAGCAAACGACGATGATAATTTACCTGTCCTAAGTGATACGCCAGATGTGTTGCCAAATGGATCAACATATATTCAATGCTTGTTTTCTCCTTAAAAACGACAATAGGAAAATCTTCCTGTAAACGGCCTTCATCAAAGTTTTCAAGCGTTGTGTCAACCACTTGCTTTGTTTCATCTATCATTCTCAAAAGCTCGTCTCGCGCCACTCCTTTTGCCGAAAACTCAAGATCACGGTTACGCACATAATCGCTGCTACCTAATTGTACACCTACAAAAGTTTTAAGATTACCAACCAGGTGCAGCGCTAAATTGCCCGCAGAATTGGCTATATCCATATCAGTAAGCCAAATCTTCTCCTCGCTTTTATAAAGTGATAGTTCAGCCTTTAATTTCTCAAGGTCACGGTTAAATAATGCTTTTAAAACTTGTATCATGGCTTTATGCTTTGGTTTATATTAATCCTCCCTTAAACGCTCGTCGGTATAAACTATCTCGGTTTTCCCGTGCGGGACAGGTATCCCGTTTTCATCCAAACTTACAAACACGATCTTATCAATGGTGAGAATGGTTTTTTGATTGATCTTATTGCGCACCTCGCAGGTTAATGTAATAGATGTACGTCCAAAACGCGTAGCCTTGATCCCCAACTCAATAATATCGCCCTGCTTAGCCGAGCTTACAAAATTGATCTCCGACATGTATTTGGTCACGCAATCGTTGGTACCCAACTGGATGATGGAATATATCGCCGCTTCCTCATCTATCCAGCTCAACAAACTACCACCAAACAGCGTTCCGTGAGCATTAAGGTCTTCGGGTTTTACCCATTTGCGTGTGTAGAAATTCATTTTTTAGTAGTTAGTACGGAGTATTTAGTAGTTAGACTGCTCCTTCTCGTCATTGCGAGGCACGAAGCAACCTCTGTGCGACAGGTCTCCGACAAGCGTCATCGACTTGCATGTGTAGAGGTTGCTTCGCTATCGCTCGCAATGACGGTATTTATTATTGCGGCAATATCGTATTCCTGTCCCTCAACCAATGGTCAGCGATCACAAGCGCAGCCATAGCCTCAACAATAGGCACAGCGCGTGGCACAACACATGGATCGTGACGGCCTTTACCGCTTATTTCGGCGGCATTGCCTTGCGCGTCAACGGTGCGTTGATTGTGCATAATGGTGGCAACAGGTTTAAAGGCAACCTTAAAATCGATAGGCATGCCGTTACTGATACCGCCCTGTATACCGCCCGAAAAGTTGGTAATAGTTTTAACACTTCCCAAATGGTTCTTCACAAAAATATCGTTATGCTCCGAACCACGCATTTCGCTGCCACTAAAGCCGGAGCCAAACTCAAAACCGTGTACGGCGTTTATGCTCAACATCGCTTTGCCTAATTCGGCGTGAAGCTTATCAAAAACAGGCTCGCCTAAACCTACAGGGCAGTTAAGAATATGGCAACTTACTTTACCGCCAACCGTATCGCCATCCTTACGTACCGAATCGATAAATTCGATCATTTCTTCGGCTGTAGCCGGATCGGCACAACGAACAATATTACTTTCGCGGATAGCTAAAAACTCTTCCAGGTTGTTCAGTTCAATATTTGGGGCGTCTATCTTACCCACGCTGCTTACGTGCGCCAATATCTCAATGCCCTGTGTTTTCAGTAACAATTTGGCAATAGCACCGGCTGCTACGCGCGCCGCTGTTTCACGGGCTGATGAGCGGCCACCACCACGATGATCGCGGATGCCGTATTTGGTTTGGTAGGTATAATCCGCATGGCTTGGGCGGAACACATCGGTATTGTGACTGTAATCCTTCGAGCGCTGATCTTCATTCGGGATCAGCATCATAATAGGCGTACCTGTTGTTTTACCTTCAAACACCCCCGAAAGGATACGCACCGTATCGCTCTCTTTGCGCTGGGTGGTTATCTTACTCTGGCCAGGTTTACGCTTATCCAACTCACCCTGGATGTAATCCATATCCACTACTAACTGCGAGGGACAGCCGTCGATGATAACACCAATAGCCTCCCCATGTGATTCGCCAAAAGTAGTTATCCTGAATAATTGCCCGAATGAATTACCTGCCATGGTATAGTATTTTAGTACAGAGTATTTAGTAGTTAGACTGACTTCTTATTTTATAACGTCATTGCGAGGTACGAAGCAACCTCTGCGCGACAGGTCTCCGACAAGCATTCATCGACATGCATGTGTAGAGGTTGCTTCGCTATCGCTCGCAATGACGCGATTTTTTATTGTATTTGATATCCCATACTCTCCAGATCCTTCCAAAACGCCGGGTAAGATTTCTCCACCACCATCGGGTCCTCAATCTCCACCTGCTGGATAACCAATGCCAGCGGCGCGAAGGCCATGGCCATGCGGTGATCTTCGTAGGTATGTATCGTTACCTTTTCGGGAATGTGTTTGCTGCTGCAATCCAGCTTGTACACCTGACCTTTTTCAGTAAGGGTCACCCCTATTTTAGCCAACTCGTTTTGCAAAGCTGCAATGCGGTCAGTTTCTTTGATCTTTAAAGTTTCCAATCCCGTAAAGGTAGCATCATGTCCCAATGCTGCGCACACCACTACAACAGTTTGTGCCAGGTCGGGACATTCTTTCATATCGAATATCTTACGCGCAATAGGCTTCGCTTCCTTTTGCAAATACACACCACCATCTTTAAACTGCGATGTGATGCCAAAGTTGGCCATGATCTCGGTTATTACGCTGTCGCCTTGCAGGCTGTACGCTTTTAATCCCGGTAAAAACAGCTCGGCCTCATCGCTTAAAGCAGCAATAGCATACCAGTATGATGCCGCGCTCCAATCCGGCTCCACGTAAATTTCGGTCGGCTTAAATGGCTGATTAGCTACGCGGATGCTGTTGCCCTCCCACTTATATTGTATGCCGCATTGCTGCAACATGGCAAGGGTCATCTCCACATAAGGCCGCGAAGTCAGTTCGCCTTCAATATTCAGTTTTAAGCCTTTCGGCAGACTTGAAGCAATCAACAACAAAGCAGTAATGTACTGGCTGCTGATATCGCCTTTCACATTGATCACATCAATGGCTTGCTCAAAACCGGCATGTATCCGTATCGGCGGGTAACCATCGTTCACCTCGTAATCTATCTTCGCGCCAAGCTTACGCATCGCATCCACCAATATCCCGATAGGGCGCTGCTGCATACGCTTAGTTCCTGTAAGGATAACCTCTTCATCCTGCAAAGGCAAAAAAGCAGTCAAAAAACGCATCGCCGTCCCAGCGGGACCGATGTCGACTGTTTGGATAGAAGGATCAAGGATCAAGGAATAAGGACGTTGACCATTTGAATCATTGTTCCTTACTCCTTGTTCTTTATTCTGCAAAACAGAACTTAAAGTCACCGCATCCGCTGCATCAGATACATTGGACACCTTAACCACACCTTTGCTCAACGCCTCGATAATGAGTGCGCGGTTGCATTCGCTTTTTGAGCCGGTGAGCTGTACTGTGCCTTTTACGGTTTTGCCCGGTTTAGATATAATGATGTTTGGTTCCATCAAAGCTAATTAGGCGTGGGTTAAATGTTCCTGTTGCGATCCGCTCATACCGTCTTTATTCATAATTTCGGTTTGTTTGCGGATAGATTCGCTGTGCAGCAATTCCAAAAACTTCTCGGTAAACTCCTTGCTCAGGTTAAATGCCGATGCGTAAGGGATGCGTTTGTTCAATATCTGCTCCCAACGGTTAACCTGTAAAATGGTTATTCCGTTATCCTTTTTGTAGTTACCTATCTTCTCAACAATCTTCATGCGCTCACCAACTTTTTGGATCAGCAGATCATCAATCTTATCAATACCATCGCGCAAAACAGCTAAGGCGTCTTTCACTTCTTCAGTTCCGGCACCTGCTTTACGCACTTCAAGGTTATTCATTATCGCGTCTAAAGCAGCAGGGGTTAACTGTTGTTTAGCGTCAGTCCAGGCAACAGATGGGTCGATGTGCGATTCGATGATCAAACCTTGCATATCCAGATCCAGCGCTTTTTGAGCGATGTACGGGATCAGCTCGCGGTTACCGCAAATATGGCTCGGGTCGCAAATGATAGGCAACTCAGGCGCATGTGTTTTAAGGTTGATGGCCAGATCCCACATCGGTTCGTTACGGAACGCCGATTTTTCATGCGATGAAAAACCGCGGTGAATAGCCGCCAGTTTAGTGATACCCGCGTTGTTGATACGTTCCAAAGCGCCAATCCACAAGCTCAAGTCAGGGTTAACCGGATTTTTAACAATAACAGGTACATCAACACCTTTTAAAGCGTCGGCAATTTCCTACACGGTAAAAGGATTAGCGGTTGAGCGCGCACCCACCCATAAAATATCAACACCTGCAGCCAAAGCCTCTTCAACGTGTTTGGCTGTAGCAACTTCAACAGCGGTTGGCAAACCGGTTTCGGCTTTGGCGCGTTTTAACCACTCCAAACCTATCGAACCAATACCTTCAAACTCGCCCGGACGGGTACGTGGTTTCCAGATACCTGCACGCAAAACCGACACACGGCCCGTTGCGGCTAATAAATGCGCCGTAGCAACCAATTGCTCCTCGGTTTCGGCACTGCATGGGCCGGCAATTAAAAATGGTTCTTTAGTTACCTTAGCCCAGCTTTCAAAGGGCTGTATGTTAAAATTTAGTTTCATCGCTTTTGTTTTTGCGTCCGGGGACTACTATTTGATTGATTTTTTTATTTACTCTGTTAGTTTGATGTTATACCGTATCGTTCTTTTTATACTCGCCCAAAATGTTGAAGTTGTGGGTGTACTTAAGAACTTGCGTTATGGCTTTGTCGTACTGTTCGCGCTTACTCCATTCCACGTCTACATAAAAATTATACTCGTTGCGTTTACCTAAAACCGGCATGCTCTGTATCTTGCTCATATTCAGTTCCAACTCGGCAAAAATATTGAGCACTTTAGCCAGCGAACCTACCTGGTTGCTCACCTGGAAACATAACGAGGCTTTGTTAGCCTTCACCTTTTCCGCACGTTCATGATCGGTCAATATCAAAAAACGCGTGTAATTCTTTTTGTTCGATTCGATGCGGCGCTCCAACACATCCAGTCCGTATAATTTCGCGGCAAGCGTATTGGCTACAGCAACGGTATCTTTTAGTTGCTCGTCACGCACACGTTTGGCGCAGGCAGCAGTATCGGTTCCTTCGATCAGTTGGATATGCGGATAATCGTCGAAGAAATCTAAGCATTGCCTTAACGCTATCGGGTGCGATATCACCACCTTCACATCTTCAAACTTAACACCGGGGTAAGCCAGCAAATGCAACTGGATTGGCAAGTACACCTCGCCAACTACCGGGAAGTTATAATTCATCAGCAAAGTGTAGTTTGGCAAAATGCTTCCCGCGATGCTGTTCTCGATAGCCATGATCACATAATCAGCTTCGCCATCCTGCAGTTTATCAAACGTTTGTTTGAAACTTTTGCACTCCACGGTTTCGATATCATTTCCAAAGAATTTAAACGCCGCTTCTTCGTGAAACGATGCCTTTATTCCCTGTATGGCTACTCTTGGCCTTTGCTTTTCCATGTCAGTATTAAAGCAAAAAGTCCCGGCTGTTGAGCCGGGACTTTTTGTATTTTGTATATCATGTTGTTATGACATATTAGTCCCGGCTTGTACTTGTAAAGTAAAAGTAATAACCGAACCAGTATGCGCTTTTTGTATTCATTTTTTGTTTGCGCAGTAAAAGTACAGTTAAAAATTCAATTGTCAATACCTTATTTTTATTTTTTTCATTATTCCGAATTTTGTTGGGATGACACACTTTTTTCACACCCAAAACATAATGTTGTATGGTAAAACAAACACTATAAATTTAGTATACATTCAACATCTCACTTATTGCAATACATTTAACATTATCATAATTTTGACCATCGGTTTTAAATACAAATATGGCATTGGTATGAATTTACTTTTAAACCAAATCAGTCAATTTGCTTTTTTGACATAATACGCTCGTTGCATGGCTAACACTACTCAAGGTTCAAATACATCATCCACCAATAAACTTACCGACCAAAACGCCGTTAAATATACCCTATGGCTAATTGGCCTAACATTTTTAGCCCGCCTGTTTATTGCCGCCAATACGGGTTTAGGCATTGGCGAATCGTATTACTTCCGTGGTGTACTCCATATCAGCATGAGTTACCTCGATCAGCCGCCCTTGTTTTTTTGGTTAAGCTGGTTAAGCACCAAGGTATTCGGATTGACCACATTGGGTTTACGTTTTCCCGCGGTAGTGCTTTTTGCAGGTACAAGCTGGCTCATATTCGCTATCACCCGCAGACTGTTTAACGCCCGTTCAGGCTTTTGGTCGGTACTGGCCATGAACCTGAGCGCCGTATTTACCATCCCGGTTGCTACCTGGTTTCAGCCCGATGCACCTTTGATGTTCTTTTGGATAGCATCAGCCTATTTCCTCGTGCGAATACTGCTTCCATCCGAAAAGGATAGCACCCGTACTTCGGGCCAGGTTTACCTGCTTTGGATTATGGTTGGCATCTGCATGGGCTTAGCCACCTTGAGCAAGTACCATGTATTGTTCCTGTTTACAGGGATATTTATGTTCATCGCCACCAACAAAAGCCAGCGCAAATGGCTTACGCATCCCGGCCCTTATCTGGCTATACTCATCACCCTTATCTTCGCTTCTCCTATCATCTACTGGAACTCGCAGCATAACTGGGTATCCTTTGTGTTCCAGGGATCGCGTGCCGGTACCGCCGAAGGCCAGCATTTCCAGATCCATATCGACTGGTTCCTGCGCAGCTTTTTGGGCCAGGCCTGCTGGTTGTTACCCTGGATATGGTTCCCGGTTGTAAAGCAGCTTTACGTGTCATACCGCAACAGAACAACATCCGAGCCTTACAGCTTTTTGTTCTGGACGTCTGTCCTACCCATCGTTTTCTTTACCGTACTCACCCTTTGGGCCGATCTGCAGTACCATTTCCACTGGCAGGCTCCAGGCTATATGATGCTGTTCATTCCATTGGGATATTCTGTTGACAGGCACCTTCACCATCCCGAAAAGGCCCGTCGCACACGCCGCTGGTTGCGTTTTTCGGTTGGCTTTACCGTATTCACCATCACCTTTTTGTGTGCCCACATGATCACCGGTTTTTGGCAATGGTACGGGCCTAAGTATATTGTTACGCATACCCACCTCGGCATTGATGACCCTACTTTGGAGGGTACCGATTATATGGACATCAAAGCCCGCTTTGAAAAAGAAGGCTGGCTAAATAACCCCAACATATTTACCGGTTGCCCGCATTGGTGGCTAACCGGTAAGGTTGATTGGTCGCTTGGCGGTAAAAAGCCCATTGTGTGCTTTAGTCCCGACCCGCGTAACCTGGCCTTCCTGGTAAACCCTGCCGATTTGAAAGGCAAGGATTGTATCCTCATCAGCCAAAACGATCCTGACGCTGTAAACAGCGATGCAAGGCCATTTTTCGACAGCGTTACCCGCATACCCGATATTGTGGTTACCCGCAACGGCCGCCCGGAATTGCACTTGTATACTTACTATGGCAAAAACTTCCACCTCTCTAAAACACCTCGCCCAGATCTGCCGGTGTATTGGCAGTTGATGGGACAAGCACCGTTTGGGCATTAAAGATTATTAAATTCCTGAGGATTACGATTTGTGTTAAATATTGATAAAACGAATACCGTGTTTAACTTTTCATCTAACCAAAATACGATGATGAAAGGAAATCTTTTGACTACAGCGAAACGCAAATCGGTATTATAACGTTTTGCATACAGCAAAGGATTAGATTCAATAACACCTAACGTATAACTAATTTCTTTTCTAAAATCTAAAGAAAGACCAGTTAGTTTCTTTTCGTACCATTCACAAGCATCGAACAATTCAAGCTCGGCTCTTCTAAGAAGTTTAATTGAAGGCACTATCTAAATCTTTTTCTATATCTCGCCAATCACGCGCGGTAGTTTTACCTTCAATAAAATCTTGTTGTGTTTTTACAAATCCATCTATTTGATGTTTAGTAAATTCATATTCACTATCCTTAGACAGGTCATAATGTAATCCCAACTTATCAAGTGTTTGTTGTAAAGTAGCTAAATCAGCTTCGCTTTCAATATTTACAGTGAGCGTTGTCATATTCAAATTTAATCATATTAAACAAAACTATCAACACTAAAACGACACCTCATAAACCGGCTTCGCCGTTATGCCTTTTAACTCCACATGCGTAGTCTTTGCAAAATCCAACTCTGTACCCGGCTCAAAATGTATCTGCCTGTTTTCCATCAGCGGAGTAATTTGCAGCACAAATTGCTTTTTGCTTAACAGCCCCACATTCCGTGCGAGGCTGTAAGGCATGGTTGTCCCGGCGTAATAATCATCGGCTATAATGGTTCCTCCCGCGTACAGGGCTGCGGTATTGCCGCGATAGTCAAACTGCAACAGCATGTCATGGACAAATTCGGGCAGCTTATTGGGCATGGTTATACTGTATGCTTTATAAGGTAATGCAGCATTATAATGGATGCCATAAGTTGGTCCTTTAGGCGTATTTCCCATCAACGAATCGCAATAAGCTTTGAATTTCGCATCATCGCTAACCTGTTTAAATGTAATACTCAGTTCATCATACTCAGGTAATACCACCTGGTAATGCGTAAATATTCCTGATTTTCCCCCGGGCCTCACTGCTACACTCTTTGTACCACAAGCCGGGTAGCTGTCAAAACTAAATGCCGATGAATCCACCGACCGCATGGTTATCACATCGCGCTTATCATCATAAAAAGCCATCTTTGGGGTAAGTATCATTGTTTTGGTACCCTTTATATCGAATACATAACTGTAGCGTGCTTCGTCCCGCGTAAGCAATAGTACCTTGAATGATTTACCATCGGTAGTAGTTATCTCCAATGCACAGTTTTTACCGGGCTTCAGGTTTCTCACGAAAGTGAATTTACCTGCCTGTGCCACCGTAGCTGTAGTTTTTATGCTTTTGATGTTCTTCTTCTCAAACTTGAACTCCGGCGTTACACCATCCATCGCGTAATAGCAATACACCTTGTCTTTGTTGTCTAAAATAGCTGAAGGCTGTGCGGTTGCATACTTGAGCAGCACACCGTCCATATCATAATTAAAGGGCACTACACCATAAACTTTGTTGGCTATATTGATGCCGCCCTTTTCGGGGATACGGATGGTTTCGCCTTCGGCTTTAATGTTAAATGCTACATCCTTATGCTCAGCCATATCAAAATGGCGCACATAGTTATTGATGAATACATAACCAGCACCGCTCCTGCTGCGCACCGAGTATCGCAGGCTTTTCAGATCATCCGCCTTTTCGGGATTATCTGCCGGTATCTGCGCGCTCATGGGTGCCATATTAGCGCCATAGCTGTTGATGAACTGGTGCAGCAGCTTAAAATCATGATAGTAATCCCTGATGTATCCCCATTCTGTTAACGGTGCCTCAAAATCATACGATATCATCGGGTAGTCATTCGGGTAAGGATTTATGGTCGATTTCGCCTCCTGTGTAGGATATGTGCCATCCCAGCCTAAAGGGTGCTGCGTTCCATGGAACACGTAGTAACCCAGCATATTGGCACCCACACCCAAACGGGTATAATCCAAAGCCAGCAGATCGCCCGCCTGTAGGGTTGGTCTGCGGTGATAGGTAATCTGCATACCGCCGCCCAACTCAACTGTTAAATAAGGATGCCTATACACCGGTATCTTCACGTCGCCGGGCTGGTAGGTAAGCATATCGTTACCAATATTCTTATCCCTCCTGTCCGATTTAAAGGTGTACACAGCATCCGCGGGCAGGTCTTTGGTGTTTTGCGTCCATGGCGCATCCGGGTAACCGCCCCACAAAGGCATCACGTCATCCTCCGGCACCACCGGGCCGGGCCAGCCTGTCACCACGTACAGCGGCACATCAATCCCATCGGCAACAGCCAGTTGCTTTAAGGCTGCCATGTATTTATAGCCATCACTGTTAGGGCCATTGCTGCGTATTTCGTTGTCCACTTGTATACCTATCAGCGGACCTCCATCTTTATAATACAGGCCCTCAAACTGTTTTGCCATGGCTTTATACCAATCGGCAACCTCGGGTTCAACACTGCCGTTCTTGGTCACGCGGTCGGTACCACTTTTCATCTTCTTTTTCACAAACCAATCGGGCATACCGCCGTTGCGGGCCTCGCCATGCGCCCATGGGCCAATGCGGCCAACACATTTTAAGCCGTGCTTTGCG
>JACXTT010013806.1_pt1 | contig 10620 bp, 10 predicted proteins | sample 9270951 | NCBI WGS metagenome assembly JACXTT01 (sample SAMN15532306, study PRJNA645909) | rock metagenome | isolation source: weathered quartz diorite | place: Puerto Rico | collected 2017-06-21
AGGATCCCGCACCCCCGCCGCGGGCCGCGCAGGACCTTCTCGAGCGCGGCGAGCATCGCCATGGCGACCCGCCGCGCGCCCGTCTCGCCGTCGGCCGGCGTCCGCAGGTAGCCGACCAGCAGCCGCCGCGGCTCGCCTTCGCCGATCAGCGCGAACTCGGGCAGGCCGGGCGTCACCGCGCGCTGCCAGCCGTCGTAGCCGCGCCGGCTCCAGGTCTCGAGGATGAAGCGGAGCGCCGCGCGGTCCTCGCCGGGCCCGCGCCACGCCAGCCATTTGTCGAGCAGCGCCTCGTGCGGCATGGGGCGATGTTAGCGGCGGGCGGTTGACGACCCGTGGCCGATGGCGCCGGCCGTCATCACCCCCGCATTCCCGGCCCGGGCTTATCATTACCGCAGGAGGTCCGCCATGCCGCTCTTCACCCGGGTGCTCTCGCCGCTCGATTTCTCGGAGCCCTCCGAGGCCGCGTTCCGGGTCGCGCTCGCCTTCGCGAAACAGGAGGGGGCGTCGCTCCGGCTCCTCCACGTCGTCGAGCCGATCCTCGTCCCCGCCGACTTCGCGATGGGGCCGGTCACCCCCGCCGAATTCGAGCAGCAGCTCGAGGTGCAGGCGAAGCAGAACCTCGAGGCCGCGGCGCGGCGCGCGCGCGAGGCCGGGCTGGCGGTCGAGACCGAGATGCGGCGCGGCAAGCCGTTCGACCAGATCGTCGCCTGCGGCCGCGAGCGCGGCTGCGACCTGATCATCCTCGGCACCCACGGGCTGACCGGCCTGACCCACATCCTGATGGGCTCCACCGCCGAGAAGGTCGTCCGCAAGGCCGCCAGCGCGGTCCTCACTATCAAGGCCCATCCGCCGAAAACTTGAAACGGGCGGGGAATTTCCTCCCCGCCCGCAAGCGGCTCCGCGTGAACGGCGCGATTCAGGGGCCCGGGTTGTCGACCGAGTAAAAGTAACTGAGGGTGTTGGTCAGCGCGTTCGCGTCGGTGGAGGAGAGGTTGGGCGTAGCGCCGATCAGGCTCATCACCTGGGGACGGTTGCCGCGGAAGATGTTGTAGGAATTGAAATTCGCGTCGGTCCAGTTGAGCCCCGCGTCACTCGTCGTCGCCTTGTTCATCGTCAGCGTCAGCGTGGCGTTGGTCTTGACGTAGATCGAGCTCGTGCAGCCGGTGTTCTGCAATTGCTGGGCGTTGACCGGCTGGACCATGTAGTTGTTGGTGGAGGAGAGGGGAAGGCCGGAGTCGTTGTAGAACGCGACGCCGGTTTTTCCCACAAGGGTGTTGTTGCGGTAGACCGCATAGTACGCGAGGTCGCTTTCCGCGTCGGACGACGGGCTCCAGGAGACCGAGGCCGTGGTGCCGGTGATGTTGTAAGCGAGGAAATTGGAGGGGCAACTTGGCGGGGTGGAGTCGTAGTTGCAGCCGACCGGCAGAACATGGTTCGGGCCGGAAACATTGCTGTAGTAATAATCACCCGCGGCCACCAGAAACCCTTGGCGGTTGAATGCCGCTCCCGGCCAACTGAGCCCGTTGCTGACGGTCAGGCGAACGTTGCTTACGGCCGGCTGGCCGGAACCGTCCACGCGCTGGTACCAGATTTCGTTCCAGCCGCTGCGATTGTCCACGAACACCAACCCGTACTCGGAACCGGTCCACATGGTGACCGGCATGTCGTCGACCCCGGGGTCGCTGGTCATCCTGATGTCGGCGGAGACCTTGATGAAGCTGTAGTTGAGCACCGCAAAATAAATTTCGTAGTTTCCGTCCCGCGTGTCGACCCAGGCCAGCCCGTACCCGTTGTCGCTCTTCGCGAGGGAGGGGCGGCTGCGCGCGCCGGTCGCGTTGCTCACCAAAGTCCCAGCCGAGTGCGCCCCGGCGAGCGTGAAACTGGCGAAGCCGATGCTGGCCGGCGCGGTCGGGTTCGTGAAAATGACACGATATTCGTTCAAGGGGGCCGACCAGACGATCTGGGGGTAGGCTTCATTTCCGGCGAGCGCGCTCACGTCGACGGCTTGCATCGCGGGAATGATGGCCCCGGAAGCGTCCAGGCCCGTCACGAAGATGTCGGTCCCTTGGGAGGTGGCCGTCGCATATCCCCAAGCGACTGCGAAACCCGCCCCGTTCCATGCGACGGAAACGCGTTCGTTGCCCAGGCGTGAAGTCCAGGCGGCGGTGTTCAACTGCACCGGCGCGGTGGATTGAAGGCCATTGGCATCCAGCTTTTTGAAGAACAAGTTATAGGCCGAGTCCGGGTAGGCGAGCCCGTAATCGGCGCCCGTCCAGACCAGCCCCGGCTGCACGTCCCAATTTGAGCCGCCGGCCGTGACCGGCGTCTGGATCGGACCGGACGGGGTTCCGTCAGCGAAGAACCGCCTGAAGCGGATGGCGTTCGCGCCATCCACCCAAGCGACCGCGTAGTCGGTTCCATTGAAGACGACGGCGGGCAGCGAATTCAGGGAGGTGGTACTCCCCGTCGGCTGCAACGGGCCCGTGACTTGGGGGGTCCCGCACCACGGGATGTAGGCAGGCAGCTCGGGAGCGCCTGAGGAGGCAACCAACGCGAGCGGCGCGGCGAGCAGGAGCGCTGGGACGATGAAGCGAATGTCCGACATGACGACCTCCAAGAGATGCTTTCGGGCGCGACCGGAAAATTCCATGGAACCGATCCATCGAAAATTGGAACGGACACCCTCACTATAGCCCCATTCATTGCCCCTGGCAAATTGTTGAACCGCATACGGCGCCGGATCGCGCATCCAAGGAGATCCGCCGCAGGACGGGAAGTTGGCTACACTGAAAACAATTCCGGGGCGCGCGCCGGCGGCTTGAGCCCGAAGTGGCGGTAGGCGTCGGGGGTGGCGACGCGGCCGCGCGGGGTGCGGTCGATGAGGCCCGCCTTGATGAGGAACGGCTCGACCGTCTCCTCCAGCGTGTCCTCCTCCTCGCCGGTCGCGGCGGCGAGGGTCTTCAATCCCGCCGGACCCCCGGTGAATTTCTCGATCAGCACCGTGAGCACCTTGCAGTCGACCGCGTCGAGCCCGCGCGCGTCCACCGCGAGGCGCTGCAGCGCGGACTGCGCCAACGCGAGGTCGATCTTCCCCCCGTTCTCGACCTGCGCGAAGTCGCGCACCCGGCGCAGCAGCCGGTTGGCGATGCGCGGGGTGGCGCGCGCGCGGCGCGACAATTCCCGCGCCGCCTCGGCGGCGAGGTCGGCCTCCAGCAGCCGCGCCGAGCGCTCGATGATCGAGCGCAGCTCGGACTCGGAGTAGTAGTCGAGGTGGTGGACGATCCCGAACCGCGAGCGCAGCGGCGCGGAGAGCAGCCCGATGCGGGTGGTGGCGCCGACCAGCGTGAAGGGAGGCAGTTCGAGGCGGACGGTGCGCGCCATCGGCCCCTGGCCCACGATCACGTCGAGCTTGTAGTCCTCCATCGCGGGGTAGAGAACTTCCTCCAGCGCGGCGGGGAGGCGGTGGATCTCGTCGATGAAGAGGACGTCGCCCGGTTCGAGGTTGGTGAGGATCGCGGCGAGGTCGCCCGCGCGCTCGATGAGCGGCCCCGCGGTTTCGCGCAGGCGCACCCCCAGCTCGCGCGCGATGATCGCGGCGAGCGTGGTCTTGCCGAGACCCGGCGGGCCGTAGAGCAGCGCGTGGTCGAGCGATTCGCCGCGCTGCTTCGCGGCGGCGATGAAGATCTTGAGGTTGGCCTTGATCGACTCCTGGCCGATATATTCGTCGAGCGAGGCGGGGCGCAGGCGCGCCTCCTCGGTCCGCTCGGCGGGCGGGGCCGAGGGGGCGACCGGGGAGGAAGCCGGGTCGGGTTCGGGCGGCGGGGTTTTGGCGCGGGCCACGGGAGCGGAAATTCTAGCGGCCGGAAGCGCCCGGATCAGCGCCGCGTGGCCGCGCCCCAGAGCAATTTGTGGAGCTGCACCTGGAGCCGGGCGTCCAGCCGGTCCTCGAGGAGCCAGTCCCCGATCGCGCCCGCCTCGAGCCGCCCCCAGGCCGGCGAGAGGAGCGCCGCGCAGGGCGGGCGGTGCGCGCGCAGGAATTCGCGCGCGAATTCGTAGTCGGCCCGGTCGCTCAGGACGAACTTCAGCTCGTCCTCCGGGGTCAGCTTCGCGAGGTTGGCCTCGAGAAACGAGCCGCCTTCGCCCGAGCCCGGCGTCTTGACATCGACCACCCGGACGACGCCCGCAGGCAAGACGGAAATGTCGAGCCCGCCGTGGGTCTCGACGCTGACCGCGAAGCCGGCCGCCAGCAGTGCGGCGCAGAGCGCGGGGCACGCCGCCTGCAGCAACGGCTCCCCACCGGTGACGCAGACCTTCGGCAGCCCGTGGGATTTCACGACCGCGACCACCTCGTCGACGGTCTTCACCTCGCCGCCGGCGAAAGCGTGCGCCGCGTCGCAGTAGTTGCAGCGCAGGTCGCACGCGGTGAGCCGCACGAAGGTGGTCGGCCAGCCGACGAGCGACGATTCCCCTTGCAGGGTGGGGAAAATCTCGCTCACGCGCAGTTCATCGGGGGCGAGTCCTTCGAGGGGTTTGAGGCGGGGACTGGACAAGGAATTAGAGATGAGGGATTAGGGATGAGTAACGAGTTCCGAGTTCCGAGTTCCGAGTTTAAAGACCCCGCCCGAGCCCCGAGGCTCGATGCTCGATTCCGAGATCCCAGACCCCAGGCCCCAGACCCGAATTCACCCCATCAATTTCACCAGCCGATCCAGCGCCTTCCCCCACATCTTCCGCATCGCCTCCGCGCCCGCTTTCGTCGCGATGCGCCCGTGCTGGATGACGATCTTCGCCTTGCCGGCGCCGGCGGGGTAGAGGTAAAGATCGACGTTGCCGGCCGGCTCGTGCCAGGTGATGCGCAGCGATTTTTCCGGCGTCGCCTTGCGGACCGTCATCGGCGGATCGGGCAGCCATTTCGTGCGGGCGGCGTCGGGGATGACCGCCTTCGAGAGCGCGGCGAGCGAAACCGGAACGGTCCGGCTGGCGGAAATTTCATAGCCGTCCTCGCGCCGGTTCTTCTCGGCGCGCCGCGGCCGCGCGGGACCGCCGCCGGCCAGCGCCTTCCCGGCGTGGGCGACCGACTGCTTGACGAGATCCTTGATGAGCGTGATGGGGAGTTTGTCGCCCGGTTTGAAAGTCAGGCGGCGCAGCTTTGTTCCCGAGCCTTGCAGCTTGCCCTTCGGCGCGTCCACCGCGGCGTGCATGAAGTAAAGATTGACGTGCGCCTTCGCCGGGCTGATCCCGCAGACGCCGCCCTTCATCGTTCCGCCCGGGAGCGAGAAGGAGATCGTGCGCCAGCCGGGATAGACCGTGATTTCCGCCTTCGGTGCGGCCTTGGCGACGATCCCGCGCAGCTCCAGCGCGAGCCTGCGGATCGCGGGGTCGTAGGGCTTGAGGAGCTGCTCGGCGGTGATTCCGGCCATGGTCAACCTCGCTTGGCGGGGCGATCGTGCTCGCGCAGGAAGTCGAGCGGGGCCTTCGGATACTTCGGCGCATACTCCATCGTCAGCGTCCCACCCCACGACTGGCCGTGGAGGATGAAATCGTCGAGCCCGAGCCCCTTGCGCGCCGCCTCGACCTCGTCGGTGTAGCGCTCGATGGTCCACAGCGAATTGTCATCAGGGAGGGGACGGACGCGGGATCGCCCGCGGCGAATCCGTCTTTCACGATCAGCAACGCGCCGGTCGCCGCGGTGCCGGTCTGGATGAAAGTCCTGCGGTTCATGGCCGTCCTCCTGGATGAATTTTAGGGTGACCTTTCAACCGCCGTTCACTTGAATCCTATTCCCCGCTCCGCCAGCGCTTGATCGGGTCGGGATTGAGTCCCAAGAGGTCGATCATGCGGGCGGCGATCTGGTCGGCGGCGGCGGTGAAGTCGGCCGGCTTGTCGTAGAAGGTGGGGGAGGCGGGATAGACGATCGCGCCGGCCTCGGTCACCCGGCGCATGTTCTCGATCTGGATCAGGCTGTAGGGCGCCTCGCGCAGCAGCAGGATCAGTTTCCGCCGCTCCTTGAGGGTCACGTCGGCGGCGCGCGAGATCAGGTTGCGCGAGATCCCGTTGGCGATGGCGCCGAGGGTGCCGGCCGAACAGGGAGCGACGACCATCCCGAGGGTTTTCACCGAGCCGGATGAGGGACGCGCCCAGAGGTCGCCCTCCGCGCACTCCTCGACCTTCGCGCTTTCGCGTCCGAGCAGCCGCGCCGCGAGCGGGCCGTCGCCGCGCACCCCCAGCTCGTCCTGCGCGATCGCCGCCGCGGTCTTCGAGGCGATGAAGTAGATGCGCGAGATCGCGGGATGGCGCTCGAGCGCCAGCAGCATCCGCTGCCCGTACAGCGCCCCGGATGCGCCGGAGAGGGCGAGGGTGATGGCGTGCTGCGTGTGAGCGGGCATGGTCGAGAGTTATTCCGGGCGGAATGGAACCCATTCCCTGACTCAATACAACGCCCACGGGTAATTCTCCGCTTCTCCGATCGCCGCTGCCAGCGCTGCGCGATGCTTGTCCCCGGGCGACTTGATCTCGGCCAGCTCGCGGTCGATGAGGCGCCACGCCTGGGCGCCGAAGGCCTTGCAGAGGCGGATGTCCTGCGCGGCGCCGGTTTCGCCCTTCTCGGCGATCGCCGCGTTCGCGCGCGAGATCGTCGCGCCGAGCGCGTAGAGGTGGATGGCGGCGTTGGCGATCCGCTGCTGGTCGAATTCCTTCTCGATGACGCCCTTGCCGTAGCTCTGCAGGACGGTGTCGACCGCCTTGGAGAAATCCTGCACCGCCTCCTCGAACGCCTCCTCGCTTTTCACCAGGGCGGGGTGGATGCCATTGAGCGGGGCGCCCGAGACGTACTGGCGCATCTTGTGGCCGGCCAGCTCGACGATGCCGCCGCGCGAAAACATTCCCTTGGCGGCGTCCTGCAGGTATTTGCCGACGTGGCGCATGCCCGAGAGGGCGATGTAGACGCGCAGGATCTCGTTGGTCCCCTCGAAGATCATGTTGATCCGCGAGTCGCGCAGGTAGCGCTCGTAGGGGTACTCCTGCATGAAGCCGAGGCCGCCCGCGATCTGCAGCGCGTCGTTGATGCAATGCCACAGCCGCTCGGTGCCGAAGATCTTGCAGGCGGCGGTCTCCAGCGAATAGTCCTTCTCGCCCGCGTCCATGCGGCCGGCGGTGAGATAGACCATGCTCTCGAGCGCGTAGCAGTCGATCGCCATCTGGGCGAGCTTGTCCTGGATGATCTCGAAGCTGAGCAGGGCCTTGCCGAATTGCTGGCGCATCTTGGCGTGCCTAGCCGCCTCGCGCATCATCACCTTCATGCCGCCCACGGCGCCGGCGCCGAGCGAGACGCGCCCCATGTTGAGCGTCTCGACCGCGACCTTGAAGCCGTTGCCGACCCCGCCCAGCACGTTCTCTTCCGGGACGAAGAAGTTGTCGTAGGCGATGGCGACCGTGTTGGAGGCCTTGAGGCCGAGCTTGTGCTCCGGCTTCTCGCGGCTGAAGCCGGGGCCGGAGTCCGGCTCGACGATGAAGGCGGTGATCTTGCCGTCGACCTTGGCGAACAGCGTCATCAAATTGGCGAGGCCGCCGTTGGTGATCCAGATCTTCGCGCCGTTCAGGCGGTAGCCCTTGCGCGCGGCGTCGTAAACGGCCGTCGATTTGAGCGAGTCGACGTCGGAGCCGGCGCCCGGCTCGGTGAGCGCGAAGGCGCCCAGCCACTCGCCGGTCGCGCAGCCCGGCAGGTATTTCTTCTTCTGCGCCTCGTTGCCGAACAGGATGATCGGCTTGATGCCGATCGACTGGTGGGCGCCCATGTAGACGCCGACCGAGGCGTCGGTCGAGGAGATCGTCTCCATGAAACGGCAGTAGGCGGAGAAGCTCAGCCCCAGCCCGCCGAACGCCTCGGAGATCGACATCCCCATCACCCCGAGGTCGAACAGCCCCTTGCGCACGCTTTCCGGGAGATCCCCCTCGGCATCGTTTTTGCGCGCGTCGATGTTCGCGGCCGCGAATTCGTCCCACGCCGCGAGCATCTGCTTGAGGTTTTCCCGCTCCTCCGCCTTCATCCGCGGGTAGGGGGAAAGCTTGTCGTTCTGGATGTCGCCGAAAAAGAGACCGCGCAAAAAACCGAGATCTTCCGGGCGTTCGGGCATGGGAGCTTCCTTGGTTGGGATGGGTTGATTCTAGCGCGGGCTGGCGCCGCAGCCGCGGCTCCTAAAATTCCCCGGCGATGCCGTCCGGATTCCACGGGCTTCCGTATTTTATCGAGCTGGGGATCAAGGCCTTCTGCGTGATCCACCTGCTGCGCAGCCGGCGCGAGTACTGGTGGCTGTGGGTGATCCTCGTTCCGGTCGTCGGCCCGGTCGCCTACTTCGTCGTCGCGATCTGGCCCGACTTGCGCCGCAGCCGCCGCATCCGCGCCGCTGCGGTCATCCTCGCGCCGAAGGTCCCGATCAAGCGGCTCGCGGCGAACCTCGCCTTCGCCGACACCGGCGAGAACCGGACCGCGCTGGGGGAGGCCTACGCCGCCGCCGGCCGCTTCGCCGACGCGCTCAAGACCTACGAGCCGTGCCTCCGTTCGCCGCTCAAGGAGAACCTCCACTTTCTGACCGCGCTGGCCCGCGCGCGCATGGGGGCCGGCGACGCGGCGGGGGCGCGCGAGGCGCTGGAGAAGATCAACCCGCTGCTGCGCGAGCGGCTGCCCGAGCGGACGCTGCTGCGCGCGGTCTGTGCCGACGCGCTGGGCGACGCCGGGGCGGCCGGGCGGCTTTACCGCGAGGCGGTCGAGATCTGGTCCGGCGCCGAGGCGCGCGCCCGCTACGGGAAATTCCTCCTCGCGCGCGGCGATGCGGCGGGGGCGGCCGCGCAGTTCAGGGAATTGATCGCCCACGCCGACCTGAGCGACCGGGCCTACCGCGGCCGCGAGCGGGAGTGGATCCGCGGCGCGAGGGCGGGGCTGAAGACCGCGGGCGCGGCGTGAGCGGACCGCCGGACATCCGCCCCTATGAAGACCGCGACCGCGACGCGGTCATCTCGCTGGTGCTGCCGATCCAGCGGGAGGAATTCGGGGTCGAGATCACGGCCGAGGAGCAGCCCGACCTCGTCGACATTCCGAAGTTCGTGCGACGCGGGGCCGGGGAATTCTGGGTCGCGCTCGAGGGAGAACGGATCGTCGGGACCGCGGCGCTGCTGGAAGTCATTCCCCCGTCCCCGGTAGGCCGCGTTGCCGGCGCCGGGGGGTCAGATGCGAGGCGCGGCGAGCGCCGCGATGCCGGAGTGTATCGCCAGCGAAGCCGCAACGAAGCAGATGACCCCCCGCCGCCGGCAATCCTCCGGGCAGGGGGTGGTCGCGGCCCGTCTGCTTCGTTACTCGTCGCTCACGATGCACTGCGGCATCGCGTCGCTCCTCGTGCCTCGCATCCGGGCCGCGAGCACCCCCTGCGCGACCTGTCGGGGGCGGGGGAAGGACTTCCTCCCGGCGCCGGGTTCGGGGCGTTGCGGAAGATGTTCGTCGCCGCCGACCGGAGGGGAGCCGAGAACGGGATTGCGCGGCGGCTGCTGGAGACCGCGCTGGCGCACGCGAAGGCGCGCGGCCTCGCCGCCGTCTACCTCGGCACCACCGCCGCCTACCACCGCGCCCACCGCTTTTACGAGAAGAACGGCTTCACCCGGGTCGAGCCGGATGCGCTGCCGCGGGAATTCCCGCGCATCCGGCAGGACAGCCGGTTTTACCGGATCGCGACCGCGGATTTTCCGCCGCGCTCCGGCTAAGCTCGCGCGGTGCGCCCGGCGATTATTTCCGCTCTGCTGCCCCTCGCGCTCGCGGCCCGGTCCGCGCCGGCGCCCGCGAGCCCGCTGCGCGTCGAGCCGCGCGAAGCCGGCCTGGGCGACGTCGTGGCGGGGGAGGACGCCTCGCGCGCCTTCGTGGTCGCCAACCAGTGCGGCGAGCCGGTGACCTTGAAGGCGTGGCGCAACGCCGGGCTGCTCGTCGAGGGAGTGCCCGCGACGGTCGCGCCGGGCGCGCTGGCGACCGTCGTCCTCAAGACCGCCGAGCCGGTCGGGGGACTGGGCGAATTCTCGCTTCCCGCCGACTTCGCGGTCGAGCCGGCGCGATGCGGACCGCTCACCCTCGAGATCCACGGCCGCGTGCTCCAGTATTTCACCAGCGACCCGCCCAACCTGCAATTGCGGGTCGAGCTGGAGCCGGGACGCGGGGGCGCGGCGGCGCTGCGACTCGCGCGCAAGGACGGCGCCGCGGCGTCGCTCGCGAACCCGGCCGTCGAGCCCTTCGGCGACGGCGCGGCGCGACTGGCCGGAAAAATTGAAATCACGGGCCGCGCGGAGGCCGACGGCGGCTGGCGCGGCACGCTCTCGGTCAAGCCGATTCCAGAGCCGGGGCTCTACTTCGCGCGTTTCCGCTTCCCCGCCGACCATCCGCGGCAGAAAAGCGTCGCCGTCACGGTGTTGATCCGCAACCTGCCGCCGCTCGATTTTTTCCCGGCCCAGGCGCGCTTCCACTTCCCGCTCACCCGCGAGCAGCTGCGGTCCGAAAAGCCGCCCGCCCGCCGCGTCCTCGTGCGCGCGCCGCCCGGCCGCGTCCCCTTCGCGCCCGGCGCGCTGCGCGCCGAACCCGCCTTCCTG
>JACXTT010013807.1_pt1 | contig 10618 bp, 7 predicted proteins | sample 9270951 | NCBI WGS metagenome assembly JACXTT01 (sample SAMN15532306, study PRJNA645909) | rock metagenome | isolation source: weathered quartz diorite | place: Puerto Rico | collected 2017-06-21
CCTGCGGATAGGGTCCCAGGGCTTGCCGCTGGTCCGGCGCGGCGTAGTGGCCAAGCGCCTCGACCGCCAGTTCGGCGATGTCCTGGCTCCGGCGGCTTGCCAGCAGCTTCTTGATCGACGCCGCCGTGCCCCCGACGCTCTCACCGACCGCCGCGCGCGCGCTCAGGCGAAGGTCGGTCCAGTCGGCGGTGATCATGTCGATCTCCATCGCCGCGGTCTTTCGCCGAAAGCTCGTATCGGCGATCAGCGCGCCGCCGTCGTCGGCCCGTTCCTGCGCGGCCATGGCCTTCACCTTGTCCAGACCGACTCGAAGGCCCACGCCCAGCGAGCCGCCGCCGCGCTCGAACTCCAGCAGGTATTTGGCCACTGTCCAGCCGTCGTTCTCCGCGCCCATGCGGTTAGCGATCGGGATGCGCACATTGTCGAAAAACAGCTGGTTCAATTCGTGCTCGCCAGAGGTGGAGAGGATCGGCCGCACGGTGATCCCCGGCGCGCTCATCGGCGATACCAGAAAGGTGATTCCGGCCTGCTGGCGCCCGGTCGTCGCGGTGCGCACGAGCATGAAGATCCAGTCCGCGTTGTGGGCGTTGGTCGTCCAGATCTTCGTGCCGTTCACCACATAGTCGTCGCCGTCGCGCTCGGCGCGGGTCTGCAGGGACGAAAGGTCCGAGCCGGATTGCGGTTCGGAGTAGCCTTGGCACCAAACGTGTTCGCCAGAGAGCATGCGCGGCAGGAAATAGGCCTTCTGCGCGTCGGATCCGTAGCGCATGATCACCGGTCCGCAGAGGGTGATGCCCATCGAGGGCAGGGCCGGGACGCCGACACGCGCGCACTCGATGGCGAAGATTTCGCGCTGCCGCGCGCTCCAGCCCGGCCCGCCGTATTCCTTAGGCCAGGAGGGCGCGGACCAGCCCTTTTCCGCCAAGGCCCGGTGCCATCGGCGGGCGACCGCGTCTTCGGCGAACACCCCGGCTTGCCGCGCGGTCTGGGCGCGCAGCTCGGCGTCGAACTTCTCGTTGAGAAAGGCGCGGACCTCGTCGCGAAACGCCAGATCCTCGCCGCAAGGAACTTCGCCGTTCATGCCTTCATCGTCTCCAGCGCCGCGACCGCCGCGTGCGATAGCATCCGCTGCGGGCGGGGCCAATCGCGCATGTGAAAGTCGGCACGCGAACCGCATTTAGCGATGGCCGGCCGAGACGCTGGAATTTGTCGTCGTCGTCCCATAGGCTCCGCGCCGCGCCGGGATCGCGAACAGGGTCCGGGTCGGCGCGTGGCCGAGAGAGGAAACCGATGTCGCAAGACGCCATCTTAATCACCGACGACCCCGCTCCAGCCGTTCGGCGATTGACCCTGAACCGTCCGGCCAAGCGCAACGCGCTCTCCAACGCCCTGCGCGCAGAGATATTTACGGCCCTGGAGGCGGCTGATCGCGATCCGACCGTGCGCGTCGTCATTCTGCGCGGCGCGGGACCCTGCTTCTCGTCCGGCTACGACCTCGCGGGCCTGGGAGAGCTTCCGTTTCATACCGCCGGCGGGCAGGGGCAATGGGCGCGGCACGTGGTGGAGGGCTGCTTCCGCATATGGGATCTGGCCAAGCCGGTGATCGCGCAGGTCCACGGCTGGTGTCTGGCCGGCGGCAGCGAACTCGCGTTCGCCTGCGACCTGGTTTACGCGGCGGAGGACGCCCAGATCGGCTATCCGGCGGTCCGGACCATGTCGCCGCCGGACAACCAATACCACGCGTGGGTGTTCGGCATGCGCGCGGCGATGGAGATGATGCTCACCGGCGATGCGATCAGCGGCGCCGAGGCGGCCCGAATGGGCTTCGCCAATCGAGCGTTTCCGCTCGAGCAACTTGAGGCCGAAACTCTGGCGATGGCCGAGCGCATCGCCAAGGTGGATCCCGATCTCGCCCAGCTTAACAAGCGGCTCGTTCACCGCCAGATGGAGGCGATGGGCCTGCGCGCGGGTCTGCGCGCCGGCACCGACCTTCACGCCCTCGGCTGGCACACGCCGGCCTCGCGCGCGTACATGGCCAAGATGCGCGAGGGGGTAAAGGCGGCCCTGACCGCCCGGGACGCCACGTTCGGGGACTATCGGACGGCGGGTGGGAAGGCGGAGGGAGGCTGAAGCGTCAACGCGCGATCAGCACCGCGCCCATCACGAGACCTCCGATCCAGGCGGTCTCAAGCACCATCAGCGCCACCGGGCGCCAGCCGGCCACCAGCAGCGCCTTGAACGAGGTCTTCATGCCGAGCGCCGCGATGGCGGTGACCAAACACCAGCGCGAGACATCGTTGGCGAGGCTCGTCACCGTCGAGTTGAGCAGTCCCAGGCTGTTGGCGGCCACCAGAACTGCAAAGCCGATAAGAAACAGCGGCACGAGGGGCGCGGGCCCGCGCGCCGAACCCTCAGCGCGGCGTCGGGCGAGAACTGCGATCAAGAACACCACGGGCAGCAGCATCGTCACCCTGAGCAACTTTACGTAGGTGGCGATATCGCCGGTCTGTGGCGAGATGGTGTAGCCGGCGCCGACCACCTGGGCGACATCGTGGATCGTGCCGCCCAGGAATAACCCGGCTTGAACATGCGTAAGCCCGATCGTTGTGGCGAGGATCGGATAGAGGATCATGGCCAAAGTCGAAAGCGCGGTGACGACGACGACCGCGAGGATCGTATCGCGCTCGCTGTCGGCGTTCCTGGGGAGCACGGAGGCAATGGCCAGGGCCGCGGAGGCGCCGCAGATGCCCACCGCGCCACCGGAGAGCACGCCGAACGCGCGGCTTTGCCCGAGACCCTTCGAGACGACATAGCCAAAGCCGAGAGTGGTGGTGACGCCGATGACCACGGTGATGATCGGCAGGGCGCCGAGGCCGACGATCTGGCCGGCGGTGATCCGCGCGCCCAGCAGCGCCACGCCGAGGCGCAATACGGCCTTCGAGGCGAACTCGATGCCGGGGATCGCGCGGCCTTCCTCGTGAAGGAAGTGAAAGGTCATGCCGAACAGCAGGGCGAACAGCATCACCGGCGCGGTATAGTGCTGCGAAAGCCAGGTCGAGGCCAGCGCGATGGTCATTGCCACGAGGAGGCCCGGATAAACCCGTTGCAGCAGCACCGCGCCCGGCACGCCCCTCGCGCGGACGCCAAGCGCGGGCGAGGCGCGGTCGGGCAGTCCCTCCATACCCTCGAAGGACTGAAAAAGGCCGTGCGCGGCGGCGCTGTCGGTCTCGAAATCGTAGCTCATGGACGATCCCTCGCCGCGCGCCGGCCGCCCGGCGCTATCGGCCGAAATTCACTCGCGCCGTAATGCCGAAATAGCGGTCTGCGTCGCGAGGGATCTGGTAGCGATAGGCGCCGCCCGGCCCCCCGTTTGTGATCGCTGCTGCGAAGCTCTCGTTGAACAGATTGCGCACCTGGACGGTGACTGAGTAGCGGTCCTTCGCATCAACGATGCCGGCCGAGGCGTTGATCAGGGCATAGTGGTGGATGGTCGAGAGGCTCAGAACGACGGGGTTCGGCGAAAAGGTCGAGATCTCGCTCGATTGGAAGTTGCCCTGGCCGCCGAAGGTGAAATCGACAGGCCCGCCGGTGCGCCAGCGGTAGTCGGCGCTGAGCGATCCCTTCCATTTCGGCGCATAGGCCAGCGGAGTGCCCGCCGGAATAATGGCGCTGGCCGGCGCGCCGGGCGCGGCGAGGAAATGGTCCACGTGCGCGTCGGTGTAGGCAAGCCCGCCCGACACGTTCAGATCCCGGATCGGTCGCCAGATGAGGTCCAACTCGCCGCCGCGGGTGGAGACCTCGCCGGCATTGGTGAACCGCGTCACCACCACGCCTGCGACGATGTCCGGATTGTTGGCCTGGAAGTTGTGATACTTCGCGTAGTAACCGGCGACGGTCAGCACCAGGGTTCCGTCGAACAGCGTGTTCTTCAGCCCGGCCTCGAAGGCGTCAGAGGTCTCCGGCGCGATGATGTTGGTGCCGGTGGCCGTCAGGTTGAAAAAGACGTTGAACGCTGGGCCCTTGTAGCCGCGTGAGTAGGTGGCATAGGCCATGGTGTTGCGTGTCGCGTCCACCTGCGCGCCGACCTTGCCGGACAGGTTTGTGCTGGTCGCGTGGCCTTGCCAGGGAACGCCGTTGGAGAACGCGACCGGATTGGCCGCACCGGCGACGAACGCGTCATAGACGCCCTGATCGAAGTTGGGGTTGATCCCAGGTCCGGCGAGGGTCGTGACGCGGCTGTGAAACACATCCAGGTGGTCGGAGGTGAAGCGCATGCCGCCGATCAGGCGAAACCGCTGGCTGAGGTTGACCGTCGCCTGGCCAAATGCGGATAGGTTGCGGAAGGTGGACCCGAAATCGGCCCGTCCCGAGGGGAAGGTCGACGGCGCCGCGAGCGGGCTCGAGCACGAGGTCAAGGTGGCCGGCGCCGGCGGGGTCGCCGCCGCGCAGACCACGTCGTTTCGGATGAAGACGCGCTCGGAATAGGCGTGCGAATAGTAGCCGCCGACGACATAGTCGATGAATTGATGACCGGGCGAGGTCAGGCGAATTTCCTGGGTGAATGTGTCGCTGGTTTCCGGCCCGAAGTCGTGCAGCTGGTTGAAGCCGATGTACGCGTCCGGCAGGAAATCGCCGTCGCGGATTTCGGTGTTCTTCCAGGTGCGGTAGGCGGTGATCGAGGTGATCGTCAGGCCCGAGATTTTGGCGTCGACCTGACCGGAAAAACCGAAGCCGGTCTCGATGGTGCTGGTGATCAGGTTCTGGGCGACCGCGCGGGTCTGATCTCCCATGGGCGTCGGCAGCACGCTGCTTGTCGGATTGGTCGTCGGAACGCCTGCTGCGGTCAGGGGCGGCGTGCCGATGATTTCGGCGCAGCAGTCATCGTGGTTGTGGTGGTAGTCGAGCGCGAGGGCGACCTTGACGTCCGGCGCCACGTCCGCGTCGAGTTGGAAGCGCCCGCCATAGTGCCGATAGCCGTTGACCTTGGGATCGCCCGCCACGCCGACGTTGGTGATATTGCCGGCGTAGTCGGTGTAGAAGCCGTTCACCCGTGTGCGCACGTTATCGGCGAGCGGAACGTTGAGCGCGCCGCGCAGGCGATATTCGCTCGCGCTGAAGTATCCGGCCTCTAGGTAGCCGCCGAGCGTCGACGTCGGACGCTTGGAGATGATGTTGATCACGCCCGCCGACGCATTCTTGCCGAAGAGCGTGCCTTGCGGTCCGCGCAGCACCTCGATGCGGTCGACGTCGACCAGCTCGCTGAACGCCTCGCCGGATCGGCTGTAGACCACCCCATCGACCACAGTGGAGACGGACGGCTCGCCGGCGATGGAGAACGTCGCCGTGCCCACGCCGCGTAGAAACAGCGACTGATTGAGCGTGGTCCCCGACTTCAGGAAATTGAACGACGGGACAAGATTGACGACGCCCTCAAGGCTCGCCTTGCCTTGCGCATCGAGCTTTGCGCCGGAAACCACCGAGACGGCCACCGGCACCTCATGCAGGCGCTCCGAGCGCTTCTGCGCGGTCACCAGGATCTCCGCCGGCGCGGCGGCCGGCGGCGCGTCCTGCGCCAGGGCGACATCAGCCGCCGACATCGCGGCCAGGGCGGCGCCCGCCATCATCAAGGTCTTCTTCATCGTATCGTCCTTCTCAAAATTCAGCGGGCGCTTGGCTTGCGCCCGTTTTGCAAAGATTGTCAGACGCCCAGCTCTTCCATGGTCACGACGCGCTTTTCGCGGGCGCTTATCTCGGCGGCGACGCCGATGGCCACGGCCATCAAGCCATCGCGCGCAGTCACCTCGACCTGTCCCTCGCCGCGCAGCGCGGCGGCAAACTTCTGGTGAGCGTAAAAGGTCGCGCCGTGGTGGTGTCCCGCTTTCAGCGCCGTTTCGTCGACCGGCACATGGGTGATCTCGACCGCCTTGGGGCGCATGAAGCCGGTTCGCGGCGAATAGGTGAGGTTTCCCGAAGGGATCGCCACTTCCAGCTTGGCATGGTCGCCGACCGCCGCGATCTCCTCCTGGTTCTCGGATCCTTCGGCGAACATTGAAAGATCGAGCATCGCCCGCGCGCCGTCGGCGAAATCCACGGTGGTGTAGCTGTTGTCGATGATGTCGGGCCTGCGCCCGTCATAGGATTCGTCGACGTGGTTCACGTCCATCGCGCCCGAGCAGTAGACCCGAACCGCTTCGCTGCCGGTGATCAGGCGCATCAGGTCGAAGAAATGGCAGCATTTCTCGACCATGGTGCCGCCGGTGTTCTGGTTGAACCGGTTCCAATCGCCCACCTTGCGCAGGAACGGGAAGCGGTGTTCGCGGATGGCGAGCATGCGGAGGCGCCCGATCCGCCCGGTGCGGACCTGCTCAATGAACGCCGCCGCAGGGGGCATGTAGCGGTACTCCATCGCGGTCCAGAATAGGCCTGGCGAGGCCGCGGCCCGTTCCACAATCCAGCGCGCGTCCGCCAGGGTGGTGGCAAGCGGCTTTTCGCAGAGAATGTTCTTGCCGGCCTCGAACAGCGGTTCAAGCACCGCGCGATGGGTGTGGTTCGGGCTGGCGACGATCACCGCATCGAGCGTGGCGCCGGCGAGCGCCGCTGAATCGGCAAAAACCTCGACATCAGCGCCCGCGCCCAGGGTGTCCAGCGCGGTCTTCAGGGACGATGCCTCGGGGTCGGCGACGGCGACGATTCGCGCGCCCGGCGTGATGGCAAGGTTGCGGATATGCTCCAACCCCATCATCCCCGCGCCCACCAGACCGTAACGCAAAGTCACCGACCTCTCCCCATGGAGCACCACATTCTGACAGCGATGTCTTAAATTCTATCGATGACACAAATTAACCCCAGGTCGCAAGAGGGCGCGCGCGTTGCGCCAAGTTGCGACGGCATTGCGCGGCGGCCGTGCGCGCGCCTAGAACGGCCTTGCGAACAGGGATGGCGATGCCCGCGAGAACCACCATCAGCGACGTGTCGAAAGCCGCGGGCGTTTCGATCAAAACGGTTTCGCGCGTAATCAACAAGGAACAGTACGTGCGCGCTGCGACGCGGGAGCGGGTCGAGGCGGCGATTGAGGCGCTGAAGTTCAGCCCCAGTTTGGCCGCGCGCGCCTTGGGCGGCGGCCGCTCATTCCAGATCGCGCTGATCTACGACAACCACTCGCCCTACTATATCCACGCGGTGCAGGAGGGCGTCTGGGCGCGCTGCAAGGAAGCGGGCGTGCGGATGCTGGCGCAGCCGGCGGACGTGACCTCGCCCACGCTAGCGGCGGAGGTCGGCGGCCTGATCGACGAGACCCATGTCGATGGCGTGATCCTATCCTCGCCGGTCACCGATGCGGCGCCGGTTCTGGCCGAACTCGAGCGTCGCGGCATTCCCTTCGCGCGTATTTCGCCCGGCACCAATCACGCCCTGACCTCATCCGTATTCATGGATGATGTGCAGGCGGCGGACGATATGACCACGCACCTGCTGGCGCTCGGCCATCGCGCCATCGGCTTCATCACCGGCCATCCCAACCACATGGCCAGCGAACAGCGGCTCTATGGCTATCGCCGGGCGCTCGACCGCGCGGGAATCGCGTTCGAGCCCGAGATCGTTCGGCCCGGGGAGTTCGACTTCGCCAGCGGGGCTGCGGCCGGCGAGGCGTTGCTCGCTCTTGCGCGGCGCCCGACCGCGATCTTCGCCAGCAATGACGACATGGCCTCGGGCGTGCTGGCCGTGGCCCATCGCCGCAACATCGCGGTGCCGGACGCGCTCTCGGTGGCGGGCTTCGACGACACCGCCCTCGCCACCATCGTCTGGCCCCCGCTCACTACGATCCGCCAGCCCACGCGCGAACTGGCCTATGCCGCCGCCTGCCTGTTGTTCGAGCGGCAAAACGGCGTTGAGCATCGACGCTTGCCCTATGAGCTCGTGGTGCGCGCTTCGACGGCGCCGCCCCTTGACCAGCAGGCCCGAGAGTCCGAATAAGACAACGCTATCATAATCACGAGGACGCGCCCCCCGCATGAGCCAGCTTCCCGCCGTTTCGCCCACGCGCGGTCTTGGAAAGAGCGGGATCACCGTCTCCGCGATGGCCTGGGGCATGTGGCGTTTTCACGGCGACGACGTCGCCGCCGCGCGCGGCCTCGTGGAAGCGGCGCTGGCTGTCGGCATCACCCTGTTCGACACCGCCGATATCTATGGCGCCGATACGCCGGGCGGCTTCGGGTCTTCGGAAACCCTGCTGGGCAAGGTGTTCGCGAAGGCGCCTTCGCTGCGCGACCGCATGGTCCTGGCGAGCAAGGGCGGCATCATCCCCGGTGTTCCTTACGATTCCTCAGGGCCCTATCTTGAGGCGGCGATCGACGCCTCGCTGCGTCGCCTGGGCGTTGAGCGTATCGATCTTTGGCAGGTCCATCGCCCCGATATTCTCACGCACCCGGGCGAAATCGCCGAGGCGATGGCGAAGGCTCACAATGCGGGTAAGGTCGCGGCGTTCGGCGTCTCCAACCATACCCTGGCCCAGACGCGGGCCCTCTGCGCGTTCGCGAGCGATGTCGCGATTGTCGCCACCCAGCCCGAGCTCTCACCGCTTTGCCTGGACCCGATCGAGGACGGGACCCTCGACCACGCCATGACCGAGGATCTCGCCGTTCTGGCCTGGTCGCCTCTGGGTGGCGGGCGCATCGCCGAACCGAAAACGGCGCGAGAAGAGGCGGTCGCCGCCGCGCTCGATGCGGTCGCCAAGGACTTCGCCGTCTCCCGGACCGCCGCAACGCTCAGCTGGGTCATGGCCCATCCCGCGCGGCCCATCCCGATCGTCGGCTCCCAGCGCGAGGCGCGGATCCGGGAATCGGCCGACGCCTACAAGGTCCGCTGGACGCGCGCGCAATGGTACGCGGTCCTCGTCGCCGCCAGAGGAGCGCCGCTTCCATGACCAAGGCCCACCCACCCTGCGAAGTCTCCTGGTTCTCCGCGCTGTGCGACGACGACTACGAATTTCTCGGCGCGCCCGATCCGGCCCTGGCTTCGAGCTGGGAGCACTGCCGCGACATCGTGCTCACCGCCGAAACCGGCGGCTTCGACAATATCCTGCTGCCGTCGGGCTATCAGCTCGGCCTGGATACGACCGCCTTCGCCGGCGCGATCGCGGCGATCACGCGCCGCATCCGCCTCTTGATGGCCGTGCGGATCGGCGAGAGCTGGCCGCCGCAGCTTGCGCGCCAGATCGCCACGCTCGACCAAATCCTGCGCGGACGGCTGACGGTCAACATCATCTCCTCGGACATGCCGGGCGAAAAACTTGCCAGCGGTCCGCGCTACGACCGAACGGTTGAGGCGATGCACATCCTCAAGAGCCTGCTGAATGGCGAGCATCTTTCGCATCGTGGCGAATTCTGGAGTCTCGACCTCGACCCGCCACGCATGACGACGGCTTCGGGGCGATGCCCGCCGCTCTATTTCGGCGGCCTGAGCGAGGATGCGCGGGAGGCGGCGGCGAAGGGCTGCGACGTCTATCTGATGTGGCCCGACACCCTGCCCGCGGTGCGCGAGATCATCGCCGACATGACTACACGCGCCGCCCGCCATGGCCGCACGCTGAAGTTCGGCTATCGCGCTCATGTCATCGTGCGTGAGACCGAGAGCGAGGCGCGCGCCTACGCCACGCGGCTTGTCTCGAAACTCGACGCGCCAACCGGCGAGGCCATCCGCGCCAAGTCGCTGGATTCAACCAGCGCCGGTGTGCGGCGCCAGGCCGAGTTGCGCGCCGCCGCTGGGGACGAAGGCTACGTCGAAGACAACCTGTGGACGGGGATCGGGCGCGCTCGTTCGGGCTGCGGCGCGGCCATTGTCGGCGATCCCGACCAGGTGCTGGCCAAGCTGCGCGCCTACCAGGACGAAGGCATCGAGGCGTTCATTCTCTCAGGCTACCCGCACGCCGCCGAGGCCGACCTCTTTGCGCGCCACGTTTTGCCGCGGCTCGAGCACGGGCCGCTCGTGGTTTAGGCCGCCGCCCGGATCACGGGCACAAGCACATGGATCCACATGAGCGCCAGGAGATAGCCGCTGGCGCAGACGGCGAACATCGGCCAATAACCGTGGCCGTGCGTGAGCGACCAGCCGGCGAACTGGATCATCAGGGCCCCGGCGACGTTGCCGGCGACCGCTCCAAGGGAATAGACCGTACCGACGCGCTCGCTGGGGATCATGTCGGCCACCATGCCGAATATATTGGTCGCGAACCCCTGATGGGCGAAGAGAGCGGTTCCGATCACGACCGCGGCGATCCATGGATTGGGCGCAAAGAGCGCCAACGGTAAGGGCAGGACGAGACAGGCGTAGACGAACATCGAGGTCTTGCGCGCGCGGTTGATCGACCAGCCGCGCGCAACCAGGCGCGGAAAGAGTATGCCCGAGGACAGGGCGCCCAATCCGGCGAAGCTGTAGATGATCGCCACCGGCCCGCCGAGCTCGCCCTGGCTCATGTGGAAGACGCGATTGAAGAAATCAGGGATCCAGGACAGCATGAAGAACCAGGCGGCGTCGCTAAGCGGCTTGGCGCCGATCAGCGCCAAGGTGCGCAGGACCCGGGTCAGTGAGGTCCGCGGCCCACGCGCCACCGCTGCGGTGGCGG
>JACXTT010013808.1_pt1 | contig 10618 bp, 6 predicted proteins | sample 9270951 | NCBI WGS metagenome assembly JACXTT01 (sample SAMN15532306, study PRJNA645909) | rock metagenome | isolation source: weathered quartz diorite | place: Puerto Rico | collected 2017-06-21
CGCCTCATCGAGCGCGGGTTCCTCGACGGCGAGACTCGGGTGGAAGACCTCGCCGCCGCGCTCGGCATGACGGCGCGCCATCTGCGCCGTCTCTTCCTTCGCCACGCCGGCGCCCCGCCGCGCGCGGTCGCCACGACGCGGCGCGTGCAGCGCGCGAAGGCCCTCGTCGACTCCACGGCGATGCCGATGTCGGCGGTCGCCTTCGCCGCCGGGTTCGCGAGCATCCGGCGCTTCAACGCGGCGTTCCGCACGGTCTATCGGCGCTCGCCCTCGTCCGTCCGCCGTACGCGGCGCGCCGTTGCCGAGGCGCCTGGACCGTGGCAATCTTCCGCCGGGAGGAGCCGACCATGGCGAAGGGCACCCTGATCGCGGCGATGAACATCGGGCGCGCGGCCGAGGACGAGTTCCAGGACTGGTACGACACCGAGCACCTGCCCGAGCGCCAGCGCGTGCCGGGCTTCCTGGTGTGCGATCGCTGGATCGGAGCCGGCGACGGCAAGATCTCCGTCGCCACCTACGACCTCGAGAGCGTCAAGGTGCTGCTGAGCCCCGCCTACCTGGCGATCGGTGGCGCGAACCTGTCGCCGTGGTCGAAGCGGGTCACCGCCAAGGTCGAGCGACTCATGCGCTTCGAGGGCGATCAGATCCTCCCGGGCGATGCGCTGGCGCCGGCCGGCGCGGGAGGTTTACTGCTCAATGCCATGAACATCGCGCCCGAGCACGAGGCCGAGTTCAACGAGTGGTACGACAAGGAGCACATCCCGGCGCTCGCGGCCGTGCCCGGCGTCCTCGGCGCCCGGCGGTTTCGCGGCACCGGCAACCGCAAGTACGTCGCCCTCTACCACCTGACGACGCCCGACGTGCCGGAGTCGGCCGAGTGGAAGCAGGCGCGTCAGAGCGACTGGACCAGCCGGCTCCAGCCGCATTTCCGCGACCACCTGCGGCTGGTCCTGCGCCGCTACGTCCGCGGCGCCTGAGAGGAGGCGAGCCATGATCCTCGAGCGCTTCAAGGTTCCGGCGAAGGACCAGGTGCTGGTCTCGGAGGCGGCCCTGCGCCGCACCGTGACGCAGATCTTCGAGAAGCTCGGTCTGACCCCCGACGATGCCGCCGAGGGAGCCGACGTGCTCACGATGACCGACCTGCGCGGCGTCGAGACGCACGGCGTGTCGAACATGCTCCGCGCCTACGTCCGCGACTACAAGGCCGGCAAGCTCGATCCGCGCCCGGGCTGGCGGATCGCCCGCGAGTCGCCGGGCACCGCCGTGATCGACGCCGAGCGGCGCCTGGGCATCATGGTCGGTCCGAAGGCGATGCGTCTGGCCGTCGAAAAAGCGCGTCGGGTCGGCGTCGGGGTCGTCACCGTGTTCAACAGCGGCCACTTCGGCGCGATCGGCCACTACGCGATGCAGGCCGCCGAGCAGGGGATGGTCGGCGTCTGCTTCACCGGCGCCGGGCTCAGCGTGGTGCCGACGTTCGCGGCCAAGCCACTCCTCGGCACGAACCCGATCGCGCTGGCGGCGCCGGCGCGGCACGAGGCGCCGATGCTGTTCGACGCCGCGACCTCGGCGATCGCGGGCAACAAGATCCGGCTCGCGATGCGCGTGGGCTCGCCGCTCCTGCCCGGCTGGGTGACCGACAAGGAAGGCGTCCCGATCATGGAGGAGAAGCCCGTCTTCGATCGCGACGAGTTCCATCAGGCCCCGCTCGGCGGCACGCGCGAGCAGGGCTCGCACAAGGGCTACGGCTTCGCGATGATGGCCGAGGTCCTGTCGACGGTGCTCTCGGGCGCCCTTCCGACGATGCTGGCCGCCGGCAGCGGCTCGAAGAACCACTTCGCCGCGTACAACATCGAGGCCTTCACCGACCCCGAGCTGTTCCGCGACACGATGGACGGGATGCTCAGGACCCTGCGGACGGCGACGCCGGCGCCGGGTCAGGAGCGTGTCCTCTATCCCGGGCTCTCGGAGGCCGAAGAGCTCCAGCACCGCCGCGCCCATGGGATTCCGCTCCACAAGGAAGTCATCCAGTGGTTCGGCGTCTGCACGGGCGAGATGGGCCTCCCGCCCCTGGCGACCTTGCCCTAGCGCCTCAGGTCGTCGCGCCGCGCTGGCGCAGCAGCGCGGCGACCTCGGGCTGGCCGCAGAACTCGGCCCAGCCCAGGACCGTCGCCTGATACTTGTCGTCCCGGACGCTGGGATCCGCTCCGGCGTCCAGCAAGATCCGCGTGAGCGCGATCGCGCCGCCCTCCGCCGTGACGTGGAGCGCCGTGTGATTGCAGTCCCAGAGCACGCGCTTGGCGTTCACGTCGACGCCCCGCTCGATGAGCCATTTCACACCGTCGGTGTCGCGCTGCGCGACCAGGAGATGGAGAGCGACGGTATCGCGGCCGTCCGCGCCGATCCGCCGCGGGTCCTCGGCGAGGATGCGCTCCGCGAGGTCGTAGCGCCGGAGCGTCAGCGCGGCGAGCAGGTCGAAGGTCGCCCCGGCGGCCTGCAGGAGCTCGAGCACCTCCGGGCCGGCGCTCGACGCGGCCGCGACGGTCAGCGCCGAGCGGCCCACGTCGTCGATCGCGCACGCGTCCGCGCCGAGCTCGAGCAGCAGGCGGACCATCGCCGGGCGATTCATCGCCGCGGCGTGGTGCAGCGGCGTGCGGCCGAGCTCGTTGCGGCTCATGCGAGCCGACCGGAGCGCCGGCGCGCTCCGGACGAAGGCACGGACGGCGTCGCCGCGGTCGAGGGCGATGGCGGACCAGATGTTGAGCCGAGCCCCCGCGCCCAGCAGGTACTCGGCCACGTCGTCACGGATGCGGCCCAGACAGGTCGCCCAGCCGAGCACGCCCAGGTGATGGTCGTCGCCCTCGCCGACGACGTCCGAGCCCGCCTCGACCAGCAAGGTCACGATCGCGAGGTCGGCCCCCGAGGCCGCGAAGTGCAGCGCGTAGGCGTTGTCGCCGAAGTCGCGAATCCCGACGTTCGCCCCGCGCTCCAGCAAGAGGCGCACGCACTCGAGGCGGTTCTTCCAGGCCGCTTCGTGTAGCGCGGTGCGCTGCTCCCAGCTGGCGCCGGGCGCGTCGACGAGATCCGGGTGCGCGTCGAGCAGCCGCAGGAGCTCGTCGGCCCGCCCCTCGGCGGCCGCCGCCTGGATCGACCTGACGGCGCGCTTGACGTCGTCGGGCCGTTCGTCGCGCTCCTGGTGCACGCGCATGAGCAGCTCGAGGTCGGTGTGGCCGAGCGTCTTGGCGATCTGGTGGATGGTCCGGCCGGTCGCGTCGGTCTGGCCGGCATTGAAGCCGCCGTCGAGCGCCCGGCGGACCTCGGCGACGTCGCCCGCGTAGGCGGCGGCGAACGCGCGCTCCCGGGTCTCGGCGTCGAGTGTGGTCTTGAGGTGGCGCCAGCTCGAGAAGCCGTAGTCGCGCGCGACCGCGAGCTGGGCGTCGGCGAGCCTCGTGCCGGGATCCTGCGCGCGCATCGTCTTCAGGCGCTGCTTGGCTTCGTTGCGGAGGTGCTCGAGGCTGGCGCGGGGAGGCAGCAAGCTCATGACGAACCTTCCTTCCTTTCGCAGGGCGAGGCCCCTGCGTTGCGCCCGGCGTCCGCGAGCTTCGGGCAGGAAGTCAGGTTATGTACGCTGATCCACGACGAGAGTGGGCTGAGCCCTTTACGCGGACCGTCGGCCCCTCGGTGGGCCAAGACGGAGGATACCCCGAGTACCGGCGGCGGCAAGGGGCAGGGTGCTATCATCGCGGGCCATGAAGCGGCTGCGCATGCTCCTGTGCGGGGCGGTCGCGCTCGTGTCCGCCGTCGCCGCCCTCGCCGCTCCGCCCGATGCCGAGGCGGACGCGATCGAGAACGCCGTCGTGAAGGTGTTCGCGACGACTCTCCGGCCCGATCCCTTCAAGCCCTGGACGAGGCAGGCGCCGCGCGAGGTGTCGGGGACGGGCGTCATCATCGAAGGCCACCGGATCCTCACCAATGCCCACGTCGTGGGTTACGCGAGCCAGGTGCAGGTGCAGGCGAACCAGAGCGGCGAGAAGGTCTCGGCGCGCGTGGCGGCCATCGCCCCGGGCATCGACCTCGCGGTCCTCCGGCTCGAGGACGAGGCGCTCTTCGCCACGCGCCCGCCGATCGCGCGCACCAGCGCGCTGCCGGACGTGAAGGAGCCGGTCCTGGCCTACGGCTATCCGACCGGCGGCGCGAGTCTCTCGATCACGAAGGGGATCATCTCGCGCATCGAGTTCGTGGACTACAACCTCCCGGTCTCGGGCCTGCGCATCCAGATCGATGCCGCGCTCAACCCGGGCAACAGCGGCGGGCCCGCGGTGTCCGCCGACAAGATGATCGGTCTCTCGTTCAGCGCGCTCGGCGGGGCGCAGAACATCAGCTACATCATCCCCAACGAAGAGATCGACATCTTCCTGGCCGATGTCGCCGACGGAAAGTACGACGGCAAGCCGGCGATCTACGACGAGTTCCAGAAGCTGGAGAACGTCGCGCTCCGATCGTTCCTCAACCTGGACCGGAGCATCGCGGGCGTGGTCGTGAAGGAGCCCTACGGCACGGAGCCGGGCTATCCGCTCAAGCGCTGGGACGTGATCACGCGGATCGGCGACGCGAGGATCGACGAGGAAGGGATGATCCGGCTCGGCGACCATCTGCGGGTTCGGTTCCAGTACCTCGTCCAGCGACTCGCCAAGCAGGGCACGGTGCCGCTCACGCTCGTCCGCGGCGGCCGGGAGATGATGGTCGAGCTGCCGGTGCATCGGACGCGGCCGATGCTGATCGACGACCTTCGGGGCGCATATCCGCCGTACTTCGTCTTCGGCCCTCTGGTCTTCTCGATCGTGACGACGCAGCTCGTCGACGTCATCGCCGGCAACCCCCACTGGCTGAACCAGCTGAGTCTCCGCGGCAGCCCGATCGTGACACGCCGCGGAGACCGACCCGACGCTCAGCGAGAGAACCTCGTGGTGGTGTCCTCGCCGTTCTTTCCGCACAAGCTGGCGAAGGGCTACAAGAACCCGTTCGGGCTGGTGGTCGACACGCTCAACGGGCGGCCCGTGAAGAGCCTGAGCCACCTCGTCGAGCTGCTGCGCGACTCGAAGGACGAGCTGATCCGGATCGAGTTCTTCGGGCACGACGTCGAGGCGCTCGTGCTGCCGCGTCGGGAGTGTCTCGAGGCGACCGAGCAGATCCTGGTCGACAACGGCGTGCGCGCGCGCGGCTCGGCGGACACGCTGGCCGTCTGGGGCGCGAAGTCCGGGAGCTGACGATCGCCGACCGCCGATTCGGGCTCGCCATGGCTTCCGCCGTGTGCTTCGTGCTAACGTCTGGCGCCATGGCCACCGAGATCACACCCGCGGTTCGCTCCGAGATCGCGCCTTTCGGAAAGCTGAGGGTCGGGCTCAACCACGGCAACTTCCTGCTGGTCACCCCTGGCTCGTCGGCGAACGACCCCCGCGGCGTCGCGTCCGACGTGGCCCGCGAGCTCGGCCGGAGGGTCGGCGTGCCCGTCGAGTTCATCAAGTTCGAGACGGCGGGCAAGCTGGGCGACGGTGCCAGGACCGGTGCCTGGGACGTGGCGTTCCTCGGCGCCGAGCCGCAGCGCGCCGCCGAGATCGCGTTCACGGCCGCCTATCTCGAGATCCCGTCGACGTACCTCGTCCCGGCCGGGTCGCCGATCCGCTCCGTCGCCGATGTCGACCGCGAGGGCGTGCGGATCGCGGTGGCCGAGCAGAGCGCCTACGGCCTCTATCTGGCCCGGACGATCAAGCACGCGAAGCTGGTGACGACCCAGGGGCTCGATTCCTCCTTCGACGTGTTCGTGGGCCAGAAGCTCGAGGCGCTGGCCGGGCTCAAGCCCCGGCTCCTGACCGACGTGCAGAAGCTTCCGGGCGCCCGGATCCTCGACGGGCAGTTCACGGCGGTCCAGCAGGCGATCGGCACTCCGAAGAACCGCGAGGCCTCCGCGAGGTTCCTGCGCGCCTTCGTCGAGGAGGTGAAGGCCTCGGGCCTGGTGGCCGAAGCGATTTCTCGGAACGGCGCCCAGGGTGTCTCGGTCGCTCCGCCCGCTCCGGCTCGGTAAGACGCGACTTCCGGCCCGGGCGCCGGCATTCGGTTGCGGTATCATCAGCCGGATGTCTCCCCACGTCCGCGCCCTCCTCGCTCTTGGTCTCGCTCTGTGCCTGGCCGGCTGCCAGGGAGAGGGCTCGGTCGGCGCCGAGGAGCCCAAGAGCAAGCCCGCGGGCCCGCCGCCGCGTGAGGTGAAGGTGGCGCCGGCCGCCGAGCGGATCGTGGCGCGCACGGTCGCCGCGACCGGAACCCTGGCGGCCGACGATCAGGTCGTGCTCGGCACCAAGGTCGCCGGCCGGCTCGCCGAGATCACCGTCGACCTCGGCACGCGCGTGAAGCGCGGCCAGATGGTCGGCAAGCTCGATCAGAGCGACTTCAAGCTCCGGGTCGAGCAGGCCGAGGCGGCGCTGCAGCAGGCGCGCGTGCGGCTCGGGCTCTCGCCCACGGGCAGCGACGAGAAGGTCGATCCCGAGCAGACGGCGATCGTCCGCCAGGCGCGCGCGATGCTGGACGACGCCCGGCTCACCCGCGATCGGAGCGTCAAGCTCGCGCAGCAAGATCTGATCGCGCGCGCTCAGCTCGATTCGGCCGAGGCCGCGCTGCAGGTGTCGGAGGGGCGCTACCAGGACGCGATCGAGGAAGTCCGAAACCGCCAGGCGGTGATCGCGCAGCGGCGCTCCGAGCTCGACCTGGCTCGCCAGCAGCTCGCCGACACCGTCATCCTGTCGCCGCTCGACGGAGTCGTGAGCCTCAAGCAGGCCTCGGTCGGCGAGTATCTGGCGGCCGGCGCGCCGATCGCCACGATGGTGCGCGTGCACCCGCTGCGCCTGCGCGTGCCGGTGCCCGAGCGCGAGGGAGCCGGCGTGCGCGTCGGCCACGCCGTGACCTTGACGATCGAAGGCGATCCGACCCTCTATCGCGGGCGCGTGGTGCGCCTGTCGCCGATCGTGCAGGAGCAGAATCGCACCCTGCTCCTCGAGGCCGAGGTGCCGAACGAGCGGGGATTCCTGCGGCCGGGCGCGTTCGCGCGGGTCGAGATCATGACCGAGGTGAGCCAGCCGGTGATGACGGTGCCGTCGACCGCGATCATCGTCTTCGCCGGCGTCGAGAAGGTGCTGGTCGTCCGCCAGGGCAAGACCGCCGAGGTCCGGGTGACGACCGGCCGCCGTCTGGGCCCCGACGTCGAGATCGTCGACGGGCTCAAGCGCGGCGACTCCGTCGTCACCGTGCCGGGGAACCTCACGGGCGGCCAGGCCGTCACCGTGGTCCAGTAGCGCCATGCAGAAACTCGCCGAGGTCTGCATCAAGCGCCCCGTGTTCGCGACCATGCTGGTCATGGCCTTCGTGGTCGTCGGCGCGGCCAGCTGGATGCGGCTCGGCGTCGACCGATTCCCGGCGGTCGATCTGCCGACGGTCAGCGTTCGCGTCGAGCTGCCGGGCGCCTCGATCGAGGAGACCGAGACCCAGCTGGCCCAGCGGCTCGAGGAGCAGATCAACACGATCCAGGGGATCAACGAGCTGCGCTCGATCTGCGGCCCCGGCACCGCCATCATCATCGTCACGTTCAACCTGAACCGCCAGATCGACGTGGCGGCCCAGGACGTGCGGGACAAGGTGGCCATCGCCGTTCGCAACATGCCGCGCGAGATCCTGCCGCCGATCATCGCCAAGTTCGACAACGACCAGGCGCCGGTCGTCACGATCGCGCTGTCCGGCGAGCGCTCGCTGCGCGAGCTGACCGAGATCGCCGACAAGGCCGTGCGCCCGCAGCTCGAGCGCTCGTCGGGCGTCGGCGAGGTGCGGATCGTCGGCGGCCTGCCGCGCGCGGTCAACGTCTGGGTCGACCCCGATCGGCTGGCCGCCTATCAGATCCCGATCGTCAACGTGCGCGCCGCCATCGTGCGCCAGAACGCCGACCTGCCGGGCGGCAACGTGACGGCCGGGCTCAACGAGGCCTCGCTCCGGACGATGGGCCGCATCGTCGAGCCGCGCTCGTTCAACGACCTCGTGGTGGCGACCCTGAGCGGCGTGCCGGTGCGCGTGCGCGACATCGGCTACGCCGAGGACGGCACCAAGGAGCAGCGCTCGGCGGCCCGCCTCAACGGCGTGCCGACCGTGATCATGGAGATCCGCCGCCAGTCGGGCGAGAACACGGTGGCGGTGATCGAGGGCGTGAAGGCCAAGCTCGCGCGGATGGCCGGGATCGTCCCGCCCGACGTCAAGCTCGAGGTGATCCGCGACCAGTCGCGCTACATCTACGCGGCCCTGCACGAGATCAACCTGCACCTGGTGCTGGGCTCGATCCTGGCGTCCCTGGTGGTGCTGGCGTTCATGCGCTCCTGGCGGTCGACGTTCATCGCCGCCGTCGCGATCCCCACCTCCGTCGTCTCGGCATTCGGGATGATGTGGGCGCTCAACTTCACGCTGAACAGCGTGACGATGCTGGCCCTGGTGCTGATGGTCGGCATCGTCATCGACGACGCGATCGTCGTCCTCGAGAACGTCTTCCGCTTCGTGGAAGAGAAGAAGATGCGGCCGTTCGAGGCCGCGCGCGAGGCGACCGCCGACATCGGGCTGGCGGTCATGGCGACCACCTTCTCGCTGGTCGTCATCTTCGTGCCGGTCTCCTTCATGTCCTCGATCTCCGGGCGGTTCCTCTACCAGTTCGGCCTCACCGCCGCGGTGTCGGTGCTGGTCAGCCTGCTGGTGTCGTTCTCGCTGACGCCGATGATGTGTGCCCGATTGCTCCGAGCGGAGGACGCCGCCGGCGGCCACGCCGAGGGCACGCACGCCGGCTCGCGCGGCGGCTTCTACGCGTGGATCGACGGCGCGTACGCCTGGAGCCTGGCCTGGTCGATGCGACACCGCTGGGTCATCGTGATCATCAGCGTGCTCACCCTGGCCTCCGCGGTGCCGATCTACCGGCAGGTGAAGCAGGAATACATCCCGAGCGACGTCGACGAGTCGGAGTTCGAGGTGCTCGTGTTCGGTCCCGAAAAGATGAGCCTCGCCGCGATGGACGAGGCCATGCAGGCGCTGGCCAAGGAGGCGCGCGAGACGAAGGGCGTCGCGCTCACCCTGGCGTCGGGCGGCGGGAGCTTCCTGGGCAAGGTGAACCAGGGCTACATGTACGTGCGCACGATCTCGCACGAGGAGCGCACGGTGACGCCCGGGCGGCTCTGGAAGGGGCTGTCCAGCGGCCGGCCGCTGGCCGCGTTTCGCGGCAACTACGCCCAGCGCGACGTCATGGTGGCGCTGCGGCAGCGCTTCCGCAAGTTCACCGACATGCGCACGCAGGTGCGCAACATCGCCGGCTTCAACATCGGCGGGGGCACCTTCGACATCGACCTGGCGTTGCGCGGCCCCGAGCTCGAGAAGCTCGCCGAGTACGGCGAGACCTTGAGGCTGAAGGCGCGCGAGATCGGCGGCATCGTCGACATCGATACCACCTTGCGTCTGGACAAGCCCGAGCTCCGCGTGGCCATCGACCGCCAGCGGGCGGCCGATCTCCGGGTGGACACCCAGCAGATAGCCACCGCGCTGCGCCTGATGGTCGGCGGCGACGAGCAGGTCTCGCGCTTCCACGATCCCGCCGTCAACGACGACTACGACGTGCAGATCCGTCTGCTGCCCGAGTTCCGCGGCAACCTGAGCACGATCCAGCGGCTCTACGTCTCGCGCGACACGACCTCGACCAACCCGGCGACGGGCTCTCCGGCCCAGGTCAATCTGGCGCCGGGCGGCGGCCTCGTGCGCCTCGACAACGTCGTGAAGATCGAGCCGGCGGTGACGGCGTCGCGCATCGACCGGACCGATCGCCAGCGCGAGACGCGCGTTCGCGCCGGGATCGCGCCGGGCTACGGCCAGGCCGACCGCAACGAGCTGCTCAAGAAGGCGGTCGCCGACATGAACCTGCCGTCGGCCTACCAGACGTTCCTCACCGGCAAGGCCAAGGAGATGGAGAAGACCTTCACCGAGTTCCTGTGGGTCTTTCTGCTCTCCGTGATCTTCATGTACATGATCCTGGCCTCGCAGTTCGAGAGCATGATCCACCCGCTGACGATCCTGTTGTCGCTGCCGCTCTCGGTGCCGTTCGCGCTGTTCGCGCTCTGGTACACGGGCAACACGCTGAATCTCTACTCCGCGCTCGGCATCCTGGTCCTGTTCGGCGTCGTGAAGAAGAACGCGATCTTGCAGATCGACCACATGAACGCGCTGCGCGCCCACGGGATGGACCGCGCCACGGCCATCATGCAGGGCAACCGCGACCGGCTCCGCCCGATCTTGATGACCACCCTGGCCCTGGTGGCGGGCATGCTGCCGCTGTGGGTCGGCACGGGCCCGGGCTCGGAGGAGCGGCGCGCGATCGCCGTCGTCGTCATCGGCGGCCAGACCCTCTGCCTGCTCCTGACCTTGCTCGTGACGCCGGTGGCCTACTCGCTCTTCGAGGACGCGGCCCGCGCGCTCCAGGTCTCGGCCCCTTCGCTCGCGCCGTGGCGTCGTCAGGCGCGTGAAGGCGAGCGACGTGCGTGGCGCCAGCGCCTGCGCCGCG
>JACXTT010013809.1_pt1 | contig 10618 bp, 8 predicted proteins | sample 9270951 | NCBI WGS metagenome assembly JACXTT01 (sample SAMN15532306, study PRJNA645909) | rock metagenome | isolation source: weathered quartz diorite | place: Puerto Rico | collected 2017-06-21
CGCAACCGGGCTTTCGGCCACTCAACCAACCTCCGAATGCAGGTTAATGCCCCCGTTTCGGGAGCGTTGCTGAACCGTTTGGATCGTACCTTTCCCAACTACTACTCCTATTACGAATATCAGGGAAAATACGGCCACGGCTACTATCAGGAAGACGAACTTAGGGATGTCGAAGAAGAGCCCGTCTCGCGGGCCACTTCGAGCGGCACGTAACCGACCGAGCACGGGCCCCTGCTTTTCCGTTACCGCTTCTCGTAAGAGCTGACATGAGAGTGCCGCTCACCAGTGCTGCCAGGAGACTTTCCCTGGTGCTAGGGTCCGTATTGCTGGTAGGCGGATACTTGTGGCTGGCGAGCCGCGAGTTCGTCGCCTCCTACTTCGGTAACCGGCCCGATCTGCCCAGCCTGGAAAGGGCCGTGCGCTGGCAGCCGGGCAATGCCGAGTATCGCTATCGCCTGGGGAGGTACTTCTTCCTGGTTCAACGATCTCCTGACGCCGCGGTGCAGTCTTATCGCGCCGCCGTGGACTTGAATCCACATCAAGCGCGCTACTGGTTCGATCTGGCGGCAGCCTACCAACTGCTGGGTAATCTGGATGAGCAAAAGGCGGCGCTGGAGCGGGCTCTCTTCGCCGATCCGTCTACTCCCGATTTCGCCTGGGAGGCGGGCAATTTTTATCTGGTGCAGGGCGACACCGACAAGGCACTGCGGGAATTCCGCGTGGTCATGGAAAGCGATCCCTACTTGCCCGAGGCTGCCTTGCGATTGTGCTGGCGCGTCAAACCCGACATCGACGCCCTGCTGCGCGACGTAGTTCCCCCCAGGCTGAATGTGTACTCGATTTTCTTGGATTCCCTCATCGCTCGCAAGGAGACAGTTGCTGCCGCCAAAGTCTGGGCACGGATAACGCAATTGCACCAGCCGTTGCAGCCCCAGGTTGCATTCGAGTACATCCGTTACCTGATCGGGCAACGGGAGGTCGATCAATCGCGGCTGGTTTGGCAGCAGGCTGCCGCTCTGTGCGGGCTCTCCGCGTACCAGCCTTCGCCCGCAAATCTGGTAGTCAATGGTGATTTCAATCTGGACGTCCTGAACGGCGGATTCGATTGGCTCTACCAGCAGTCGAAAGAAGTGTCGCTCGCCCTGGATCCCACCCAATCTCACGGCGGGCATCGGTCTTTATTGATTACCCTGGACGCCCGCTCGATCGACGATGTGGGGATCCGGCAACTGGTGCCGGTGACTCCCGCCACCGGCTACGATTTCTCCGCTTACTTCAAGGCTGAAGAAATGCAAGGCGCCGGAGGCCTGCGCTTCGTCGTTCAGGATCTGTACAACGAGACGATTTACTACACCAGCGATGACTTGAAAGACGCAGACTTCTGGAAAGAAGTAAGCGGACGCTTCGTCACCGGACCTGGTACAAGAATGCTGGTGCTGCGAATTCAGCGGGCTCCTGCCGGCCTCCCGATTCGGGGAAAGCTGTGGATCGACGGGGTCCGTATCGTGGAACAGGGATCACCAGGGCAATAAAGCATCGCGACTTCGGACATTTCTCTTGCTGACCGCCTCCACTGCCGACACCGTGGTCCAGACACCGGGCGCTTCGACGCTCGACCGCACCATCTTCTATGGAGTCTTCGGGCTGCTGCTGTTCGGGCCGCTGGCTTTTGGGGCAGTCGAGGCCTGGTCGATTTTTGTCCTGGAGGCCGGAGCCTCTTTGTTGTTGCTGCTCTGGACGATGCGTCAGGCGATATCCGGTGAGCTGTCCGTTATTGGCAACCCCTTGTTCGCGCCCATGCTGGTGTTTGCTTTGTTAATCGCTCTGCAGTTGGCAACCGGCCGCACCGCGTATCGCCATGAAACTGCATCCGCCGGGCTGTTGTACTGCGTCTACGGCATCCTTTGTTTCCTGGTTGTCCAGGTTCTGCGGCGCACACCCCAGATCCAGGCTGCAACTGTGATGTTTACGGTGTACGGGTTCTTGCTGGCAACATTTGCTCTGGTGCAAAGCCTGTCCTCAACTTCAAAGCTCTACTGGCTTCGGACCCCGCGCTCGGGCGGCTGGATTTACGGTCCATACGTAAATCACAATCACTATGCCGGGCTCATGGAGATGCTGGCGCCAGTCCCGTTGGTCTTTGCCCTCACCCGCCGCGCCCGCGGCCCGTGGAAAATTTTTGCCGGCCTGGCCGCCGCACTCATGGCCGCGACCATCTTCCTTTCCGGATCACGCGGCGGCATGCTCGCTTTGGTGGCGCAGATCGCGCTGCTCTCAGCGGTTGCGATCTGGCAGCAGAAGGGCCGGCGGAAGGTAGCTGCGACACTGGCCGTTTTCCTGGTCATCGGAGTAGGATTGCTGGCTTGGCTGGGCGGCGGCGAACTCTCCCAGCGGCTCGCTAGCATTCACTCCGAAACCCGTACGGAACTATCCGGCGGCACCCGGCTGGACATTGATCGCGACGCACTGAAGATGTTCGCCCGCAGACCAGTTTCTGGATGGGGACTGGGAGTATTTCCCGATATTTATCCGCAGTTCCGCAGCTTTCCTACCAATTTTTTCATCAACGAGGCCCACAACGACTATCTTCAGGTGCTGGTTGAAATGGGAGGTCTGGGATTTGCCACCATGCTCTGGTTTGTGTGGACGGTCTATCGCAAGGGCGCGAAGAAGCTGGCTAATTGGGTGGAAGAGACTAACGGGGCGGTTGCCTTGGCCGCGCTACTGGGTGTAACTGGGATATTGGTCCACAGTTTCGTAGACTTCAACCTGCAAGTTCCGGCCAACGCAGCTCTGTTCTATGTGCTCTGCGCGTTGGCTGCAATGGAGCCACGATTCGGGACGCCCCGGCGGAAGGCAAAGCGCCGGCACGAGGTCTTAGTGGAAACCTTCGGCTCAGGGGAACCGGAAACGAGCAACGAAGGATGAAGGACCAATCCGGAAGGTTTGGGGGAAGGGTACGACTTCTGCTCATATCGCAAGCCGGCCAAGAGGAACTGGCTTTGGCGGCTGCTGTTCGCGGTTCTGATCCTGCAGAAAAATCCTTCGCGGACCTCTAGGGCATGGTTACGCTCACAGGGCTGCCACCCTGCAGCAGAACCCAAGTCACAAGACCACCAGCTGCTGCAGCGCCACCATAGATCACGATCGGGGAATCCAAAACGCTGCCGGTGGCCGCCGGGGTTGCGCCGCCATTTCTTTTCCTCTTTTTCTTTCTTCTTTCCTGGGAGTCGTCGACCGTGGTTTGCTGTCCCTGCTGAACCGTAGAGGTCCCTGCCCCGTCACTTACGCTCACATCGCCTTTTTGCGCTACCACCTGGACGGTGCCGTCCGATCCCTGCTTCACTTCGAACTCTGTCCAGCCACTCGAAACCGGAACCACCGTAACTTCACCGGAGCGAGTGGTCATGCCTTTCGACGTGGCCACCGTCACGCTGCCATGCTCCAAGGAAACCGCTGCACCGTCGAACTTGACCAGAGAATCGGCCATAATGACTACATTCGAGCCAGCAGCATTGATGTTGGCCATCGAGTCAGATCGGGTCTGCACCAGGTCCCCCGGGAACACGGCCGAAGTCCGCGGCACTGCGGCACCGTTAATCCACGCCGTGCCCTTGGCGTAAAGCATGGCCGGCGCAGAATCCGCAGCCCACATGGATAGTGGTAGCACGGCGACCATGATCCGGCACGCAATCCTCCGGATCCGCGACGAACTCATAGAGCAACTCCGATCAGGTGTGAATCTATCGCCATCGTAACCCGCACCTGATTTGGCGTCAATTGGATAGATGGGACCCGCAGACTCTCGATATCCAATACCGGATTCGTCCCAAAAATGCCTTCGCCTATGGATCTCGCGAGCACTTCCAGCTTTTGTGCTTGAGAAATGGCCCGTAACCAAACGGCGCGACTACTCGGTTGATTACTGCGGTAACTGCGAGCTGCTGAAATCTTTCAACAGGCAGCGTGAAATCTGGAAGTCTAGAATGCGTCCCGGCCGAGGCCGGTGTCGCGGGCATGATAAAATTTTGCAAGCGAAATCTGTTTCCCAAAATGACGACTCCTCCACTCACGACTAGTCCGGTTTCTGAGCTGAAAAACAAGATTGAGCAACGGCAAGCGCGGATCGCCATCATTGGTCTGGGCTACGTCGGTCTGCCCCTCGCCCTGCTGTATGCCGAGCAGAATTTTCGGATCACAGGCTTCGATATCGATCCGCGCAAAGTGACCACGTTGATGCGGGGTGGTTCCTACATCGTCCGCATCCTGCCGGATGAGATTCAGCAGGCCCGCGCGAAAGGATTCGAAGCGACCTCGGACTACGCGCGCCTGGCCGACATGGATGCCATCATCATTTGCGTCCCCACGCCGTTGAACGAGTATCACGAGCCCGACTTGAGTTACATCACGGACACGGCCGCCTCCATCGCGCCGCATCTGCGCGCAGGCCAATTGGTGGTTCTTGAAAGCACCACCTACCCCGGCACCACCGAAGAGGTAATGGTCCCGATCCTTGAGAAAGGCAACAAGGCTGGCTTGAAGGCGGCTCGGGAGGGGGTCTCAAACGAACGGGAAATCTACGTCGCGTTTTCGCCCGAGCGCGAGGATCCTGGCAATCAGACGGTGGCGCGGCGCGACATTCCGAAGGTGGTTGGCGGCCTGGACTCCCAGGCCACCGAGGCGGCCGCCTCTCTCTACGGATCGATCTTTAATCGCGTGGTGCGCGTCTCTTCGCCGGCAGCGGCGGAAATGACCAAATTGCTGGAAAACATCTATCGCTGCGTGAATATCGCTCTGGTCAACGAACTGAAGCTGCTTTCGCTGCGCATGGGTCTGGACATTTGGGAGGTCATCGAGGCTGCCTCCACCAAGCCGTTCGGGTTTCAGCCTTTTTACCCCGGCCCTGGTTTGGGCGGGCACTGCATTCCGGTTGACCCTTTTTATCTTTCCTGGAAAGCCAAAGAATGGGATTTCCGCACCCGCTTTATCGAACTGGCGGGCGAAATCAACATCGGTATGCCCTATCACGTGCTGGAGTACGTGGCCAAGGCACTGAATCAACAGAAAAAAGCCCTGAATGGCGCCAAGGTGCTGGTGCTGGGACTGGCGTACAAGAAGGATATCGACGATCTGCGCGAATCTCCATCACTGACCATCATCGAACTGTTGCAAGCGCAAGGTGCCGAGGTCAGCTACAACGATCCCTACTTCCCGACGGTGGGAAAGGGCCGCAAATACGACCTGCAAATGAAATGCACCCCGCTGGAAAATCTCGGCCAGTACGATTGCGCGCTCATCGTCACCGACCACTCTGACTACGACTACCAGCGCATTGTGCGCGAGTCCCAACTGGTGGTGGACACGCGAAATGCCACTCGCGGCATCAAGAGCCCCAAGATCGTGCGCTGCTAGGAGGGGGGAAGGACCCTCGACGTTTTTCCTCTGGTGGGAGCGGATTCAGGCACTTTTTCCCGTAACGACACCATACCTACCCACTGGTATGCAAAATTTTTCCTGCTGTAACACTAGTCTTTGATAACCTATTTCTTCACAAGGCTAACTGGCTGTTGAAACAACCACTTCCCTTTTTTTCCTCCTCCGGGGATGGCCATATTCTTGCACCGATAAACTGCGGAATGGGCTCGGACAGCCCTGATCGAAGGAAAGCGGAGAGTGATGGATGTTTCCGCTGAGATAATATTGACAAGAAGGCAGCCATCTAGAATCGCGGTACATCAAGACTAGTATGCCCCCCGACCGGATCAGCGTTATGCCTCAGTTATCCCAAACCGGTCCGTTCTCCATGTTGCCCTACCGGCGGCCGCCATGGAAAGAGTTCATTCTCATCATGGGTTTGCAGAGCCTGGGGCTATTCTTGCTGACCTGGCTGGGAGTGCTGAACATGGCGGTGTTGGATCCACCAACCCATGATTATCACTTTATTCGCCTGGTAGAGACTCCGCCTCCGGTGAACCTTGAACCGGCCCCGGTGAAAGAGATCCCTGCTCCGCAGGTCGCACGCCTGGAAAGTCCGGCGCCCGAGGTGCTTCGCCTGCCACCGCCCGTGGTACAGCCGAAAGCTCGCCCCGAGGATGCACCGGTCGCGCCCAACATTGAAGTCGCAACCCCCGAAGCGGTCCCCCTGCCGCCCACTGTCGCTGTAATTCCGCGACAAGCGGTAAAGACGAATATTTTTTCCACCGGCAGCTCGGCTGTGCCCACCATTGCAGCAGCGCCGCAACACGTACAGACCGGAGGCTTTGGCGATCCGAACGGCGTGCCCGCCCGCGAGACCAACGGCAGGCCGGTGAACATCGCCCAGTCCGGCTCGTTTGATTTGCCTACCGGACCTGGCTACGGCAACGGCACGGGCGGAGCCAAGGGCGTTCGTGGAGTGGTGGCCAGCACCGGTTTCGGTAACGGCACTGCGACCGGCGACGGAAGCGGCAAGGTCAACACCTCCCGGGGCACGGGCGCGGTGCAGAAGAGCGGCTTCGGCGATGCTGCAGCTGTTTCCCCCGCTCAACTCCGGCCCAAGCCGGCCGACGACTCCACGGCGAAGATGGTTCCTGCTGAAGTAATCTCCAAGCCTACGCCGGCTTACACGGCCGAAGCCAGGCACTTGCGTATCGAAGGCGAAGTAGTGCTTGAGGTAGTCTTCGAAGCCTCAGGAAGGCTTCGCATCGTGCGAATCGTGCAAGGTCTGGGGCATGGGTTGGATGAGTCCGCGGTTCATGCCGCCGAGCAGATTCGTTTCAGGCCTGCGAAGCGGGATGGGCAGCCTGCCGATTCCACCGCGCTGGTGTATATCGTCTTCCAGTTGGCCTGAAGAGATTTCCCACACGTGTTGATTAACTTGGGCAGCACGCTCCGCAGCAAGGAGATGCTTCGGCGCCGAAAGCGATGCCGGGTGGTGGTTCTCTAAGCACAAGCCCGATTTCAACGGAAAAAACCCAGCGGGGCGAGGATTCCCGCAACGCTGCGCCTGTCCTTCGAGAGAAAGGTGTAAGGATTCCGGACGAGGAAATGAGTTGGAGGCTGGAGACCAGCTCAGTCGAGTTTACTGAATCGCGCTTCCGACCGAAGAAAATACGTTATTCGCGTTGGAGCCGATCAAACGGATCGTACCCACTACGATCACCAGAATAACTGCCAGCATCACAGCATATTCAGCAACGTCCTGCCCTTGAGTGTCATACCAGATATTCCCGAGCCACTTCACCATCGCCGCCCTCCTTGGAACCACGGTTCGGCCCTTCTGAGTTTCTTTGTCCGCCTACACCGCAAGCCCGCAGACGCTGACCTCAGAGTGCAAATCTTTTGCTAGGGTAAATGTGGTGTGCAGAACTGCCAATAGCCTAATTGTGGAAAGGCATGGCACTAAAGTGCTAGCCCCTTAGGCAATGGTCTTGATCGGCAAGGCCTGATTCACGGCAAAAAGGGCCAGCTCCAGGCGGGTCGAGACCCCCAGTTTGTCGAAAATGTTGCTGAGGTGATGCTTGACCGTGTCTTCACTGATCTTGAAGTACTCGGCGATTTCCTTGTTGGAGTACCCCGCAACCACGGCGGACACAATTTCCAGTTCCCGGGGTGTCAGGCCGAATGTCTTCTGCTTTGCTTCTTCCCCGGAGGATTGCACCAGGTTTCTCAAGTATTGCACCAGGTTGGAGACGCTCTCGCGCCCCACCCAGTACTCTCCCGACATAACCGTGTGGATACTTTTCAGCAACAACTGGGTGGCTGAATCCTTCAGGACCACACCACGAGCGCCGAGTTGCAGGGCTTCGACAATCTGCTTCTTCTCGGCGGCAGCGGTCAGCAGAATGACCCGGACTGAATTGGAGACCGGACCGGCACTCATCTCCCGCAGCGCTTCCAGTCCTGGCATGCGGGGCATCGCCAGATCCAGCAGCAGGATGTCAGGCTTCAACTGGCGGGCCATCTTTACCGCTTCGGCGCCGTCGCAGGCCTCTCCGATGACCTTGAGATCGGGTTCGGCTTCCAGAAGGCGGCGCAGGCCATCGCGAAAGATAGGATGGTCGTCCGCGAGCATAATACGCACAGGCTGGGATTTTCGATTATCCATAAGCCGCTTCCGGCTTCTGCGGGACGCTGATTTCGAGACGTGAGCCCTGTCCTGGAGTTGATTCTATCGCGAGTTCGCCTGCGATAACACGAACCCGCTCCTTAATGACCAGCGGCCCGCGGCCGAGCGCGTCCAGTTCCGATTGAGAAAGGCGCCCGCTGAAGGAGAAGCCGCGGCCGTCGTCTTCAATCACCAGCGTCCAGCGTCCATCGGCCGCGCCCAGCCTGACCAGCACGGCGTGCGCGCGACTGTGCTTACGCACATTGACCAGGCCTTCCTGCACAATGCGGGTTAACTCGCGGCACACCGGTTGGGGCATGTCGGGCTCTTCCAGATCGGAGGAAAACCGCGCGGTAATCCCGGTTTCGCGCTGAAATCTTTCCACCGTGTCCACCAGAAATCCGATCAGCCGTCGGGAGTCGATGTCGAGCGATTTCATCTGTTGCATCAGTTCCCGCAGCTTGAGAACCTCCTCGCGCAGGAGCCCCTGAATGCGGCCCAATTCTTCGGGTACGATCTCGGCCCGGGTGGCGGACTGGCGCCTCAGCACATCCACTTGCATTTCCACTGCAATCAGCGACTGGACAGCGCCGTCGTGCAGCTCACGGGCAAAGCGGGCGCGTTCCAGCGCTCCGGCCCGCAGCCGCAGACGTCGCAACAGATAAACGTTGTACACCGCGGGGCCGATCTGGCGTACGAGCTCCTGCAGGAAGCGCAGCTCTTCTGTCATCTCGCCCGTCAGGGATGGGTCGAGGAAAAAAATCCGGCCTCGCCATTCCTGCCCGAAGATGAATGAAACCGTCATGAGATGCTCGAACGGGTGCTGGAGTGCCAATCGCTCCACAGATTCCGTAGACGCATTCGGAACCCTCATCCCGGCATGATCCAGACCCAGTAGCATATAGGCCGCGGCTTCTTTAGGGCTGTTGCGCCAGGCGTATGACGTTTCTGCTGGGCTCTTGAACAGGTACGTTTCGCGGTCGGATGGCAAAGGTTCGAGCCAGCGAAAGAACGACGGCTCACCGTTTCGAAGCAGCATTTCTCCGACATACACACGTTGGCCGCCGGCTTCCTGCGATGCGATCAGGGCCCGCTGCGCCCCATACATGACCAGCAATTCGCCCACAATCTCCTGCAGCGTCCCGCTAAGGCCAGCCTCGACCCGCACCTTGCCCAATATGCGCGCAATCACCGCCTTCTCCGAGCGCAATTGCTTTTGCTGCTCGGCCAAATATCCCAGCAAAAGACCCATAACCAGAAGGTAAATCGACAACATGAAAAGACGTTTAGGCTCGAAATCTGTGGGCTGCACCCCCAGCAGTGGCAAGTCAATTCGCGAAAGCCAGCCATCCACCCAGTAAAAGAACCCTAGCTCGAATGCCAGGCTTTGCAGCCACAACAGACAAACCGCAGAGGCTGCGGTGGCCACGGTCTCCCACAAGCCCCATCGGTAGGCAGCGGCGGCCAGCACGAAGACAAAGAAGAGGAAGAAAGGGTTGGACTGGCCGGTGGCGAAGATCGATATCAGCGCTGGCCAGACTATGTCCGCCGCATGCACCAGACGGCGAAATGAAACCGTCGACTGCTCGCGCCGCCGTAACAGTAAGATGACGATCACGCCCTGAGCAATGTAGAAGGCCAGCAGGCCATAGGCCCAAAAGGAGTACCGGATTTCAGCCGGATCCATACGGATGGCCACCAGGGCAGAAATGGCCAGAAACACGCGGGCTGTCGCCAGCCATCGTTCGATGCGGCGGATTTCGCCGGGGCCGATGGGAGCCCTCTGCCGCCACAGAAACCGATGTCGCAGCGCTTGGAATGGCAATCGGATACGACTCACGAGTCGACGCCACGATACTATTGGCTGGAAGCGAGGAAGAGCAAGCAGAACTTGTTACCACTCCGCTTCCCGCCTGCAATTGGCCAGTCTGAATCCTTCAATTGCCATCATCCCAAAAACTGGGCGTCAGCCCGGTGAAATAGCAGTGGGCCAGTTTCAAGTCTGCAGCGGCGCAATTCATTCGACTCCGCCCGGCGCAGGCTCCGCCGGCTGCCCCCGAGACTGTCCAGCCCTTGACTCGACCGGCCGGCCCCTGCGGACACTTCACATCACGGCCTGCAAGCCCTTCCGATTCTTGGGCTAAATAGCTGACCACCACGTCGTTGTGCCGACCTCTGGCTCAAGTTGCGCCCCAGTCCAGCCGATTACTCCGGTGAGCCGTCTCTCTTGAACGGCCGATGCTCGCGCTTTTGGCGGCTTGCCCGGAGAGTACGGTGAGACCAAACAGGCCAATCGGGACTTCTTCCATACCGCCAAAGAAACTCATCCTGGGACACGTCTTACTCTCCCTCGGCTTCGTCGCCAGCTACCTCCTGTTGAGCCGGCCCGAAGTCATCTTTGTCACCCGGCTTGGATTTGTGGCCTGGTATCCGGCCACGGGCCTGGTTCTGGCTTTGATGCTCGGCATCAGCCCCTGGTATGCGTTTCTAGCCTGCGTTTGCGACTCGCTCGCGGGCGCACTGTTTTATCAC
>JACXTT010013810.1_pt1 | contig 10618 bp, 9 predicted proteins | sample 9270951 | NCBI WGS metagenome assembly JACXTT01 (sample SAMN15532306, study PRJNA645909) | rock metagenome | isolation source: weathered quartz diorite | place: Puerto Rico | collected 2017-06-21
GAGTTCCTCGCTGGGAGGTTCGGGTGTTGCGGCAGGCGGACGGTGCATGCACCGCATTTTGGGCATTACCAGGATAGCGCTGGCTTCTCGACGGGCGGAAGCTGCGTTCCCCCAAGCAGGAAAGGCAAGTCTGATCCAGCGCGGTTACGGATTGAACTTATAACCACTCTCCCCGTGCGATGCGAGATCAAGCCCATCCGCTTCGTGCTCTTGTCCGACACGCAGCCCGCCGCAAAGGACGGAGGCTACCCGGAATGCAATCCAGCTGGTCGCGATGGAGAAGATAACGCTGAAGCCCATGGCTCCCACCTGAATGAGCATCTGCGTGCCGAAGCTGCGCCCTTCGGTAAAGCCCAGGCCACCCAGGGCGGGCAGCGCGAACACGGTTGTCAGGACACCGCCAACCAGCCCGCCAACGCCGTGCACGCCGAACGCGTCGAACGAATCATCGAGGCCAAGTCGCGGCTTCAGTTGCTCGATGGCCAGGATGCAGCAGGGCGACACCAGCAGGCCCACCGCCAGCGCGCCCATGGGGCCGACATAACCGCAAGCGGGGGTGATGGCCACCAGTCCGGCGATTGCGCCGGAGACGACGCCCAGCAGGCTCGGCTTGCCGCGGTGTTTCCACTCCAGCAGCATCCACGACAAGGCTGCCGCCGCGGCGGCAAGCATCGTGTTGACGATGACAAGCACGGCAAAGCCATTGGCGAGCAGCGCGCAGCCGCCGCAGAAACCAAGCCAGCCGACCCAGAGCATCGAACCGCCAGTCATCGTCATGGTCATGTTGTGCGGGGCCATCGCCGCCGTGCCATATCCATGCCGCGGCCCGACCATCCAGGCGGCGACAAGCGAGGCGATGCCCGCATTAATGTGGATGACATTGCCGCCGGCGAAATCTTGCACGCCCAGCGTGAACATCCAGCCGCCACCCCACGCGATGTGCGCCATCGGGACGTAGTTGATGGTGAACCAGACGGCCATGAACACCAATACGGCGGAGAAATTGATCCGCTCGGCGAAGGCGCCGACGATGATGGTCGGCGTGATGGCGGCGAACATCAGCATGAACAGGAAGAACAGCAGCTCCGGCACGGTATCGCGCATCGCATTCTGCGTCACGCCACGCAGGAAGAACTTGGATACGCCACCGATCCAGGGCTGCAGGGAGCCGCCATCGTCGAACGAGAGCGAGTAGCCGTACAGCGCCCAGAGTACTGAAATCAAGGACGCGACAGCGACGGCCTGGGTCAGCACGGAGATGACGTTCTTCGTTCTGGCCAGTCCGCCGTAGAACAGTGCCAGGCCGGGCAATGTCATCAGCAAGACCGCCATCGAGCAGGTCACCATGAAGGCGGTGTCGCCGCTGTTGAGAGCCGTTGCGCCTGCAGTGCCCTCTGCATGGGCGGGCAGATAGATCAGCAAGCCCAGTAAGCCGGTCAGTGCTGGTGCGGCGCTTCGCATCAAGGAATATCGTGAAGGTGTCATGATCGCTCCTGAGTTGGCATTTGCCCGACATGGGCGGGTGAGGCAATTTCGCAAGGCGCGTGCCAACCGATTGCACTGGTCAGTGCCATGCTCAGGGCGCTAGCTGCGGTGCCGGATGTCCATAGCTGAAGTTGCACTGCAGTTGGCGCGCCATGCCTGGGCATTCCGAGTCAACGCGCAGCATTGGTGCGATTTGGCGGTAAATGCTTGCAATGAGGTTGACGGTTCGAACAAGAAGAAAGGAGCCGAGGCTCCTTTGAACTGCTGCTTGCGGGTCAGTATCCGCCCTGGCCCGGTACCCACGTAGTACCGGCCAGCGGCACATGTGTCATGGCCGCCGCTTCCACGGTCAGCGCGGCCAGATCCTCAGGCTCCAGGTTGTGCAGGTGCGACTTGCCGCAGGCGCGCGCGATGATTTGCGCTTCCATGGTCATCACCGACAGGTAGTTCGCCAGGCGGCGCCCGGCCTGCTCGGGATCGAGGCGCGCGGCCAGCGCCGGGTCCTGCGTGGTGATGCCGGCCGGATCCTTGCCTTCGTGCCAGTCGTCGTAGGCGCCTGGGACGGTGCCGAGCTTGTGATACTCGCCGGCATAGCGCGGGTCGTTGTCGCCGAGCGCGATCAGGGCCGCCGTGCCGATTGCCACGGCGTCGGCGCCGAGTGCAAGCGCCTTGGCAACGTCGGCCCCATTGCGAATGCCGCCCGACACGATGAGCTGCACCTTGCGATGCATGCCAAGGTCCTGCAGCGCCTTCACGGCGGGACGAATGGCGGCAAGGATGGGGATGCCGACATGTTCGATGAAGACCTCCTGCGTCGCGGCCGTCCCGCCCTGCATGCCATCGAGCACGACCACGTCCGCGCCGGCCTTCACGGCGAGCGCCACGTCGTAGTACGGCCGGGTGGCACCCACTTTGACATAGATGGGCTTTTCCCAGTCGGTGATCTCGCGCAGTCCGAGGATCTTGATTTCGAGGTCGTCAGGGCCGGTCCAGTCCGGGTGGCGGCAAGCGGAGCGCTGGTCGATGCCTTCGGGCAGGCATCGCATCTTTGCCACACGGGGGCTGATCTTCTGACCCAGCAGCATGCCGCCGCCACCGGGCTTGGCGCCCTGGCCGATCACCACCTCGATGGCGTCGGCCTTGCGCAGATCGTCGGGGTTCATGCCGTAGCGCGAAGGCAGGTACTGATACACCAGCGTCTGCGAGTGGCTGCGTTCTTCCGGCGTCATGCCGCCGTCGCCCGTCGTGGTGCTGGTACCGACCATGCTGGCGCCGCGCCCCAGCGCCTCCTTGGCTTGCGCCGAGAGCGCGCCGAAGCTCATGCCGGCGATGGTGACCGGCGTCTTCAGGTAAACGGGCTTTTTGGCAAAGCGGGTGCCCAGCACGACGTCGGTCCCGCATTTCTCGCGATAGCCTTCGAGGGGGTAGCGGCTCACGGAAGCGCCCAGGAACAGCAGGTCGTCGAAATGCGGCAGCTTGCGCTTGGTGCCGCCACCGCGGATGTCGTAGATGCCGGTGGCTGCGGCGCGCCGGATCTCGGCCATCGTGGCCGGATCAAACGTTGACGAGAAGCGCGGCGGGGTTTGGGCGGAGCCGAGTGCCAGCTCCTGGAAAACGGTTGGGGCGTTCATCTCAGTAAGCTCCTGCGTTGTCGACATGGAAGTTGTAGAGGGTGCGGGCCGAGCCGTACAGCCTGAACGAGGACGGGTCGACGTCGGCATGGCCGGCACGTGCGAGCAGGCCGGCGAGCACCTCGCGCTCGCGCGGGCCCATGGTTTTTTCCTCGCAATCCGCGCCGAGGCTTCTTACTTTGCCGCGCACGAAGATGGCGGCTTCATAAAGGGAGTCGCCGAGCGCCTCGCCGGCGTCGCCCAGCACCACCAGGTTGCCAGCCTGCGCCATGAAGGCCGAGAAGCTGCCGACCGATCCGCCGACGACGACATCGGCACCCTTCAGCGAGATGGCGCAGCGCAGGCCGGCATCCCCGTCGATGACCAGCAGCCCGCCCTGCGCGGTCGCGCCGGCGGCGTTGGATGCGAAGCCCTTGACGTGAACCTTCCCGCTCATCATGTTCTCGGCGACACCAGTGCCGGCGCTGCCGTGGATGGTGACATTGGCGCACTGGTTCATGCCTGCGGCGTAGTAGCCTGCGTGGCCTTTGATGACGACGTCGATGGGCGCATTCAGGCCGGCCGCGACGGCGTGCGCGCCGTTCGGGTTGTCGATCCGGACATGCAGGCCGGCGGTGGCAGGCGCCTCCTTGTGCAGGTACGCGTTGACTTCGCGCAGGGGGGTGACAGCGAGGTCAAAATTCACGCTTTCCATACGTACATCTCCTCGGGAGCAGGTTCAAAGACATGGGCGTGCCGCACGCCCGGCAGGTGGGCCAGCGAGCGGAACTCGGATGCGATGGCCACGTAGTCCTCGGTCTCGGCAACCACGGCCGGCTTGCAGGCGAAGGGGTCCCGGATCAGCGCCAGTTCGGTCGGCGTGCCCATCAGGAAGGTGTAGAAGCCGTCAAGCACTTCGAAGCCTTTCTGGAGCGCTTCCTTCAGCGTGTCGCCTTCGCGCAGCCGCCACTCGAGGAAGCGGGTCGCGGCTTCGGTATCGTTGTCGGTGTCGAACCGGATTCCGTGGGGTGCCAGCATGCGGCGGATGCCATTCGGGTTGGACAGCGAGCCGTTATGCACGAGGCAGAAGTCCTCGCCTGCGGTGAAAGGGTGGGCGCGGTCCGGGCTGACGGCCGACTCGGTGGCCATCCGTGTGTGACCGACGAGATGGCTGCCCTGGAAGCCAGCGAACTGGTATCGCGCCGCGACTTCCGCGGGCGTGCCGATATCCTTGTACAGGTCGATGCTCCTGCCTGCGGAAAACACCAGCAGCGCCGGCTCGTAAGCCTTGATCCACGCCTTGACCGGATCCGGCGCGCCACGGAAGGCGACGATGCCATGATTGCCCTTGACCTCGACTGTGGCGTCGACATTGCGCTGCGCGTTGAGCGCCTGGACCAGGCCGTCCCAGTCGTAGCGCTCGCCGTCCTCAACATTGCCCGCGTACACGCTGAGCTTGCAACGGCCTTCGGTCAGCGGCGGGGTGAAGATGGCCAGGCCGGCGGAGTCCGGTCCGCGCTCGGTCATGCCGATCATCATCGGCACCATCAGCTCGCCGAGCTGGTCGCGCAGCGATGGCTTCTTCACCAACAATCCAACAATTCCGCACATGGTGTGAGTCCTTTCAGAAGAATTCGAGGTACTGCCTGACTTCCCACTCCGACACATGGCGCTGGTATTCCAGCCACTCCATGCGTTTCAGCTTGAGGAATTCGGACGCGACCGGACCGAGGGCCCCGGTGATCGTGGTATCGGCTTCGAGCGCGTCGAGGGCGGCGCCCAGGTTCTGGGGCAGCAGGCCGATGCCGGCGTCGGCCAGTTGTTCTTCGCTCCACGCATAGAGGTTGGTGTTGCGCGGCACGCCCGGGTCGAGTCTCCGGTCGATGCCGTCCAGCCCGGCCGCGATCACGGCGGCGGTGGCCAGATAGGGGTTGGCGGCGCCGTCCGGCAGGCGCAGCTCCAGCCGGCCCTTGGGGATGCGGACCATGCTGGAGCGGTTGTTGTCGCCGTAGCTGATGTAGGCCGGCGCCCAGGTCGCCCCCGTCAGCGAGCGTCCGACCACCAGGCGCTTGTAGGAGTTGACGGTGGGTGCGCACAGCGCGGTCAGCGCCGGCGCGTGTGCCAGCAGGCCGCCCAGGAAGTGATAGGCCAGCGGCGACAGCTCCAGCCCGCGTGCGTCGTCCTTGTCCGAGAACAGGTTGCGCTGGCCGTCGCCGATCGACATATGCATGTGCATGCCGTTGCCAGGGCGGTTGGCGAATGGCTTCGGCATGAACGAACAGATCAGGCCGAGTTCATTGGCGATCTCCGACGCGGCCATCTTGAAGAAGATGAAATGGTCGCAGGAGGTCAGACAATCGGTGAAGGTATAGTTCAGCTCGAACTGGCCGTTGGCGTCTTCGTGGTCGATCTGGTAGACGTCAATGCCGGTGGAGCGCAGGTCGTTGGACAGGCGCTCGAGGAACGTGCGGGTGCGCGACAGGCCTTTGTAGTCGTAGCAAGGCTTGGCAAGCGTATCGCTGGGGTCGCATGGGGCGATGCCTCCCTTGTCGTCACGGCGGAGCAGTGAGAATTCGGGCTCGAGTCCGGTGTAGAGGGTGTAGCCGCGTTCGGCGAGGCGTGCGATCTGCTGCCTGAGCACGATCCGGCTGTCGTACTTCCAGGGCAGGCCCTCGACATGTCCTTCACAGACGATGCGTGCCAGCCCGGGCTGCCACGGCACCAGCCCTAACGTGCCAAGGTCCCCGCGGGCCATGAAGTCGGGGCCATGGGGCTCGATGCCCACGCCCCAGATGGCAAAGCCGGCGAAGCCTGCGCCCTCCGATATCACGGAACCAAGATGCGATGCGGGAACCGATTTGGCCTTGGCCACGCCATGGATGTCGACGAACTGCGCGAGCACATAGCCGACGCCATGCGCGAGCAGATAGTCCTGGGCTTCCCTGACTGTCTCGAAGCGCGGTGCCGGGGTGAGGGCGCCTGCTGGTGGCGCGAGATAAGCGTTGAATTCTGACTTCATGGAACTGGCTCCTTGCCGACTCATTCGGAGGCGCCGCGAAGCGCCTGGCATACGATGGGCTTCGTCCGGAAGCGTGATATCGTGTTTCCTGTGGAGCAACATTTGTGCCTATGATGAATCATCATTCTGGTGCCCTTCGGGTGCGTTGATCACGTCGAAACTGCAATGAAGAACCAAGCCGAAGCTGGAGAATTCGCCGTGCCTGCGCTGGAAGAGGCCGTCGGCATGGCCATCCGTGAATTGCGGCAGCGCGAGGGGCTGACGATTGCCCAGGTCGCAGACCAGGCTGGCCTGAGCCGCGGCATGCTGTCGAAGATCGAGACGGGCAGCACCATGGCCGGCATGGACACGCTGGCGCGCATTGCGCGGGTGCTGGGCGTGTCGATGTCCGTGCTGTTCAGCAAATACGACGCCACGGCGTCGTCGGCCCAGCACGTCAAGCGTGGGGCAGGCATGGAGGTGGTGCGCCGCGGCACCAGGAGCGGGCACACCTACCATCTGCTCGCGTACGACCAGGGTCCGGTCAAGGCATTCGAGCCGTTCCTGATCACCATCGAGGACGACACGGAGCGCTACCCCACGTTCCAGCACCCGGGTACCGAGTTCCTGTACATGCTCGAAGGCGTGATCGAGTACCGCTGCGGGCAGCAGACCTACACGCTGGAACCGGGAGATTCGCTCAGCTTCCAGGGGGAAATTCCGCACGGGCCGGAACGCCTGACGCAATGCCCGATCAAGTTCCTGTCCGTCATCGTCTACCCGCGCAGCGGGGAATGAAGGGGCGTGGGAGCGCTATGGCTCAGGACACCGCCCCAAGGCCGTACCTGCCTGTCAGCAATCCGCCATTGCGGAATCGCTCGAGGGCGTACGGGGCAATGTCAACTTCAGTGCCCAGCCCCAGCGCCTCCTGGGCCAGGACCAGGCCGACAGCCGGAGACAGCTTGAAGCCGTGACCGGAGAAGCCGTAGCCGACGACCAGGCCCGGTACATCCGGCAGGCAGCCCAGGACCGGGTTCCAGTCCGGCGTCACGTCGTAGACACCGGTCCAGGACGACGCCACCCCGGCGGTCTCATACGCCGGAAAGCGCTCGGCGACTTGCGCGCCGACTTCCACCATGTAGTCGATGCTGATGTCGCCCTGTTCGTTGTCGGGCGAGGGCAGCGTCTGGCCGACGATGCCCTCGCTGACGAGCATCTGCCTGCCGCCGTAGCTGCGGCAGTAAAGCATACCGGGCGAGCCGAGATCCTTGCAGACAGGCATCTGGAAGGTGTAAGGGGAGGACGACGCTTCAAGCGCGAGCACCGCGTGGCGCTCCGGCACGACCGGGCTGGCGATGCCGGTCCACCGTTCGATGTCCGTGGCCCAGATGTTCTGGGTACTGATCACCGTGCCGGCGAGGAACGTACCTTGCGAGGTCGCTACGCCCACCACCTTGCCGCCCTCCAGCAGCAGCGTTTCGACCTCGACGCCCTCCATGATCCTCACGCCCAGCCGGCGCGCGGCACGGGCAAAGCCGGTGGCTACCAGGTAGGCGTCGGCAAAGCCGGCCTCCGGTTCGTAGCCGATCAGGGCGGCGTCGTCAAAGCGTGCGATGGGCAGAAGGCTGCGGGCTTCGTGCTGGTCGAGCCGGTGTACCTCGATGCCCTGGGCCCGCTGGGCCTCCAGCGACGCGCGCAGCGGGGACAGTTTCGCGCCATCGGGGGCGGCGATCAGGTAGCCGCACTTGACCATGCCGGCCGATGCCTCGTCATCGCCCAGGTAGCCGGCAAAGTCGTTGAACACCTTCCAGGACGCCTGCGCCAGCCGCACGTTTTCGATGACCGAATAGTGCGTGCGCAGAATGCCGCTGGACTGCGACGTGGTACCGGCGCCGATCTGCGTGCGGTCGAGCACCAGCACATTGCTGCAGCCCAGGCGGGCGAGATGGTAGGCCACGGAACTGCCGATTACACCGGCGCCGATAACGATCGCGTCGTAGGTTTGCATGAGGATTCCCTGCGGTGAGGAGTGGAACTGGATGCAAGCCTACGAGGCGCTCGTGCTCCACCTCAAAAGTGAAGTGATATCGATGTTATGTATTAGATTTTCTTAAGCTATATTTTCGGTTGAAGATTCCCCGCAGCATTGCCGCTGAACGCAAATGGCCAAATCCGCTCCCATGCCCACCGCGATCCCTTCGACGATGCGACGCGAGCGAGCGCTGCCCGACCTGCACGCGCTCCAGACCTTCATGGCCGTTTGCGAATCCGGCTCGATGGTGCTGGCCGCGCAACGCCTCGGCGTCAGCCAGAGCGCGGTCAGCCAGATGATTCGTTCACTCGAAAGCGAATATGGGATCCAGTTGTTCGACCGGGAAGTGCGTCCCGCGCGGCCGACCCGGGCCGGCAACATGCTTCTGGAAATGGCTGACCGGCTGCTGGCAGATGCCCGCAACGTGGCGGAGGAGTTGCGCAAGCGTGTGCGGCTCGACCACGCCCAGCTACGACTGGGCTGCGTCGATTCGTTTGCTGCCACGCTCGGGCCGGCCCTGGTTCGCGGCCTCTCGGGATCTGCCAGGCAGCTTCAGTTGTGGTCGGGGCTGACACCGGGACTGAACGCCCAGTTGTTGGGGCGTGAACTGGATCTCGCAATCTGTACTGAAGTCCCGGTTGCGGACGCACGGATTGCACAGCGGCTGCTGTTCTCCGAAAGCTGGGTAGCGGTATTCCCGAAAGGCAGTGCGGTATCGCCCATGGCTGAGGCGCGCGAGCTGAGGCAACGCGTTGGCGACCTGCCGCTGATCCGCTATTCGCAGCGATCCGTCATCGGGCAACAGGTGGAGCGGTTTCTGCGCCATTTCGGCGTCGACGCGCCGCGCCGCTTCGAATTCGACGCGACCGACCCGCTACTCAGTCTGGTTGCCGCCGGGCTGGGGTGGGCAGTCAGCACGCCACTGTGTCTCTGGCAGTCGCGTGCCTGGCTCGACCAGGTGGAACTGGTACCCATTCCATCGTCCCGCCTGGGCCAGCGCGATTTCCATCTGCTCTACCGTGGCGCGGAATGGTCGGATATTGCCGATGACATCACCGGCATCACCCGCACCGTACTGGCGCGCGAACTGATTCCGGCCATGCGCGCAGCGCTGCCGACGTTGCCGGCCGATGCTTTTCAATGGGCGACCTCTACCCCAGCAACCGTTGCGAGGTGAAACTGGGCCTGGACGTGCAGGGACGCCCGCGGCTGGACTGGCTGGAGCAATTCCGGCTGGCAATTGGGCTCACAGGCCTATCACGCGTTCATTGGAAGATTGGGCGTCAAATACACGTGGTAAGCGTTTCGGATCGCTGGATCGAGCCTAAACGTCTCGTAGCGGCCAAGGGGGAAATCCGCAATTGCGGCCGCGATTTCGTTGGATGATCTGGTCCGCATGTGCTACGGCAGCAGTGACTTCCGTGAAGGGGTGAATGCGTTCGTGAACCGGAGGCCGCTGGTGTGGAAGGGTAATTGAGTATTGGGCTGCCGATGGGCGCCGGTTGGCGAGCAGGGAGGGCGCCCTCCCTGCTGTGCCATGCCTCGCTATTGCTTGAGCATTTGCCCCTTGAGGTAGCCGCCCGTGCCGGTACTGACGGCCATGGCGAGTGAGCGGCTGTACCGTGTGCTGGCGGTGACAATGATGCTGCCATTGGAAGGTACGAAGCGGATGGCGGCGTAGCCCTGATGCGGGATACCAAGGGACAGGTCGCAGCCGGTGCTTGCCGGCTGTGTCGGCAAGGATGCCGTGAGGCTGACGCGATAGAGATTCTTGGCGGAGCCGGGTTCGGCCAGCACAGCGTTTCCTGCCAATGCGCAGATCTTCGTTCCGCTGGTGTAGGTACCGGCGATGCTGCCCTGGTCGTCGACCGACAATTCGAGGCCGCCCTGTTTCCAGTTCCCCTGAATGCTTGCCTGATCCACCGCGAGCGCATTTGCCGCATCGTAGGTGGCTTGGACGATTCTCGGATCAACTTGGCCGGGGATCTGATAGGAGCCGTCGAGCTTGCTGTTCAGTGCGATGGTGCCCGAGCCGGTGACGGACTTGGCAACGAGGAATTCGGAGATGGTGTCCGCCGTGAAGCTCCAGCTTGACCCCGAAAACCGGAAGCCCCCGTTGACCATGCCGACCAGTTCGGCGCGAATAAAGCGCCCTGCGCTGTCGATGAACATTGCACCCATGGGCTCCGACCAGATCCCTTCGCTGCCGTTGCCGACCGCTGCGGTCGAGCCGGGTTGCGGGGCAGAGAGGCTCGGCAACGGCTCTCCGGTTGGCGTCGGTGCGGGCGCGGGGGAGGGCGCCGGCGTGGGCTCCGGCAAAGGCGTCGGCGAAGGAGCTGGCGAGGGGGCTGGCGAGGGCGCCGGGGATGGCGTCCTGTGGTGGTCAAGTTATTTCGGACAGGTGAATAGGTTCTTTCACTGTCGATTTCGCCTCGTGGGCAGTGGGCGACAGATACCCCAGGGTTGAGTGCAAGCGCACTGGGTTATAAAAGC
>JACXTT010013811.1_pt1 | contig 10618 bp, 9 predicted proteins | sample 9270951 | NCBI WGS metagenome assembly JACXTT01 (sample SAMN15532306, study PRJNA645909) | rock metagenome | isolation source: weathered quartz diorite | place: Puerto Rico | collected 2017-06-21
AAAGGCCATCAGAAATGATGGCCTTTTTTGATAGAACCGTTTATAACCATTAGTGACCATTTATAGAATCATAAATAAATCAAGAGAAGTGATGTGTAAATTGCTTTTTTTATTTTCTTCGATTTCTAATATCTCTAATTGTAATTTATGTTATTTTGTTATGTTGATGAAAGTGGAGATTCTGGCATGCATGATGTTTTAAATCCTGATAGAACTGGATCCCCTTATTTCATTTTGGTTGGTTTAGTTATTGATTCATCAAAATGGAAAATTTCTCTTGAAGTATTGAAGTCTTTTAGAAAGCAACTGGCCAAAGAGTGTTATTTGAATTACGATGTGGAATTTCATTGTTCTGAGCTCATAGATCCTCATAAAATTAAAGCCTATAATTCTATAAGTGTGGCTAATAGATGGCAATTGATTGAAAGGTATGCCCAAGTAATAGGCGACTACAGTGAATTTAAAATTCTTCCAATAGTTATCGACAAATCTAGAAGTAAATTAAAACCTTCAGAATATTTAACCTCTGCTACAACTAAATTATATCAGGCATTTGATGAATTATTGAAAATAGAAAAACAGTTTGGTTTATTATTTTTTGATCGGGCGAACGAAAAAACTATAACGACACATGTTAGAAGGTTACTAGGCACAGGTGCAAGTGGAGATTCAATTGTCGGAATTAGAATTAGTCGCGTAATTGAAGACCCGATTTTTAGAATTTCATCTGATTCGATATTTATTCAATCCGCGGACGTAGTAGCCTATACATTAAAGGAAAGCCAGTTTTCGCAAGCTTCGCGAAAAAAATATCAGGCTGATCGTATTTTTACTCGTAAACTAAAAAGGATTTGTTTTGCCTCATCCTTAACTGATGTCGACGGAATCATCCGGGCATAAAAAAACCCCGGTTCCAAACCGAGGACTTGGTCCAGGCCAGCCGAAGCCGTACAGCTTCTTAGGTCTAGAATAATACAAAGCTACAAATTAGTTCGAAAATAAAAAAAGATTTTCCAATCCTACTTTACCAGTTTCATCTGACCTAAATGATAAGCCAAATGATGTATCCTTGAAAGCAATACACTCATTTTATTCCTTGTAGGTTCTTTAGCAAAATCTTCATCACTCATTAGAGAGTGTTTGCTCATCCACTCCTCAGGAGTGATTTTTTCAAAAGCTGATTTCAATTCTTCTCTATGCTTCTTGTAGTTTTCTCTCAACACAGAAGGAGCAGGAAATTCTTGACCTGAATGATCAGGAGTACGAATAAAAATTTGCTCATACTCAGGAAACATCGGCTGCCCCAGGCCAAATATTTTTATCATCGATTCATTTGCCGCGATCATATGCCCCACCAAATATTGAATACTATTTTTTCCCGGCGCCACTTCCTTTTTAAAATCTTCATCTGATAACGAATCAACAAATTCATCCATTGACTTATTCTGAGCTTCCCAGTTTTTGAGAGCCATTTGTGTGAAAATTGCTTCTTTCATGTGAATATTTTGAGCAGTTTAATGATATTAATCGGCTCAAATATACTCACTTCTTGAGCCGATTACCAAAATTAATCGGCTCATCCACGGTGAGAATTAAATAAATAATTAACTTTAAACCCAATACACCCCTTGTTTTTCTCATAATTTCCCTTACCTTTGCCATCCCAAAAAAGTTCTTATTAATAGAATGATCATTTTGATTGGGAGTGTGAATAAAACCACACGTTAACACCAAAAATTTAAACAATGGCTAAAGAAGTAACTGGCTTTGTCAAGCTTCAATGTAAAGGCGGACAAGCTAATCCGGCACCTCCAATAGGTCCGGCCCTGGGTTCTAAAGGGATCAACATCATGGAGTTCTGTAAGCAATTCAACGCTAGAACCCAGGATAAAATGGGAAAAGTACTCCCGGTTTTAATCACAGTTTATGGCGACAAATCCTTCGATTTTGTCATTAAAACGCCTCCGGCTGCTGTACAATTAAAAGATGCTGCTAAAATTCAAAGCGGTAGCAAAGAACCTAATCGCGACAAAGTAGGTAAAGTAACCTGGGCTCAGGTAGAAGACATCGCTAAAGACAAAATGGAAGACCTCAACGCTTTCAGTCTTAACAGCGCAATGAGCATGGTAGCGGGAACCGCTCGCAGTATGGGCCTTACAGTTGAAGGTAAAGCTCCGTGGGAAAATTAATTGTACATCTTTCCGCGAAAGCGGTTTAAATTATTAAAACAATGATCACTAAAAAAAGAAAAGCTGCTGAAGCTAAAATAGACGCTAACAAAGTCTATACTCTTAAAGAGGCTTCTTCACTCGTAAAAGAAATAAATACAACAAAATTTGATAGCTCCGTAGATCTTCACATCAAACTGGGTGTAGATCCTAAAAAAGCTGATCAGGCTGTGCGTGGAACCGTTTCTCTTCCTCACGGTACTGGTAAAACTAAAAAAGTATTGGTGCTTTGTACTCCTGATAAAGAGGAGGCTGCTAAAGCTGCCGGTGCTGATTTCGTTGGCCTTGATGAGTTCATCACTAAGATCGAAGGTGGATGGACTGAAGTTGATGTAATCATCGCAACGCCTTCGGTTATGCCGAAGATCGGACGTCTAGGTAAAGTATTAGGTCCTCGTAACTTAATGCCTAACCCTAAAACAGGAACAGTTACTAATGATGTGGCTGCTGCAGTTAACGACGTTAAAGGTGGTAAGATTGCTTTCAAAGTAGATAAAGTGGGTATCATTCATGCTTCTATCGGAAGAGTAAGTTTCTCTCCTGAAAAGATCAATGAGAATAGCCTGGAGTTAATTAATGCTATCATGAAACTAAAACCTTCAAGTTCTAAAGGAACTTATTTGAAAGGTCTTAGCATGGCAAGCTCAATGAGTCCCGGTATCACTATCGACGCTAAATCACTTTCGAACTAATTTTAAATTATTCAGGCTCAAACCTGTTGTAAATAAATAATCATGACAAAAGCTCAAAAAAATGAAGTGATAGAAGCCCTCAAAAGCAAATTCACTCAATATTCAAATTTTTATATAACTGATACAGAAAGTCTTTCTGTAGCGCAGGTAACAAACCTTCGTCGTCATTGCTTCAACAAGCAGGTCGAAATGAAAGTGGCTAAAAACACTTTGATTAAGAAGGCGCTTGAAAGCCTTGATAGCGAAAAATATGCAGGCGTTTATGACTCTTTGCATAAAGTAACCGGGTTAATGTTTTCTGATAGCCCTAAAGATCCTGCAGTTATCATTAGTTCATTCCGTAAAGAATTGAACGGTGAAAAACCAATGTTGAAAGCGGCTTTCCTTAATGGCGATATTTTCGTTGGCGATAATCAATTGGTTGCGCTTACTAAGATCAAGACCAAGAATGAGATGATCGGAGAAGTGATCGGATTGTTACAATCTCCAATCCAGCGCGTGATTGGTGCTTTGAAGAACAGACCCGAAACAGCTGCAGCAGCAGAACCTGCAACAGCAGAATAATTTGTATTCAAAAAGCATTGCTTAAAAACATTGCTCTTTAAATAAAAAACAATTTTTTTAAACCTCCGCCGGATCTCACAGAAATGAAGGCGGAAAAAATTAAACAAAATGGCAGACGTAAAATCACTCGCAGAAAGCCTTGTAGGCTTAACAGTTAAAGAAGTTCAGGAATTAGCTGAATTCTTAAAATCAGAATACGGTATCGAACCGGCAGCAGCAACAGTAGTTGCAAGTGCAGACGGTGGTGGTGCAGCAGCAGTAGAAGAAAAAACATCATTCAATGTTATTCTTAAAGCAGCAGGCGCTAACAAATTAGGTATCGTTAAGATCGTTAAAGAAATCACTGGCTTAGGATTGAAAGAAGCTAAAGATTTAGTTGACGGTGCTCCAAAAGCAGTAAAAGAAGGCGTTGACAAAGCAACTTCTGAAGATATTAAAAACAAGCTAACTGAAGCAGGTGCTGAAGTTGAGATCCAATAATATCTCTTAACATTTTTACAAAAAGCCGCTCCCAAAAAGAGCGGTTTTTTTGTGCCCGCAATTAACCGTTCTAACTTACTTCAAAGAACATTCCTTCCGTTTTTACACCTTCAAATTACACTTCAGGTTTCATTTTCTACACTTTAGTATACATTATTGTCATTCCAGACAATCCTTGACGTTTTTACTTATAGCCATAAATACTTTTGGAGTTAAGCGTATTAATCTGCTTGCCCTAGAGATATGCTGATAATAATAAAATGTTGAAAAACTTTACTCTAAATTTTAAATTTTATTTCATGAAAAAATTGGTCACACTAATAGTGTGTATGCTATGTACAGTCTTAGCATTTACTCAAAACCGAATCGTTACAGGTACGGTTACAGATGAAAAAGGGGTACCGGTCGAAGGTGCAACCGTGAAAATAAAAGGCTCTAAAAAAGCCGTAATTGCTGATGCAAACGGAAAGTTTTCAGTTTCCGCAACAAAGGGAACTACCTTGGGAGTTTCTGGAGCAAGAATACCGGAAAAACAAGTTACTGTTGGCGAAGACAATTTCATTACCATAAATGTTACACATTCAAGTGCAGAATTATCAACTGTAGTGGTAACTGCCCTTGGTATCAATAGAGAAGCTAAAAGTTTGGGATATGCTGTTTCAAGCATCTCAAACAAAACATTAACCCAGGCAAAGTCAGTGAACGTAGCTCAGTCTTTGAATGGTAAAATATCTGGATTAAATATATCAACAGTTAATAGCGGCGTCTTTGAAGATGCTAAAATCAATATCAGGGGAATAAGATCTTTAACAGGAAATAACAGCCCAATGTTGGTTGTAGATGGTGCACCAACTCCATTATCTTATTTGGCCTCTATTCCGCCGGATGATGTCGCTGATCTTACAGTATTAAAAAGTGCTGCTTCCGCCGCAATTTATGGACCCGATGCAGTAAATGGCGTAATTGTCATTAATACAAAAAGAGGATCACGTAATCCAACCATTACAATTGGCTCAACTATTCAGGCTTCCCGGGTTGCCTTTTTCCCAAAGCTCCAAACTAAATTTGGAGATGGCGGAGGAGAAACAACTGATGAGTATGGAAATTTCACTTATGTCCCTTACGAAAACCAACAATTTGGCCCGGCATTCGACGGAACCATGAGACCCATCGGGAAAGTTTTAGAAGATGGAAGTATCCAAATGGTGCCTTATAATAATAGCCATGCAAAAGATAAAATTAAATTTTACAATACAGGCCTCACTTTTCAAAATTCAGCATCAATTGCAGGAGAGGATTATTATGTAGGTATTGAAGATGCAAAAATAAAAGGTTTGGTGCCGGATGATATTAATCATAGAACAAGCTTAAGGTTTAACGGTGGAAAAAAATTCAATAATTTTTCTATGAATTACGGCTTGAATTTTATTTCTAATAATTCTGATGTTGTTAATGAGAGTGCCTTTAACAGTAGCTTTCCTGGTGCTTATGATGGTGGTCTGTTTTTCTTGGTGATGCAAACCGCAGCAAACATTCCGCTACTTAGCTATAAAGATTTAAATAGCAAATTTGCTCAATATTCAAATTATTACAACGAATTTTCTGTCAACCCCTATTGGCTGATAAAAAATATCAGATCTAAATCTCAAAACAATAATTTGATTGGAAACATTGCATTGAATTACCAATTTTTCCCTTGGTTGAAAGCATCAGTGAAAGTGAGTTCTGATATGACCTTTTCTAACACAAAAAATACTAATGCCCCTATTATTGTAACTGATTATGCTCACGCTAACAGGGCAAATACACAGTATTCAAATAGAAATGGTATTGTTTCTAATGATCAATTTTCTTCAAACAGGATCAATCTGGATTATTTCCTAAGTGGAGATACCAAAATAAAAAATGATTTGTCGGTGAAATATATTTTAGGAGGAATGGCGCGGCAAAATTCATCTAAAGATGTAGCAGTGGGAGGTAATAACCTCGTAGTGCCTTATTTATATAATGTAGGTGCCAGAAGTGGTGATGCAAGTGTAAGCCTTTATCCTTATAATAATTATGAGATCACATCAACTCTTTTGTCCGCTTATGGTAGTTTAGGTTTTAGTTTCAAAGGATGGGCAAATATTGAGTTCACAGGTAGAAATGACTGGGACAGCAGATTGCTTCAGCAAAATAGATCTTTCTTTTACCCGTCGGTAAACGCATCAGTGGTATTATCTGACGTAATGGGAGCCTTAAAAAATAGCAATACTATTTCTTACCTGAAAATTAGAGCGGCGGCATCTAAATCAGGAAATGTAAATCTTGATCCGTATTCTTTATCAGCTACTTACTCTCAACCTGGAGGATTCCCTTATGGTAATGTAGTAGGTTACACTGCTAATTCGGTAATTCCAAGTACCAATCTATTACCTGAATTCGTAAATACAAAGGAAGCAGGTATAGAATTAGGTTTGTCTCATAATAAAATAAATCTGGAAGCAACTTACTTTTTCCAAAAAAATATCAATCAAATTTTAACGGTTAGTCAGTCCTCTGCAACTGGTTATGTTAACTCATTAGCTAATGCAGCAGATTTTAAAAACTATGGCGTTGAAATGGATTTAGGATTAACTCCACTAATTAAATTGGGCAAGGGCAAATTTGATTTGAAGATAAATGCAACATACAATAACAATCAAATTACACGCACTAATGGAAACCAGCCTGTAGTGCTGGCCGGTAGTTCAAATTTCATTCAAAACTTCAATGGCGGACCTACAATCAATAACATTGCTGTCGTAGGCGGACCTGCTTTTGCGTTTCAGTTGACAGATTATTTAAGAGATCCAACAACAGGAAAAGTGATAATAGATACTGTAACAGGTTTGCCATCACAAGCTCCCGAAATGGCAATTAGAGGAAGGTCATTACCGCTCTGGGTAGTTGGAATTTCTCCATCTTATTCTTTGGGGGCGTTTTCAATTGGAATGACTTGGGATTATAAAGGAGGACATGATTTCTTCTCAGGTTTGGGCGCTGATGCTGATTTTGCCGGAATATCTGCTCGTAGTGCTGAATACGACAGGCAAAGATTCGTATTTCCTAATTCAGTTTACTTGAAAGATGGAAAATATGTTCCAAATACAAACATTCAGGTCCAGGATGGTAATTATGGATTTTGGCAGGCTGCTGTAAATACTGCTATTGCAACAAATTATTTTGCAAGCGCAGCAGCTATACGGTTACGTGAATTGAATATTTCTTACAACCTCCCAACCAAATTATTAGGTAAAGCAGTAAAAAAAGTAACCATTAGCGCGGTTGGCAAAAACCTATTGCTTTTTGTTCCTAAATCAAACCAATGGGGTGATCCTGAATTCAATTACAGCAGCGTAGGAAATACGTTTGGTGTGGCAAGTAGTTTCCAAACCCCTGCTTCAAGATTATTTGGCGGATCGATAACTGTTCAATTTTAATTATTAAAAATTTTAAAAATGTCTAAAAGATATATAAAATGCGTATGCTTCATACTTGTCATAGGTATGATGGCATCCAGCTGTCAGAAAAATGGGTTCTTAGATTCAAATAATGACCCCAATAGAGTTACAGACGCTACAATAACTCCTGAATTAATTTTCCCCCAGGCAGCCCACATTGCGGCTTCTAGGCAATGGGCTAGTGGAAATCCTTTCCTGGAAGATTGGGTAGGCTATTTTGCAGGTACAGGTGATTTTGTAAGAAGGGAACCGGAGGCTTCATACAAACTTGATTATAATTTCGGAGATGGATTTTTTAGAACCAGTTACCATAACCTTTTTGATTTACATCAGGTGGAAGTTAAAGGGGTTGCTTCAGGTGACACTGCAATAGCTGCAGCTTCAATGATCCTCTCAGCTAAAATTTTTCAGGAATTGGTTGACCTTTTTGGAGATATTCCTTACTCCCAGGCTTTCCAAACTGATAAATATGCAAATCCTGCTTACGATAAAGCAAAAGATATATACGATTCCTTGCAGAAAAAATTAGACAAGGCCATCCTATACATGCATTTAACTCCAAAAAAAATCTTTAAGCCCACTGACATCGTCAATCATGGTAATACTACTAAATGGATCAAATTAGCTAATACCATGAAATTAAGACTCCTGATCAGGCAGTCTGAAATTCCGGGATTCAACCCTGTTCCTGAAATTGCTAAGATTTTAGCTGAAGGCGATGTTTTGATGGAAGGCGAAAATGTCACTGTCAATCCGGGTTATGTAAATGATAAAGGTAAACAATCACCGTTTTACGCAGCATATGGGTATGATGTGACAGGAAATAAAAATGCTACTAATGAAAGCGCAAATGATTATATAATCAATATTTTGAGCTCTAACAAAGATCCCAGAATAAGTAGGTTTTTTCTTCCTGTACCTAACGCAGGCTTTGTCGGCAATGTTTATGGCGATGAACAATCTAATTTAAATTTAAGTTCCAGTAGCTCCTATTTTGGACCTGCATTGGTAGGTACTGCTTCACAGGATCAATGGGTTTACCCTGCATACGAAAGCCTGTTTTTAAGAGCTGAGGCGGTTGCTCGGGGATGGATTTCTGGAAATGCAAGCACGGAATATGCAAGAGCAGTAACGGAATCTTTTGTTTATTTAGGCGTTCCTAATGCTCAAACAGAGGCTAATAATTATATGACCAATAATGCTTCCGCTGACTTTTCAAATGCAGGTTCAACTCCTCTTAGTCAGGCCAGGTTCATTGCATATCAGAAATACATAGCTAACACAGGGATCGATCCGTTGGAATCATATTCTGATATTAGAAGATTAAATATGCTAACGGATAATAGTTATATTACAATCGACCCGGCAAGGGCTGCTAATAGTCTTCCCCTAAGATTACTTTACCCTCAAAGCGAATATACAAGCAATGCTTCACAGGTTCAAAAGGAAGGAACAATAAATCCATACACTACAAAGCTTTTCTGGGAACCTTAATAGGGTAAATAATCAACTAATTTAAAAATTTATATAATTATGAATTATAAAGTAAAATTGATAAGAACAGTTCCTGTCCTTGTCATTACATCATCAGTTTTTATTTCTGGATGTCTTAAAGATAAAGCTTATGACAAGGGAGAAATTCAATCGGTACGTACTATAGGAAGCGTTCCTAAGGTGGTCGAATTAAAAACTAACGCAGCTGACGCAGCTAACATTTACACCGTGGCATTCCCAATTTCGGGTAATGACACCACTGTCAATTTCATACCTGTAAACTTAGCTACTGTTGCTGCAGCTGACAAAGATATCCATGTAACATTGATTCAGAATGATCAATTGATTACTGATTATAACACAGCAAATGCTACTAACGGAGCAAACTACTCGGCTCCCAGCCCCAGCTTGGTCCAAATTGTAAACCCGGGAGGTTTGGTAGTAATCCCAAAAGGGGCTCATACTGGCTACTTGCAAATCAAATACAAAACATCTGATTTGGCCGGAAAGCAATATGCTTTAGGATTTACAATTAAAAGCATTGCTGAATCAGACTATTTAATTAGCGGTAATGAACAAAACGCATTAGGGATTTTGCTTGCAAAAAATAAATATGATGGCGTCTACATAACAAAAGGAAGCTTCATACATCCTATTTACAGCAGTACCTGGACTTTCGACGACAAAGTTTACGAAACCTTGAATACATCAGGAACTAATAGTGTGGTTGGAAAGACATTGAATACTTTACTAGCTGAGTTTGCTGTTAAACTGGAAATCAGTGTGAATGCTGATAATACACTCAATATTGTATTAAATGGCAGCCCAACACCGCCGAGTCCCGATAATCGTTACGACCCCGCCACTAAAAGCTTTTTCGTTAAAGGAAGCTCACGCTCTGGTTCTCGAACCTTACTAGACACCCTAACGTTCTTACATCCTAAATAAAATATTTTAAAAAAAACCGCTCCCCAAAAGAGCGGTTTTTTTATCCTACCCCTCATCCACCCACACCACATCCAGTCCATTATAAACACTCTCCACCAATCTTTCCATAACTCCGTTTACCACTTCATAATAATGCACCCCCATCACAAAAAACATAGGCCATTTAGAATCCACTTCACTTTTAAACTCCATCAAAATCTCATTACAAAACAAATCACCAGTTGAAATAAAATCCGATTGTCCAAAACTTCTCCAAGTCTCCCTTCCTCCAAAATCAATCTCTACCATCGCCCCCACAAATTGAAAATGTGTCGCAGCCTTCGGCATCCTCAAATAATCCTTAAGAGAAAAACCATCAATCTTAATATTTGATAAACCCGCAGATCGGTTAACATTAACCGCAAAATCCCCATAAAACACATTCTCAAAGCCACAATGAATGTTGAAATTAAAACCTTTCAACAATTGCAGGTTCCCGTTCTCAACCACCCTCAGACCCAAATCATTCACTGGGTCCGAGTTAAGAATCTTCCTCATTAATGCGTTCAATCGATTATGCATCTCGAAATCCCGGCATGATGCTGCCAAATTAAAAATCGAATGCCTCAATAATTTACTCGCATTACTGGCCCTGCCCATTTCATTCATGTTCCTTCTCGTCGCCTCCATGGTTGGTAAGCTCATTATCTTATCCTTGTTCAACGATGTTCTTCTTCTGCCAATAATC
>JACXTT010013812.1_pt1 | contig 10618 bp, 12 predicted proteins | sample 9270951 | NCBI WGS metagenome assembly JACXTT01 (sample SAMN15532306, study PRJNA645909) | rock metagenome | isolation source: weathered quartz diorite | place: Puerto Rico | collected 2017-06-21
AATTCACAAAAGGTTCCTTTGTGTTTTTGTTCCTCTTTGTGGCTAATCCCCGGTTCCGCGAGCTTGTGCTAAACTGAACCCCAAACTTGGCACAACCGAAGGAGTAACTATGTCCGGCCATTCCAAGTGGCACAGTATCAAACACAAGAAAGGCGCGATCGATGCGAAGCGCGGGCGCATGTTCACGAAGCTCATCAAAGAAATCACGATTGCGGCGCGCATTGGCGGGGGCGACCCTGAAGGCAATCCACGACTTCGCAAAGCGATTTCAGACGCCAAAGAAGTGAACATGCCCGCCGACAACATCAAGCGGGCGGTCCAGAAGGGCACTGGCGAACTTGAAGGCGGCCAGATCGAAGAGCTTCAGTACGAGGGTTACGGCCCGGGCGGCGTGGCCATGATCGTCATTGTGGTCACGGACAACCGAAACCGTACAGTAAGCGAAATCCGTCACGTTTTTTCGAAAAACGGCGGAAACATGGGTGAAGCTGGATCTGTCGCCTGGATGTTTCACAAGAAAGGCTATATTGCAATCGAGAAATCGAAAGGCGACGAGGAGACCTTGATGACTCTCGCCATCGATGCCGGGGCCGACGATTTCGCAAGCGACGAAACAAACTACGAGATCTATACGTCGCCCGAATCGTTCGACAAAGTTTTGAATGCGGTGAAGACGAAAGGCATTCAACCTCAAACGGCCGAAATTTCGATGATTCCTCAGAACTACGTCAAAGTTGAAGGCAAGACGGCGCAGCAACTCGTCAAGCTGATGGAAGCTTTGGAAGAGCACGACGACGTTCAGCACGTCTATGCGAATTTCGATATCGAGGAATCCGAACTCGCCGAAGCTGTTTCGTAAGGGCGTGGGGGGACCGGCCAAAATGCAAAGCAGGAAGGCGGCCGCGCGAAGCGCAAGCCCGGTAGGGCGCAGCCTCAAGCAGGGCCGTGTACCGACAGTGGCTTGGCCGGTGGGCCCGACGCGGAATAAATGATGCGGGTTCTCGGCATCGATTGCGGATCCCGAGTCACCGGTTACGGCGTCATCGATAGCGATGGCGCCGATTGTGTTTTCGTCCGCTGCGGAGCGATTCGTTTGAAATTCTCCGACCCGATCGCCGAACGCCTCAAATGCATATACACCGGCATCGTCGAAATCATTCATGAACTCCAGCCTGAAGCTGCTGCATTTGAAAGTCTTTTTTACGCAACCAATGTTCAGAGCGCGCTCAAGCTCGGCCACGTGCGCGGCGTCTCGATGTTTGCCGCAGCCGAAGCCAATCTTCCGGTATTCGAATACTCCCCACTCGAAGTCAAGAGCGCCGTTACCGGCTACGGAAGGGCCGAAAAGCCTCAGGTCCAGCAGATGGTCCGTGCTCTCTTGAAACTCAACACGCCTCCGCAACCATACGATGCATCGGATGCGCTTGCGGTCGCGATCTGCCACATTCATACCAATCGATTCAACAAATCTCTGGCTGCACATCTATGATTCTTACCGCTGTTTTTCTGTCGTTCGCCCTGGCCGATTTCTCCAGCTTTACTTATTGCCATGACAACACGCGCGGCCCTTACGAGACGCAATGTGTTCAACTCGATGCCGAAGCAAAGGGACAAATAAAATTCAAAAGACGGCAGGCTGAAAATGTGGATTTGCCCATCCAATTGTCGGCCGGCGCCCGCGAAAAATTTCTGGCGTTGCTGTCGGCCACGAATTTCTTGGAACATCCGGAAACGTTCGAGTCCGGCAAAAAGATCGCCGATTTAGGCGCGAAGCGGCTGTCAATCGAGTTACCTTCGGGAAGGCGCGAAGGAGCGTTCAATTTCTCGCTTCGGAAGGACATCACGGATCTTTCAGCATTTTTTGAAGCCTTGATCAATCAGGAAACCCTTGGCTTCGACATCGCGAATGCCATCCAATTCGAGCGGCTCAGCATCCCGAAGCGCCTGGAACAGGTTGAAAATGAACTTCGATCGAACCGGATAGCCGACCCCGAGCGTCTTATACCTATGTTAGAAAGGATTGAGAAGGACCAGCAGATCATGAATTACGCCCGCACGGAGGCGGGCAAAATCAAGAAACAGATCCAAACGGGTAAAAAGCAATGAGAAAACTGACATGCGGGCTAAAGCCCGCGACAACATGCTTGCTGGTAGGAACCTTTGCTGTAGCGATCCTACACGCCCAAGTGCCCGCACGGTTGGTGATTCGCAGCGGTCTGGTAGAGGTACAACGCGGAAATGTTTGGTCGCCAATCTCACCGGGTGAATTGTTGAATGCCGGCGATCATGTCCGCACCGCCAGTGGATCGATCGCTGCCGTCGAAATCGAACCAGGTAAAGTGATTACTCTCAACGAGCTGTCTCAAATTCAGCTTGCCGCGTCGAATTCCTCGCCGACTGTGCAACTCGAGACTGGGAGCATGAAAGTCGTTTCGTCGTCGGATATCAAGGTCGGGGCCAAAGATACAACTTTAGAAAGCGCCGACCGGCCGCTGGATCTCGAACTGGGATACCAGGCGGACAAATTGAACCTGACCATTTTCAATGGGGCGGTACGCAGCGGCTCAATGATCATTCGAGGTGGGAACCAGGATCCGACGGTTCGAACGTATTCGACGAACGGACGATCGTCACACCAAGTGGTGAACGCGGTTCCAAATCCGACGTTTTATATCTATCCGTACTTTTTGTACGGGAATACAGACCCGAATGCCGGCAAGATCGTTCCGCCCGTCGTAAACAATCCGACAAATCCGGGTTATCGGCCGACTCAGATCGTTCCACCAATGTCGGATCCGATTCGTGTTCCCGTTACGAAACCATGATCCCCGCATATCCGACGACGTGATCGAAGTCGAGCGACACGTCGCCGGATGTTGCGTACTTCACCAATTCCGCTTTTGAAGCGCCCAGCAACTTCGCAGCAGTCAGCATCGAAACGGTCGGACCATATCCACACATCGAGATGTTTTCACGCCGCACGACGTCGTAGAGACCCTCAGGGCTCATGGCCAGAATCTGATCGATCGCTTTTCGATCCTTCACGCGCGTGATGGCGTCGGACTCGTAGTGGTTCATGTCGCTCGATGCGATGATGAGCGCACCCGGCGCCATTGCTTGAACGACCTTCGCGATCGCCCGGCCCAGCGCGTCCAGTCTTTCGAAATTGCCGGTCCCGATTGTGACAGGCACGAACCGCACGGATGATCCGCGCATGTACTGCATGAACGGCAACTGCACCTCGAGCCCGTGTTCGAATCGATGGGCTGCGATGTCGTCCTCGAGATGCGGATCCTCGTTCATGAGCGCCGCACAGAGTTCTTCATCGATCTCCATTTGGCCGAGAGGCGTTTGCCATGTTCCCGATTTCATAATCGAGAGTGGCGTGCCGAATCCGGTGTGATTGGGGCATAAAACAATGTTTCGCAACGGCAGGTCGATGCGCGAATATACAGCTCCCGCGACATGGCCCGAATAGATATAGCCCGCATGTGGGACAACCAGACCGATCCCCTTGGAAGGCGCGTCGACTGGCTCGATAAAACTGCGCAACGTTGTGTGTAGTTCGTCGGGATTTGCGGGGTAGAAACGTCCTGAGACTGCGGGTTGGCGAATCATACAAAAATGGGCCGCCAATTACGCGTAATCAGCGGCTTAACTTTTGGGCGCGTAATAGCCCTTCTTGTGACGGACCTTGAGCTTATCCGGCTTGCCGTCGTGGTTCACATCGAGATTGGGTACTTCGACGCGCAGCTTGTGCAACTTTCCGTCGGTTTTCCGGATCTTTGGAACGAAACCAAGGCTGTATTGATTACGAAGGTTCGCGCTGACCATCTGGTAGATGCTGGGATACTCCCCTTGGAAACGCGGGAACCAAGCAGCACCGCCGGTCACCTCGGCGAGGGATCGCATGACATTGTCGGCCTGCAAGAATGTGATTTGATCCAAATTCGAAAGCCGCGTTTCGTAATACAGTCGCGCCAATTGCCCCATGCCGACGGAATAAATCATCGTGTCCGAGGTTTCGGCCTTCTTGAGAGCTTCGCCATAGGTGTGTTTGCTGATGTTGGTGTCCAGACCGGTGCTCAACAAGAAAATCGCTTTCTTGCCGTCGACATTATCAAGCCTCTGGAGAGTGTCATATACGGCGTCGTACAGGCAGGTTTCGCTGTATGCAGGAATGCGCATACGCCGTAGCCCATCAAACAATTCATTTTTATTCTTCGTGAAATCCGTCAAGATCTCCGGCCGGATATCGAATGCAATCAGCGCCGCCCAATCATCGGGTCTAAGGCTATTGATGAATCCCGCAGCGGGTCCGACGACATCATCAAAGTAATAACCGAAGGTATTACTGAACTCGGCGAGAATCACGACCGTTAGAGGAGCTTCCGTGGAGCTGAAATTCGTGACCGTCTGCTCCACGTCGTCGTCGAAGATCCGGAAATGCTTCTTCTCGAGACCTGAAATCGGGTTTCCGCTTTGGTCGGTAACGACGACATCGAATGAAACCACGTCGACATCAATCGATAGTGAAGGGACCTGGGGGAGTTGGTCTTTACCGGTAGAAGGACTCTTATTGGTACCCGGGGGAAGTGGCACATCTTTACCAACGTCCTTTTTGGGACCCTGGGCCATCGTCATTCCAGCCACCAAAAACAACGCAATGACCAAAACGAGCAGAGACCTGATTTTCATATAATTTCTCCGTTCTCAGACTAACTGACCATGCCTTTGCGACGCAATATTTTGATCTTTTTCTTCCATGTCTGGTTTATGCCGATTTCCATGAGCGGCACATCCGAAGGCAACGCGGCAATCATCCGACCGGCCGTTTTGTGGTACGACAACAATGGAGCGACCAAAACGAGCAGCGCCGGCTCATCTCGCAGGTGGCATCCGGCGAAGTATCCCTTGTTCTCGAAGTCGCGAGCCTTTCGATGCCGTTCTACCGCAATCCAGTAATCCAACGCTTGAAACGGAAGATCCGGATCGGGGGACGCCTTGATTTCGATAACCACCAGCCGCCCCGCTTTCGTGACAGTCAGCAAATCGATGATATTGCGATCCTCGCCAAGAAAGCTTGGAACCTGGGGATAGATGTGCCGCGCATCGATCGAGGGGATCAGTCCGCAGACATCGGCAAGGAGGTTGGACTCCAGCCAGCGCTCCTCGTGAGCGCGCGCCAGTGGATGCCGGCTTCCATACCGGCGAACGCGATCCAGTTCGTTAATGACATCACCGAGCGGCTCACCCAATGGATACATTGTGCCGGCCTCCGAGACTCGCGCCACTTCGATGCCGCGCACTCGAATCGATATGGCCTTTCCTGCGATATGCGGCACAGGCTGCAGTAGATGTGGTGCGACGTGGCAAATGCGAGCGACTTCCTCCGCCGCAGCCGGCAACCGAAACTCCTGCACGTGAGTTTCAGGTTCAGCCGAGGATTCTTCCAAAGGTTGAATGCTGCTGCCGTCCCATTGCAGCCACTGGATCACGCGCCGCCCGGGCGACATCCTTCGAAGCCGCGCCGCGATGGTTTGGCGCCTGCCGTAAGGCAGAACTGCCACGACCGGCCTGCGAACCAGAGGCGCCCAAAGCAGTGCCGCCCGCATCAATCCATTGACGACAGCCGCGGGTTCGTCCGGGTTAACGGTGATCACCGCATGTTTGCCGATGATGAACCTTGGGTAAGCGCCGCCGATTCCGTGCTGACGATCTGAATACAGCATCTGCCGTTCAATTTTTCGCGTGCCGAAGTACGAACAGAGCGCGCGCCCAATTTCGATTTGAAACAACCGGCGTCTCCTTCGATGATCGGCCGGAGGCGGAATATGCTCGCCGGGATAAAGTGTGATCGTATCGATCTGCTGCCGGAACTTCGCCTTGCCACGAATGCGCACAATGTTGGGCCGCAGCCATTCCAGGTCCGAAATCTTGCGCGAGTAACGTCCAAATTGAATCGTGGAGTTGTCGATGGATATTTCAGATGAGTTGAGAGCGAGAAACTCGAGCCCATTCAGCGACACAGTCCACTTGGGCTCCAACGCCAGGAGAATTTTTAAATCCTCGGTCTCCATCGCTGGATTATAGTTGTAGTCGCAGGCTTTAGCCTGCGTTCCTCATGACGTCCGTATTCATTGCCTCTGCAGTCCGCACGGCTATTGGAAAATTTGGTGGTGCGCTCGCTCCCCTCAGTGCGGCCGATCTTGGCGTAATCGCTGTAAAGGAAGCTCTGTCCCGCGCGAGCATCGAACCTGGCATAGTGAACGAAGTCATCATGGGGCATGCTCGCGGCGCAGGTAACGGTCCGAACCCAGCTCGTCAGGTGAGTTATCGATCCGGGATCCCGCAAGAAGTATCTGCATACACGGTGAATAAGGCCTGCGGATCCGGCCTGAAGGCGATCATCTTGGGTTACCAGGAGATTCTGCTGGGCAATGCCGACATCATCGTCGCGGGTGGGATGGAGTCGATGAGTAATGTGCCCTATCTCGTCGAACAAGCGCGGTGGGGACTTCGAATGGGCAATCATCACTTCATCGATGGCATGTATCGCGACGGCTTCTACTGTCCGCTCTCGGAACTTGTGATGGGTGAGACCGCCGAGAATCTTGCCACGATGTACAAAATCACGCGCGACGAGCAAGACCAGTACGCTTTGCAAAGCCAGCAACGCGCAGCAATGGCCACTCGCTCGAAAAGATTCGCGGATGAATTGATTCCGGTATCGGTTCCCGTCAAAAAGGGCGAAACGAAACAGCTCGATAGCGACGAGCACGTCCGTATGAATTCATCGCTCGCCGACATGACAAAGCTTCCGCCCGTTTTCACGAAGGCTGGCACGATCACGGCTGGTAACTCATCCGGCATCACTGACGGCTCGTCCGCAACGGTTTTAGTCTCCGAACGAGAAGCCAAACGACGTAACCTCAAACCGCTGGCGCGGATTGTCGATTACTCCATCGCAGGAGTCGATCCAAAGATCATGGGTATCGGTCCAGTGCCGGCTGTCAACAAGTTGCTATCGAAAACAAAAATGAAGTTGGACCAATTCGAACTTGTCGAAATCAACGAAGCGTTTGCGGCACAGGTCCTCGCATGCTTGCGTGAGTTGCGGATCGATCCAGGGAAAGTCAATGTGAACGGTGGCGCGATAGCGTTAGGTCATCCTATAGGCTGCACCGGTTCGCGTATCGTGACAACACTCGTGCACGAAATGCACAAGCGTAAAGTGCGCCGTGGCCTGGCGACGCTCTGCATCAGTGGCGGAATGGGCATTGCCATGGGAATCGAGAGACTTTGATGTGGATTCTTAGTTTGTTTCTAAGTTTGTTACTTCAAGCGGAGACTGCGCCGCCAAAGGTTGTTGTGGGTCTGCTGACCGGACAGCAAGTCGTGATTGAAAATCCTGAATTCTCCGGATTCATTTACGGCCGTGGCAGCGATGCCGTCCTTGCGTATCGACAACAGAGCATTCGCGGCGAGATGCCCACCAGGAGTATCTCCAGAATCGATTTCGGCGAGTATCGGAGAGGGCAGCCGATTGCAGTAACCGTGACCCTGCGGAACGGACAAAAGCTAGAGGTCCAAGCCGAACGCCAAAATTTTGTGACGCTCAGAGGTCAAACGGATCGCGGAATTGTTACGATCAAGCACCCCGATCCTCTTAATACCCCAGTCAGGCTTGGAGAAAAAAAGCCCGACCGCTCGAAGGATCTCACGATCCAGTACCTGGAATTTCCCGCGTCATAGTAAGCTCGAAATCGGAGGAATGGGTGAGCGGTTGAAACCGGCGGTCTTGAAAACCGCTGTACGGGGAACCGTACCGGGGGTTCGAATCCCTCTTCCTCCGTTCTTGGCTGTATTTTCGTTGAAGGATACATCACGCTTCGGCGCAGTGGCACTCTCGTTCACTTGCCTTTGTTTCCAATGACTCAATTCTGAATGATTCGGTCCTCTATTCTATTTGGTGGCTCCAAGCATGCGGGCCAAGGCCATCAGCTTGTCCGTATCCAACGTGAACCCGAAGTTGCCGCGGACCTGGTGTTCTTTAATGAGGTCTGTCGCATTGGCGTACGTAATGGAGAGAGGAATCGACAGGCCGGTCTGGATCGGAATCTCAAGACGGAACTGCGCCTGTGCGATATCCGCTTTGCGATCGGCGCGGTGTCTGTTTTCGGGCATGCGATCGTACCTACCGGAGAAGGCGTATGTAATGGGGCTCTTATCGAGCACATTAGTTAGGAAGGGACTTCGCCCGCCCTTGCCCTCAAACGACAGCGCCACTGAATATTGCCGGGCGCGTTGCTGATTAAGTGCAACATTGGGCTTGTTGTAAATCGAGACTCCCGCATTCGCCACGATTTTCATCGGTAGAAATGCCTTGCGTTCGAAGAGCATTTGCAAGTCGGAGTAATCCGACCCGTTTTCGACGCGATAGTTCGTGTAAGCGAAAGTGGCTTCGCCCCGCTGTTGCAAGGCAGCAATGTAATCTTCTGCCTCTTTGCGTCCTTCCGCCGCTGTAAGCTGCGCCTGCTGCAGGTCGGGAATGAATTGTTGCGTGAATCGTTGCCGTTCCCCTTCCGACAGGACGATAATTCCCTTACGAATCTGATCTTTGATGGGCTCTAAGAAGCAGGAAATTACGCGTTCTATTTGAGTAGCGCTTGGCGATCCTTTAGCGACTTCGTTTTTGATGGCCTGAAGATACGCGGTCTCCTGTGATCTTCGTAGCTGTTCGAGCGGTGGGTTCCCGTTAAACAACTGGTTGAGTTGCGTCGTTAGAACTACCGGAACAGCCTCCAGGCGCGCCTTGATATTGTTGTTCCAGAAGTTTTGGAAATCAGACGAACGCGCGGAATGATCCTGGGTCAGGCGGAAACGGGCAGACCACTGCGCCAACTGCTTTCTGGTCGCGCTCGCGAGAACATTATTCTGGTCGTTGATACGAAAATTGGCAGCCAATCCGAGGCGGGTAAAGAACTCGTAATCGTGATACGTGGTGCTCGTATCACCATTTGCGGCGGCGACAAAGGCATATGGAGACGTGCTGAGCTTCAGTGTAGTGCCATCAATAGTCTTTGTTACGGCGCCATGCTCGATCGCGAATCCTAGAAGATTTGAAAAATTAGGCTTTTCCAAAAGACTGGTGCTGCCGCTCGACAGCGCACCACTGCTGACCTGTTTGTCCGTTTGGGCCGTCGCCGCCGCAAATTCCACACCACGAAGTTTGCCAACAGCGGCGTCGGAAGCGACGGCGTGCGCAAAAGTGTAGAGGATCAGTTCATTGTAATGTTCGCTACCGTCCCGGGTGGCCGGGTTCGCGGCGATCTCCATTGCCTGAGCTCGAATCGTCGTGGATAAGACCGGCGGTGCGTCCATGTAGCACGCTTGCCCCCACAATGTGTGTGCCGAGGCAATGAACAGAAATACGCACAGGGCTCGTTGCAGTTTGATCACGGCTTCTTCTCCTTATATGCGGCGGAATTCGATTCCGCGTGCGTCCGTGGGATCGGTTTTCTCAATATCGGAACCTTCGAACCGCCCACCACCTGCACTGCCGGACACGAACACTTGAAACTTCGCATCATCGGGAGCGGCTTGAGGGAAAAAGCACTGGACCATTCCAAAATGTGTCTGGCCGGGCCCAACAGTCACCGGAAATTGAAATGTCAATGGCGCGGTATTTATTGCCGGCACAGACGTGCCGTCAATAACGAGAGAGGCGAAGTTACCGACCTTCGTAGCTTCGATCTCCACTGTGACCACTTCACCGGCCTGTACGAGATAGATCGCGCGCGCAACTTGCTGCATCTTGCATCCCTCCTGCAAATACTGAAGTGCGATGCGCAACCTAGCATGGCGGGTAATACTTGTCGATAGAGCGACGGGTCGTTTCCGAAAACTTCGGGAGGGTGTCGACGCTGTTACTGTATCCGCGCGAAGCACACCGGCTCCAAATTCGCCGTAAGAAATCTCCCAATCCGGCGACTATGTCGTTTGTGGTTCGTGTTTGAACGGAATCTTCAAATGGCGTGCCTTGTCGATCTCAATGATCAAGGCCAGGCGGCCTTCCGGACTGCGCATGGGAAATGGTTTGCCCGTGTATTTGCGTGATACGAGATCAGTGGCTTTCAAATCAGGATCGGGACGGCGTTCAACAACGCGACCGCGAAGTTGAGCCTCGTTATACGGATCATCGAAATCGACGATCGAGATCGCTACTCGTGGATCGCGACGTGTGTTCTTCGCTTTCAATGTATTTTCACTTGTGCAAACGACGATTCGATCTGCCTCACGCGCGATCCAAACCGGGTCAGAATGTGGCGAGCCGTCCGACAAGAGCGTGGCGAGGTGCGCGAAATTAGCACGATCCACCAGCTGCCTGATTTCAGCCGACAGTGCGATTGCCATAATTGCCTCACCCTCCTTCTTATCATTTCAGCCACAACTTGATTCGTTTGCAAACGAATTGAACTTCGCAGAACTGAACGAGTGGTCAGGCGTCCCGTGTCCCAGTCCTTGTAATAAATCTGTGTACCATATGCCGCAGTAAACGTCGGCATAAACTCTCCTTCCCTTGCCTCTACAATCAAGGATGGCCAGCCATGGTACG